>ERZ777003.3726-NODE-3726-length-14114-cov-12.666264_pt1 | contig 14114 bp, 8 predicted proteins | sample MGYA00374956_ERZ777003 | MGnify/ENA primary metagenome ERZ777003 (study PRJEB29302, sample SAMN06268252) | bioreactor metagenome | isolation source: Joint BioEnergy Institute, California, USA | place: USA:Joint BioEnergy Institute, California, USA | collected... | reverse complement strand
GCGGTCAGAATTCCTACACCCTTGAGACGCTCTACCCAGATGCGATTGTCAGTCAGCAGCTCCTCGTACTCATCCACCTTGGGCAGAAACATGTCGCAAAACTTTGCGACATCCTCTTCGAAGCCGTCGTACAGTTCGTACTGAAGCCCGCCGATGCGAAACGCGTGCGTAGTCAGCCTCGCGCCGCAGTACTTCTCAAAGATCTTGAGAACTTCCTCACGTTCCCGGAGCGTGTAAAACAGTGGAGTGATCGCGCCGATATCCAACGCATGAGTCCCGAGCCACAGCAGGTGGCTGGCAATCCGGTTCAGCTCTGTGAGAATCACCCGCGTCACCTGCGCGCGCGGCGGAGCTTCTACACTCAGCAGCTTCTCTACAGCCAGGCAATAGCCAAGACCGTTCGAGACGGCCGCCACATAGTCCATGCGGTCTACATAGGGGGCGAATTGAACGTAAGTCCGGTTCTCACCGATTTTCTCGACGCCGCGATGGAGGTAGCCGATGACGCACTCCGTACCGATTACCTTCTCTCCGTCCAGCTTCAGGATCACGCGCAGCACGCCATGCGTCGAAGGGTGCTGCGGCCCCATGTTGAGGACAAGTTCAGACGAGTCTAGGAACGTCGATCCGGCCATCGCCCTACTGCCCGACTTCGATGCCCAGGTTCTCCTGAACCCACCGGCGATCTACGTCCAGAATGCTGTAATCCTTGCGCAGCGGATGTCCCTGCCACTCATCCGGCAGCAGAATCCGCTTCATGTGCGGGTGGCCGTCAAACTCGATGCCAAACATGTCGAAGACTTCACGCTCCAGCCAGTCGGCGCCGAGATGAACGGAAGTTGCGCTCTTTGGTCTATAGCCGTCCGGAATCATCGTCTTCACGCGGATGCGCTCGTTCCGGGAGTAGCTGTAGAGGATGTAGATGAGGTCGAAGCGTTCCGCGCGTTTTGGATAGTCGACAGCAGTGATGTCCACAAGGTAGTCGAAGTCTGCTTCCAGCTTCAAAAACTCGAGGACGGCGTTGACTGCTTCGGGTCTGACTACGAGGAAGTTCTGCCCAAGATAGGAGGAAAACTCCGTAATCGAATCGCCGAAGTGACTCTTCAACAGCTCGGTCAGACTACTCTCCCACGGTGTTGTCGCCATCACGGCTGGGGCTTTTGGAGCGTGCGGCTTGGCGGCTGACGTGGGGCTTGCAGCAGGAGGCTTGGGCGGAATGGCCTTGGCGTCGCCGGGAGTGCCGGCTACAGGCTCCGGCGAACTCTCGGGTTTCTGCTCGTCAGCCATCACACACCTGGAAAGAAACCACAGATATCATATTCCGAATCGCGATGTCAATTTTTGAAACACCCTGCAAAGACGTATCCGTGGCTCTCGCAGATCATCTAAGCTGCGCAAATTCTATTCCCTGCGTGTATTACAGATATAAAGGTTCGATTTACCTATTCCGGTCTTTCACGGGAGATAAGACCTCGCGGATATAATCGCACTTTGGAGGATTTACATCCGATAATGCTGCGCCGCCGTCTGCTAATTCTTTTGCTCGCCGCGTGGGTTTGCCCCGCGCAACAGATTCCGCGACCCGAATATCCGCAACCGCAGTTCGAGCGGGAACAGTGGATGACATTGAACGGGACCTGGGAGTTCGAGTTCGACGACAAAAACGTTGGTCTTGCTGAAAACTGGGGCTCCGGACAGCGGAAGTTTTCCCGCAACATTCTTGTCCCCTACTGTTTTGAATCTCCAAAGAGCGGAATCGGAGATACCTCCTTCCATCCCTATGTCTGGTACCGCCGCAGTTTCAACCTGCCTCCCGCCTGGAAGGGACGGCGGATCCTGCTGCATTTCGGAGCGGTGGACTATCGTGCCGACGTATGGGTGAACGGGCATCATGCGGGACGGCACGACGGCGGCCATACGCCCTTTCGCTTTGACGTAACCGAACTCACTCAGACTGGCGCAAATACGGTGGTCGTCCGGGCGGAGGACTATCCAACGGACCGGGCACTTCCGCGAGGCAAACAGTACTGGGAGCCGAAATCGCGCGGCATTTTTTATACCCGGACTACCGGCATCTGGCAGCCTGTCTGGATCGAAGCGGCTGGGGAAAGCTATCTGGAGTCTGTACGGATCACGCCCTCGAACGAGGGGACGGTCACGTTCGAAGCGCGGATCGCGCGGCCACAGCCAGACCTCGAGTTTCACGCGATCGTTTTGTCGGAGAAGGTGCAAGCGGGCTCTGGCTCGGGGCAGGTCGTCAATGGGCAGGCAGCGTCAGCAGCCTTTGTCAAGAATCCCCGGCTCTGGTCTCCAGCCTCGCCGAATCTGTATGACGTGACGTTTGAGCTCCGAAAGGGAGGCGTTGTCGTGGATCGCGTCAAGTCATACTTCGGATTCCGGTCGATCTCAATTCGTGGAAATCGCTTCCATCTGAACGACCGCCCGATCTACCTCAAGATGGTGCTCGATCAGGGGTATTGGCCGGATAGTCTGCTGACGCCCCCCAGCGACGAGGCAATCCAATACGACATCAGAATGACGAAGGAAATGGGCTTCAACGGGGCCCGGAAGCACCAGAAGATTGAAGACCCGCGCTACCTGTACTGGGCGGACAAGATGGGGCTGCTGGTCTCGTCCGAGATGGCGAATGCCTATCTGTTCGATGACCAGTATCTCGAACGGTTCACGCGGGAGTGGATTGAAGCGGTACAGCGCGACTACAACCATCCGTCCGTGGTCATGTGGGTTCCGATCAACGAAAGCTGGGGTACGCCGAATCTGAACGATCCCCGTCAAAGGGCTCACCTTCGCGCCAACTACCTGCTCACCAAGTCTCTCGACCCAACGCGGCCTGTCATCGATAACGATGGCTGGGAGCATACCGACATGACCGACCTCTTTGCCATCCACGACTATGCTCGGTCGGGCGAGATCCTGTATGAGAAGTACAAGAACCTCGGCAAGCCGGGAGCGGGCGTGCCAGACAATGCCCGGCCGGCCTTAGCCCCGGGCTTCACGTATAACAACACTCCCGTCGTTCTCTCCGAGTTCGGCGGCATTGCCTACATCGCTCCAGGGTCAAAGGTGCCCGATGACGCCTGGGGCTATGCCGGCGTGGAGAAAACGGCCGAAGCAGCCATTAACCGCCTGCGCGGTCTTTATGAGGCAATCGCGCGCATTCCCGCGTTCGCGGGCATCTGTTACACACAGCTTACAGACGTTGAGCAAGAGATTAACGGTCTGATGACCTACGATCGAAAGCCCAAGTTCGATCCGGAGGTTCTGCGCAAGCTCAACGGGCTGCTGCAATAACGTCTTTCCTTACAAAGAAGGAAAGAGCCGGGCGGGTCCAGGCGTCCTTGCCAAAGGGGGAGCTGTGTCTTGCGCCAGGAGATACCTCGTCCGGAACATCCTCAACCTCAGTTTCAACGCGACGACTGGGTCAATCTGAACGGCCTTTGGGAGTTCGAGTTTGACGACCACGATTGCGGCATCGATGAGGGCTGGCCGGCGAACGGGAGGCCGTTTTCTCACCGTATTCTGGTCCCCTACGCCTTCGAAAGCCCGAGAAGCGGGATCGGCGATCCCGGAATTCGACCCCGGGTCTGGTACCGGCGGTCGTTCACAGTGCCGCCGAGCTGGTCCCGCCGGACTCTCCTCCATTTCGGCGCCGTGGACTACCGGGCAAAGGTCTGGATCAACGGCCGGCGGGCAGGAGAACACGAAGGAGGACATACCCCCTTCCACTTCGATATCACTCCCTACCTAAAACCAGGGGAAAATACGCTGGTCGTCCGAGCCGAAGATCCTCCGGACATCACGATTCCGAGAGGGAAGCAGTACTGGGAACCGGAATCCAAAGGGATCTTCTACTCCCGCACAACCGGCATCTGGCAGCCAGTATGGCTCGAATCCGTCGGGGAAAGCTATCTGGACCGGGTGCGGATTCTCGCTCGCACCGACGGCGCCGTTTCTTTCCACGCTGTCATCTCGCGCCCTCGTCCGAATCTCGAATTTACGGCCGTTGTGCGCTACCGCGGCCAAGTCGTGGCAAGCGTCAGCAGCGATACACAAAGTTCAGCCGTATCGGCATCCGCTACCATCGCAAAACCGCGGCTCTGGTCTCCGGACGCGCCCGAGCTATACGACGTTGTCTTTGAACTTCGTCTCCAGGGTGTTCTGCTGGACCGTGTTCATTCCTACTTCGGCTTCCGGTCGGTCAGCGTGAACGCGGGCCGCGTCCTGCTGAATGGCGAACCCATCTTCCTGAAGTTTGTCCTGGATCAAGGCTATTGGGCGGAATCGAATCTTACGCCGCCCTCGGATGAGGCAATTCAATACGACGTCCAGATGACAAAGGCCCTGGGATTCAACGGAGTTCGCAAGCATCAGAAGGTAGAAGATCCTCGCTACCTCTACTGGGCGGACAGGATGGGCCTCCTGGTTTCCGCCGAAATGGCGAACGCCTACGCATTCGACGATCAAACCGTCTCACGCCTCTCCCGGGAATGGATCGCCGTCCTTGAGCGGGACTTCAATCATCCTTCGATTCTGATTTGGGCGCCCATCAACGAGTCGTGGGGCGTCCCCGATCTTTCAGACCCAAGACAGATCGCACACCTGCGCGCCATGTACCACCTCACCCACAGCCTGGATGGCACGCGGCTGGTCATCGACAACGATGGCTGGGAGCACTCCGAACTGACGGACCTCTTCGCGATCCATGACTATTCGAAAAATGGCGACCTGCTCTACGAGCGTTTCCGGGACCTTGGACGGCCCGGAGTCCCGGTCCCGAGCTTTGCCGCCCCGGTCTGCGCGCCGGGATGTCTCTACAACGGCAGCCCGATCTACCTGTCTGAATTCGGCGGAATCGCCTTCAATCCCGAGGGATATGAGCTTCCTAGCGGATCGTGGGGATATTCCGGAATCGAGCCGACGGCGGAGAGCGCGCTCGCGAGGCTGCGGGGCCTGTACAAGGCGATCGCCCGCATCCCGAATCTGGCGGGCGTCTGCTACACGCAGTTGACCGACGTCGAACAGGAGATCAATGGCGTGCTGCTCTACAACAGAAAGCCAAAGTTTGCCGTCTCTGCCATTCGAGAGATCAACGACCTCGTCGGCTAAAAAAAAATGAGCGGATCCGGCGGGACCGGATCCGCTGCGAAGCTGGGGGCTTGAAAGTCTAGATAAAGAGCGGCGCGGCCACGAGCGTGATCGTGCTCAACAGCTTGATCAGCACGTGCAGCGACGGACCAGCCGTGTCCTTGAAAGGATCGCCGACAGTGTCCCCCACCACCGACGCCTTGTGAGCCTCGGAGCCCTTGCCGCCAAAAGCTCCCGCCTCGATGTACTTCTTGGCGTTATCCCACGCTCCCCCGCCGTTGTTCATCATGAGAGCCATCAGGATACCGCCAATCGTGGCCACCATCAGAAATGCGGCGACCGCCGCGGCCCCCACAGGTGTCGAAACGAATCCCGAGGCTCCAGCCTCCGAAACGGTTCCGTTCGCCGCCGTGAAGTTCCGGTACAACACCCCGACAGCGACTGGCCCCACCACAGGCAGAACACCCGGCAAGACCATGGCCTTCAGCGCGCCCTTGGTAACAATGTCCACGCACTTCCCATAGTCCGGATCCGACGTACCCGCCATGATACCTTTGTTTTCCCTAAATTGCCGGCGTACTTCTTCAATCACCGTCTGGGCCGCTTTGCCCACGGCACGAATTGCCAGGGCGCTGAACAGAAACACGAGCATGGCTCCCAGGAGAGCGCCGGTAAAGACCGGGACATAGCCAATGTCGACCGTGAACGGGATGCTCGCAAGCGCCTCTTCCGGAAGGATCCCTCGCTGATGGCCGAGGGCGATCTTGACTTCATCGATATAGGCGGAGAAGAGCAAAAACGCGGCGAGCGCGGCGCTGCCCACAGCGTATCCTTTGGTCAGAGCCTTCGTGGTGTTGCCGACTGCATCGAGACGGTCCGTGCGCTCCCGGATCTCATCCGGCTGCCTTGACATCTCAATGATGCCGCCGGCGTTGTCCGTGATTGGGCCGAACGTATCCATCGCCAGAATATAAGCGGCCGTCGAGAGCATTCCCATGGTCGCGATCGCCGTTCCGTACAACCCAGCCGATTCCGGCGGAACGCCCGGAAGACCGGCAGCCTTGCCCAGGTAGTAGGAGCCCAGAATTGCTGCCGTGATCACAAGCACAGGGAGCGCCGTACATTCCATCCCCACGGAGAGACCGGTGATGATCGTGGTCGCTGGCCCGGTCTTGCAGCTTTCGGCGATAACCTTTACCGGGCGGTATCTGTACTCGGTGTAGTACTGGGTGATGTACACGAAAAGAAAACTCGTGACGATGCCGATGACGCCCGCAGCGAAAAGCATCAGGTTGCCATCCAGCAGAAGGTGTACCGCCGCATAGAAGCCCGCCAACGCCAGAACCGTCGTAACGTAGTAGCCGCGGTTCAGAGCGTGCATGGGATCTTCGTCCTCCCGCGCTTTCACGACCATGACTCCGACAATGGACGCGATCAGGCCGAAGGCCCGCGCAACCAGCGGGAAGATCACTCCGAGAATGCCAAACACCGGATAGAGGGATACGCCGAGAATCATCGCGCCGATGTTCTCTGCCGCCGTCGATTCAAACAGATCCGCTCCGCGTCCAGCGCAGTCGCCGACGTTGTCTCCGACAAGGTCCGCGATCACCGCCGGATTCCTTGGATCGTCTTCGGGAATCCCTGCTTCGACCTTGCCCACCAGATCAGCGCCCACATCGGCTGCCTTCGTGTAGATCCCACCGCCTAACTGTGCGAAGAGCGCCACAAAGCTCGCCCCAAAGCCGAATGCAACGATCTGAGAGGGAACGCCTCGTGGATCCTCCAGGCCTCCGAAGAACCAAAACAGGACCCCGACGCCGAGCAGCGACAGCGCGACAACGCTTAGTCCCGTGACCGCCCCGCCTCGGAGCGCAATCTGCAGCGCCCGGTTCAAACTGCCTCGGGCCGCCGAGGCGACGCGAATGTTGGTTCGGATCGAAACCCACATTCCGCAGAATCCTGCAAGGAGCGAGCACAGAGATCCGAGCACAAAGGAGATCGTCATTCGCACCGCGAGAGTCGCGTCATTCTTGGCCAGGAGGTAGCCTGCGTAGATAACCAGGGCAAGCACGATTGCAAGGCTGACGATGGTGCGGTTTTGACGCCGCAGAAACGCTTCGGCGCCTTCCTTAATGGCATTCGAAATGCGCTGCATCTCGGAAGTGCCTGAATCCTGGGTAATGACATACCTGGAAAACAGAACCGCTACGAGCAGCGACAGGATGCTGATCCCGAGGACGAGCACGAGATAAGTTCCGCCAGCGCTCGCCTCCGTAGCCTGCAGCATCAGCGCGAATGGATGCGGCTCAAAGTGCATTAAGCGTGTCCTCCCCGTCGGTCGGATTCGAAAAAACACTCAGCCGGGAGAGTGATCCCGGCTGGCGAATTTCGCAATTTGGGATCTGAAATTACTGAATCAGATCCCTACAAGAATAACGATATATCAGGAAACGCTGATAAGCAATGAGATACAGCGCCGTTCCGTGGACTCCATGTATGCGCTAAACGTTTCAGAAGATGCATCTGGCGGCACAGACCGGGCGCTCGGGCAACACCTGTAACGAAACGGCGGTTTCTTTCTCCCGCGCGAGCATCAGGAAATTCCTCCCCGTCTTCTTGCTCCGGGTCTTTATTTCCCAAAGATGAGCATCCGGCATGCGATTACGATTAAGAAGGTGGCATAAATGCGCCGGATGACGACAGGCGGGAGCCCGATCACAATCTTCGCGCCCACGACCGCTCCGAAGAAGAGACCGGCTGCGATCAGGGCCGCATACTTGATGTTGATATACCCGTTCTTGTAGTACTCTGCTGCCCCCAGTAAGCCAACCGGAGGAATCAATGCCGCAAGACTGGTCCCAATTGCCTCCAGCTCTTTCATTTTCATCAAGTAGAGCAGTGCGGGCACGATGATCAGTCCGCCGCCGATTCCGAACATGCCCGCAAAGACGCCCGCGGCGAGGCCGATGGCAAGAAGTTGCAGATAGACCATGTGGTCAAGGTAGCAGAAACCGTGCTCAGAAGGGCTCCTTTCCCCTCTCATTCGGACAGGCGCCCCTACTGCTTTCGCAGGTGCTTGTCGAGGAAATCCGCGGTTGCTTGCAGCGCTCGCACCCAGCTACTGTGCAGCAGGAAACCGTGGACCTCGTCCGGGAAAATCAGCTGCTCGAACTCCACGCCCTGCTTTCGAAGTTCCTCGACAAGCGTAACCGTCTCACTAAATGGGACATTGCGATCGTCGTCACCATGGATCAGCAGTACTGGCGAACGCCAGCCTTTGACGGAAGACATCGGTGAGCTTTCAAAGGCCAGCCGCGCGACAGCTTCGTGCTCGCGAGGATCATAGGACGGGAAAAAGTTGCGCATCACCACGTTCCAGTCGTGTACGCCGTGGATGTCGACGCCGGCGGCAAACAGGTTGGATGCTCGTGACAAGCCGAGTGCCGTAAGATACCCGCCATAGGAGCCGCCCCAAAGTCCGATGCGCCGGGGATCTACCTCGGGCCGCTTCCGCAGGTACTCGGCGCCGGCAAGAACGTCCTGAAACTCGCTTGCTCCGCCACCGCCACAGTTGGGCGCCTCCCGAAAGTCGAGGCCGTACCCGGTCCCGCTCCTGTAGTTTATGGATAGGACCACATACCCTCGCGACGCCAGGTACTGATTCAGGCCATAGGCGTTGTGGTAGTAGCTCGAATAGTGCCATCCGAGCAGCATCTGCCGTCGCGGACCACCATGGAGGAAGATCACGGCAGGTCTGTTATCACCCGCCTTCGCATCCGCGGACGCAAACAGTTGGCCGTGAATCTTCATCCCGTCGCTGGCCGTAATGATCACCGGCTTAGGCTCGACCAGCGCGCTCAGCGGGAATTCGGAGGGAATCGCGGAAGGCGCTAAGTCGCGCAGCTCGCCGCTCTTGAGCAAGACCGCCGCGTGCGCCGGCTTCATCCCCGTGGATCTCAAGTGAACGAGCGCGGAGCCGTCCGCCGTCAGCGATCCCGACCACTCGCTGCCCGAGCCACTGGTCAGCGCCACCCGACGTCCCCCATCCGCCCTTACTCGAAAGAGGTGGCGGCGGTCGATGTCTCCGTCGTTGGCGGAATAGATGACTTCCGTGCGGTCCGGGGTAAGCTCGGCCTGCTCGACTTCGAACTCTCCTGGAGTCAGCAACAAAGGATCTCCACCGTCGACCGGAATGCTATACAGGTGCGTCCAGCCATCGGCCTCCCAGGGAAAGACGAGGCGGCCACCGGCAGCCCAGAGCAATTGCTCGTCAGACGCGAGTGCTTGGAAGCTGCTTCCGCGCCCCGGCTTTGCCTTCCAAAGCTCGCGGCCGGTTCCAGTGGCCGGATCCATCACCCGAATCGACCACGGATATCCTTCGCGTTCAGGAGTGAAGGCTTGCGGAAGCTTCCGGGCAGGAAACCGGAGCGCGGCAATCCACTTTCCGTCGGGAGACCAGACCGGATAGTCGTCCAGATCGACACTTGGATCAAGAAAGCGGACGGACTTCGAGGCGAAGTCATAGACGCCGATGAAGCTGTGGTCTCCGCGCCTGCTGACGAAGGCCAGGCGGCTGCCATCGGGAGACCACCGGAGCCGGGCGCAAGCACCGCGCGCTTTAAAAAGGACAGCCTCTCGTCCGCCGCTGACAGGCGCCGACCAAACCTGTCCTCCGCGCACCCATGCAATCAGATCACCCTTGGGAGAAACCGCAGGACCGCTTCCATCGCCGATTTTCCTGGGCACTCCACCCGTAGCGGGAACGATCCATATCGCCTGGTCCGCGCCCTGGGGATTGTGGGCCGGGTTGGGGATTTCACCGGAGCGGTTGGCTGAGCCGCCGCGGACAAAGACCACGCTTGCGGAATCGGGCGTCCACTGCAGTTCGCTGATCTCCTGACCGTCATCCTCCCGGTAAGAAGTGATGGGCCTGCCCCGCCATCCCGGAGCCTCAGCCATCCACAGATTGCGGACACCCCTGGCATTCAGGACCCAGACTGCCTTCGCTCCGGCAGGAGCTACGGTCATATCGGAAGGGAAAGCAGAACTGAGCACCTGCTCAAGGGAGAAGGGCATTTTGTCCGCCGCGAGGCAGACACATGCCCGCAAAAGCATCGCAATCAGGAAAAGCCGCCGCATCAGTCACAGGGTACCGCTCTGCGGCAGCACTTTCAGGCTACGGATGCTCCAGATAGATCTCCTTGGGTCTGCTGCACACCCGCTCGCCTCCTGGCGGAGTGACGCACACCACCACCTCACTCCTCATCGTGGGCAGATCGATCGGGACAGCCACGTTCACCTGCTGCACTCCGGCGAGCCCGGGCGCGGGACCGGCGTACGACGGAACCAGCATTTCCCGATCGTGGATCTTAACATCGACAGTCCCGCCGTACGCCTCCGCTCCAGTCAGGAAGATCTGGACAACGCTACCCGTAAGCGCAGGCGTCGCCGATGCGTTCAGCTGCGAATCGGCGTTGAGGATGCCGAAAATCGCCGGCGCCGCAGGCGCGATCGCGACGCGGACGGCGTTGCTTGGACGGGAGTCCGCCGAGACTATGACGTCGGCGAATGCCTTGCCGGTCAAACCCGGAGGCACCACGACGTTTAGCTGTTCCGAGTTCGCAAACAGAATGTCGGCGGGCACGCCGTCGAACGTCACCGACAAAAGCCCGCTAAAGCGGACTCCGAAGATCGTGGCGGTTGAGCCCGGCTGTAGCGCGCCTTGTGTGAAGTCAGCGGCGTTGGTGATGGCGGCGATGACGGGCGGCGGCACGGGCTGGGGTACGGGGTCTGTTACCTCGAATCGGATCGGAATCACTTTGGAGCCGGCAAGCGGACCAGCATCGATCGTCAGAACGGCTTCGTAGATTCCGGGCTCCAGATCCTGCGGCAATACGCTCGCTCGAAATCCGGCAGGTCCGCGATCCAGAACCAGCCACCCTTCTCCAGAAAGATACGTAAGCGAGTACGTCCATTGAAGCGTACCGGAGCCGGCATTGATGACACGGAGAAAATCGCTAACCGGAGCCGATCCGGAGGCGGCCTGATAGGAGAGCGCCGCAGGATCCACGGAGAGGCGGGGGAAGTATTGTGCCGTGCAGTCCCCGAGAAGAGTGCAGTCCAGCTCTGGCACAACCGCGCTGAATCGGGGAATCGGCGCGGGCTCGGGGGCGGCCTGAAACACCGTAGATACGGGCGCGAATGAGACTTCGGCCGCGACTGCCACGCTGCGATTCAGGTCCGCGGTGCCAAGGAACACAGGAAGCTGAGCGCTTTCCGCAAGCGTCTGATTTTCATCGAGGACTTCATAGACGACATAACCCGTGCCATCGGCCAGCAGGACTTCTCCCACACCTTCGAGATTTACGGGACCGGTTCCAGCCGGAGCGAATACAGGAGCGCCGCCCGTCCCGCTGCTATCGGCGCCTTCGACACGCGACAGGAGCAGTGTTCCGCCCGGAACAGCCGGGGTATAGACACCCGCCGAGGGCGGCAAACCCAAGTCGCCGGTGGAGGTGGGCTCGGAGGCCGATGAGCCGGCGATGGCGTTTGGGACGAGGAGCTTGGAGCCGGCGGGAAATCCCTGGAAGCGGACGATCAAACGCGTGCCCGTATCCTCACCCGCTGCGATTGCTTTCGCACGAGCCTTATACGAACTCGAAAAGCCCTCCGTGAAGCGGATGGAAGCTGCGCGGGTGCCCTCGGCCAGCAGCGCCGAGACCGTCAGCGGATTTGGAAGCGCGCGGGCGCGTTGGACCACTTCCGGTTTCACAGTTGCAAACAGCCCAGGCTGCGGAACGCCGACAGGGAGCTCAGCGTTGGACGAGAGCAAAGTGTTGCTGCCATTGAAGCCGACGAACGCGCGAATCGGGCTCGGAGTAGCACGGGGCTGCTCCGCCGACGCATTCACCAGGATTCCGCTGATCCGGAGGCTGGTGATCCCGGAAGGATCGACAGGGAAATTGACGCCATGAAATGTAAGAGTACCGGGACCGGTCAGCCGGGCCGCCACGGGGAGCGTGACGGGTTGGGCGCCCACCGTTTCCCCGGTAAGCGTAACCCCGCTCACCTGACCATCCGTAAGGCGGTTCGTGACATTCGCGGAAAGAAAGACCGTCAGGTTGCCGTTCACCGCGGCGTCGGGTGAAACCGTCGAGCAGTGCAGCACGATATCGCCGATTCGCTCCGTGATTCCCTCAGCTCGTATCACGACGGGCGAACTGGCAGGAGCGCAACTCACGGTGGCGGCTTGCGCCAATACAGTCGAAATTCCAGCCGCCGATAGACAAAACACAAGAAATCCTACGCTTCGCATGGAAGCCCCCAACTCGAAACAATCATGGATTCAGAATTGATGGTGACCTATGCGGCCAGCTCTCCCGTGCGGTGGAACGTAATCAGAAGGAAGTCGGGCAGTGTAGTACCGCTGTCTTCTTAATGGCCTTCTCTTTGTATTTTATCTGTGGCCTCACCGCCATTATATTCACGAACGTCCCTCGCGATTCGCATCTTTTGTGTGTCCGTGCGCATCTGATGAGTAATTGGGTGAACGACACGCCCTGAGTTACAATCGGGTCAACGGAGTACCATGCCTGCAGCTTTGACATTGGCCGAGGAAATCCTTGAACTCAAGAGGGAGCGTCGAGCGATACTGCTAGCCCATCACTATCAGGAATCCGAGATTCAGGAGCTGGCTGACGCAATCGGCGACAGTCTTGAACTGGCACGGAAGGCACGTGACTTCGACGGCGATGTCATCGCGTTCTGCGGCGTGTGGTTCATGGCGGAAACCGCCAAAGTCCTGAACCCGGACAAGGTGGTTGTCGTGCCCGACCGCGAGGCAAGCTGCAGCCTGGTGGAAAGCTGCTCCGCCGAGCAAATTCGGGCCTTTAAGCAGCGCCATCCGGACCATGTGATCGTAAGCTACATCAATACCTCGGTCGAGGTGAAGGCAGAGAGCGATATTCTCTGTACCTCACGCAACGCCGTGGACGTCGTCAACTCAATCCCGGCCGATAAACCCATTCTTTTCCTGCCCGACATCAACCTCGGGAACTACGTCAAGCGGCAGACGGGGCGGGAGAACATGCGCATCTGGCAGGGCGCCTGCATCGTCCATGCCACCTTCCCTGCCCGGCGGCTGACCCGGCTCCGCAGCGAGCATCCGCAGGCTCTCGTGGCGGCCCACCCTGAATGTCCGGCGGATGTGCTTTCCATGGCCGACTTTATCGGCTCGACGTCGGCGATTATCAACTGGTGCGTGCAAAACGACGCCGCAGAGTTCATCATCATGACGGAAAGCGGCATCAAGCACTCGCTGAACAAGCTTGCCCCCCACAAGCGGTTCCACTTCGTTCCGAACGAGCAATGCAACTGCAGCGAGTGCCCGTACATGAAGCGCAACACACTGGAAAAGCTGCGCGACTGCCTGGCGAATCTCGAGCCGCGCGTGGAGCTGAGCGACGACCTCATCAAGCGCGCGCGAATTCCAGTCGACCGAATGCTGGCCCTCAAGTAGGCTGTCCAATGAGCGGCGCTCCATTGCTCGATGGGTTCGGTCGCCTTCACGACAACCTGCGCATCAGCGTCACCGACCGCTGCAACATCCGGTGCTTCTACTGCATGCCGGAAACCGGCGTGGAATACATACCACGAGCCGGAATCCTATCGTTTGAGGAAATCGAGCGGGTCGCGCGTGTGGCGGCCGGACTCGGGGTAACCAAGCTCCGCATCACCGGTGGAGAACCACTTCTTCGCAAAGACCTCCCCGTCCTGATCGAAAAGCTTGCCGCCATTCCGGGAATCCGCGACATCGCATTGACCACGAATGCCGTCTTGCTGAGCGAGCAGGCCCAAGCGCTCTACGCCGCAGGTTTGCGGCGCCTGAATATTCATCTCGACACGCTCGACCGCGAGCGCTTCCGGCAGATCACGAGGCGTGACGACTTGCCGAGGGTGATGCGCGGGATCGAAACCTGCCTGCGCCTCGGCTTTCATCCGATCAAGAT
>ERZ777003.3723-NODE-3723-length-14122-cov-4.844601_pt1 | contig 14122 bp, 12 predicted proteins | sample MGYA00374956_ERZ777003 | MGnify/ENA primary metagenome ERZ777003 (study PRJEB29302, sample SAMN06268252) | bioreactor metagenome | isolation source: Joint BioEnergy Institute, California, USA | place: USA:Joint BioEnergy Institute, California, USA | collected... | reverse complement strand
GCATTTGTGCTATGCCTGAGCGCCCTGTGTTTCGAACAATCTATGTCTTAAAAGGCTCAGATGTGCCCAGCTCTATGCCTTATAAGGCATAGAGGGTGGTCAAAACGCCTTAACCTGATTATGCTTTAAAAGGTACAAAATCGCCGAATTAATGCCTTTTAAAGCACATGCCCAAGGACAACTCCATCATTAAAGCCCCGCCGTTCGAGGTGGACGCCGCCATCCGCCAGCTCGGGGCCAACCTGCGCACAGTGCGCCTCGCCCGGAATCTGTCCATCGGCGATGTTGCGGAAAAGCTGGGCGTGAGCCCACGGGCGATTCGGAACGCGGAGACGGGCAAGCCCGGCACCGCGATCGGCGTCTATCTCGGGCTCATGTGGGTGTACGGCCTCATCTCCCAAGTTCAGGATCTAGCCGATCCCGCGCGCGATGAAGCGGTGATGCGCGCCGCGCGCGAACGCGCACACGCCTACCCGACCCGAAGGGGAGCACTCGACAATGACTTCTGAGTGCTTCGTCTGCGTCATGCTGCCCGGGCACACTCAGTTCGTGACTGCGGGGCGCTTCGTACTGGAAGAGGACCGCCGCGGCATGCCGGTTGGGCGCTTCGTGTATGGGCGCCGATACCTCGCTCGGCGGGATGCGGTGCCGATCGATCCGATCGAGTTACCGCTGTCCGAGCGGACATTCGAAACCACTCGGCTAAAGGGCGTCTTCGGCGCGATCCGGGATGCAAGCCCGGACTATTGGGGCCGGCGCGTCATCGAGAAACGCGCGGGACTCGCCGCGCTCGGTGAGATCGATTACCTGCTGCAGTCGCCAGATGATCGCGCCGGTGCGCTCGGGTTCGGCCTCAACGTGGAGCCGCCGGCGCCGCTGCGGAGGTTCAACCGCACAATGGATCTCGAGCGTCTACAGCAGCTCGCCGATTTGATCGTTGCGGATGAGGATCTGTCGACACGTCAGGACGATGCGGACCGCGCTCAGGTGGAAGATCTCATGCTCATCGGCACCTCCATGGGCGGCGCGCGCCCCAAGGCCGTCGTCGAGGACGCCGGGGCACTCTGGATCGCCAAGTTCAACCGGACCGATGACAGATGGAACCACGCTCGCGTCGAGCACGCCATGCTCGTCCTCGCGAGAGAGTGCGGACTGAATGTCGCGCAGTCTCGTGTTGTGCAAGTAGGCGATCGCGACGCCTTGCTCGTGAAGCGCTTCGACCGTATCCCACGCGAGGAGGGTTATGTGCGTGCGCGCATGCTGAGCGCCCTGACACTACTTCGCGCGGAGGACACCCATCAGGAACGCGATCGCTGGTCGTATGTGCTCCTCGCGGAGGAGCTCCGCCGCATCAGCGCAAATCCCGAAGAAGACGCCCGCGAGCTTTTCAAGCGCATGGTCTTCAATGCGCTCATCACCAACACCGACGACCATCCACGCAACCATGCAGTGATCGCCCCGGAGCACGAGTGGCGGCTGTCCCCGGCCTATGACCTGACGCCCTTCCCTCTGGTGAGTGAAGAGCGCCGCGACCTCGCGCTTACGATCGGCGACTATGGGCGCTACGCGAACGCGACCAACGCGCTCTCGCAGTGCGCTCGCTTCCTCCTGACGAACGACGAAGCTACCGGAATCATCGATGACCTCGAGAAGCACGTGAGGACACGCTGGTATGCCGTGGCCCGTCGTGAAGGCGTGAGCGAGCAGGACTGTGAGCGGATCGCACGAGCGTTCGTCTACCCCGGGTTTCGACTGGCAGCGACTCGGTAAGCGAGTTCGCACGCCGACCGCAACAGACTGAGTCGTCGCTTTTCGTGCCTTCGTGCATCTTGGAGGGAGGAGCTAACGGCGCGGCGCAAAACTAACTCTCACCTGTGCCGAATAGCACAAGTCGAACAAGCTGACGATACGGAGAAGTGGAAGTCTTCTCCGTAACGTGAATGCGATCAGTAATAGATCTGCAACGACTTCGCGTCGTAGTCGCGCAGCTCGTCGAAACGTCCGTTCTTCACTTTGGCAGCCCACTCGGGATCCTGCAGAAGAGCGCGCCCGACTGCGACCAAATCGAACTCGCCGCGATCGAGCCGCTCGAGCACTTCATCGATCTTGCCCGCCCGAGAGCTTTCGCCTCGAAATGCACCGGTGAACTCGGAAGTCAGACCCACCGATCCGACACTGATCGTCGGAAGCCCCGTGAGCTTCTTGACCCAGCCTGCGAGATTCAAACCCTTCGGGCCATCGACGTCCGGAAACTCGGGTTCCAGAATTCTGCGCTGAGAGCAATGGATGGCGTCGACGCCCGCATCGCGCAGCACTCCGACCCAGCGCTCCAATTCTTCCGGCGTCTTCGCGACCTTGGCCGCGTAATCGACCGATTTCCACTGCGAAATGCGAATGATGATCGGAAAGTCGCCCACAGCGTCGCGGCAACGCCGAATCACTTCGGCCGCAAACTCGGCGCGTCGTTCGATCGAGCCGCCGAAACGATCGGTGCGCTGATTCGTTCGCTCCCAGAAGAACTCGTCGATCAAATAAGCATGCGCACCGTGCAGCTCGATGCAGTCGAACCCGAGTCGTTTAGCATCGGCGGCCGCATCGGCATACGCTTGTGCCATATCGAGCACTTCGGCTTCGCTCGGCTCTTCACTGACCTTCTTGCCCATGAGCGTGATACCGGACGGTCCGTCGCACGGCGCCTCCGGGAAATGTCCCGTGCCGGGCTTGCGCGCCATGCCCTGATGCCAAAGCTGCGGCCCCATCTTGCCGCCGACCGCATGCACGGAATCGATCACCCGCTTCCATCCGGCCAACGCCTCCTCGCCCCAGAACAGCGGGATATTCGGATCGTTTCCCGCACCTTTACGCCGAACCAACGTGCCTTCGGAAAGAATCAAACCGACTTCGTTCGCAGCACGCCGAGTGTAGTAAGCGGCATTTTCCTCCGTCGGAATACCGCCCGGAGAATGCGATCGTGTCATCGGCGCCATCACGACGCGATTCTTCAGCTCCAAGCCACGAATCTTGAAGGGTCGAAACAGAGGAGAAACGTCAGTCATGTACACCACGCAGAAAGTTCGGTAGATAGAGCTGCCCAATGGCGCATCGTAACGATTGGGTGAATCGCCCGACTCGCGTCGAGATCGTTGGGCTGCATAGCGAAAACATAGCGTTGCCGCGTTGAGCCTTATTCATTTGATTCGCTAACGCGGCGGACCGCGCGCCGGCGCGCGAGCCTAGCACCCGTCAATTTCATAACACAAGTAACACGGTTCGGGCCCTGAACGCCCATGCGCAATTGACAATTGATAGTTGGCAACGAGAGGCTTCGCTGCGCTGTGCGTGCCTCGATGTTCATGACATACGACCGCGAACGCGGGATGCGTGAGAGCGGCTAAGGAGCGACGGACTCGGCTCCTCGCGAGCTTCTTCCTACAGCCCTACAACCAGCCCGGCGTGCACGAGCTCAGCCCGCGCGAAGCGTAGCAATTAACTCTCATCGATCAATTTCAGTGCTGCCTCTAATTGCGGATCACGGCCTGCGCAGTAGCTTCTGCACGGCGCAACGGGGACGTCCGGCTCTACGCCGATGCCTTCGATCGGACCGATGCCGGGCGCATCGAAGCTGCTAACTGCCAAGTACAACAAGTACTTGTCATCCGCGAATCCAAACGGCGAGGCGGCAAGAAATGCGCCTGCGGTTCTGGATCCCACGAGCGTCGCACTCCTCTCGTTCTTGAGCGTACCGGCGACCCATTCCTTACCGCTACGCACGCCATCGTCGATGAGCGCGTACTTGCGCACGCGCTCGAGTCTCGGATCGGACTGGAGCTGTTCGATGTACTCCAAACTCGCGCCGCCGAATCCGCCTCGGAGATCGAGGAGGATCGCGTCGACGCCGCGCGCTGCAAAACGATCGAGCGCCGCATCGAGGCTCTCGAGAAAAAGCGGATGCGTCCCAGACCACAGGTGCACATAGCCGACGGATCGCGTCCCGACACGAATCACACGTTCGGACTTACGAGTCGCCTCCAGCAATGCAGCCGAAACGCTCTGATTGATCGCCCTGATTCGCACGGCTCGCTCGACGCCAGGCGCCGGCGAGAACACGAGAATAGAGTCGGCGTCTGTCTTGAATCCAAGCGGCTCGAAGGGTCGACCGTCCAAACGAATGAGCTTGTCGCCCGGCGAAACGCCGGCCTCAGCGGCAGGCGAATGGTCCAGCACATACTTCGCAACCCACTCGCCCGCGACCTGGACGGGCCAGATTCCGGCAAACGGCACCTGATACTTTTCCAGATCGAATGCAAAGATCGATTGCAGCGCCCAGTAGTCGAGTTGATCCTGCGTGTAGACAGCAGTGTGGCTCGCTTTGAGCTCGGCCAGCAGAGAATTGAGGACGGCCGCGAGCTCTCGCTCTTTGAAATCGCACGCGACGGAGCTCCGATAGCGCGCAACGGTCGAACTCCAGTCCAAACCGCGGAACGTCCTATCGTAGAACCGCTCGGTCACCGTCTGCGCTATCTCGTCGAATTCCTGCAGGCGCGCGCAATCTTCTGCTCGAACGGCAGCCGCGCCCAGTATCAGCGCGCAGATAATCAACTTGTACCTTCGCCGCATTTCCGACCACGCGATCGCCGGATTGATCATCGCTCATCATTCTAAGCGGAAGCCGATCGACTGCCGCCGCGCACAACCGCGCACTGCCATTCCAGGCACGGGTCGAGCGCTTCGATCGCTCTGCGAGCCAGGTCCAAGGCTTCGACTTCGGAAGCAACGCGCGTGCCTTCGAGCCAACGCCGAACTGCCCCGTCGGGATGCAGGTTCTGTTGCGTCGGCGTGACGATCGCGTAGTCGGTGACGACATCGCCGTCGAGCCCGACTTCGTGCATCAACATGCCGCGCGCGGTTTCGACGATGGAGCGTCCGCGACCGGGCTCCGTAGCAACGGCAGAAACGCGGCCGACGACACTTTGGGGATCGCCGCTGGCATAGCGAGCCACGTCGCGAACCCGCGCCAACCAGCGTTGCAGCAACGGACGAGCTTGCAGCTCACGAATCAACGGATGATGAAGCTCTCGACTGATTGCACCGGTTTGAGCGACATCGACTCGAAGCGCTTCTGTCGGCGTCGACCATCGGCGCAGACTTTCCGCTGCATCGACGACGGGAAGCACAGCGAGCCGATGGCTTGAGGGTTCACCAAGATCGAGCCGTCGCTGAAACTCCGCTGCGAGCACCGAGCTGCTCGTCGAAGTCCAAAGCATCACATCTTCCATCGAGTCGAGAGCGAGCCAATCCTCGACAGCCATTCCGAGCAGCCATTCGCTGAACAGCTCGCGTAGCGCTCCGGGCGTGCCGATGCTGCGAACGGCCTGAGGCAAATGAAATTTCGCAGGTCCGGTCAGAATAGCCAGCAGTTGCTCGCGCGCAGCTTCCGCCGCAACCTCGGAATCGGCCGTCGTCGTCACACTACCGTCCCGAGCCGACTTCAAAGCAGCTGCCACAGCAGCCGCATGTGCACGTGCGCAGACCGCGTACATCAAGGGCAGCGTCCGCTGAACAACGTGTGAAGGCTGACCGCGCAGATGAGAGACGATCGGCGGGCGATCTCCGCTGACTGTCACGCGGTCGATTCGATTGCCGATCACCGTGACTTCGATCAGCACGATCGGCGCTCACGCTTCCGCGTGCACGGGAAGCTGTACGCGAAAGATTGCACCGCCCTCAGCCGCGTTCTCGGCGGTAAGGTGCCCGCCGTGCTGTTCGACGATGCCGTAACTGATCGACAGGCCCAGACCTGTGCCGCGCCCGACGGGCTTGGTCGTGAAGAACGGGTCGAACACTTTCGGCAGATTTTCGGGAGCAATGCCCAGACCGTTGTCGATGACTTCGACGAAGATCTGCCCCTCCTCGCAGCGAGCACGAATCGTCACGCGCGCTCCTTCGCGACTGGCGGTCGCATCGACGGCGTTTTGCACGAGATTCATGAACACTTGCTGCAGCCGCCCGGCATTGCCTTTCACCGGCAAGGGCTCCGGTGTCTGGACATCGATGTGAAGCTGATTTGGCGCTGCTTTTGCCACCCACTCCACGGCTCGTTCGATCACAGCACGCAGATCCAGCGGCACGAGCGAGTCGGCACCGAACGCCGAGAACCGCTTCAGTCCATCGACGATGTCGCGCGTACGCTCACCTCCCTCCTGCATTCCGTCCATGAGCGAAGGCAGATCGGCCAGCACGGCGTCGATGCGCAGCTGCTCCCGCAGCTTTTGTACTTCCTCGGAGAGCGGCTCGCGATGAATTGCCGCCAGGTACGTCTCAAGACGCGACACATATTTCTTCAGCGCAGCGACGTTGCCCAGTACGAAACTGATGGGGTTGTTGAGCTCGTGCGCGACGCCCGCGACCAGACGCCCGAGCGAAGCCATCTTCTCCGCCTGCAGCAACTGTTGTTGAGTGCGCTTCAGGTCCTCGTGGGCTTGACGCAACGCCGAGTAGGCGCGCCGAAGCTCGCCCACAGGTCGTCCCGTGATCACCATGCCGACAGGACGACCCGTTCCGCTCAACCGAGGCGTGCAGCTCAACGCCACGGGCACGGCAACGCCGCCTGCCCCGCGCATTTGCACTTCGCAATCCGCCAACCGCTCGCCAGGGCGCGCGGCCAGGTGCTCCTCCATCGCGCGTCGCGATTCCGCATCGGCGAATAAATCGAACAGCGACGTTCCGCGTAGCTGCTCCTCCGAACAGCCGGTGAGCTCGAGCAGCGAAGGATTGAGATCTTCGATGATGCCGGCGCGGTTGCAGACGACGAGCACGTCGGACATCGAGGTGAGCACCGAGAAAATGAACCGCTGCGACTCCGCCAACGCTTCGTTCTGTTGCTCGAGCGTTGCTTCGTAGTCGAGCAGCTCGCGATACACCTCATCCATCCGGCGGATGACGGCGAGCCATGCCTGCTCGTCGATCGCGCCGCCGGACCATTGCGGCGCGGAATCGTTTGCTGCGTCGTCGGGTGCGTTGCTCATCAATGCACCGTGCAGACCATACAGGGATCGAAGGAGCGCACGACGTGATACACAGCCGGCGCGATACCGCCTTCCGTATCGTGCGCGGGCGTTCCCACGAGCGCCTGCTCGACTGCCCCTGGCGTACCGTTCGCATCGCGCGGCGAGAAATTCCAAGTGGTCGGCGCGATGATCTGATAATTGCGGAGGCGCCCTCGACGAATGCTCATCCAATGTCCGAGTGTGCCGCGAGCGGCTTCGATCAACCCGAACGTATCCGCTGAGTCCGGCATCGGCGGCGGTGGAATATGGTACGGCTCGCCCGGACGCAGCTGCTGCGTCCACGATTCCATGGCCGGCACCAAGCGTGCAAGCTCCAGCAATCGCGCCACGACTCGCGCTGTGACATTGCCGCCGTCTCGACTCACGAGATCCCGAGCCAGCGGATGTCTCGCGATGACTTGACGAGCGAGCGCTCCGGTTTCCGCGACTCTTCCGCCCAAGCGCGGTGCCTTACACCAGCTATATGCGCCTTCTTTGCCCATCTGGGGTAACGTTTCGCCTTCTTCCGGCGAGCGCGCCCGAGCGTCGCCGCCGTAATGAGAGAACCGGATGTCTTCTTTGATCGTCGCAGGATCCAGCGGCTCCTCCTGACCCGACCAGACACCGCGAGCAAACAACATCCCCGCTTCTTGCTGATACGCGCCCGCGCTCATCATCACCGTCTGATTGCGTCCCAGCTCGTGTAAACGAAGATCCGCAGCAATGCGCACGAATCTCGCAAAATCGGCGCGATCCGCATGCGCCTCCGCCCAGGCGGCAAGCTCATCGCATGTCGCAAGGGACGCGATGTTCTCCAACGTGTCGCCGTACACGACGCGTTCGAGAAATTCTCGAAACTCGCGCAATGTGCGGAACAATCGAATCTTTTCGGAGGCTTGCAGCGGTCGCGACGAGCCGCCCGGCTGCAACGACAATGTATGCGGCCACTTCCCTGCGAGCAGCCCCATCACCCGCATGAAGGCGGCTCGGCCCGCCAACACTTCCGCGGCTGCCGTCCCGTGAATCGCGCGGAAACGATTCGCTATGGCCTCGTACCACGGCCGATCGCGATACGCGGCATTCGCGAAATCGGGCATGAAGAACAAATAAAAATGAGTGAGATGATCGGCTGCGTTCTCGGCGGCCTGCGTGAGATTGGCGGCCAACCTGCCGTTCGGCGGCGGCTCGGCTCCGCACGCGCTCGCTAGCGCCCGCGCCGCAGCGGCGCTTTGCGCGACAGAACAAATGCCGCAGATCCTGGGCACGAGCACGAGCGCATCGGCTGGCACTTTGTCCAAGAGCATTTGCTCGAACCCGCGATACATCGGCGCGTTCACATACGCTGCCGTCACGTATCCGTCGGACACATCGAGGCTGATCTCGAGATCGCCCTCGACTCGATTGAACGGACCGACGACACGGCGCGTCATGACTTCGAAGGATCTCGGCGCTTGCCGTAGAAACGCACCGGATGATCAGCACGCGCGTTCTCGCGAACACGTGCCGGCGTCGCCGACTTGGCGAGCGCCGCAAGTGCGACGAACCAGGCCTTCGGCATGTCGGAAGGCAATCCGACGGGAATGCCCGCCAGTTTCGGCGTCGTCGCAAACGGATGCCCCGGCTCTTCGAAGCCGGGCTCGGTGCAGCGGATACAGGGGTAGCCGCCCGTCAAACACGATCCTCCGCCGTTCCACGGCCTCAGATTGCAGTCGGCGTGCGCCTGCGTGCCCTTGCATCCCATGTGCTCCATCATGCAACCCTGATCGCCGGGCTGCTCTGCGCTTGCCTTGTATTCGTAGTACTCGTTACGTCGGCAGCCATGATGCACGAGATGGTCGGCGTAGAAACGCGGACGCCCGCGTTCGTCGAGATCGCCGGCGGTAAGCTGTTCGCGTGCGAGCGCGATCAAGGTTTCCGTGATCCAGTCGGGATGCGTCGGACAACCTGCGATATTGATGACAGGAAGACCGCTGCCGCTACGAAAGTCCACGCCCAATAATCCACCGGGCACAGTACCGTCGTATTGCAAACCGCAAGCATCGGTCACGTTCGCGCCGGCCGACGTGACCCCGCCATACGTGGCGCACGTTCCGACGGCAACGACGTGACGCGCACGCGGCGCGAGTCTACGCACCCACTCCATCATCGAAGTATCGGTGCCGGCGACGACGTGAAATCGTCCGGTGCCGTTGGGGCCGCGCAGCACCGCGCCTTCGAGGCACAACACGTCGAGCGGAACCCGCCCCTGAGCACAGTCGTCCCAAATCGCGACGGCTTCGTCGCCCGTGGCCTGCGACAGGCTCGGATGCCACAACAGCCTGATGTTTTCATCGGCAAGCGTTCGCACCAGCGGGCCGATCTCGCTGCCTATCCAGGACAACGTGCATCCGCCACAGCCGCCCGATTGCAACCACAAGACGTTCATGAGGGCTGATCCAGTCCGTAGCGGGATAGTTTCGATCGCAGTCCGACGCGCGATAAGCCCAGCTCGGCCGCCGCGCGGCTCTTGTTCCAACGATGGTGGACGAGCACTTCTTTGATGACGCGCGCTTCGAGCTGTTCCATGCGTTGCTTCAGCGTACCGTCGAGGCCGGCGAGCAAGTTGAGATCGCGAGCTTGCGACTCTTCTCGCGGCGCATGCACGACCCGCGGGCTCAGCAATTCAGCTCCCAGCTCCTCGCCCGATGCTAGCGCAAGCATCCTACGCAGCTCGTTCTGCAACTCCCGAACGTTGCCGGGCCAGCGATAAGCCTGCATGTAGGCGAGCGCTTCCTTAGTGAGCTTGGCCGACGGCTTACCGAAGCGCGGGCCTTCTCGCTTCAGCAATTCCTGAGCAATGATCGGCAGATCGTCGCGCCGTTCTCGAAGCGGCGGTAGATAGAGCGTTGCGCCGACGAGGCGATAGTAGAGGTCTTCGCGGAATTTTCCCTGACGCACGTCCTCTTCGAGATCGCGATTCGTCGCCGCGATGACGCGCACATCGATGCGCACTGGGCGTGTCGCGCCGATCGGTCGAACTTCGCCTTCCTGAAGCGCACGCAACAGTTTGTTCTGAAGCGCCAGCGATGTGTTGCCGATCTCGTCCAGAAAGAGCGTGCCGCCGTTCGCCTGTTGCAGCAGGCCGATGCGATCCTCGTAGGCGCCCGTGAAAGCGCCGCGCTTGTAGCCGAAGAGCTCGGATTCGAGCAGCGTGTCCGGCAACGCTCCGCAGTTCTCGACGATGAACGGTCCGTTCGCGCGCAGGCTCGCGTAGTGCATGGCTCGCGCGAGCAACTCCTTGCCGGTGCCCGTCTCGCCGGTGATCAACACCGAAAGGTCGTACCGCGCAAGTTGTTGCGCCACCTTGCAAACCGGCTCGAGCGGACTGTCGGGTGCGCGCGTGAGACGTTCGAAGCCTGCGTCCGCTTGGACGGCCCGCCGCTTCTCCGTCGCCTTCTCTCGCACGCTGTTCAAGCTCTGCCTCAACTCGAGCGAAAGGCGCTCCGTCTCTCGCTGCAACGTCCAAACTTCGGCAGCGGACTTCAGCGTCAATACGAGTTGCTCAGGCGACCAAGGCTTCAATAGGTACTGCCAAATCCCCGCCTCGTTGATCCCCGCGATGATGTCGGCTGCATCCGTGTAACCGGAGAGCACGATGCGCACGACATCGGGCCAACGTGTGCGCACTTCTTTCAGGAACTCGATGCCTGAAGTGCCCGCCATGCGCTGATCGCACAGCACGATCTGTACGAATTCCCGCTCCAGGATGGTGCGCGCTTCGTCGGCACTGGAGGCCATGAGCACGTAGAAATCGTCCTCCAACGTGCGGCGCAACGCTTCGAGCGAACGTTGCTCGTCATCGACGACGAGCACAGCGGGAAGATCGGCAGCCATCAACAAATCCGTGGAAGTTGCTCGCCACTCAACCAATCGACGATGCGCCCGCCGCCGAGGGCAGTCCGCATCTGGATGAAATTTCGCTCGTCCGCGCGAACCTCGCCGATTCGCGCCGCATCCGCACCGAGCGGATGGGAGCGCATGGCCGCGACGGCCCGCTCCGCCGACTCGGGCGGACAGATCACGACAATCTTACCCTCATTGGCCACATAGAGCGGATCGAGCCCGAGCAGCTCACATGCCGCTTGAACCGGCGGACGCACAGGGATGGACGATTCGTCGATCACCATGCCGACGCCGGACTGTCGCGCGATTTCATTGAGCGTCGTACCCAACCCGCCGCGCGTCGCATCCCGCATCACGCGAACTTCAGGTACTTCATCGAGCAACATGGCAATCATCTCGTGCAGCGGCGCGCTGTCCGAAACGATGGGCGCGTCGAACGACAGGTTCTCGCGCACCGACATGATCGCCATGCCGTGATCGCCGATCGTGCCGGACAACAGGATGGCATCGCCCGGACGCGCACGGGATCCTGAGCAATCGATGCCCTCGCGGACAACTCCCACGCCCGTGGTCGTGATGTACACGCCGTCGCCCTTGCCTCTTTCGACGACCTTGGTATCGCCGGTCACCACCGGCACGCCTGCCGCTCGCGATGCCGCCGCCATCGAAGCAACGATGCGTGCCAGCTCGGCGAGACTGAAGCCTTCTTCGAGAATGAAGCTCACGGCGAGATAGAGCGGCCGTGCGCCCATGACGGCGAGATCGTTGATGGTGCCGTTCACCGAAAGGCTGCCGATATCGCCGCCAGGGAAGAACAACGGCGAAACGACGTGCGCATCCGTCGATACCACGATCCGGCCCGCGAGGTTGTCGAGGCGTGCGCCGTCGTCTCCTTGCGCCAGATACTCGTTGTGAAGCTCGCGGGCGAACAAGTCCTTGATCAATTGCGCCATCGCGCGTCCGCCTGCGCCGTGCGACAGATCGACACGCCCCCGCTTCAGGTCCAAAGGACGAACGTATTGCGCGCTCACGCTGCCACCTCCCGGAATCGTCCATACGTGTAATAGGCCGCGCACGCGCCTTCCGAAGACACCATGCAGGAGCCCACCGGATTCTCCGGCGTGCAGGCAGTGCCGAAGATCGCGCAATCCGTCGGCCGCTTGATGCCGCGCAGGATGTCGCCGCACGCACAAGCCTTCACATCCGCGACACTCCTATAGGGCACCTCGAAACGCTGCTCGGCATCGAAGGCTCGAAACTCCGGGCGTAACCGGAGCGCGCTCGATGGAATCGAACCGAGGCCGCGCCATTCGAAGGACTCTCGCAGCTCGAACACTTTCGACACCAATGCCTGCGCCTTGCGATTGCCTTCGCGCGTGACCGCGCGCGTAAATTCGTTTTCGACGGCCGCACGGCCCTCGTTGACCTGCTTGATCAACATGTAAATGGCCTGCATCACATCGAGCGGCTCGAATCCTGCGATGACGACCGGCTTCCCGTAGTCGCGTGCGAACGGCTCGTAGGGTGCGCTGCCGATGACCGTGGACACGTGCGCGGGACCGACGAAACCGTCGAGCGCCTCGCCTGGCACCGAAAGGATTGCGTGCATCGCGGCCGGCGTCAGTACGTGATTGCAGAGGATGGTGAAGTTGCACAGGCCTTCCGCCCGAGCCGCGAGAATCGCTGCAGCCGTGGGAGGCGTCGTCGTCTCGAAACCGATCGCGAAGAACACTACTTCTCGATCCGGATTCTCGCGCGCGATCGCAAGCGCATCGAGCGTCGAATAGATCATCCGAATATCCGCACCCAGCCCCTTCGCGCGCAGCAGCGACAGCCGCTCGGACGCAGGTACGCGCATCGTGTCGGCGTACGTCGTGAGGATCACATCGTGTTGCGTGGCCAGACGAATTGCCTGGTCGATGCGGCCGATGGGCAGCACGCACACGGGACATCCCGGTCCGTGGATCATCCGCACGTTGGGCGGCAGCAGATCGACGACGCCGTAGCGAGAGATTGCGTGCGTGTGCCCGCCGCAGAACTCCATGAACCGGTATTGCCGTGCCGGGTCGGCGATGGATCGAATCGCGGCAGCAAGACCTTTCGCCAGCTCGCCGTTGCGGAACTCATCTATATATCTCATGGCGTGGCCTCCGTCGCCTGAGCTTCAGCTTGGGCGCCTATCTCTGCGAACCAGGCAAGCGTGCGTTCCGCCTCCGCCGTATCGAGCCGCTGCAGTGCATACCCCACGTGCACGATCACGTAGTCGCCCGTCGCGACACCGTCGATCAGCGCGAGGGAAATCTCTTTTCGCACACCGCCCAGATCGACGACGGCCCGATCGCCATCGCGCGTTTCGACGACGCGCGCCGGAATTGCCAAACACATCGTTAGATACTCCTCGCAAGCATCGCTCGCTGTCCGACCCACGCCTGACCGAGACTGATGGCGCCGTCGTTCGGCGGCAGCGCCTCGGGTTTCAGCACTCGCAGACCGGCCTTGGCCAGCAAGACAGCCACCTGCGTTTGCAACAACTGATTGAGGAAACAGCCTCCGGACAACGCGACAGTGGACAACCGCTCCCGTGCCGCAGCCTCGATCGTCCACTCGGCCACGGCAGCGCTGACAACGGCGTGAAACAACGCGGCGCCTTCCGGCACGTTGGGATAGCCATCTGCCAATCGCGCAAGCAACGGCATGAGATCCAGCACGCCATCCGCCTCCAGTCGATACAGCTCCGGTACGGAGTCGACGCGAGCACGCCTCGCCTGCGCTTCGAGACGCATCGCTGCTTCGGCCTCGTAATCGGATCGTTCGCAGACTCCCAGCAGCGCTGCGGCGGCGTCGAACACGCGTCCCATGCTCGACGTGAGCGGCGCGTGAATCCCGCGATCGAGCAACTGCACCATGTAGAGCGAAGCCGCATGATTGGCGAATCGTTCGGCAATCTCGTTCCCGCGACCCAGCCGATGTAGCACGGCGGCGGCCATGCGCCACGGCTCCCGCGCCGCGCGATCGCCGCCGGGCAACGGCAACGGCGCAAGCGATCCGATTCTCCGCATGGTTGTGCCGTCGACGACCAACAGCTCTCCGCCCCAGGAGCCGCCGTCGGTGCCGTAGCCGATGCCATCGAGCGACACGCCCAACACAGGCTCACACCAGTGATGTTCGGCGACGACCGCCGCGACGTGCGCGTG
>ERZ777003.3721-NODE-3721-length-14147-cov-7.358076_pt1 | contig 14147 bp, 17 predicted proteins | sample MGYA00374956_ERZ777003 | MGnify/ENA primary metagenome ERZ777003 (study PRJEB29302, sample SAMN06268252) | bioreactor metagenome | isolation source: Joint BioEnergy Institute, California, USA | place: USA:Joint BioEnergy Institute, California, USA | collected... | reverse complement strand
TCAAATTTCGGCCCCTCACGGAATCCCTTCCGTCATGAATGTCTACAGGCCCTAGACCGCAGCGACGTGTGTCTGGATTTCACCAAGAAACCTATCGCACATACGGGCAAGAAAGGAGCCGGCAGGCGGCGGCCCGTCGCGGAACTCCAGCAGCACGGTGTTCCAGAGATGAACAGCGCGGGTGCGCTCGGTCAGCAAGTCTTCCACCGGGTAGCCAGGGATAAGTGGCGCGCGCCACCTTTCGTAGGGAATCGGGAACAGAACGTCGGCTGGCTGAATTGGCAATCCGGCGTTCTTGGCATAGTGCGTGATCGCCGGCGGCCCGATGACGTTGCGGGGGAGGTCCTGTAGTGGCCGCCTCAGAAGCGCCTGCTGGAGAACCTTACGGGGGCTCCAGTACGGTACGAACGGAACGCGGGCGCTGACGATCCGCTGCATTTGGGCAAGAAACGGACTATCGGGCGGGAGCAGGAGCACGGCGTTGCCGGCGTATTGCTTGCTCTCCCAGCCGACGATGTGGTCGCCTAGTCCTTCCAAGCTCCTGAGAAGCAGAACGTCGGCATCGCACCAGATGCCGAGGCCGCGGCGCAGGCCCTCATATCGGAAGATGTCGCTGAACAGCGCCCAACTTCCTGTTTTCCGGTGCTGGATCACGCGAGAGCGCGGCAGAACCTCGGAGGCGTCTTTAAGTGCCACGCCGGTCGGGAGATCCGGGATGTCGTCGTAGGAGTAGAGGGATACAGGATGTCCTGCGGCCACCATGGACGCGAGACACATGCGCTCAATGTAAGTCATTGGCGAAAAAGACCAAAAGGTGAAGATGGGCGACATAGCTCCCCCCGTCTGTTCTGGTGAGATCCACACATTAGTCTCTAAGGAGGCATCATGCCCCTTGTCTACACCCTCCCCGACAACCGCCAGCTCACCCAAGGCCAAGCATTCGAGCTTGACGGCATCAATTACCCGCGCAACTGGCTCGCCCGTGCTACCCCAGACGATCTGCAGGATCGTGGCATCACCGTCGAGGAAATCCCCGATCCGGAACCAGAGCCGCAGCCTCCTACCATAAATGACGTGCTTGCCGAGCGAGCGCGCCGCTTGGCGCTGGGATTCGACTACGATTTCGGCGATCAGCGCGGCGTTCATCGCATCGGCACAACGCCGGAGGATATGATCGGCTGGGATGAGGTGACCAAGTTTGCCCAAGCCCTTATCAATGCTGGAGACACGACCACCACTATTGGCATTGACACGAATACGGGTCCGGCTGAGGTCACGGCGCTCGAGTGGAACGCCATTCTGATCGCAGCCGGGGCGTTCCGGCAGCCGATCTGGCATGCATCGTTCGCGTTGCAGAAGATGGATCCGATTCCCGAGGATTACACAGACGACAAGTATTGGATGGCGGACTAGCTGCCGCATTCCGGCTGACCGCCGACCATTACGACATTCGAGGAAATCGATCAGGCCGATTGGCCGTCGAATAGCTGATTTCGCGTAAGAGCGCCACCCAACTCACACCCACCGACAACCCGATCTCTGAGGCCTGCCGGCCCTCCGGCGGGCTTTTTTCTGCTGGAGGATCCACATGGCAGACCTCGCCTTCCATCACGGCACACGCGTTTTCGAGTCGGCGGAAACGCCGGTACTCATCCGTACGGCGCAATCGGCGGTCGTTGCGCTCATCGGCACGGCGCCCGATGCCGACGAGAGCGTGTTCCCGCTCAACACGCCGGTGCTCATCAAGGGCATGAGCGAGTTCTCGAAGCTTTCGGCGCTGGGCAACAGCGGCACGCTCAAGCAGGCGGCTGACGCCGTTTTCGATCAGATTGCCACCTACCTTTACATTATCCGCGTCGCGGAAGGGGGCACGCCCGCGGAGACGCTCGCCAATCTGGTGGGCGACCAGGCGGCCCTCTCTGGTGTGCACGCGCTCCTCAAATGCGAGTCGCTTTACGGACGCAAGCTGAAGCCTCGGCTTGTCGCAGTGCCAGGCTTCACCAGCTCCCTTGCGACGGACGGCGTGACATCGATCAACGTTACGCAAGCCGGCGCCGATTACACGAGCGCGCCGACGGTGCACATCTACCCAGCCGACGCCACCATCGAGGTGAGCAGCACGGCTGCATCAGGCAATACCGGCGACGGCACGCTCACCCTTGCAACTCCGGCTTACGATACGGGCGTGGTGCCGGGCGGCTACACGGTCGAGTGTGTTACCGTCGCCGAGGGCAGCGGGACGTTCGCGGTGAAGGATCCGGCCGGCACGCGCATCGGCACGGCGACTGTGGGAGAGGCTTACGAGGGGCCCATCCAATTCACGATCACTGCTGGTGAGACAGATTTCGAGCCGGGCGACATGTTCGTCGTCTCGGTGGAGATTTCGGGCGGCACAGGCCAGGGCGCCGAGGCGCTCGCCCTCCTTTCCGGCGGCAAGGTGACTGGGATCGCCATTACGAAGCCCGGCTACGGCTACGGCCTGACGCCGCCTCTCGTGGCGTTCTCGGGCGGCTCGTCGGAAGCGGTAACACCTGCGGCGGCCACGGCCAACGTCGGCACCGTGGCAAATCCGGTCGTCGCAGAACTACAGGGCGTGTTCGAGAAGGTGCGGGCGGTCGCCTTCGTCGACGGTCCGGATACGACCGACGAGGCGGCCGTGCTATTCCGGCAGACCATCAATTCGCAGCGCATCTACGTCTGTGATCCCAAAGTGCTGGTGTTCGACACCGAGCTCCAGGCCAGCGTGGCCAAACCGTCCTCGGCCTTCTTCGTGGGCGTACAGGCCCGAGTCGACCGGCAGCTCGGCTTCTGGTGGTCTCTGTCGAATAAGCCGGTTAATGGCATCCTCGGTGCCGCGCGTCCGGTGCGCTATGGCGATCACGCCAACTACCTCAACGAGAACCACGTCAACACGATCATCAACCTGGGTGAGGGCTTCATCACCTGGGGCAACCGCGTGGCGACGGGCGCGGATCTGTGGAAGTTCATCTCCGTTAGGCGTACGGCGGATTTCATCAATGAGGCGATCGAGGACGCCTACCTCGAATTCGTGGACCGGCCGTTCTCGAAGGCAAACTTGAAATTCATGGTGGAATCGGGCCGCGCCTTCATGAAAACGCTGATCGCCGAAGGCGCCATTCTGGGCGGCGACGTGTGGTTGCCCGAGGAGCCGAACACGCCCGAGGAGATGGCGCAAGGCCGCGTGACGCTCGCCGTCAAGTTCGAGCCGCCGGCGCCGATGGAGGACATCCGCCTCATCGCGCACCGCGAGATCCAGTACTACGTGACGCTGCTGCAGGACACGATCAGCGAGATCCAGGGCGGCATCTTGAGCGCGTAATAGCGCTCACGCCGGCTGATCCCGGCTGAAGCCGGGGCCGGCTCCGCGGGGGCGGCGCAACGCGCCGGGTCGCGCTTGCTCCCTGGCTGCCGCGTCGTGGGCAGCCGCTATCCCAATCTTCGACGCGGCGCGCATGTGCCCAAGGCCGCGACTGCGGCCCGCGCCTGAGGCGCGGCAATCAACACGACGGCGGCTGACGCACGCACTCCCCGCCTCCACACATGTCAGGAGCTAGAAAATGGACAAAACCCTCCGATACGTCCTGCGCAACTGCAACATCTTCGTCGATCGGGTCGACAAGATCGGGCAGGCGAGCGAGATCACGATCCCGGAGCTCAGGGTGAAGACGGACGAGTTCCGCAACGCCGGCATGGTGAAGCCGCGCGACGTGGCGCTAGGCTATGAAAAGCTCGAGATGAGCTTCAAGATGACCGCCTTCGATCCGCAGACGCTGCGCCTGTTTGGCCTGGCGCCGGGTGTCGAGAAGGAGTTCATGGCGACCGGCGCGCTCGTGGACGAGGACGGCACGGTGCACTCGGCCGTCGCCTATATGCGCGGCTTCCTGCGCGAGGTGAACCCGAACGCTTGGCAGCCCGGCGAGAAATCCGAGACCGACTACATGGTCTCCGTGCACTCGCTCAAGCTCGACATCGACGAGTCGCCGGTGCTCGAGATCGACGACTTCGGTGTGAGCGTCGGCGGCGTGAGCCAGACGGATAATATCAGGCGGGCGTTGTTAACCAGTTAGCGCTCACGCCGGCTGATCCCGGCTGGCGCCGGGGCCGGCTCCGCGGGGGCGGCGCAACGCGCCGGGTCGCGCTTGCTCCCTGGCTGCCGCGCCCGCTGGGATAGCGAAAGCGCTCAAAAAAGCTGTCTCAGAAGCTCAGCAATTTGCAGTATCAGCAATACCAGTGTGATGCATTCCATCACCCGCCTGACCCACTTCATGACCACCTCCGCTTTCTTTGCGTGAGGCGATGATGCGGTCTGGCGAGCAGTGTTAACCGGCGCATTCACAGGAAATCAGGGGACCGACCATGAACCAGACGACCAAGTCGGCGCGGCCGGCAGGGACGGGGGCGGCTGCGCCCGCACAGCCGCAGCGGATGACGACCACGATCCGTCTCGTGCGGCCGATCACTGAGGGCGGGCAGACGTGGGAGGAGTTGACCGTGCGGGAGCCGGAGCTCGGCGACCGGATCGCCGCCGAGCGCAAGGGCGAGGGCATGGAGGCGGCGATCCAGCTCTTCGCCATCCTCACCGGCCTGCCGCCCGCCGCAGCCCGCAAAATGAAGACGCGCGATGCACGCGCCATTCAGGCCTGGCTCGAATCCATCGCGCCGGAGCCCGAGCCGGAGGCCGAGCCCGATCTCTCCGAAACGAAGACGTTTCGCCTCTCCGTGCCGGTCGAGGCGGACGGGCGCCGGCTCACCGAGATCACGCTGCGCGAGCCTGATCTCGAGGCAGGCATCGCGGTCGAGAAGCTCAAGGGCCGTTATGAGCAGACTGCCGCGTCGATCGCCGTGCTCTCAGGGCTGACCATTCCGGTGGTGCGGCGGCTCGTGATGCGCGACGTGGTCAAGATGGAGGCGTGGCTCCTCCCTTTCGTAGCCGATACCGGCTCGACGGCGGCGGCTGGCGAGACATAGCCGTCGGCCTCTGCAATATCCTGTCCACGCCGCTGCCGGTGATCCTGCGGCTCTCGCAGGCCGAGGCGATCGCCTGGTACGACGCATGCCGCCGGTTCCAGATGCCCAAGCAGAAGATGTGAGCCATGGCGACCCTCTCCTCCCGCCTCGTCATCAGCCTGACCGACCGCCTGTCTGGGCCGGCAAAGGGCATCGTCTCCTCGCTCAAGTCGCTGACGCAGGCGGCGACCAGCCGGCCGCTCGTGACGCTGCACAATGAGGCGCGCAGTGCGACGTCGGCCTTCAACCGGATGGCGGGCTCGGCGACCGCGGCCGGCTTCGGACTGTGGGGCTTCATCAACGCCACGCGCGAGTTCAACGAGGCCAAATTCGGCTACGGGATGGCGCAGATCCCGGAGTACCTGAAGGACGGCGAGTTCAACGCCAAGGGCTTGAAGCTCGAGATGGAGGCGGCGGCCAAGGCGGCGCGCCAAGTTGGCCGCGAGCTCGGCACGTTCTCGGAGCGGGCGATGGTGGCGCTCGCCGAGACGACAAAGCTCGGCTTCAAGGACAACGAGGCCGAGAGCATCTGGCTGTCCGCGCTGGGTCTTTCCATGGCCGACAGCGAGCTGGCCTCGGGGGAGGCGGCGAAGTTTCTCGGCACGCTGTTCCGGGCCTACGAGAAGCAGCGCGATGCGCTGGCCAAGGAAATCGGCGCCGATCCGGCCGACAAGGCCTTCGTCGATGCCTGGGTGCGCGGCATGGCGGCAAAGGCCGCCGTGGCGGCGGCGGAAAGCTCTCTCGGCCCTGCGGACCTCGTACAGGGACTCCGGCAGTATGCGCCGCAATGGGCGCAGCTCGGCATGGCGCCTGAATTCGCGATGGCCATGCTGGCGCATGGCGCCAACTTCGGCTTCAGGGCGCCCGAGCTCGGCACCGCGTTCAAGAGCATGGCGAACCGGCTCGTCAAGCCGACGGCGGAAGGCCTGCGCTGGCTCAACGCACTCGGCATCGACCGCACGAAATTCATGAACGTCGACGCGGCGGACCCGGACCGGGCAACGAACCAGCTCAACTCGCTGCTCGGCGGCTCGCTCGGCAAGAATCAGAAGCGCGCCGTTCGGCAGATGCTCGATGCGGCACAGCGCGCCGGCACGACGGGCACACCGGAGTTTCAGGAGGAGCTGACGCAGCGCATCGCCGAAATGCTCGGCCGACGGACGGAGCAGGATATTGCCGAGATCCAGCAGGCGGTGGCCAACGCAACTCTGTCGTCGGGCGGTCAGGTCGACGTCGATGGGCTCATCCGCGCGCTGATCGCCAAAGGCGCCGGTCCGGCGGCTCTGATGGCCATCTTCGAGGGCCGGCACTATGCGCGCAACACCCCGATATTCGAGTTCTACGACAAGATGTATGCCCTCTATGAGAAGCTGCTCGGCGTAGACGCGCGCACGCTCGATGCCATCATCGAGACCCGCAAGGACTCGGAAGCAGGCACGGCCGATGCGCTCGCCGGAGCGTTCAAGGACCTGCTGCTGGCGCTGCAGGAGACGGGCGTCATCGAAGGCGTGAAGAACGGGCTGATCGCAATCACGGATGCGTTGCGGGCGCTGCCGCCGCAGCTCGTGAAGAACACGGCGGAGCTTTTCGTGCTGGGCTCGGCGATCACCGTGCTCGGCGGCGGGCTGGTATTTGCGGCGCGGGCAGCCCGCATGCTCTATACGGCCACGATCGCGTTCGGGCGCTTCTTCGGCATTGGCGCCGCGTTGCGGTCTATGGCCCGTGGTCTGAGTGCGGTGGTGGGCGCACTGCTCGGCCGTGCAGGATTTGGGCACGATGTGGTCGGCTCGCCAATATTGACCTCAGCGAAGGCCAGAGCGGCGGGAGCGGGTGCCGGCGGTGTGGCCGGCCGCATGCTGCGCCTCGGCAAGGCGATCGCGCTGGGCGCCGGTCGGTTCTTCATCCCTGGCCTTGGCGTGGTGATGACCGCTTACGGCGGCTATGAGGCGTACAAGGCCTATCAGAGATCCGGCTCTCTATTCGATGCCGTGATGGCCTTCGTTGGTCTCGGCGGCGCCGACGCCGCGGAGGCGGAGAAAGGCGGGGACGCCTCAGCGGCAGCGGGTGCGGCACAAGCGGAGACTGCAGGCGGAGCGCAGACGATTGCCGCCGACGTGCGCAGCGCCATGGCCGAGGTGCAGTCGATCCTCGCCTCCGTCGATCTCACCGCCGAGGGCCGGCGCATCATCGAGAGCCTGGCCAACGGCATGCGCGCCGGCATCCCGGCCGTGACGAACGCCGCCCGCGCCGCAGCCGATGCGGCCGCCAGGGCCGCGGTGCGCGAAGCGTTCTCGGATGGGGGGTTGAGATGAGTAACCGCAAGCTCAGTGGGAATGCCGTTTGCGAAAGGCTTCGATCTGCTGGCTCAGAGTGTCTCTCCAACGAATCGCCTCGTCGTGAGACATTTGAAACGCCCACTCCTGCCCATGACGGCCTCTCAGGCGTAGTTCAAATACTCCGTGTCGAGATGGGCTTTCAGGGCCACCGGGGTGCATCATTTCAATGCGAGCCACCGGTATGGGGTGCGTGGTGGCGCCAGTTGCCCCAGATTGAGGTCGTGGAGTGTCAGTCGCAGGACCCGTCAGACCTAATTCATGTCGAGCTTGATTAAGAAGGTCTGACAATTCGGTAAGCATTGGGGCAGCCAGGACGATAGCCTTCTGCTCGCCGTGCTTGTTTTCGATGATTACGGCAAAGTCGTTGCCCGCCATCGCGGGGCCCACAACCCGCGTGACCACGTATCCGTCCATCTTTGCCACTACATATCCCCCCCTGTCTTTTGGTATTAGGCGGCCCGCGGCCTGATCGCGGAATAGTCGTGCTGCGCCTCGGCAACGGCGATATCGTAATTAGCCTGCAGGTTGAGCCAGAGCTCTACGCTCGTGCCCCAGTAGCGTGCAAGGCGGATGGCCGTGTCGGCCGTGACGCTGCGACGCCCGGCGATGATCTCCGTCAGCCGGTTGGCCGGAATGCCGAGCTCGCGCGCGAGCGCCGTCGCGCTCATGCCAAGCGGCTCCAGGAACTCGTGCTTGATGATTTCGCCGGGGTGCACCTTCAGCCGGGTGCGAACAGGTGATTTGGCCATCGTGTCCTCACTCTCAATGGTAATCTACGATCTCCACATCGGCGGGACCGGTCTCGGTCCAGCGAAAGCAGATGCGCCATTGGTCATTGATGCGAATGCTCCATTGACCAGAGCGGTCTCCACGCAGGGCCTCCAACCGGTTCCCCGGCGGCACCCGAAGATCCTCGACGGATCGCGCAGCGTCGAGATAGGCGAGCTTGCGCGCGGCGACTTTCTCGAAAGCGCGCCACTGGGAGGGACAGTGGGCCTGCCGGAAAAAGCGCTCGGTCGCCTTGTCTCGGAAGCTCTGGATCACGGTTGCATGATGGAATACGTATCGCGTATCGTCAAGAGGTGAGACATGCCAGGCCCCACACCCATGGCGCTCGGGCCGCACGTGTTCGAGGCGCATGGCTTCGGCTTCACCGACCTTCACCGTCAGCTCGACACGAGCTGGGCGGAGCTCGACGTGGCCATGCGCTTCGACGCGTTGCACTGGACCGGGCCCAAGGGCGAGACGGTGTCGATCCGCGGCGTGCTGTTTCCGCAGGAGTTCGGCGGGCTCGACACGCTGGAATCGCTGAGGCGCGCCGCCCAGAACGGCGAGCCCATGCAGCTCGTCAGCGGCCGCGGCCAGGTGTTCGGGCGGTACGTGGTGGTCGGGATCGACGAGGACCGTGAGCTGCATGATGCCGCCGGCCGGCCGATGCGCAATGCCTACACGTTACAGCTCAGGCGCTACACGGGGGCGGCGGGCTCGGCGCTGTCTGTGCTGACGAGGCTGTTTTAGGAGTGAAATCGTGAAGTCGCCAAGTCGTGAAGTCGTGCTCCTGCGATTTCACGATCTCACGATTTCACGACTTCACGAGAGGTGACCGATGCCAACCACCGTTCGCGCGCGCCAGGGCGACACGATCGACCTCATCTGCTGGCTCTTCTACGGCAAGAAGCAGTTCCGCGGCAGCGTCGAGCGGGTGCTGGAGGCCAACCGTGATCTTGCCGACAAGCCGCTCATTCTCGAGCCCGGCACGCTGATCACGCTGCCCGATCCGCCGGCGGAGAAGCTGCCGGCGGGGCAGATCAAGTTGTGGGATTGAGGCGACCTCCCTATTCGCAATTCGCCATTCGCTATTCGCCCCTGAAGCGCAATGCACCCCAAATGCGTGATCACCATCAACGGCACGCCGGTCTCGGGGCTGTTCTGGGAGAAGCTGCTCCGGGTCACCGTGCATGACAGGGAGGGCACGCGGTCGGATTCGATCGACCTGGAGCTCGAGGACGGGCCGCCGCACATCGCCATCCCGGCCGAGGGCGACATCATCCGCTGCTGGCTGGGGTACGAGGATGGGCCCTTCGATTACATGGGCGCCTACACCGTCGACGATGTCGACGTGCACTGCCTGCCGTGGCGGATGTCCATCAAGGGCAAATCCGCCGACATGCGGGAGGAGCTGAAGCAGCACAAGGAGCGGCATTGGGACAACAAGCCGCTCAAGGACGTGGCGGCCGAGATCGCCGGCGAGGTGGGTCTCATCCCGCAGATCGACCCAGAGATCGGCAGCTTCGTCTACCCGTGGCTCGCGCAGCAGAACGAAAGCGCGCTGCATTTCCTCGAGCGCATCGCCGACCGCCACGATGGGCTGTTCACCGTCAAGGACGGCAAGCTGATCATCGCGAAACGGGGCGCCGGCCTCACGGCAGGCGGAACAGCGCTGCCGCCGCTCATCGTCCGGCCGGAGATGATCCTGCAGGGCACCTGTTCGGTGTCGTTCGGGCAGCGGGAGCGGCACAAGGAAGTGCGCGGCGAGTGGCACGACTTCGCAACCGGCAAGCGCGAGCACGTCGACGAGACCGCGTACTCCGGCGCCAAGCCGCGCTACACGCTGCGCCACTCTTACGTGAACAGGGACGAGGCCCGGCGGGCGGCGCGTTCGCGTGCAAAGTACCTGCGCCAGGCCGGCATTCGCACCACGGTGAGCATAGAAGGCAATCCTGGCGCCAAGGCAGGCCGTCCAATGGTTTATGAGAATGTGCGGCCTGGTGTTGATGGCATACCGTTCCTGATCGAGGACGCCGAGCATTCGTTCTCGAAAAGCCAAGGCTACCGCACGGAGATCAAGGCCAAGCTGGCGAGCGACGCACCCGCTTCATCTGCTGGCCGCGGGAGCCGCTTTGCCTGGCCTGGAGCGGGCGATGACGGCCTTGGCCCGGCAGGTCCAGAGCTCACTCCTCTCGCCTGAGCCCGTTGTCCTCACTTCTGCAATCCGAACGAGGGGCCATGTTCACCATCACCAACCACCGGCTCGCCGGTGTGCCTTTCGTGGCGAGCCCGAACTGCGGCGGCCGCATCGAGCCGGCGCTGATCGTGGTGCACGACACGGCCGATAGGTTGCAGCCAGACGATACAATTTCGTGGTTCCGAAATCCCAAGTCCAAGGTCAGCGCCCATTTCGTTGTCGGCCGCGATGGCTCGGTTACGCAGATGGTCCCGTGTGATCGGGCCGCATGGCACGCCGGGAAATCGAGCTGGAAGGGTAGGGCGAGCTGCAACAACTTCGCAATCGGGATCGAGATCGACAATCCCGGCAAGCTCACCCGTGTGGGCGATCACGCGGTCGCGTGGTTTGGTGAAAAGTTCCCCCTGACGCAATGCGCGGAGATGACCACGAGCGCCCATGGGCGCGGCTGGTGGCTGCGGTACACCGAGGCGCAGTTGGAGGCCGTGCGGGAGCTCATCAAGGCACTCGCGGCAGCTTACCCGACAATCACGGACGTTGCCGCCCACTGGGAAATCAGCCCGGGGCGGAAAGTCGACACGGGGCCGCATTTTCCGCTTGAGGAAATGCAGGCGCTTGTTTCCGGCCATTGGGTGCTGTCTCGGGAGGAGATTCGGCGGGCGCAGAAGAAGCTCGATGCGCTGGGCTACTGGCCGGGCCCGATCGACGGCTTCATAGGTCCTAAGACTCGGGGGGCGATCCGGACGTTTCAGGAGCAGAACGGGCTGCCGATTTTTCCGGATGCGATTACGCGTCCTGACGGCGGGCTCGATCGCGCGACCTGGGATGTTCTGTTCTCTCCCGAGGCAAGGCCTATGCCGGTCGGGACCGATCCAGGCAAGGCGATCGAGGCGGTGACCGCGCAGGCCAGTGATGCTGCCGTCGTCAAGCGCGGAACCGAGGCGACGGGCGTTCTGGAGGTGGTCAACAGCGTCAGGTCGCTGAGCGAGCACCTGCAGACGGTCGAAACGGCTCGCAACACCAGCGTGCAAATCAGCGATCTGCTAGCGTGGGGGATGACACCAGCGGGCCTCCGATCACTTCTGGTGCTCGCTGCCTGCGTCGTGATCTGGATCATCGCGCATCGCATTGCCAAGCGGGGCACCGTGCCCACGTCGGCTGCTGCGGCGCAATAGGAGGACATGTCATGCTTTCGTGGCTCTGGGCGCTTTTCGCGCCATGGGGCGGCCGCGTGCTGCTCAGGGCCTTGCCGTGGCTCGTGTCGCTTCTGCCGGCGCTCAAGCCGATCGTCTTCGCCGTGGCCGCGGCGGCTGTGCTCGCCGGCATCGTCTGGCTCAGTTGGCCGGATGAGCGGATGACGAGGGCCGAGGCGCAGCAGGCATGCGCGGATGCCAACATGCGCGCCGAGCTCGAAGCCACCAAGGAAGCGCTGCGCGTGGCGCAGGAGACCTTGCGCCGGCGTGATGCCGCCATGGATGCGGCCGAGCGCTGGATCGACGAACTGGAGAAAGAAATGGAGGCCCTCCGTGCGGCTGCACCCGATCCTGATGCTCCCGTGTTTGCTGCTGACGATCCCTGGCTGCGGTCAGGGCGGTCCCGCTAGCTGGACCGCTCCGGTGGTGCTCGACCTCGCTCCGGTGCGCTGCCCTGAACCCGACCCGAGGATCGAGGCCGAGTTTCGCCGGACGACACCCCGGCCTGAAGGTCCGCTCAGCAAGGACGACGTACGCCGGTGGATCGACACCCTCGAGCTCTCGGAGCGGCGCAAGAACGCGCGCGGACAGCAGGTGATCGAGGAGCTCGAGCGGTGCCGCAATGCCGCCCAGTCCGCCGTCACGAGCTGAGGCCGCACGATGCAGCACGCCACTGCCGCAGCCGCCCCCGTCGGAGGGCTACGACCCCATGCACGTCAATCTGTTGTTCGCTCTGCAGCGGGACCTGGGTGGGCTGCAGGAGGGGCATCGCGGCCTCATGGCGCTCATGGAGCGCACGCGTACCGAGATGCACCAGCGGGCCGACCGCATCGAGCACCGGCTGTGGCAGCTGGAACGGGCGCCGCCTACAGCCTCTCCGCCTACAGCTTCGACGGGCCGCAATTGGCTCGCGGACATGAGCGCGCTGCTGCAGCAGCTGACCCTTTTCGTCAAGCTCAGTCTGCCGCTGGCATTCCTGGCGGCCGTCGCCGCGTACAAGGGCCTGCATCCGGAGTGGCTGCCGCTGCTGCGCCAGCTCATCGCCGCCCTGTGATGCGGTGGCTCAAGCGCCGTTGGCGGCGGCTCTGCCCCATCACGAGGCTCTGGATCCTGGCGCTGGGGCTCTCGGGGGTGGTGGCCATCGTGTGAGGGCAGAGCGAATGGCGAGTAGCGAATAGCGAATAGCGAATTGAAATCGAACCCCTGGCCGCCGGTTCCCCTCAGGTCCCCGCCGGCCGGCCGGGGTGGGAACAGGAGTTCCGCGTCGTTCCCAATGCCGCCCCCTCCCCGGCCTGGTCAGCCGGTGGAGGGGGCGGTTTTGGTGTTTTGTCTGCTAGAAAGACCCGCTACAATTCCGAAGCTCGGGGGGGCATATGAAGGAAGATCCGCATCTGACTTGGTGGCGAATTTATTTCGAGTGTCACCAAACCATTGTACAAACTTTCCTACCACGCATCAGTCATTTCCATCAAACGGCTGATGAAATAACGCGGCTGATGCTCAATGCATTGCTTCTTCTAAATGGAGGTGGCCTTGCGGCAATCCCTGCGCTCCGGGCGATGAAGCCGGATATTCCCGATAATTGTTTAGTGTGGCCAGCCGCCTTCTTCTTCTTCGGTCTGATCTTGGCTGGATTTTCTGGAATCGCATCAATTTGGAACTTTCGCAGCCTCGGCAACAGCAAGGATGAGGAGATGGCGAAACTGCTCGTCGAGCTTCGTGCGAGGTTCACGGGGGTCGTTACAGCACCGACGGCGGAGGAAATAGAAAACGCCCGACTGGCGGCGGAGAAGGTCGGAAGGATTTCGATACCCTTGACTTTTTGGTTAGGGTGGGGAGCTGGGATTGCATCTTTTTTGGCGTTCGCGTATGGAGGAGCCACCCTGGGGGGAGCCACCAATCCTATTTGCGGTCTTATAGAACCACTCTGTATCACGGCATGACTCATCGGCCGCAGCTTCGCCAGAGGTGCGCCGTTTGTCACTGGCCGGACATCTGCGAATAAACGCTAATCTGTTTGTAGATCCGCACAGCAACATCGGGTGATTCCTCATCATTCAAGTTGCCTTGTGCATGCGACGCGGCGACTTCGGCACACTGATCGTGCGCTGCCCTCCAAATTGCGAGCAGCAATTGCCGTTGCTCGTAATCGAGATCTTCCCAGGCTGGAAGCAGGTGTTTACCAATGCGATCCCGATAGGCACTATAGGCATCAGAAATGAATTTCATGGCGTGTTCCTCCTAAATCCTGACGAAAGCTCGCCACCGGTGGCGATTCGCCTTCAGCCAGCTCTGGCACTTCACCTTTACCCACTCCTTGCGCCGGCCCGAGCGGTAGGGGGCTTGAGCGCGTTTGGCTACCACTCCCTCGAGGCGCAGCTCCTCCATGAGGGCGAATAGGCCTGCGCCGTCCACCTGGCAGTGCACGTAACTCAGGCAAGTCAGCTCGGCGCAACCTACGAGCTCATCGAGCCACAGCTTGCGGTCGGCCAGATGCAGGCGGCGCAGGTCAAAACCGTCGAGGCTAAGCAGGTCAAAGGCCATCACCGCGACCTGATCCTCGCGGCCTTCAGCCATGGCGCGCTGCAAGGACCATAGGTCGCCGATGCGGTCCTCGTAGTCGGC
>ERZ777003.3719-NODE-3719-length-14154-cov-5.834527_pt1 | contig 14154 bp, 7 predicted proteins | sample MGYA00374956_ERZ777003 | MGnify/ENA primary metagenome ERZ777003 (study PRJEB29302, sample SAMN06268252) | bioreactor metagenome | isolation source: Joint BioEnergy Institute, California, USA | place: USA:Joint BioEnergy Institute, California, USA | collected... | reverse complement strand
CCATCACCCTCGATGGCGTGTCGCGATGGCCTCCCACCTTCATGGCGAAGAGCCCAATTGCTCTTCTTTGAAGCCCTGGTTGCTGTGCCGAGTATCATCTCGGGCGATTGCGTTAATAGTCGAGCACAAAGCCGCCGCAATGACGCCCGTTGGTTTCGCCCGATGTGGTCAATAGTTGATCATTATCGGCGAGATGCACAGAACCGCTAGCTAGTCTAGGCGGGCAGCCAGCCATGATGAGCGAAATCGGCGAAACCCAATTTCGGTTCGCACCTGCGGCACGATCGGCGATGGTGCGAGCGAAATCGAGTCTGGGCCTGCCCACTCCGCCACGCACGCGCCCCCCACGCGCTCGGCGGTCAAGGTCCGGGCGGTATCGACTAACTTCACCAGTGTGGGAAGGTGGTGCGGGCGGCCAGCGCAGCGAGCAGTGCGGCGACTAGGACGACTTCGCCCACAGCCGACGAACTGGCTGTGCGAGCGCGTCTCCTCGAGCGTGGTGGCCGACTCCGACAGCGACCGACGTTGACCGCGGCCCGGGGCAATCCACCGGACCCGAGCCCGATACGGCTTGCGCCCACCGCCGGTCCCTCAACATCCGCCGCGAGCGACACGCCGATCGGCAACGAATGCTACTGTCCACCGGGCCCTTACCCCGTCTACTTCACACTCCCGCACTGCCGAGATGCGCGTCAGTGTGGCTGCCGGAGCAGCGACATTGTGGTCCGGACCGTATCCGCGAGAGCCTCGAAGGCCTCGTCGGACGGCTCCCGACCCTGAGCGTCGGTCCACCAGCCGGTGAACACCGCGTTTGTGTCGAGAATCTTGACTATTCCCGCGTCCACGATGTCGCTAAAGATGTACTGGTAGGCCTGCAACCCGGGCAGGCGGATACGCTGCGGGTCGTGTTGGTTCGCCTCGAGTTGTTCTGAGAATCGCTCGCTTGCGGCAGTCTCGCTGGCGAACAGTTCCATGGCTAGTCCGAAGGTGCCCCCATAGAAAAAGTCCTCAGTGAAGCCGATGTTGACGACACATACCCGGGCAGAGGCGACAGGGCTATCCGACTTCTCCAGGTTCACCGCGACGATAGGCAGGACTCGAGAAAGCGCGTCAGTTCTGGCGTAGTCGCAGAGGTTGTCCGGCAGGGCGTAGGTAGCGGTCGATACTGGTGGCGGTGGAGTGGAGCTTCGCGGCGGCGTCGGATCGGTGTTTTGGAGGTTTGCCAAGGTGCTGCGGATCGTCTCGGTCAGCGCCGCGATGGTTCCTGCCGGAAGTGCGCCACTGGCCGCGAACTCACCCGTGATCACAGCGTTGCCGTCGAGGACCGTGACCACGGCGGTTCCACCCAGGTATCCAAGTCGCCGCGTGGCCGCTTGCCCGATTCCGTCGACGTCGGCGAACAAGAGTTCGCTCTGGTCGTTGTTTCGGAGGTCGGTGAACGCTTCCTCAGCCTCGCCGACCGTCCCAAAGGTATGAAGTCTGATGAAGATCAGCGCCCATGCGTCTTTGCCGTCGCTGCGGTCGAGGTCGACGGTGCATCCTATGCCCCCCAATGGAACTGGGTCCGGAAACAGCGACTTCACCACATACGGCAGCGACCCGAGTGCCTCGCCGGGGCTGACGTATTCACATAGGTTGTCAACCAGTCTGTAATGGAAGGCTGGTGTCGGTGGCGGCGTCGAGGTTGACGACGGAGGTGGCTCTACCGGCACCGATGGGGCCTTGCACCCAATGACGCTCATCGAGGCTAGTACCAGCGCGGCCGCTGCTACCCGACGGTAGTAACGGATGCGTTGAAGCATGAGATCTCCGATCGGTCCTGCCGGTGTGGGATGGTCACCCCACGAGCCTTCTGTTGCCCTTCTGTGCGTACATCGGACCAGGTCAGGGGGTCAACCCCGGATCTCGCGCCTGTGGATAACTCCACGTCAGGGGTGTTCGGGTGGCAGACCGGCGATGCGGCGCGCCGGAGTACGAGTCCCCTGGAGTGATATAGGTAGGGGCGCTTAACTGGCCTGGGAGGCAGTGCCCCGCCGAATGGTGGGGCACTGCCTGCGAAGCCGCGGATATCGGGTACGCGGTGGTGACCGAGGCCGCCTCCCTGGGGTCGCGCCGACTCGCTGCCGAGTTCGGCCATCTGGCTCGGGTGAGCGCCAAGCACCGGACTATTCCGACGGTGGCGTACTTGCGCGACGCGATTTTCGATCTCGTGGGCGTACCTGGAGGTGCCTGATGGACGCGACGTGGGCCCGATCCGTCGTCATTCGCGCCGCCGCCATGGCGGGTCTCCGATGTGACGGTGCTCGTCTGCTCCGTCGTGGCTCGCACGTCATGTTCCTGCTGCCGGAGGGCATCGTGGCCCGCGTCGGGCGGGCGGGCAGTCAGGATCGCGCGCGGCGTGAGCTAGCGGTGGCCCGCTGGCTGGCGCGCCACGATTTCCCGGCGGTGCGCCCGGTCGACGTCCCGGGCACCGCTGGTCTCACTGTCGTTGACGAGCATCCGGTGACCTGGTGGCAGGCCATTCCCGCGCACTGTCCGGCGACGCTCGCCGAGCTGGGTCGGGTAATCCGCGCGTTTCACAACCTGCCCAACCCCGGACCAGACCTCGACCTGCCCAGGTTCGCTCCCTTCGACGGACTCGCCGAACGCATCGCAGCCTCGCACGTCGTCGATGAGGACGAGCGCGCCTGGCTGATGGAACACCTCGGCGTTCTGGAGCGCAGGTACGCGGCGAGCTCGCTCGCCGACGTGCGCCGGTTGATTCACGGTGACGCCTGGGAGGGTAACGTGGCCGTCCCGGAATCTGGTGCCCCCGTGCTGCTGGACCTGGAGGCGGTGTGCCTCGGACCCGCCGAATGGGATCTCACGCCGGTCGCGGTCGACTTCACCGACTTCACCCGCATTACCGTCAACGACTATCGATCCTTCGTCAACGCTTACGGCTGGGACGTAACGACCAGCAGCGACTTCCGCCTGCTCGCCGACATTCAGGAACTAAAGTGGGCATGCTTCGCCATTGGACTTGGCGAACACGACACGAGCGCCGCAGAAGAGGCCCACATGCGAATCGCCTGCTTACGCGGCGAGATCGAACGCCCATGGACATGGCGCGCGCTCCACCCGAGACTGATAACAGTCCGGGTTTGGCCCGAACTCCTGCTGATGCGCCAGGTGCGCCATCAGGGCCCAGATCGACTGTCCGCCGCCTCCCTGCCATCGTCTCACCGGATTACGACGCCAAGGGACGAAGATCAGGCGTCCCAGCACGACGATGGGAGTGTGTTTGATCATGGTTGCTCTGGCTGAGGTTGGCCGACTGCGCGAGCGAGCGCCAGCCAGGTGTTTGGTGCGCGTACTGCTCCTGTGGGCGACCGTTCCCCGAATCTGTTCGCGTGGGTGTAGATGGATTTCGGTCTGGTTGGTTGATGGGGTGGGTGCTGGGGGGGTTGGCATTATCGGCTGGGAAGGAGGTCGGTGATCGGGGTAGAGCTTCGCCTTGGCTAGTGGTTGGGTAATGGTTTGTGTCCGTCCTTCGACACAAATCCGCGGCACACGTACCTTAACTGACGTTTCCGTGTTCAAGCGCGCTGTGACACGCGCGCGTTCGCTCGGTCCCGCTCGGTGGTGGTCGTCATGAGCGGGCTGGTTCCTCTCCTCGTACCCTCGGCCCCGGTCCCGGTGTCGTCGCGCCCGGGACTCGGTGGGTTGGCCGGCCCTTGCCGTTGCCGTCGCTGCCCGTCCGGCGACGGGAGCGGCAGACCGTGTATGGCCTGGCCAACGTGGATGCCAGCGGTCGGGTGGGCGACCGTCGAAAAGTCATCCCGAGCTATCTCGCGATCTGCGTCCCTGCCACGGCCGAGTGTGAACCTGAGTTTCCCTGACCAGATCTGGCAGCTTCAGTTTGTCCGTCGGGTTCGAGGACGGGCGAGGCTGATGGGCTAGGACCGGGCAGGAGCAGGGCCCACCGCTCGTGCCACCGCCGCATTGGAGCTCGCCTGGTATTGACCACAATGGACAGACATGCGGTGAGCCCGGAATCCCACGCCCATACGCGCCCCGAAGGCCAGGCCGCGCGGCGGGTGTCACGGCCGGTGCTGGTCGTGAGGGCTGTGGTGGGCGTGGTGGAGTCGAAGCCGTCGCCAGTGCAGGGCAACTCGTGCCTTGTCGCTGCTGCGCTCCTGATGGTCGGAGGCATCGGAGGCTGGGGCGTGACGCGGGCGGCCGACGATCCGTACCGAGCCGAGACAGAGTGGCTGCGCGGGCCCGCTCACGTGGTCGAACCAAGAGACTCAGCTCATCGTGTTCACGCCCGCCGGCCGGCAGCCAAGCCCGAGCGCGGAGGAGTATCACGTCCGGGTCCTGGTCGACGGCGAGGAAGACGCGTCTGGCAACGACCGGCTGGGCTATCCGTCCTGCCTGTCGCCCGCCGACGCGTCCCCGATATCGCACCGCCTCCTGCTCGACATACTCCATCGGGAAACACGACGTGGCGGGCGGTGAGGCGGCGCGGCCGATGAACCGACGGCCGGCCGTGGGCGCCGTGGATGGGGCACATGACCCGGTCGCGGAACCGGTCGATGACGCGCCGGCTGCGGGTCATGGTGGCTAGGCCGGCGGCGAGCAGCTCTTGGTGGGTGACGCCAGGCCGGGCGAGGTGGCCCACCAGGCTGGTCCAGCTTGGGCGGGGCGTAGCCCAGGTGCCCCGGCGCCCCGGCGTCGGGTGGCACGAGTGCCCCGAGGCCGCGCGATGCCAGGTACCGCCGCGGGGCGCGGTGGAGCCGCTGGCGATAGCAGTCCTGGGCGTGGGCGAGGGTGGCGACCAGCCGGTCCGCCGGCGGGTGCTGGTTTGGCACGACGCCAGCCCGAAGCCGTCCCGGGTGAGCGATCCGACCGGGAGATCGTGCTCGCCGACGAGCCGGGACAGGACCTCGGCCAGGCACGGGTCGTGGGTCCCGGCCCCGATGCGCGTGGTGGTGGCCGCCGACACTGCGGTTCCTGCCTGGCTCGCCCTACACCGCCACGCCCGGTGCGTAGGGCTGCAGGACGTGATGGGCAGGATGCCGCGGGAGCCGACGGGGTGTACATCTGCGGCAGGCCGGCGAGTCCGCCGATGTTCGCCGGCTCGTCCAGCACCGCGAGCAGGGGCGGGCCGAGCCGGCCGCCGTTGGCTTTCGCGGCCCGGACGGCGGCTTGCAGCGCTTGGTCGGTCGGCGCGGCCACCAGCGGGGCGCGCTGCCGGCACCACCTTTCGACGATAGATACAGCGTGGCGCCGGGTGTGGGTGCCGACCAGGGCGTCCGTCGAGCCGTGGTGGTGGGCGACAGTCGGTGCTGGTCGGGACCACGGTGACGTCCCCGGCGGGCAGCGGCATGGCCGGTGGGGGTGACCCCGGGCCAGCGCATGATGCGCGGGTCCGACCGACCGGAGGCGGGGCCCGGGCCGTCTCGTACGCCCGTCGCGGGTTTCTGACGCCCTCGGCTGCCGGTCGACCGCCCGGGCGGCCGGTGGAACCCGTGCGCGGCCCCGATGCGGGCCGGTTCCGGGCGGCCACTCCGACCGCGAGGCCGGCCCGTCGGCCAGCGTACGCCCGCCCCAGGCGGCGGCGAGCACGAAGCAGGTCAGCAGTCCTGGCGGCCAGGTTCCCAGACTCCTCGCCACCGCGGGCCTCGGCGCGGACCGCAGGGCCACGCCGGTCGAGGCGCTGACGTTGAGCAGGCCGGCGGGTAGACGCTGACCTGCATCCGCTGCGCTGCGACGCACGGCGGAGCCCGCTGCCAGCCGTCGACGCCCAGCGGCCGGCCGACCACTTCTCAAAATGTCTGGCCGGTTGGGCCGCCTCGTCGGCCACGCGGGCGCCGACGGCGTGCAGCCGACGGCGTCGGGGTTGGGTGCAAGGTCGGCGGTCAGGCGCGGCCCGGACGGGCTGGACAGGGTGCAGCGGCCGGGCCGAATGCGGTAGCCCGGGCGGGCCGTCTACGGCAAAGCGCCGGGGTGGCCCGCGCGGTCGAATGGCTCGCGTCAGGCTGGTCCACCTCAACCGAGTCGCGGATGACCGCGGGCGGGCCACACCACGCCGTGCTCAGCTCGGCTCGGAACAGAGGAGCTGACCGACCGGGCGACCATGACCGGGCCGCAGCTCGTCGTCATGGCCACCACCGCTCGGCCGAGCGGGGCCGAACCCGTTGCCACCAGGCCGACGACCGGCTCGCCCGCGGCAGTGGCTCGAACGGACAGGCAGTCATTGGCCCTCCGCGCCTCGTCCGAATCGGCGACCGCGCCCCGAGTGAGGTGACGTTCCCCGCGCGCCGGCCGCAACGGCTCCGATCGCCGGCGTGGTCCAGCCGTCCGGCTCTGTTCCAGGACCCGGTCCTGTCGCCGGCCGTCGCGCCGACCGAGCGTGGCCGCGCGAAGCCCGACGTGGGAGGGCGCCCGCGCAGTGGTGCGCTCGCGGCGGGCCGCAATGCCGTCGCCACAAGGGGTATCGTTGACAGAGGTCTACATTGGACGATGGCGGCTCGGGTGCGAGCGCGGCCCCGCGACTCTTGACACCCTTGTGTCGGCGGTGTTAAGAACTAGGCATGTTAACGCTAACACCACCGGGGGCGGCGCCATCAGCCACGGCGAGCTGATTCGTACCAGCACCGCCGACCGTGGCCATCGGCGCCTGCAATGTGCAGCTGCTCGACCAAGGTCGCGACCCGAGCCCGGGTGGCGATGGCGGCCTGTTGCCCTACCGGCCGGGTCTGCTCGCCCATAGATGAACCTCAGCGGCTTCTACCAGCCAGTCGACATGGACGGGGTGGTCAACGCCATCATGGGCGGAAGCGCTGTACCAACGACGTTTGAGGTCGACGCGACACCACAGAGCTGACTGATCCTGCCGTGGTCACTATGACCGCGGCCAATGTCTCCTGCGACGACGAGTTCCGACGGAGGAAGTCGAGTCTCTGACCACCGGCGAGACATCGCTGACGTACACGGAGGGCCACTTCCAGGACAGCTGGAAGTTCCCGAAACGCCCCGGCGCCTGCCACGCCGAGAGCGCCACGACCACGGACGGATCGAGCACTACCACTCAGTTCAAACTCCGCTTAGCACGGCACGTGCAGGGGACGGAGGAGCTTTCGCCGTCCCCTGCGCCTCTTTCGAACCTCCGGAGTCGTTCGGTCGCTGCTCGTCGACGGCATTGCCGGGCAAGGAAGGGAGGAGGCGCACGATGCCTCGTGTCTTGACAAGGCGGTGGAGGGCCACCTCCATCACGATGGCGCTCACCCTAGCTGTCGGGACCCTGGCAGCTACCCAGCCCGCGTACGCCGACACGCACGTCGTCGGCTCATCGGACAACGGTGACGGGACGTACGACAACCCGGTGATCTGGGCGGACGTGCCCGACATGGACGTCATCCGGGTCGGTGACACCTTCTACATGTCGAGCACGACCATGCATATGAACCCGGGCGTTCCCATCATGAAGTCGTACGACCTCGTGAACTGGGAAATCATCAGCTACGCGTACCTGGTCATGGATGACAGACCAGCGACGACGCTGAAGAACAACCAGAACATGTACGGCCAAGGGACCTGGGCCAGCACCCTGAGGTACAAGGACGGAACCTTCTACCTCGTGGTCCCGTCACCGACAACGAACAAGACCTATTTCTTCCAGACCGAGGATCCCGAGCGCCAACCGTGGCGCCGCACCGAGGTCAACGCCCGGTACCACGACCCCAGCCTCCTGTTGGACGACGATGGGCGCAACTGGCTCGTCTACGGCAACAACCCCCTCTGGATCATTGAGCTGAACGAGACGGTGACCGGCATCGCTCCGGGCGCCCAGCCGCGGGTGCTCATCCAGAACATCCACGCGCCGGACCCGATCACCGGGATCACGCCCACGAGCGGGCTCGCCGAGGGTTGCCACATCCAGAAGATCGACGGCACTTACTACGTCGAGTGCATCACCTGGCCCCCGGGGAAGCCGCGCACCCAGGTCGCCCACCGCGCGAAGAGCCTCGATGGCCCCTGGGAGTCCAAGACGATCGCCCAGGAGAACATCATCATCGGGACGTCCGGCGGTGGACCCGCTCAGGGCAACATCGTCGACGACGGGCACGGCAACTGGTACGGCATGATCTTCCGCGACAGCGGTGCCGTCGGCCGGATCCCTTGGCTCATGCCAATCCACTGGACCGATGGCTGGCCGATGTACGGTGACGACGAGACTGGCCTTCACCTGACGCGGAGCGGCCCGAAGCCCATCCAGGGCTTCGAGATGAAGAGCGTCGTCTCGTCGGACGAGTTCACCAACAGCGCGCCAAAGCCGACCTACAACGACGCGGTTCTGGATCCCCTGCTGCCGGAGTACGAGTACAACGGCTCGAACCTCAAGCTCGAATGGCAGTGGAACCACAATCCCGACAACCGGTACTGGTCGCTCACCGAGCGCCCCGGCTGGTTGAGGCTCACCACCGGGCAGCTGGCCACGGACATACTCAACGCGCGGAACACGCTGACGCAGCGCACCTTCGGGCCGGTGTCCTCCGCCCAGGTCAAGCTTGATGTCAGCGGCATGAAGGACGGCGACCGTGCGGGCCTCGCGCTCTTCACCGCCAAGTACGGCCTGATCGAGGTGCGCATGGACGACGGTGTCAAGAGCATCGTCATGATGAACAGCTCCTCGACCACGAATCACACCGTCGTCGCGACCTACCCCCTCACCAGGGACGTGGTCTACTTCAAGGCGGAGGCGGACTTCCGAGATCAGGTGGACCGAGGATGGTTCTACTACAGCTTCGACGGCGAGCACTGGACCCAGCTCGGTGACACCCTGCAGATGGTCTACAGCATCAACAACCACTTCATGGGGTACCGCTTCGCCCTGTACAACTACGCGACGAAGGAACTCGGCGGTTACGTGGACTTCGACTACTACCGGATCAGCGACCAGCTGACGGGTGCGAATCCGCTGACGATTACGGGGTTCGATCGGCCGGTCGACATGAGCGGCGTGAACACCGTCAAGGCGGGAAGCACCGTCCCGCTGAAGTTCCAGGTCTACTCGGACACCACCGAGGTGACCGATCCCGCCATCGCGGCTGTGACAGTGACCAATGTCACCTGCGACGGCGACGCGGAGACGGACGACGTCGAGGTGCTCACCGTCGGCGAGACATCGCTGAGGTACACCGACGGTCACTTCCAGTACAACTGGAAGACCCCGAAGCGGCCCGGAACCTGCTACGCCGTTACCGCGACCATACAAGACGGATCGAGCATTACCGCTCACTTCAAGCTCCGTTGAGCGCGACACCGACACGGGGGGCTGCGGTATGCGCAGCCCCCCGTTCTCCCACGTCAGATTGCCCTCTGGGGCAGATCAAGGAGGATCAATTGAGACTGGGACAGCGAAGGTCCTTGCCCAGGCTGAGCCGGAAGGGGAGAGGCGCCGCCGGCCTGGCCCTGGCTGCGCTTATTTCGGCCTCGTTCACGGCGACGCCCGCGCACGCGGCTGAGGACAGTCTCAGCGAAGGGCTGGTGCACTACTTCAAGCTGAACGAGACCAGCGGCACGACGCTGGCCAACTCCGGCAGCGCCGGCTCGGCGGCCAACGCGACGATCGTCAACCCCGACAAGGTCGCGCTGACCGGCAACGGCGTGCGCTTCAACCCGGACTCCTATGAGGACGCCCTCAGCGGCGGCTACGTGCGCCTGCCGGACAACCTGACGGCGGGCATGACGGACCTGACGATCGCCTTCGACGTGTGGGTCGACCCGGCGAACGTCGGCAACCACCAGATCTTCAGCCTCGCGCGTAAGACTGGCTCGTGTGATGCCGACGGCACTCAGGGCATCCTCTTCGCGTCGAACACGGCCCCCCGGCCCGGCGCTCGCTTCCGTGTCGGTGTAGGCAACTCGAACGTCATGGCGGCTGCGCCGAGCCGCCTGCCGGAGGGCACCTGGCAGCACGTGACCTACACCCAGTCGCTGAACACGAACGGGACGAGCTGGACCGGCCGGCTCTACGTCGACGGCGTGCTGCGGGCTCAGGTCACGAACCTGACGCAGTCGCCCGAGGTCAACGCCGCGGGGACCAACTGCAACTTCCTCGCGCGCTCGGCCACCGCCGGTGACTACTCCTTCCGGGGGACGATCAAGGAATTCCGGGTGTACAACCGCGCGCTGAGCCCGGAAGAGGTCACCGCTCTCGCCCAGGACACCGTCAGCTGGGGCGCGGCCGCCGACGCTGCGGCGATCGACCTCGGCCTGACCAGCGCGATCGTCCGGGACATCACCCTGCCCAAGCTCGGTTCGGTGGCCGGCTCGACCATCTCGTGGACCAGCTCCGACCCGTCGGTGGTGGAGATCGTCACTCCGCCGCAGGTCCCAAGCGCGCGGAAGGTGCCGATCATAGGTAAGATCACCCGACCGCCGCTGGGGGCGCCCGACGCGACGGCGGTCCTGACCGCGACGGTGCGCAAGGGCGCGGACACGGTGGTGACCCGCGACATCCCGGTCACGGTGAAGGCGGAGTTCACCGACGAGCAGGCCGTGGAGCGTGACGCGTTCGAGCTGAACCTGTATAGGCCTGACGACGTCCGCGGCAACATTCACCTGCCGTCCGTGGGCGAGTTCGGGTCGACGATCACCTGGGAGTCCAGCACCGACCTGATCACCCCGACCGGTGAGGTGACGCGGCCTCCGTTCGGGTACCCGGACGTGCAGGCGACCCTGACGGCGACGATCACCAAGGGATCAGCATCGAAGACCAAGAAGTTCGATGTCACGATCAAGTCGAAGCCCCGGAAGGAGGAGTACGAGCGGTACTTCCTCGCCTACTTCAAGGGCGAGAACATCGCGGACGGCGAGCAGATCATGTTCGCCACCTCCAACGGGAACACCGCGCTGGACTGGACCGGTTTGACCGGTGGTCGGCCGTCGCTCATCTCCCAGCTGGGCGACCAGGGCCTGCGCGACCCGCACATCGTCCGGTCGCCGGACGGTGACACCTTCTACATGGTCGCCACCGACCTGAACTGGTACGACCAGGGCGGATACGCGATCAACGACACCCAGTACATCGAGGTCTTCGAGTCGCACGACCTCGTGAACTGGACTCCGCAGCGGCACGTGAAGGTCGCGCCCGACAACGCTGGCAACGCCTTCGCTCCGGAGTCGCTGTGGGTGGAGGAGATCGGCGCCTACGCCGTGTTCTGGGCCCAGTCGCTGTGGAACGACCCCGTGAACCGGACCGGTCAGGGGAACGCGCAGATGTGGTACACCACGACGCGCGATTTCCAGACGTTCTCCGAACCCAAGGTCTGGCAGGACCCGTACCCGCAGTCGCGGATCGACACGACCGCGATCAAGGTCGGTGACTACTACTACCGGGTGACCAAGAACGAGGCCGGCAACCAGGGGTCGGACATCTTCTCCGAGCGGCACACCGACTTCCTGGACAGCAACATCCACAACTGGACGCTCATCGCGCCGAACCTCGGCCGGACCACCTGGGTGCCCAACCAGGGCTACGAGGGCCCGATCATCTTCAAGGCGAACCCGGGCGACACCGCCTGCCCCGGTCAGTTCTACCTCTGGGCTGACCGTTACACCGACGGTGGTGGCTACCAGGCCGCGTGCCACGAGAACATCGAGGCGCCGACCTGGAACCCCAAGACGATCACGATGACGAACGCGGGGGTCACCCGTGCGCGTCACGGCACGGTGCTCCCGATCACGCTCCGCGAGTGGAACCGCCTCCGCGGCATCCCCAACAGCGACGTCGCGACCACCACCGAGGTCTCGGTCGAGCCGTACGCGGAGGGCGCCCAGACGACCACGGCCACGGCCACGGTCAAGGCGGCCGACGGCTTCGAGACCGGCGGCCAGGTGCGGTTCAGCGTCGGCACATGGTCGGAGACCGTCCAGCTGAACGACGGCGTGGCCACCGTCACGCTGCCGGCGGACCTGCCCGCGGGTACTCGGACGATCAAGGCCGAGTACCTCGGCTTCGACTACCTGGAGCCGTCGGAAGGTACGGCGTCGTTCGAGGTGCCCTCGGGCCCGAACGCCGTCAAGGTCCACGCGAAGACCGCGCCGGCGTCGGTCGTCCGCGGCGACACGTTCACGCTGAACGTCACCGTTGAACCGCACGGTGCGCAGAAGAAGACGGGGCCGACCCCGACCGGCGAGGTCACCGTCACCTTCGGCGGCACGGTTCAGGTGGTGCCACTGGTGGACGGCAAGGCCGTCGTCACCCTGGAGACCGCCGACCTGGAGCCCGGGGTGTACCGGGTCCACGTCGCCTACTCCGGCAACCCGACGTACCAGCCGTACGCTGGCAACTTCCAGAACCTGACCGTGCGACGGCCGTAGGTAGCGAGCACAGAGCGGGCCGGCGAGCTCATGCTCGCCGGCCCGCCCATGTCCACACGGGTCAAGCATCACCGTGAGGGTCGGCCGGTGGCCAACAGACCACGACGTGCAGCGTTAGAGACCACGGCCGACCAGCGGAGACAGATCGGCTGCCCGGTTCAGGCGGACCACGCCGAGTTCGCTGGCCGGCGGCGGCCCAGGTCCTGACGTGGCGCGGGTGACCGACACCCGGCCCAGCCGGCATGGTCGCAGGCATGTCAATGCCTACCGGGTTCCCGTGTCGAAGCTGCGGCCAATGGCACGAAGGCCTGCCTTTCGCGTACGGCAGCCCGGCGCTCGCCTACTGGAACGACAAGATCGCCGGTGGCCCGAGCTCCGCGCTGTCGGAGGAGCTGTGCGTCATCGAGGGCGAGCATTTCTTCGTCCGGGCGCGCATCGTGATTCCCGTCGTCGACGGGCCGGGCGCGTTCGAGGGTGGTGTCTGGGTGTCGCTGAGCCACAAGAACTTTCTGCGCACGCTCGATTTGTGGGAACACCGGGCCGGGAGAGCGAGGAGCCGTACTTCGGCTGGCTGTCCACCGAGATCCCGGTGTACCAGCCGCTCGGGATACGTGACCGGGTTGCTCGTGGGCGGCTTACTGGCTGTCGTCGCGACCGCTGGAGTCGCGTCAGATGAGCACCTGGGAGGTCCGGAACGGGTTGCGGCACCGAGGACACGTCACCGTCACAGGCCGGGCAGTCGAGATCGATGCAACCGTGGGCGAACGCGGGGTGAGCCACCGCTGCCACGGGCCGCCGTCCTCGAGCGCCATGAGAGCCTGCAGCTCGGACACGAAGTCGGTGTCGTCCGTGGCGTTACGCAGGCGCATCGGGGCGACCCTGTGCAGCTGGGCCAGCTCGTCCTGGCACCGGTGGCGAACCAAGGCGGGGTCCTCAGGCCCATCGTGGAGGCGATGATCGCGGCGGCCAGGTGAACCGCACCCATCAGACGATCGTGAACCTCACCGAGCGAATGGTGCGCACGGGTAGCAGACCAGGCGCCGGCTCACCAGTGGGTCTAGCACGAGGTAGTGAAGGTGACCGTGGAGTCGAGGTTGACAATGGTGCCTTCTGGCGGGTTCTGAGTGACAACGGGGCAGTTTATCCAGTTTGTAGCGTCGCCAACGTCAGGAACCAGACCAACGCTCCGCAGCAAGTAGTCGGCTTCCGCACCGATTCGACCGATGAGGTTGGGAACGTAGAGCTGACCCGGGCCCGGTGTCGGCTGTGCTGACGTGGTCGTGGCGATGGGCTGGTGGGTCACCGGCGGCGGCGTCGTGGTGCTCGCACTAAGCGTGGGCGAGGCCGAGGGGACAGCGGACGACTCAGCCGAGGGGACAGCGGACGACTCGGCCGATGCGACGGCGGACGGCTCACCGATGTTCTGGTGCCCGTTCGTCGCCTCGGCCTGACGCGGCGGCCCCGCCGCCACCTCGTCCTTGGTGATAGCCGTGAATGTCGCCCACGCCCCGACAGTGAGCAGGAGCGCGACCGCCACAGCCGCTGCGGCCAGCCGACTCCGTCTTGACCGTTGGCCGCCAGGCGCAGCGGGCGTGCGGTCGCGGGCCGCTTCGGCGGATTCGTGGGAACGGATAGGGATGCGCACCGACGGGCGTGGGTCGAGGGCAGGCCCAGCCGGCGGACGAGCCCTCGCCACCATCGGAACGGCGGGAGCGGTCGGCGCAACGGCTGCCGGTCGCGCGACCGCGGCGGCCAACGCAGCCTCCGCCATCGCGGCGGCGC
>ERZ777003.3717-NODE-3717-length-14163-cov-3.888078_pt1 | contig 14163 bp, 11 predicted proteins | sample MGYA00374956_ERZ777003 | MGnify/ENA primary metagenome ERZ777003 (study PRJEB29302, sample SAMN06268252) | bioreactor metagenome | isolation source: Joint BioEnergy Institute, California, USA | place: USA:Joint BioEnergy Institute, California, USA | collected... | reverse complement strand
GAGCCCCTGGACCTGAGCGGCCTCAAGGCGGCGGACATGGCGCTCTCCTTCCGCACCGGCTCGCTCAAGTTCCGGGACATCACCATCGGCAAGAGCGATCTCGAGCTCAACCTCAAGAATGGCGTGCTCGCCGCGAACCTCAAGGAGATGGCCCTCTATGAGGGCACGGGCAGCGGCAGCCTGACGGTGGATGCGAGCGGGTCGGTCCCGGCGATCGCCGCCAAGTTCGACCTGGCGGGCGTTGCGGGCGAGCCGCTCCTGCGCGATGCGGGCGGGTTCGAACGCCTGTCCGGCAGCCTCAAGACCAATTTCAGCCTTGCGGGCCGCGGCGCGAGCCAGAAGGACATCGTCTCGTCCCTCAACGGCAACGGCGCCTTCACCTTCACGGACGGCACCCTCAAGGGCGTGGACCTTGCGGAAATCGCCGGGATCATCGAGCAGATCGCCAACGGCGCCAAGGCCGGCGGCGCGGACCTTCTGAAGAACCTCACGAGCGGCAATCTTCTGGGAAGCCTTCAGGGCCTTGCCGCCATGTTCGGCGGCCGCGGCGAGGTCAACAAGAGCACCAAGTTCACGTCGCTTTCCGCCACCTTCCAGGCCAAGGACGGCGTCATCCACAATGATGACCTCAAGATGGTGGGGCCGCTCGTCAATCAGCGGGCGCTTCTCACCATGTCGGGCGCCGGGGACATCAATCTCGGCACCACGGGCCTTGCCTATGAGGCCGAAGTGCGCTCCTTCGCCAAGCAGGAAGCCAGCGGCGGCATCGGCGGCCGGGTGCGGCTTTCGGGCACCATCATGGAGCCCGCGCCCTGCGTGGTGCTCGGCTCCATGTGCATCGGCAAGGATACGGGCGCGGGCGACATCGCCAAGGACAAGCTCAAGGGCCTGCTGCAGGACAAGCTGCAGGGCGACAAGGGCGAGGACGGCGCGGATGCGGACGCGCCCGCGAAGACCGAAGACAAGGTCAAGGGCCTGTTCGACAAGCTGAAGAAGAAGGACTGAGCGGGTGAGGCGCCCGCCGGATCGTCACGATCCGGCGGCCGCCATGTCCGCTGCGGCATCGGCCGTCCAGCCGCCGCCCATGGCCTTGTAGAGCTGGATGATGGCGGCGAGGCGGTCCTGACGGGCGACGATCAGGTTTTCCTGGGCCTGCAACAGGCTGCGCTGGGCGTCGAGCAGGGTCAGGAAGTCGATGCTCCCGACCTCGAACCGCTCGCGGGAGATGTCATAGGCGATCTGGGCCTGTTTCGTCGCCTCCTCGTAGGCCAGATTGCGCGCTTCGGCGCTCCTCAGCCCCGCCATGGCGTCCTCCACCTCGCGGAAGGACTGGAGGACGGCGCCGCGATATCTCGCCACAAGCTCGTCCCGCGCCGCCTTCGACAGGGCGAGATTGCCGCTGAGACGCCCGCCCTCGAAGATGGGGGCGGAAAGCGAGCCCACGATGCCCGCCGCCGTGGTCGCGGCCGCGCTGATGGGATTGGCGGCGACGCTCAGGTCCCCGCCGATGGTGAGCGACGGGAAGAAGGCGGCGCGCGCCACCGCGATATCGGCATGCGCCGCGCGCAGCGCCGCTTCGGCGCTCGCAAGGTCCGGCCGGCGGGTGAGGAGCAGGGCCGGCGGATGGATCACCGGCGCCGGCAGGGCGAGATCGTTGAGCGACCCGGCGGGCGCCGGGAATCCCTGCGGCGCGCGGCCCGTGAGCACCGCAAGCTCGTTGACCGCCGCGGTGCGCTGCCGTTCGAGATTGGCGATTGTCGCCTCGAGGCTTGCAAGCTCGCCCCGCTGCTGGGCGAGCTCCAGCCCCGACACCGCGCCCTCGCGGAAGCGGATCTCCACGAGGTCGAGAATTTCCCGCACATTGGCGAGCCGGTTGCGGCTGATCTCAAGACGGTCGTTGAGGGACAGGACCTCCGCATAGATCTGCGCCACATCGGATGCAATCACGAGGGCGAGCGCCGCCCGGTCGTATTCACTGCCGAGCGCGCGGAGGCGCGCCGAATCCCGGCTTGCGGCATTGGCGCCCCAGAGATCGATCTCGTAGCTCACGCTGAGGCTGCCGCGCGCCGAGCTGCGGCCCGACGAGTCGTCGCCGAAGGGCTCCGACCAGTCGCGCCCGATGCTGCCCCCTGCGCCAACAGCGGGATAGAGGCTCGCCCCCGCGATCCTGAGCCGCGCCCGCGCCTGCTCGATGCGGGCAAGGGCCTGCTGCATGTCGGTGTTCTCCGCCAGCGCCGCCGCGATGAGGCCGGTGAGCTCGTCGCGCCCGAAGGCGCGCCACCATTCGGGGTCGATCGCCGCATCGGTCGTGGCGACCTCGTCCCGCCATGCGGGGGTCGAAAGGTCGCCCGGGGTCTTGACCGGCGTCGTGAGACTGCAGCCCGCGAGCGCGAGCGCCAGCACTGAAGCCGCCAGGGGGAAGGTCTTGTGCGCTTTCATGATGTCTTTCCGCCCTATTCCGAGGCAAGGGCCACCACGGGATCCAGCCGCGCCGCCTTGCGCGCCGGGAGATAGCCGAAGATGAGGCCGGTGGCGAAGGCGCAGGCGAAGGCAAGCACCGCCGGCGGCAGCGAGAAGGCGATGGACATGCCCGTCGCCCGGAGGACGAGGCCGGTCGCAATCCCGAGCAGGATGCCGAACACGCCGCCGAGGGCGCAGACCATGGCCGCCTCGATATTGAACTGCAGCAGGATGTCGCGCATGCGCGCGCCCGTCGCCATGCGGATGCCGATCTCCCGCGTGCGTTCGGTGACGCTCACCAGCATGATGTTCATGACGCCGATGCCGCCGACGAGAAGCGATATGGCGGCGACCGCGCCCAGGAGCGCCGTCAGGGTATTCTGCGCCTCGCTCACCATGTCGATGAGGGACGCCATGTTGCGGACGCTGAAATCCTCCGCCTTGTGGCGCTCCATCAGAAGATTGCGGATCGCCTCTTCCGTCTGGTCGATCTTCGCCACGTCGTCGACGCGGACCGTGATGTTGCTCACATAATTCATGCCAAACAGGCGCACGAGACCGGTGGTGAGTGGCACGATCACCGCATCGTCCTGGTCCTGCCCCATGGCGGACGCGCCCTTTTCGGCCATGACGCCGATGACCTCGAACGGCACGTTGCGCACCAGCACATAGCGGCCGATCGGGCTGTCGCCGTCGGGGAACAGGTTCTTGGCCACCGTCCTGCCGAGGACGACGACGGGCGCATAGCTCCGCATGTCGCGGTCGGTGAAGAACTGCCCCTCGGCCACGGGCCAGTCGCGCACCCGGGTGAAGCTGGGGGATACCCCCTGGACCTGGGTCTGATGGTCGCGGTTGCCGTAGCGCAGGGGGAAGCGTCCCGAACGCTCGGCAAGCACCGCATCCACGTTGGGCAGGGCAAGGAGCGCGTCCGCATCGGCGGGCACCAGGGTGATGATGTCCCCCGTTCCCCGCATGCCCGGCGCGCCCGGGCGGATGGACAGCAAGTTCGTTCCCATGGCGCTCATCTGGCTGAGGATCTGCTGCTTGCTGCCGTCGCCGATCGCGAGCATGGCGATCACCGCCGCGACCCCGATGATGATGCCGAGAAGGGTGAGCGCCGTGCGGAACAGGTTGGCGCGAAGCGCCCGCACCGCCGTATGAAGCGCCTCCACAATCGCCGACAGGCCGCCGTCGCTCGTCAAGGTCGTCCGCGGCAGGCGGGGCGGCGCCGTCGCCTCGGCCTCCCGCTGGCGGCTGTCCTCGATGATCTTGCCGTCCCGGATATGGATGATGCGCTCCGCATGGGCCGCCACCGCCGCATCATGGGTGATGAGCAGGATGGTGCGCCCCTCGCGATGAAGTTCCGAGAGCAGGGCCAGCACTTCCTCGCCGCTGCGGCTGTCGAGGGCGCCCGTGGGCTCGTCGGCGAGAATGATGGGCGCGTCGTTCATGAGCGCCCGGGCGATCGCCACCCGCTGCTGCTGGCCGCCGGAGAGTTCCGACGGGCGGTGGCTCACACGGTCGCCGAGGCCGAGGCGGGTCAGCAGCTGCTCCGCCCGCGGGCCGCGGACGGCGCGCGGCGCGCCCGCATAGACCGCGGGGATTTCCACATTCTCCCGGGCGCTTGCGGTCGCGAGAAGATTGTAGCGCTGGAAGATGAAGCCGAAGGTCTCCCGGCGGAGCGCCGCAAGCTCGTCGCGGCTGAGCTTCGCCACATCCCGGCCCGCGACCTTGTAGGTGCCGGCCGTCGGGCGGTCGAGACAGCCGAGGATGTTCATGAGGGTCGACTTGCCCGAGCCCGACTGGCCCATGATGGCGACGAATTCGCCGGGCCGGACCTCGAGCGACACATTGTCGAGGGCGCGGATCTGGGTGTCGCCGCTCTCGTAATACCGGCTGACGCCGGAGAGCGAGAGGATCGGCTCCGCCGTCGCCGCGTCCGCGCGCGGATCTGGGGCGAGCGCCTTCACCGGCCGGGCCCCAGACGCGGCGTCATCATGCGCGGCCCGGCATTCCCCGGCCGCGCCGCACCAGCCGGGCGGGCTTCCGACAGCAGGACCTTTTCGCCGATTTCGAGACCGCCGCGCACCTCGGCCATGCTGCGGGTCATGAGGCCGATATCCACGACGCGCTGGACGGTATCGCCATTGGGCGTCACCACCTGCACCTCATAGCGGGTCGTCGGGGTCGTACCCTCGTCCTCCCTGCCCTTCGTGGCCCGTTCGCCGGGGACCCGGCTGCCGAGGGCGGTGACCGGAATGAGCGGCACGTTTTCCGCCGCATCCACCTGGAAGAAGACCTGGGCGCTCATGCCGCTCATCAGCTGGTTGTCCCGATTGTCCACGTCGATCAGGACGATGTAGAGCACCACCTCGTTCACCACTTCGGGCGACGGCAGGATCTGGCGCACGGCGCCCCGGAAGCGCCGGTCGCCGGTGCCGAGGGTGGTGAAATAGGCGGGCATGCCCGGGCGCAGCCGCATGACGTCCGCTTCCGCCACCTGGGCGCGGATGGTCATGACGTCGAGATTGGCGAGCTGCAGGATGACGGGCGCCGTCTGGTTGGCGTTGAGCGTCTGCCCTTCCCGCGCCGACTCGGCCACCACGGTGCCGCTGATGGGTGCATAGATCTGGGTGTATTCGAGATTGGTGCGGCTGCCTTCAAGCGTCGATTCCGCTTCGGCGATCTGGGCCTCAAGCGCCTTGATCCGCCCTTCGGCCACCCGCTGCTCCGCAAGGCTCACCTCGTAAGCCTCGCGGCTGATGGCCTGGCTCTTGATGAGGCGTTCGTTCCGCGCATGGCGCTGGACCGCAAGCTCATGCTCGGCCTTGACCTGGGCGAACTGGGCCTGGAGGGACGCAAGCCGCGCTTCCTGGGCCTGCATCTGGGCGAGATAGATCCGGGGGTCGATCTCGGCCAGAAGATCCCCCGCCTCCACCCGGTCGCCGGCCTTGGCATGGAGCTTCTTGAGCTGGCCCGAGACCTGGGTGCCCACATCCACATATTCCTTGGGCTCCAGCTTGCCGAGGGCGGTCACCGTCTCCTCGAGGCTGCCGCGCCGCACCTCGGCGATGCGATCGGGCGGGATCGCCGCATTGCCGCCGTTGCGGAGCGAAAGGAGCATGAACGCCGCCCCAGCGACGGCGACCACAATGATCGCCGGCACGAGATAGCGGCGCAACCGCCCCGACCCAAATGACTTGCTCAGACCTGCCATGGCTTTCTTCTGCACCAGAGAATGTGTTCCGTGGTCTTATACGCGACAGGAGATCCAAAACCTACGCCTCGTTTGCGGGAACAGACGCCCGGGCCCGACGTTCACTGGCCAGTCGCTGGTAACAGGAAGGGAGTCCGGAAATGAAGGCCGTGGTCTATTACGGAGTGGGCGACATTCGCCTTGAAGACGTGCCGGAGCCGAGGATCAAGGAACCCACCGACGCCATCGTCCGGCTCACGGCCTCGGCCATCTGCGGCACCGACATCCACATGGTCCGCGGCACCCTGGCGGACATGAAGCCGGGCACGATCCTGGGGCATGAGGGCGTCGGCGTCGTAGAGGAACTGGGCTCGATGGTGCGCAATTTCAAGGAGGGCGATCGCGTCGTGATCGCCTCCACCATCGCCTGCGGCGTCTGCACCTACTGCCGGGGAGGCTATTACGCCCAGTGCGACCAGGCCAATCCCGGCGGCAACCGCGCGGGCACCGCCTTTTTCGGCGGCCCCGGCCCCACCGGCCCGTTCCATGGCCTGCAGGCCGAGCGCGCGCGCATTCCCTTCGCCCATGTGGGCATGGTCAAGCTGCCGCCCGAGATCTCCGATGATCAGGCGATCCTGTTGTCCGACATCTTTCCCACCGGCTGGTTCGGGGCCGAGAACGCCGAAATCAAGGACGGCGATACGGTCGCCGTGTTCGGTTGCGGTCCCGTGGGACAGTTCGCCATCGCGAGCGCCATGCTCATGGGCGCGGGCAGGGTCCTTGCCGTCGATTGCTATCCCGACCGCCTCGCCATGGCCCAGCGTCAGGGGGCCGAGATCATCAATTTCGAGGAGGAGGATCCGGTCGAAACCATCATCAAGCTCACGGGCGGGATCGGGGTGGATCGCGCCATCGACGCCGTCGGCATCGACGCCATGCATGCCCATCACGGCCCCGCCGCGCGGGACGCGCGGAAGCTTGCGGACGATTTCCGGCGCGAAATCCAGGAAGTGGCTCCCAACCAGCGCCCGAAGAACGGCAACTGGCATCCGGGCGACGGGCCGAGCCAGGCCCTTCGCTGGTGCACCGAAGCGCTGGCCAAGGCCGGGACCCTTTCCATCATCGGCGTCTATCCGCCGAACGCCACGAGCTTCCCCATCGGCGCCGCCATGAACAAGAATCTCACCCTCAAGATGGGGAACTGCAACCACCGCAAATACATCCCCCACCTCATCGAGCTGGTGCGGGCCGACATGATCGATCCCCTGGCGGTGCTGACGCAGATCGAGCCCATGGATAACGCCATCGAAGCCTATGAAGCCTTCGACCGGCGGGATGCGGGTTGGGTCAAGGTGGAATTGAGCCCTGGACTTCCGCCCCATTGAGCGCAGTAAAAGCCGCGCTTCCATATGGAAACGCGGCTTTTCTCCAGGGAGCGGCTTCGATGTTCAACCCGATTTCTTGTCCTTCCTGGACGGCCGGGCGATCCATGAGGGCGGATCGCTGGCGGGGAAGGAATCGTCGCTTGCGATCTCCACCCGGTCCTGCGCCCCTTCATGGGCGCCTTTAGGATCCGAAGGCGCGGCGCCCTTTTCCGTGACCGGCCTGTCGCCGCCTTTCCTCAAGTGGGTTTCCTCGTCGCGCATCTCGGGGCGCAGTTCCGGCTGACCGCCCGCGCGGTTCGATTCCTCGAGGGAGCTTCTTTGCTGCTGCTGCTTCTGCGTCGCGCCCTCATCATCCCGATCTTCGGGGCGGGCGCGCTGGTCCACGAAATTCTGCCCGTGAGGCTCGTTGGCCATCTCTGTTTCTCCTGAATGTCCGGGCCGCCGGTTGCGGCCCGTGCTACCAAGAAACAGATGACGGGGCGGAGGGTTCCGATCTGAGCCGGTCAGGCGGTGAGATGACGGTCCGCCGCGCGGCGCAGCACGGTCTGGAGACAGGCGGGCCCGACGGGCTTGGACAGGACGCCCGCCGGATTCAGCGAGCACAGCGCCTCCATCTGGCTGCGGGTCATGTTGCCCGTGACAAAAACGGACGGGATGCCAAGCATGTCACGGATCCGCTTCGCCGCGTCGATGCCGTTGGTGCCATGGGCGAGGCGGATGTCCATCAGGGTGATGTCAGGTCGATGAAGGGCGGCCTTCATCAGTGCCTCGTCGGCATCCCTCGCGACGTCGCAGACGTCATATCCCTGTTCGACGAGCAGAATCTCGAGATCCATCGCGAGGATGGCTTCGTCTTCCACGATCAGAACCCGCATCTGGGTCTCCTACGCTACTGACCCGGATATGGGCCGTAATTTCCCTGGGTGCCGAGACCGGACCCGAGGTCCCCCGCTTGAGGAGACGCGGTCGCCCGGCTTTTGTTCCAACCCTGTCATGGCCCCCATCGCAACCTTAGACCTTTTTGCCATATCCCTTTTGTGTATGAAAGGGGAGCAGGGCTTCAAAAGAACGTGACTTTTCCGCCGTAAAACCCAAGTCTCTGAGGAGTCTCGAAGATTGTCCTCATCCCCATTTTCGCCTATGCTCGGGCGAACGCATAAAAGTCAAAGCCTGTGGCGTCAACGCCACAATCGGGGACCCTGGAGAACAGCCATGGCCGAGAATGGGGCGGACAGCACCGACGCTGCGGTATCGCTCTGGCACCAGCTGCTGCAGTGCTACAAGTCCATCGAGCGCAATATCAGCTCCGCGCTCCACAGCAATTATCACCAGAGCCTTTCCCGCTACGACGTTCTGGCGCAGATCCATGACTATGGGGAGGAATGGATCTCGGTGGGGGATCTGACGCGGCGGCTCCTGGATACGGCCGGGGGCATTTCAGCCCTTCTCAACCGCATGGAGCGGGAAGAGCTCATCAAGCGGCGGCTCAATCCCCGCGACCGGAGGAGCTTCCAGGTGGCGCTGACCGACAAGGGGCGGCAGCTTTACCGGGACATGTCGTCCAACTATTCCGCCTGGGTCGCGGCGGCGCTTGAAGAAGTCTCCTCGGAAGAGCGGGAAGTCCTGTTCAACATTCTGGGCCGGTTGAAACGGGCGCAACGGAACGGCTTGAGATAGCCGCGGCGCCGGCCGGGCAGGAGGACGGATCATGAGCGAGTTCGTCACACGGATGCTCCTGCCGCTGGGCCTTTTCGCCCTGATGTACAGCCTGGGGCTGTCCCTCAATCTCATGGATTTTCAGCGGCTGCTCCGCTTTCCCCGCGCGCTGTTCGCGGGGCTCGTGGGGCAGCTCGTCGGCCTTCCCGCGATCGCCTTTCTCATCGCGCTGACCGTGCCGCTGCCGCCGGAGCTTGCCATCAGCCTGATCGTGATCGCCGCCTGCCCCGCGGGGGTCACCGGCAACGTGCTGGCCTTCATCGGGCGGGCGGACGTGGCGCTTTCCATCGCCATCACCACGGTTTCGAGCTTCATCGGCATCATCACGACGCCGCTGTTCATCATGCTGGCGCTCCGCACCTTTCATCCCGAGGTGGAGCTTCCCATGCTGGATTTCCGGGGCGCGACCAGCAAGCTCTTCCTGTTCACGGCGCCGCCCATCATCGCGGGGCTCGCAACCCGCCTCTATCTTCCAGGGCTTGCGATCCGGCTGCTCCTCTGGCTGCGCCCCGCGGCGTTCGGCATCTTGCTTACCACCATCACCTTTTCGGTGCTCACCAACTGGACCATGGTCTCCAGCAACATCGTCGGGATGGGCCCCGTGGCCCTGCTGATGAATGCGGCGGCCATGGCGCTCGGCCTGTGGCTCAGCCAGCAATTCGTGCTCTCGCCCCGGCAGCGCACGACGCTGGTGATCGAGCTTGGCGTCCAGAACGCCACCATGGCGACCTTCGTCGCCGTCGCCCTGCTGCAGCGGAGCGACATGGCGGCGGCCCCCACCATCTACGGCATCATCATGGTGGTGAATGCGCTTCTGGTGATGCCGGTCGCGCGGCGCCTGCCCCTGCCCTGATGCGGATCAGGCGCCCGCCCGCCGCGCCTTCCAGCGGAAATAGCGGACGAGAAAGCCCGCATTCATGATCATCAGCACGCCGTAGATCGTGGGCGTGATGGCGAGCGCCCAGGAATTGAGCACCGACAGCGACAGGAAGGTGGCCATGGTGGCGTTCTGGACGCCGACCTCGATCCCCACCGTCATGCTGTCGGTATCATCCAGCCGGAAGGCCCGGGCGATGAGCACGCCGACGCACATGGCCGCGATATTGAGGAGCCAGGCGGCGGGCCCCGCATGGATCAGGTTGGCGAGCACCAGCTCGGCGCTGATGAGGACCGAGAACAGGATCACCGCGATCAGGATGATGATGGAGGTAGGCCGCAGCCATTTGACGAGCCGGTCGGCGATTCCGGGCGCGAAGCGCCGCACCAGCATGCCGAGGGCGATGGGCAGCACCGTCATCTGGAAGAGCTGCGCCATGGTGCGGGAGACCGAAAGCTCCGGCGCATCGCCGCCACCGAAATAGAAGCCGAGCGCCCAGGCGATCAGGAGGGGCGTCGTCACCACCGTGATGATGCTGGTGAGCGTGGTGAGCGTCACCGCGAGGGCCACATTGCCCCGCGCCGCGAAGGTGACGGCATTGGACGTGACCCCTGCGGGCGACACCGACAGGATGAAAAGACCCATGGCCATTTCGGGCGGCAGGCGGAAAAGCGCGGCGATCAGCAGGCCGAGGAGCGGCAGCGCCAGGAACTGGCCGCTGAGGCCCGCCAAGATCGCCCGCGGGCGCTCGAACAGGCGGCCGAAATCCGCAAGCGTGAGCGTCAGCCCCAGGCTGAACATGATGGCGATGAGCCCGCCCGGCACAAGGACCGTATTGACAAAGGTGATACTGGATTCAGACACGTGAAGTTCCTTGCTTTACGGGTGGGTTCAGACGCGCCAGACCTCGGACATCAGGCGCAGGAAGTTGCCGCCGAGGATTTTCTCGATGCGCGCCGCCTTGTGGCCGCGCCGGGCGATAAGATGCGCAAGTTTCCGGAACTGATCGGGGCCGCGGAGGTCGAGCACGAAGGGGTAGGTGTCCGCCCGCTCGCCCTTGGCGGCGACTCCGGCCCGCATCCGCGCCTCCACTTCCGCGCGGAGCGCCTCCTCATAGAGCGCAAGATCGTCGATGGCGGTCACCGGTCCGTCGGTGCCGATCCCCACATGATCCTCGCCGCAGACATTGACGGCATGCTCGATGTGCCGGACCACGTCGTCCGCCGTGGGCCTGCCGTCCGGCGTCAGGAACGGCATGAAATAGATGCCGGCGACCCCGCCCTTGTCCGCAAGACGCCGAAGCTCCGCATCCGACTTGTTGCGCGGCAGGTCGCAGAGCGCCCGGCAGCCCGTGTGGGTGATCGCCACCGGATCGCGTGAATGGCTGATGGCGTCAAGGCAAGTCCGCTCGCCGCTGTGGCTGAGGTCCACAAGCAGGTGGCGATCGTTCAGCCGCTCCACCACCGCGCGGCCGAAATCGGTCAACCCCCTGTTTTCCGCCACCATGGAGCCGTCACCCAGCTGATTGCGGATATTGAAGGTGAGCTGTATGACGCGCACCCCGAGATCGGCGAAGATATCGACCCGTCCCGCATTGTCGCCCATCATGGCTGCGTTCTGGAAGCCGTAGATGATGCCGATCTTGCCTTCGGCCTTTGCGCGACGAATATCGGCGACGTTCAATACCTTCACCAGATCGTCCGGCCGGCTGCGAACAAGGGCGTCCCAAAGCGCAATCTCGCGAACCGTGTATTCGAAGGGTTCCATGTCCCCGGCAACGTATCCCACCGTGACATTGACGGCCGTGATACCCGACTGCCGTGCTTCCGCGAGCGCGCGGGCGTCTATCGCCCGCCGCTCGTCGTCATGGATCGCCTTGCTGCGCGCCCGATCGTCCCGCCTTTCAAGACGCAGGTTCGGATTGCTGATCCATCCGAGCGCGTTGACGACCAGCGGGTCGTCGAGGCCCGGCCAGGACGAGTGGGATGCCTTGGCGTTTGGCGCCATCGCCCATTCGCCATCCGGGGCTCAGGCGCCCCAGATGTCCCCCATGTAGCGCAGGAAGTTGCCGCCCAGGATCTTCTCGATCCGCGCCGCCTTGTGGCCGCGCTTGGACAGAAGATGGGCAAGCTTGCGGAACTGCTCGGGGCCGCGGAGATCGAGGATGAAGGGATAGGTGTCCGGCCGCTCGCCCTTGGCGCCGATGCCGGCCTTGCGCCGCGCCTCCACCTCCTCGCGGAGCGCCTCCTGATAGAGCTCCATGTCGTCGATCTGGGTCACCGAGCCGTCGGTGCCGATCCCCACATGGTCCTCGCCGCAGACATTGACGGCATGTTCGATATGGGCGATCACGTCATCCGCCGTCGGGCGCGACTCCACCTTGAGGAAGGGCATGAAATAGATGCCGACGACACCGCCCTTTTCCGCGACGCCGCGCAGCTCCTCGTCGGTCTTGTTGCGGGGGAGATCCGCAAGCGCCCGGCAGCCCGTATGGGTAATGGCGATGGGCTGCTTGGAATGCCTGATGGCATCGAGGCAGGTGCGCTCGCCGCTGTGGCTCAGGTCCACGATGACGCGGTTGGCATTCAGGCGTTCCACAACCTCGATCCCGAAGGGGGTGAGGCCGCGGTTCTCCGCCTCCATGGAGCCATCGCCCAGCTGGTTGCGCACGTTGTAGGTGAGCTGGATGATGCGGACGCCGAGATTGGCGAAGATGTCCGCCCGCTCCGCATTGTCGCCCATCATGGCTGCGTTCTGGAAGCCGTAGATGACGCCCACCTTCCGCTTCGCGTGGGCGCGGCGGATGTCGGCGGCGGACAGCACCTTGAGGAGCTGGTCCGACTTCTCGCGGATGGTGGCGTCCCAGCGGGCGATTTCGGCGATGGTGTATTCGAACGGCTCCATGTCGCCCGCCACATAGCCCAGGGTGACGTTGACGGCGGTGAGCCCCGATTCCAGCGCCTCCTTCAGCGCCCGGTCGTCGATGGCGCGCCGCGCGTCATCGAGGATCGCCTTGGGATCGGCATCCTTCTTCCGCTCCATGAGCCGGAGATTGGGGTTGCTGATCCCGCCGAGGGCGTTGATGACGATGGGGTTCTTGAGCCCCGGCCAGCGGTCGAAGCCGCCGGCGGGGGCCGCCGCGGCGCTGCCCGCCCCGGCAAGCCCGAACGGCAGGGTGAGCGCCCCCGCCGCGCCGAGGGCCAGGAACGAACGGCGGTCGAGCGCCATGAGCTGTTCCGTCTTGTCCATCGTCATCTCCGTCTCCCCTTTTGTGCTCAGAACCGGTAGCCGAGCTGGATCCCCACCTCGCGCGGCGGCGTGGTCTGGATCAGGTCCGGAATCCCCGGCCGCACCTGGACGGACCAGGACAGGGGCTCACGCTCGTTGAACAGGTTCCGGGCATAGACCGAGGCGCTCCAGGCTTCTTCCTCCACGCCGATGCGCAGATTGGTCAGGAAGAAGTCGCCCCACACCCGGTCGCTCGGATCCGCCGGGTTGAACTGGGTATGGGCCTTGCCGGTATACGACACGTCGGCGCGGACGAAGCCGTCGAAGCTCGCGATGGGGAAGCGCTGCTCGACCCCGATGCTCGCCTGGACGGGGAAGGTGTTGGGGATGCGCTCGCCCTTGCGGCCGGCGAAAGGATCGCCCAGCATGGCGTTCGGGTTGTCTTCCGTCAGCTCCTGCTCGGACCAGCGGAAGCTGAAGTCGGCGCTGAAGCCGGGAAGCGCGCGGGGGCGCAGCGTGCCTTCGATCTCGAAGCCGTAAAGTTCGGCTTCGCCCGCATTGGCGGTGTATTCGAAGGCCGCGGTCTCGTCGCGCATGGCCACCTGGATGCCCTTCCACTGCATGTAGTAGGCGGCGAAGTTGAAGATCAGCTGGCGATCGAAAAGCTCGGTCTTGGCGCCGATTTCATAGTTCTTCACATAGTCCGGGTCGTAGCTCCGCGGAATCTCGCCGACGAGACCGAGGGGATTTTCACCGCCCTCGCGGAAGCCTTCGGAATAGGTGGCATAGACGAGAACGTCGTCGGACAGGTCATAGGAGATCTGGAAGCGATAGACCTCGTCGCTCACTTCCGAATAGCGCACCGGCTCGGGGCCGAGGGGCCGGCCGAAGATGTCGGCGAGCAGGGTGTTCTGGGCATCGCGCTTCAGCTTGAAGGCACGCACGCCGGCGACCAGGCTCAACCGGTCGGTGACGTCGAAGGTCAGCTCGCCGAACGCTGCCTTGTTGGTGAAGTTCTCGTCGATCACGTTGTGGAAGAACGGATCGCGGGCATCGGGATGGCCGACCGCCTCGTCGATGAAGGTGCCGTAGCTGTCGGAATGACGTTCGCGATCCTGATAGAACAGACCCGCGACGATCTGGACAGGGCCGTTGAAGTTGGACGCGAAGCGCAGTTCGGCGCTGTAGGTTTCGGTGTCCGCAGGCTGGTTGATGCGGTTGGACTGCCCCGGCGTGAACTGCGACTGGTCGAAGGTATAGAAGGTATAGCGCTTGAACAGCGAGCCGGTCGCCGTCACCGA
>ERZ777003.3714-NODE-3714-length-14176-cov-4.358261_pt1 | contig 14176 bp, 6 predicted proteins | sample MGYA00374956_ERZ777003 | MGnify/ENA primary metagenome ERZ777003 (study PRJEB29302, sample SAMN06268252) | bioreactor metagenome | isolation source: Joint BioEnergy Institute, California, USA | place: USA:Joint BioEnergy Institute, California, USA | collected... | reverse complement strand
CTTCACCGACGACGGCGACCTGCTCGACCCGCGGCTCGCCCTGCCGCCCGGCCGCCTGTGGCTGCTGCACCCCGCCGACCGCGCGCTGCTGCGCCCCGACGGCGGCACCGACGAGGACGTGCCCGGCGACACCCCCTACGGGTGGGAGGGGTGGACGCTGCTGCGGGTGACCCTGCGCCGCGGCGACCGGATCGGCCTGGAGGGCTGCCCCGAGCGCCTCGTGCACGGCCGCGCCCGCCCCCACCTCGACCAGTCCGCCCCCGTGCGGGGCGTGACCACCGCGGCGGGCTCGCCCGTCCACGCCGACCTGCCCGTCGTGGTGCTGCCCGAGGCCGAGGGCGAGGCCGTGGACTGGCGGATCGACGTGCTGCACGCCGACACCGGGAAGCTGCTGGCCGGCACCACCGGCCGCAGCGGGCAGCGCGTCAGCCCGCTGGAGGGCCTGCCCCGCCCCGTGCTCGGCTCGTTCCTGCTCACCGTGCGCGGCCCCCTCGGCCGCGGGCTGCGCCGCCACCTCACCGTCGCCGAAGGGCTCGCCGTCCGCTACGACCCCGCCTTCCGGGCACTCGCCCCCGCCGGGCTGGAACCGGCCGACGCCGTCCTGTCCGGCCCCGACGGGATGGACGTCGAACCGGAGGCGCAGCGGCTCGGGTTCGGCGAGGCCGTGCTGGCGGCGCAACTGCGCACCGCCGCCGCCGAGCTGGCCGTCGCCGTCCGCCCGCCCCACCTGGCCGTGCTGTGCACCGGCGACCCCAGCCCCCAGTGGCGCCCCCAGCCGCTGCGGCTGGCCACCGAGACCGTGACCGAGATCGGCGACCTGCTGCTGCGCCTCCCCGAGGGCGAGGAGGGCGGGGAGCTGCCCGGGCCGCTGACCGTGCTCTCCGGCGAGGAGCCGGTGCAGCGGGTCGAACCCGCCGCCTACCGGGGCGGTGCCACCGTCCGCTACCCGATCGCCCAGATCGGCGACACCGCCGCCGTCCACCGGCACCTGCGGATCGTCGCCCCCTACCGGGGCCGGGTCCTGCCCGTCGCCGTGGTCAGCCCGCGCCGCCTGGCCACCGGGGCGCACCAGGAGGACGGCGCCGTCGTCCTGGCGGACTTCCCCGGCCTGCCCGGAGTCGACGCCGCCCTCTACCCGCACCGGGCGCCGTGGCGGACGCCCCGGGTCGTGCCGGTGTCCGAGGACGGCCGGGTCGAACTGCCCGAGGACCTGCGCGACGGCGGCCCGCTGGAGGTGCTGCTGGCCGTGGACGACCCGTGGTCGGCGGCGGAGTGGCCCGACTGGCCCGACCGGCGCGACGCCAACCGGCTCACCTGCCCCGCGCCCGGCGTCCCCGCCTCCGACGACCCCGACGAGGAACTGCTCTCCCGGGTCCTCGCCGGAGAGGCCGACGCCGCCCGGCTGCGCGTCACCGACGAGACCGCGGCCCGGCTGTGGCGGGTCGTGGGCCTGGCCGACCGGCTCACCGCCGTCGGCGTGGACCCCGCCGCCGTCGACGCCTGCGCCCGCGTCCTCGGCGAACACCCCGTCACCGCGCTGCTCGCCCACGGCTCCGCCGGGCTGGCCCCCGCCGACAGCGTCCGCGCCCTCATCGCCAGCGGCCTGGCCGCCGCACCCCAGCACGACAGGGTCACCGTGGACGAGGCGGTCCGGCTGTGGCAGCGGCTGCCCGCCGCGGCCGCCCTGGCCACCAGCGACCTGCTGCCCCGCATCCCCACCGACCCAGCCCGGCAGCCGCCCGAGCACGCCGAACTGCTGGAGGAGCTGGAGCACAGTTGCGGGACCGCCGCCGCGGAGCTGCTGGCGGGCCGGGACGACCCGCACGCCCGCGTCGGCCGCTTCGGCGCCTCCGCCGAACACCTCGCCCGCATGCCCGAGGCGCAGTTCAGGGCCGTGTGGCGGGCCGCCCGGGTGATGCCCCGGGCGCTGCTGGACGCCGACAGCCGCTCCCAGGCCGTCCTCGACCTGTTCAAAGTGCGCAACAGCACCGCGCTGCACGGGGTGCGCTCCCAGGCGGCCACCGTCCTGAAGCTGACCGCCGCGGTGTGCGACCGGCTCCCCGACGCCTACCGGACGGCGGCACGCGCCCTGATCGACAGCCGCCGCCCCGACCGACCCGGGTCCTGGCGCGACCTGCCCGCCCTGTCCGTCGCGCTGGCCGCCGCCGCCCGCCTGGCCGCCCGGAACGTGGACGACTGCCGACGGCTGGTGGACCGCTACCAGCGGGAGTGGGCGGAACTGGCCGCCGCGGCCCCCGACCTCGCCGCCGTCGACCTCGTCCTCGCCGAACTCACCCTCGCCGGAATCGAACGCGCCCGACTGTTCAAGGAGCCGACCGCGTGACCACCACCCTGGACCCCCTCGGCGTCAGCGCCCTGATCAGCGACAGCTACCGCCGCTACCTGCGCTCCCTGCTGCCGCTGCGCGACCGCGGACTCGCCGACGCCCTGGACCGGCAGATCCGCACCAGCCCGCTGCTGACCAAGGGGCCGCTGCTGGAGGCCACCCCGCCCTACCGGACCGGCGCCACCCCGCGCCAACTGGTCGCCGAAGGCGTGCTGTCGCCCTCCTTCGCCGCGCCCGGCGGCCCCGCGATCCACCTGGACCGGCCCCTCTACCTGCACCAGGAGCAGGCGATCCGCAAGGCCCGCGCCGGACGCGACCTGGTGGTGGCCACCGGCACCGGGTCGGGCAAGACCGAGAGCTTCCTGCTGCCCGTCCTCAACGAGCTGGAGGAGCAGCACCGGCGCGGCGAGCTCGGGCCGGGCGTGCGGGCGCTGCTGCTGTACCCGATGAACGCGCTCGCCAACGACCAGCTCAAACGGCTGCGGGAACTGCTCTCCGGCAGCCCGCACATCACCTTCGGCCGCTACACCGGCGAGACCAAGGAGAGCGAGCGGGATGCCCGGGAACTCTTCCGTACCCTGCACCGACGCGACCCGCTGCCCAACGAGCTCATCAGCCGCGAGCAGATGCAGCGCAGGCCGCCGCACCTGCTGCTCACCAACTACGCGATGCTGGAGTACCTGCTGCTGCGCCCCGCCGACCTCGACCTGTTCGAGGGCGAGCACGCCGGGCACTGGCGGTTCGTCGCCCTGGACGAGGCGCACGTCTACGACGGGGCCAAAGCCGCCGAACTGGCGATGCTGCTGCGCCGCCTGCGCGACCGGGTCGCCCCCGGCCGCCGCCTGCAGTACATCGCCACCAGCGCCACCGTCGGCGACGACCCGAAGAAGGTCACGGAGTTCGCGTCCCGGCTGTTCTTCAAGTCGGACTTCGAGTGGGACGCGACCGACCCCGACCGGCAGGGCCTGGTGACCGCCACCCACCGCACCGATCCTCCGGGGCAACCGTGGGGGCCGCTGTCGGCCGCCGACTACGCGGCGATCGGCAACGCCGCCGCCCCGGAGACCGAGCTCCGTGCCGCGGCCCGGCGGCACGGCGTCCCCGACGGCGGCGCCTACCGGCTGCTCGCCACCGAACAGCGCATGCGCACGCTGCGCACCCTGCTCGCCGACGGCGGCCCGCAGCCGCTGGAGGACCTGGCCGCGCGAATCTTCACCGAAGAGGACGACGGCGCGGTACAGCCCGCCGCGCTGGCCGCCATGGTCGCCCTGGGCAGCCGGGTGCGCGACCCCGACGGCAGCCCACTGCTCTCCGCGCGCTACCACCTGTTCACCCGCGCCACCGAGGGCGCGTTCACCTGCCTGTCCGAGAAGGGGCCGCACGTCTGGCTCTCCCGCCACGAGCACTGCCCCGACTGCCACGCGCCCGCCTTCGAGCTCGCCGCCTGCAAACGCTGCGGCGACACCTACCTGGTGGGCACCACGGCGGCTGAGGACGGCGCGGTCCGCTTCCTGCCCCAGCGCCGCACCCAGGACCAGATCCTGTGGCTGCACCTGGGCAACACCCCGATCACCGTCGACGAGGATGACGACACCCTGGAGGAGCCCGCCGCACAGCCCACCGCAAAGGGCAACCACCTGTGCGTCGGCTGCGGCGCGCTCGGCACCGCGGCGCGCGCCTGCCTGCCCGGCTGTCCGGGCCGCGCCGCGCGCGCGGTGCAGGAGCTGCGTAGCAACAACGGCCGCCCCAGCGGCTGCCTGTCGTGCGGGGCACGCGGCCCTGACACGGTGCGCCGCCTGGAGAGCGGCAACGAGGCCGCGGCGGCCGTGGTGGCGACCGCGCTCTACCAGGCGCTGCCCGAGGACCCCGACGCCCAGCGCGCCGACCGCCCCGGCGGGGGCCGCAAACTCCTCACGTTCAGCGACAGCCGCCAGGCCGCCGCGTTCTTCGCGCCCTACCTGGAGCACAGCTACTCGCTGCTGCAGCAGCGGCGGCTCATCCTCGAAGGGCTGGAGCACGGCTACGTCCCCGACGACGACTTCTGGGTCGACGACCTGATCGGCCACACCGCGCAGCGGGCCGCGCGCGCCGGGAACTTCGAGCGGCGCGTCTCCCGCCAGCGCCGGGAGCACGCCGCCGGCCTGTGGGTGATGCGGGAGCTCGTCGCCACCGACGACCGGCAGTCCCTGGAGGGGCGCGGCCTGCTGCACGTCCGCATGGAACGCCCCGAGGGCACGCGGCTGCCCCCGGCGCTGCCCCGAGAGCTCGGCCTGGACGAGGACGAGGTGTGGGACCTGCTCGGCGAACTCGTGCGCAGCCTGCGCCAGCAGGGCGCGCTGACCATGCCCGAGAGGGTGGCCCCCGACGACGAGGCGTTCGCGCCCCGCCGTGGACCGATCTACGTACGTCTCAGCGGCCCCGACCGCAAGCGCAAAGTCATCTCCTGGCTGCCCGGCCAGGGGAACAACCGCCGTCTCAACTACCTGGACAGGCTGCTCGGCAGAATGGACCCCACGCTCGACGCCACCGAGCGGAAACACCGCGGCGAGAAGATCCTGCGCGGAGTGTGGCAACTGCTCACCGACGCGGCCCACCACCGCGACTCGGAAAGCTGGCTGGTCCCCGTCTCCGACCGTTCCCTCGGCGTGCTCTGGCAGGTCGACCACACTTTCCTGTCACTGAGTCCGGTCACGCCTGCCACCCGGCTCTACCAGTGCGACAGTTGCCGCCGCCTGCACCCGGTGTCGGTGCGCGGGGTGTGCCCCACCCTCAACTGCCCGGGCACGCTCCACCCGTTCACGCCGCCCGCCCCCGAGGAGGACGACGACCACTACCGGCGCCTCTACCGCAGCCTCAACCCGGTGGTGCTGCACGCCAGGGAGCACACCGCGCAGTGGTCCACCGAGGAAGCCTCCCGCGTCCAGGAGAACTTCATCGAGGGCCAAGTCAACGTGCTGTCCTGCTCCACCACCTTCGAACTCGGCGTGGACGTGGGCGAACTCCAGGCGGTGCTGCTGCGCAACATGCCGCCCACCACCGCCAACTACGTGCAGCGCGCCGGACGCGCCGGACGGCGCACCGACTCGGCCGCCCTGGTGGTCACGTACGCCCAGCGCCGCTCCCACGACCTGTCCCGCTACCAGGAGCCCGAGCAGATGATCGCCGGACAGGTGCGCGCTCCCTACGTGCCGCTGGACAACGAGCGTATCGCCCGCCGCCACGCCCACTCGGTGGCGCTGGCCGCGTTCTTCCGGCACTGGCACCGCGCCACCGGGGAGACCTCCTCCACGGACCGCGATTCCCGGGAGATCTGGCGCACCGTCGGCGCGTTCTTCCTGCCCGGCGACGACGGCTCCCCCGCGCCGGTCACCCGGGTCCCCGCCTTCCTCACCCCGGTCCCCGAGGAGATCAGCGCGGCGCTGCGGCGCATCCTTCCCGATCGGATAGCTGGCGAGCTCGGCGTGGACGACGGCCGGTGGGCCGCGAAGCTGTGCCAGCGCCTGGAGAAGCTTCACGAAGAGGTCGCCGAGGACGTGGCCTACTTCGAGCGCCGCCGCCAGGAAGCCTCCGAGCAACGCCAGTACCGCAAGGCCGAACACTTCGAGAGAACCATCAACACCATCAAGCACCGCTCCCTGATCGGCTTCCTGGCCACCCGCAACGTGCTCCCCAAGTACGGCTTCCCGGTGGACACCGTGGAGCTGCGCACCAGCCACGCCGAGGACCAGGTGGGCGGCCGTCTGGAGCTGGCCCGCGACCTCACCTCCGCGATCTACGAGTACGCGCCGGGCAGCGAGGTCGTCGCGGGCGGCAGGAAGTGGACGTCGCGCGGCGTGTACCTGCTGCCCAAGCGAAGGCTGCCCCTCTCCTACTACCGGGTGTGCGACAACTGCAGGTACTACGAGGAGGACAAGGCTCCCCTCCCCCCGGTCTGCTCGTCCTGCGGGGAAGAACCGGCCAAGAACTCCCGCACCCCTGCCAGGTACTGCGTTCCGGAGTTCGGTTTCGTGGCCGATCCCCAAACCGCTGCGGCCGGCCTGGTCCCCCCGCAGCGCTCCTGGCACGGCACCACCCACGTGCTGCGCCTGGCCGCCGAGCTAACCACACAGCGTAGCTATTCATATCCGGGAGGCGAGATGCTCTGCCGGGCGGGAAGCCGCGGCCAACTGGTGGCGCTCTCCGAAGGGCCGGGCGGTCAGGGATTCTGGATCTGTGAGCAGTGCGGCTGGGGCGACCGCTTCGCCTCGCGCAAACCCAGCAAGCATTCCTCCCCGCTACGGGACCGCACCTGCGCCGGACCGCTGAAGCGCCTCGCGCTCGCCCACCAGTACGAGACCGACCTCGTGGACATCACCTTCACCGGCAGCTTCCAGCTCGACCGCGACGACATCTCGCCCGAGACCCGCTACTCGCTGCTGTACGCGCTGTTGGAGGGGGCCTCGGCCGCGCTGGAGATCAGTCGCGACGACATCGACGGCACCCTGTACCACCGCCGCGAGCGCGGCACCAGCCTGGTGCTGTTCGACACGGTGCCCGGCGGTGCGGGCGGGGGCACCCGGATCACCGAGCACTTCTCCGAGGTGCTGCTGGCGGCGGTGAAGCGGCTGGAGAACTGCGACTGCGGCGAGGAGACGTCCTGCTACGGCTGCCTGCGCACCTACCGCAACCAGACCCGGCACGAGCTGCTGGTGCGCGGCAAGGCCCTGGAGGCGCTGCGCCTGCTCGTCTGAGGCGCCGAGCCGCCCGGCGTCCCGCGGGCGGAGGCCGCCCCGCGGGACGCCGTCGCTCCGCCGCCGGTCAGGCCGCCGCGCGCGCCTCCGCGGCGGCGCGCGTGATCTGCTCGGCGACCGCCTGCGCCGCGGTGAGCTGGGGGTAGTGCCCGGCTGCGGGGACCGTGACCACGGGGACGTCCAGCCCGGAGGCGTCCACCGGGTCGTGCTCCCCCACCACGAGGGTGACCGGGACCGGGCAGGCGGCGAGCAGGTTGCGCAGCGCGGCGCGCTCCGCCGGACGGCGGGCGGCGGCCAGGTGCGCCGCGGCGCGTGCCGCGGCGCCGGAGCGGCGCAGGTTCAGCGCCGCGCTGGCCACGGCCCGGTGCCCGGCGGCCTCCTCGCCCAGCCCGGTGAACGCGGCGAGCCGCCCGGGTGTCATGCGCGCCAGCGCCCTGCGGGCCAGGGGCCGTATCCGCAGGAGCGGGGAGGCGTGCGGCTGGAGGAACGCCGGGGCCACCAGTACGAGCGCGGCGACCCGGTCGGGGTGGGCGTGGGCGTGGCGCAGTGCCGGGGCGCACCCCGCCGAGTGCCCCACCAGGACCGGCCGGGTCGCCGCCGGGGCGAGCAGCTCGGCCAGCCACACCTCGGCGGGCACGCGCGCGGGCGCCGAGCGGCCCAGCCCGGGGAGGTCGGGCACCAGGGTGCTCCCGTCGAGCCGGTCGGCCACGTCCTGCCAGGACTCCCCGTCCAGGGGCAGTCCGTGCAGCAGCACGTAGTCGGGCGCGGCCCGCTCCCCCACCAGGTAGGTGCGGCTCCCGGCGACCGGGTGCAGCCCTCCGGGGCGGCCCGGGGGCAGCGCGCCGAAGCCGTCGGCGACGAGCCGGTCCGCCCACCGGGACAGGGCGTCGCGCACCGGCGGGTGCCGCAGACCCGCCGTGCGGGCCAGGGCGTGGGCGGAGGCGGTGTCGTAGCGGTCGGCGACCAGGAAGGGCAGGGTCTCGGGTTCGACGCGGGTCACCGCGCGGGGCAGGCGGCGCAGCAGCGCGGTCGGGACGCTGCGGCGCGGCGCGGGCACGCCCAGGTGGTCGGCGAGGTGGGCGACGAGTTCGGGCAGGTTGGGGGTGGTCTCGTCGAGCACCCAGTGGGCGCGCACGCCCCCGGTGTCGCGGCCGGGCACCTCGGCGAGGAAGCGGGCGAGGTGGTCGACGGCCACCACCGGCACGAAGGTCGCCTCCCCGCCGGGCAGCAGCCGCAGCCTGCCCTGCCACAGGGTCCGGACGGTCTCGGCCAGGCCGAGGTACTGTCCGGCCTCCCCGGTGGCGGAGTGGCCGATGACCGTGCTGGGGTTGACGATGCTCAGCGGCAGGCCGTCCCGTTCGGCGAGGGCGCGGACCGTCGCGTCGGCCTCGACCTTGGACGCCTCGTAGGCGCCGGCCTTGCGGTAGAGGCGGGCGATCCCGGCCGGGTCCCCGGGGTGTGCCGCCACCCGGTAGCCGGTGATGTGGACCACGCGCCGCAGGCCGGACAGCCCGGCCGCCCAGGCGAGCACGTTGCGTGCGCCGTCGACGTTGACGGCCCGCGCCTCCTGGCGGGCCAGGCCGAAGCGGAACAGCGAGGCGCAGTTGTGGACGTCGCGCACCTGCGCCAGGTGGCGCGCGGCGGCGCCGTCGAGGTCGAGGCCGGGGCGGGTGATGTCGACGTGGACGACGCTGAGGCGGTCCACGGGGGCGTCGTGGGCGCGCAGCCAGTCGCGCAGGTACGGCTCGCGGTCCGGGCCGCCGCGTACCCCGGCTGCGACGCTGTGGCCACGCCGCAGCAGTTCGGCGAGCAGCCAGCGGCCGATGAACCCGGTCGCGCCGAGCACGAGGCTGTCGGGGGGTGGGGACATGCTTCCTCCTCGGTAGACCGATCTACATATTCTGTGGTGACGAACAGCCGGGACCGGACGCGGCCGTCCCGGTCCCGGGTCAGGGGCGCTCCAGCAGCCGCACGACCGCTTCGCCCGCCCGGTCCAGCGGCTCCCTGCTGCGGGTGGCGCGCGCCAGCAGCAGCGCCCCCTCCACCAGGGAGAGCACCGACCACGCGTCGGCCTCGGCCCGGGCGGGCTCCCACCCCTCGGCCAGCAGGCGTTCGGCGACGACCGCCTGCCAGGAGCGGTAGCCCTTCCGGCAGACGGCGTGGACGCGGTCGTTAGTGGCCGCGACGTCGAGCGCCACGGTGGCCAGCGGGCAGCCCTTGGTGAAGCGCGACTCCTCCATCCGGGCCGCGAAGGCCCCGACTAGGCTGCGGGCGTAGTCGGCCAGGTCCGCGCGCTGCTGCGACAGCTCCCGCAGCAGCGCGGCCGTCTCCTCGGCCGCCTTCTCCAGCGCGGCGGCGACGAGCTCGTCCTTGCCGCCGGGGAAGTGGAAGTACAGGGACCCGCGCGGCGCCCCGCTGACCGCGAGGACCTGGTTGAGTCCCGTACCCGAGTAGCCGTGCGTCTCGATCAGCTCCCGAGCGCCGTCGACGAGGCGCTCCCGTGTCGCCGCTCCCTTGGTGCCCACGCCGAAACAGTAGACCAATCTACATATTTTTTTCCAGCGGCCGCGGCGCCGCCGCCTCCCCGTCGGCCACGCGCGGGGAGGCGCAGCCGCCGTCAGGTCTCGGCGCGCAGGATCTCCAGCGCCTTGTCCAGGTCCTCCGGGTAGGGGCTCTCGAACTCCACCGGGCGGTGCTCGGTGGGGTGCTCGAAGGACAGCCGGACCGCGTGCAGCCACTGGCGGCGCACCCCCAGGCGCTGCGCCAGGGTGGGGTCGGCGCCGTACAGCAGGTCGCCCACGCACGGGTGGCGGATCGCCGACATGTGCACCCGGATCTGGTGGGTGCGGCCCGTCTCCAGGTCGATCTCCAGCAGGCTGGCCGCGCGGAACGCCTCCAGCGTGTCGTAGTGGGTCACCGACGGGCGCCCGCCCGACACCACCGCGAAGCGGCCGTCGCCGGAGGGGTGCCGGTCGATGGGCGCGTCGATCGTGCCGCGCAGCGGGTCGGGGTGCCCCTGCACCAGCGCGTGGTAGGTCTTGTGCACCGTGCGCTCCTTGAAGGCGCGCTTGAGGACGCTGTAGGCCACCTCGCTCTTGGCCACCACCATCAGCCCGGTGGTGTTGGCGTCCAGGCGGTGCACGATGCCCTGCCGCTCGGCCGCGCCGCTGGTGGCGACCGTGACGCCGGCCGCCAGCAGGCCGTCCAGCACGGTCGGCCCGGTCCAGCCGACCGTGGGGTGGGCGACCACGCCGGTCGGCTTGTCCACCACGACGATGTCGGCGTCCTCGTACACGAGGGTCATGCCCGGCACCGGCTCGGGGCGCGGCGCGGGCGCGCTGGGCGGCGGGGGCAGCGTGACGTCCAGCCACGCGCCCGCGCTCACCCGGTCGGACTTGGCGGCGGTCGCGCCGTCGACCAGCACGTTGCCCTCGGCGATCAGGTCGGCGGCGCGGGTGCGCGACAGGCCGAACAGGCGGGCGATCGCCGCGTCCAGCCGCTCGCCCTCCAGCCCGTCGGGCACCGGCATGCTCCGGTGGTCGCTCACGCTCCCCCTCCTCGCTCGGTGTTCTCCGTCCGGTCGGCCTTCGTCTCGCGGGTGCCGTCGATGTTGACCCCGCGGAAGGCCAGCAGCACGGCGAGCACGCCGCCGCAGACGATCGCCGAGTCGGCGATGTTGAACACCGGCCAGTAGGGCAGTTGGATCCAGTCCACCACGTGGCCGTGGAGCGGGGACGGCGGCTGGAACAGCCGCTCCGCCCACGTGCCCGGCGCGTCCGGTCCCACCAGCGCCGAGGGGATCTCGCGGGTGGCGGGCCGCCACACGCGGTCGATGAAGTTGCCGGCGGCGCCGCTGAGGATCAGTCCGAGCGCCACCGCCCAGCCGACGCTGCGCAGCCGGGGCGCCGTCCACAGGATGTAGCCGATGACGCCCACCATGATCAGGCTGAACACCCAGGTCATGCCGGTGCCGATGGAGAACGCCGCGCCGGGGTTGAACACCAGGGTCAGCTTGAGCAGGCCGCCCAGCAGCACCACCGGGTCCTGCGGCGAGAAGTACGCCAGCGCCAGCTCCTTGGTGGCGAAGTCGGCGACCAGGGGGAGGGCCGCCACGGCCAGCAGCAGGCCGATCCGGCGCGGCCGGACCGGCGGGGAAACGTCCTGGGTGTCCTGGGTGCCCCGGGCGGGGTCGACGTCGCTCAGCGGAACTCCTCAACGTGGGGTGCGGTGCGGCGCCGCTCCCGTACTCTCGCGGCCGTTGTCGGTCCGTCCGCACGGCGTGCGGGCCTGCCTCATTGTATGCACCCGCGCGCCCGCCCCCTGCGGGGCCGCGCGCCGCCCGCTACCGCTCGACGTGCGCGAACCCGCCGTACTCCTCGGCCAGCGCGGCCAGGCCGTCCTCGTCCAGGGCCGCGGGGGCGCCGCCCGGCCCGGTGCGGACCTCCACCACCCAGTCGACGTCCTCGGCGTCGTCCTCGCCCGCGTACATGTCCCGGTGCACCGTGCACGGCGCGTAGCCCTGCTCCAGCAGTTGGCCGGCCAGCTCCTCGGCGGCGTCGCGCTCCGCCAGCGTCACCAGCACGGCCCCCTCGTGGGACGCTCGTGTCACCTGTTTCCTCCTCGGTCTCGTGGGTTTCCGCGTCAGTATGCACCGGCCGCGTCACGGTCGGAAAACGGCGCGGGCGGCCCTCCCGGGGTGGGTTATCCTCGAGCCAGCAAGGCGTTGATGGGGACGAGTACCGGCGGACACAGCCGTGAGCGACCCGGGGACGGTGGAAGCCCGGGGGTATGCCCGCACGGGAAGATCACCCCGGAGCCGCCGGAAGAACGGCGCCCGAAGGCGCCCAGTAGAACCGGCAGCGTCAGGAACGAAGTGGGACGCGCGGCGCCCGGCCGCGCGGCCAAGGAGGGTGGTACCGCGGGGCCTGCCGCCTCGTCCCTCCGTCAGGTGACCGACACCCCTGATGGAAAGGTACGCCACGTGTCGAAGGAGTCGACCCGACCGTTCCCCGCGCTGCCCGCCCAGATCGACCTGCCCTCGATGGAGCACGAGGTGCTGCGGCGCTGGACGGAGCAGAAGATCTTCGAACGGTCCCTGGAGCAGACACAGGGCGGCCCGAGCTGGGTGTTCTACGAGGGTCCCCCCACCGCGAACGGCACCCCCGGCGTGCACCACGTCGAGGCGCGCGTGTTCAAGGACGTCTTTCCCCGCTTCAAGACGATGAAGGGCTTCCACGTCGACCGCAAGGCCGGGTGGGACTGCCACGGCCTGCCCGTCGAGGTCGCCGTGGAGAAGGAGCTGGGGCTCTCCGGCAAGAAGGACATCGAGGCTTTCGGCGTCGCCGAGTTCAACGCCCGCTGCCGCGAGTCGGTGCTGCGCAACGTGGACGCGTTCACCGAGATGACGCGGCGCATGGGCTACTGGGTGAACATGGACGAGGCCTACCGCACCATGGACCGCGAGTACGTGGAGTCGGTGTGGTGGGCGCTCAAGCAGATCTGGGACAAGGGCCTGCTGGTGCAGGACTACCGGATCAGCCCCTACTGCCCGCGCTGCGGCACCACGCTGTCCGACCACGAGCTGGCGCAGGGCTACGAGACCGTCACCGACCCGTCGGTGTACGTGCGCTTCCCGCTGACCTCCGGCCCGCTGGCCGGCGAGGCGGCGCTGCTGGTGTGGACCACCACCCCGTGGACGCTGGTGTCCAACACCGCCGTGGCGGTGCACCCGGAGGTGGAGTACGTGGTGGCCACCGACGGCTCCGAGCGGCTGGTCGTGGCCGAGCCGCTGCTGGGCGCCGCGCTCGGCGAGGGCTGGGAGCCCACCGGGCAGCGGTTCACCGGCGCCGAGATGGAGCGCTGGACCTACCGGCGCCCCTTCGAGCTGGTGGAGTTCGACACGCCCGCGCACTTCGTGGTGCTCGGCGACTACGTCACCGTCGAGGACGGCACCGGCCTGGTCCACCAGGCGCCCGCCTTCGGCGCCGACGACATGCAGGTCTGCCGCGCCTACGGGCTGCCCGTGGTCAACCCGGTGCGCGCCGACGGCACCTTCGAGGAGCACCTGGACCTCGTGGGCGGCGTGTTCTTCAAGACCGCGGACAAGGCGCTCGTCGCCGACCTGAAGGAGCGCGGCCTGCTCTTCGCGCACCTGGCCTACGAGCACAGCTACCCGCACTGCTGGCGCTGCCACACGCCGCTGCTGTACTACGCGGTGCCGTCCTGGTACATCCGGACCACCGCGATCAAGGACCAGTTGCTCGCCGAGAACGAGAAGACGAACTGGGTGCCCGGCAACGTCAAGGACGGCCGCTACGGCGAGTGGCTGCGCAACAACGTCGACTGGGCGCTGTCGCGCAGCCGCTACTGGGGCACCCCGCTGCCGATCTGGGAGTTCCCCGACGGGCGGCGGATCTGCGTGGGCTCCCTCAAGGAGCTGAGCGAGCTGAGCGGGCAGGACCTGTCCGACCTGGACCCGCACCGCCCCTACGTGGACGACATCGTCATCCCCGACCCCGACGCCGACCCGTCGCTGCCGCTGGAGCAGCGGGTGGCCCGCCGGGTGCCGGAGGTCATCGACGTGTGGTTCGACTCGGGCGCGATGCCGTTCGCGCAGTGGGGCGCCCCGCACCGCAACCAGGAGAAGTTCGAGGCGAACTTCCCCGCCCAGTACATCTGCGAGGCCATCGACCAGACCCGCGGCTGGTTCTACTCGCTGATGGCGGTCAGCACCCTGGTGTTCGGCAGGTCCTCCTACGAGAACGTGGTCTGCCTGGGCCACATCCTCGCCGAGGACGGCCGCAAGATGAGCAAGCACCTGGGCAACATCCTGGAGCCGATCCCGGTGATGGACCGGCACGGCGCCGACGCCCTGCGCTGGTTCATGGCGGCCAGCGGCTCCCCGTGGATGCCGCGCCGGGTCGGGCACACCGTGCTGGAGGAGATCGTCCGCAAGGTCCTGCTGACCTACTACAACTCGGCGTCCTTCTTCACCCTGTACGCGGGCGCGGGCCAGGGGTGGAGCCACGACCGGCTCGCCGACGCCCCCGCCCCCAAGGACCGGCCGCTGCTGGACCGCTGGCTGCTGTCGGAGCTGAAC
>ERZ777003.3712-NODE-3712-length-14176-cov-13.771121_pt1 | contig 14176 bp, 10 predicted proteins | sample MGYA00374956_ERZ777003 | MGnify/ENA primary metagenome ERZ777003 (study PRJEB29302, sample SAMN06268252) | bioreactor metagenome | isolation source: Joint BioEnergy Institute, California, USA | place: USA:Joint BioEnergy Institute, California, USA | collected... | reverse complement strand
GCAGGGCGGAGCGCCTGCAGCGCAGGAAGTCGGTGGCGCGGCAGCGCAAGTAGCCCGGGCGCAGGGCGGAGCGCCTGCAGCGCAAGCAGCCCGGGCGCAGGGCGGAGCGCCTGCAGCCGATGGGCGCCTACGCCCCGGCGCTGCCCTCCGCAGGCGCAAAGAATACCAGCGCCGTCAGGTCCTCCTCGATATCGTGGAAGCGGTGGGGCGCGTGGGCCGCCACGAACACCACCGAGCCCGCCTCCACCTCGCGCTGCTCCCCGCTCACGGTGATGCGCGCCTTGCCCCTGACGATGTAGTAGACCTCGTCCTCGCTGTGCGGCTCCTGCGGGTCCACCGCCCCGGCCGGGAGCGTGTACACCCCCACGCTGAGCGACGGCACGCGCAGGAACTCCAGGTAGCTGCGCCTCTGCTCCTGCTGCCGCGCGAGCAGCTCCTCGATCGTAAACGCGTCCACGGCTCTGTCTCCTCCCCTGAAGCGATCGTGGGGAGTATAGCACGCCCCCGCTCTTCCAACCGCGATCCCCTCCTTTCGGTAGGGCCGCTCGCCGGGGGTTGGGGCGTACGATGCACCCGTCGTGAGCAGCGCCCGGCCTGCGGGCTATGAGGCGCGGCCGGCTGGCACCGCTGTCTGGTGCGCCGGTGAGATGTGTGGAGCAAGAGGAGGACATCTGTGGCGTACGCTGGAATCTGGCGAGCTGGGGCGATTATCGCGCTGATCGCGCTTCTGGCCGCAACGGCCGCTCTGGCGCTGGCGAATCAGACCTCGGCGGCGGACGGGCCGCGCACCGAGACGATCGCGATCGACGTAGCCGAGGACATGACCCGCTTCGTCTTCGACCCGGATGTGGTCCACGACGACGGCATGCCGAGGCACGGCAGCGCCTTCATCACCCAGGGGTACATCTACCCGGCCGGGACGCTCAACGGCAGCAACGGCGTGAACGAGGACGGCTCGCCCGAGTTCCCGGACAAGGTGATCGGCGAGTGGACCTGCCGCGGCTGGTTCGTCGGCGAGGGCGCGCACGCGCAGTCCGGCCCGATGGTGATCACGACCCAGCTGTACAACTTCGGCGCCGAGCTCGGCAACGAGATGCTGGTCCTGGAGGGGTACGAGCTGGCCGATGTGGGCGTGGCGATCGAGCGGGCGATCACCGGCGGCACCGGCAAGTATCGCAGCGCGCGCGGCTCGGCGCAGCAGACGTTCCTGGGCTTCAACGCCACCGAGGGTGTCAACCTGAGCCTGGTCATCGAGGTGGAGCGCTAGGAGCTGCCTCTGCTCGGGCGTGACGAGATCGCGCCCGGGCAGAGCGCGCCGGGCTTCGGCCCGCGCTGGCGGATGGCTTGCCGGCTCTTTTCGGACACGGAGGTACACATGGCTCTTGGTATGGAGCAGATCGCGGCCCCGCGCGGCTCGCTCCTGACGCTCCTCAGCCCGCGCGGCCAGGGCGCCCTGGTGGCCGGGATGCTCGCGGCCGGCCTGCTGCTCGGCTGGCTGGCCGTGAGCCGGCTCGCCGCGCCGCTCTGGGTCGCCGCGGTGCTGGTGGTTGGGCTGCTGCTCTACCCGGCCGTGCGCAAGTGGCGCGTCGAGCGCCGCATCTACGGCACGCCGGTGATGGTGCTGAGCATCCTGCTGATGACGCAGGGCTTCCACACGGTCGAGCACCTGGCGCAGGTGGTCCAGTACCACCTGCTCGGCTGGCCGCTCAAGGCGTCGGGCGGGCTGATCTCGCCGCTCAACGCCGAGGTCGTCCACTTCAGCTGGAACTGGGCGGTGCTCCTGGCGGTGGCCTTCCTGGTGCGCGCCGGCCTGCGCAACGTGTGGATGTGGGTGCTGCTGATCTGGGCCGCGGCGCACACCGCCGAGCACACCTACATGTTCGTGAACTACCTGGCCGAGGTGCGGCGCCTGGCGGAGGCGGGTCTGCCGCTCGATGCGGCCCAGGGGCTGCCGGGCTTCTTCGGCAAGGGCGGCTGGCTGGCGTCCAACGCCAACGCGGCGCCGCCGCTGGCCTGGCTCTGCACGCTGGCCCCGGGCCTGACGACGGCGCCCCGGCTGGACGTCCACTTCTGGTGGAACCTCGGCGAGGTGACCCTGCTGCTCGCCGCCGTTCACACCAGTATGCGCCGCATTCGGATCGCATCGTAAGGGCGCGGCGTGCTGCGCCCACCGAGAGGAGAACAGTGATGAGCCAGAATCTCTTCCCTCCAGGCTACGAGGACGCGCTGGAGTTCCCGCTGATCGCGGCGCTGTTCGGCCGGCGCGCGCGGCGCTTCGCGCTCGGCGACAGCATCCCCGACGGCCCGCTGGCGTACACGTCGCGCCACGAGCCGATGCCGCTCTCGGAGCTCGAGCGCATGATGGTGCTCACCGCCGCGGCGGGCAACACCGGCTGGCACTACATGATCACCCGCCACGCCCGCTATGCGCCGCACCTGTCGAACTACTCGGCCGCCGCCGGCGGGCGCACCTTCCCCTCGGCCGCCGGGTTCCACACTAGCGAGGTGTTCTTCACCGACGACAGCGGCACCTACCTGTTCCAGACCCGCGACGCCCCGGCGCTGGCCGAGCGCAACGCGGACGGCAGCATCGACCCGCAGGCGCTGCTGGAGGCGCACCGCGCGCGCATCCGCAAGCTCTCCGACAAGCGGCTCTACATCCCGGCCGCCGAGCCGTACATGGAGGGCCACAACACCTGGTGCGTCAACGTGCCCGGCAGCCTGCTGCTCATCCCGGTGGCCGATGTCGCCCAGCACCTGATCGCGACGATCTGCTTCCTGGTGCAGAACGGCTACGCGATCACCGACGACATCAACGGCGAGCCGATCCCCGGCCTGGGCGACTTCCGCGGCCTGGTGGACGTGGACAACCCCTTCCCGCTGAGCTTCGTCGAGCAGTACGCGCTCACCGAGGTGACCGCCGAGCTGGCGACCAGCTGCTACGCCGGGATGCTGATGCTGCAGGCCATGGGCCTGGGCGGCTGGATGTTCGACGGGATCGACCGCCACGTGGTGCTGGGCGCCAGCGGCGACCCGGACGTGCCGGGGCTGGGCTTCCGCTACGACACGGACGAGCGCTGGGCGCTGCCCAACCCAACCGGCCTGCCGGGGGTCTTCGAGGGCTACTGCCCGCCGCACTACAAGGACATGCGCGCTGCGGTGGACGCGCTGGTCGAGCGCAAGTTCGGCAAGGACGGGCCGTTCAACGCCGCCACGCCCGGCCCCTGGCGCGAGAGCAGCCGGGTGCGCTCGAGCGCCCAGTGGCACAGCGAGGAGTTCCGCGCCTGCGTCGCGCTGATGTGCCAGTACATCTACGACCGCTTCGGCAAGTTCCCGGGGCATGTGCCGAGCATCTTCATCCTCAACTACCTGCAGGCGCACCACCTGGACCTGGAGTTCTACGACACGCACTTCCAGCAGGGCGCGTACCTGCGCACGCACGCCCAGCACATGGAGCGCTGGCACTCTCACGGGTAGCGGCGCTCCGCTGAGGCCACGCCAACCAGAAGCCCGCCGAATCGCTGGCGCTCAGGCGCAGCGGCTCGGCGGGCTCTCTACATCGGCGGGGCGCCGTACCGACGTCCACTTGTTGAACAGCCCTTCCGGCGCGAGTCCTCGGTCGCGCGGGCGTGACAGCGGTAGTATACTTCGAGCCTCACCGAAGGAGAAGGCCGATGGAGCCAGTCTCGCTCGAGCCGCTCGCGGAGGTGCCCGTCCCGGCGTGGGTCGCGGCGCTGCCGAAGGCCGACCTGCACATCCACGCGGAGGGCGAGGCGCGGCTCGAGCGCGTCCTGGCCCGCGAGCGTGGCTGCCCGCCCGCCGACCGGCGCCGCTGGGCCGCGCACCTGCTCGGGGCGGTGCCGCCCGGCATGCCGCGCCTGCTGGCCCTCGGCGACGACCGGCAGCTGGACCGGGCGGCCGCCGACGCGCTCGACGCGCTGCCCGAGTACTTTGTCGCGTGCGTCGCCGGCCTGCTGGAGGAGGGCGCCGCCGAGGGCGCGCTGCTGATCGAGGTCACCTTCGGCGCGGCGACGGTCCTCATGCCGGATTTTATGGCGCTGTTCCGCGAGGCGGAGCGGCGCGCGCAGGCGCGCTACCCCGGCCTCCGGGCCGAGGCGATCATCGCCGGGACCAAGCCGGCCGGGCAGCTGTGGCGTGAGGTGCAGCTCCCGGCCTGTCTCGCGGCCGCGCGCGAGGGCCTGGCCGGCATCCACATCCTTCCCGACTCGTATATCACGGAGATGGACTGGGCGCCCGTCTACCGGTGGGCCGAGCGCGCGGCCGACGCCGGGCTCGGGATCGCGGCCCACGCCGGCGAGTTCGCCGCGGCCAACATCGCCGCAGCCCTTCGCACGCCGGGCCTCACGCGCCTCGGCCACGCCGTCTACGCCGCCGGCGACCCCCGGCTGCTGGAGCAGATCGCGCGCAGCCGGGTCACCGTCGAGTGCAGCCTCTCGTGCAACGTGGTGCTCGGCGCCGTGGTCTCCTACGAGGCCCACCCGATCCGGCAGTTCGTCTCCGCCGGCATCCCGGTCACGCTCAGCACCGACGACCCGGTGCGCGTCGTGACGACGATCGGGCGCGAGTACGCGATCGCCGCGGCGCTCGGCTTCGGCGAGGGTGACCTGCGCGGCTTCACGCGCGACGCGGTGCGGGCGTCGTTCGCGCCGGCGTCTCGCCGCGCTGAGCTTCTGGCTGAGGTTGGCGGCGGGCAGGAGGTGTGACAGGAGGCACGTGGCCGTTGCCGACCGCGTACCTTCCGAGATGAGATGTGGAGGGCGCAGGCCCTCCACGTGCGTTCTTTCGCTTCAGCAGCCGCGCGGCTGGCGTGGCTCAGGCACAGCCGAGCGCGAACGAGTGGCGCAGGCGGGCGAGGGACGCCCGTTCGCGCGCCTGCTGCTTCAGCAGGTAGCGCTGTAGCTGGCGAACCACCACCCGCGCGTCCGGGCCGACGCCGCGCAGCGTGGCCGAGGCGGCGGTGCGCTGGCGTGGCAGCCCGACGAAGTACAGGCCGGGCACGCTCGTGCTGGCGCCGTCGCGCTGGAGGGCCGTCCCATCCTCGGCGAGCGCGCCAAGCCCGGCGAGGTACGCCAGGCTGGGCCGGTAGCCGGTCGCGAAGAGGACGGCGTCGACGCGCTCGTGGGTGCCGTCCGCCCACACCACCCCGTCCTCGCTGAAGCGGGCGAACATCGGGCGCCGGTCCGGGCTGCCTGCGGCCAGCGCGGCCCGCTCCGCCGGGGTAGCGTACGCCGGCGAGGTGCGCTGGCCGAGCCACTGGCTCCGGTCGAGGCCGGTCGCCCGCAGCCACGTGTGGATGTCCAGCCCCAGCAGGCGCTGCGGCATCAGGCGGAGCGGGCTGCGGGTGGCCAGCGTCACGCGGGCGAGTCCGGCGAGCTCGACACCGATCTGCACCGCGCCGTTGCCGCCCCCCACGATCACGACCCGCTGGCCGCGGAACGGCTCGGGGCGCCGGTACTCGGCCTCGTGGAGCACCCGCCCGCGGTAGCGCTCCTGCCCCTCGATGCGCGGCCGGTGCGGGTTGCCGAAGAAGCCGGTCGCGGCCACGACCGTGTGGGCCAGCAGCGGGCGCTCGCCGGCCCGCACCCGGAAGAGCCCGCCGCGGTGCTCGATCTGCCGGACGCGCATCCGCGTGCGCACGGGCAGGCCGAAGGCGAGCCGGTACGCCCGCAGGTAGTCCACGACCTCATCGCGCGCCGGGTAGCGGTCCGGGCGGCCGGGGAACGGCAGGCCGGGCAGCGCCGAGTAGCGCGCCGGCGTGTTCAGCCGCAGGCTGTCGTAGAACAGCGGCCACGAGCCGCCCGGGTCCTCGCCCGCCTCGAGGATCTGGAAGGTGGCCCCGGCCTGCTGGAGGTAGTAGCCGGCCGCCAGACCTGCCTGGCCGGCGCCGATCACAAGCGCATCGTAGACAGTCATGAAAGAGCCTCATCTTTGATCTTTCAACGCTATTGTGATTTTCTTGCGGGCTGCTCGTGGTTGTAATGAGGGGTGGGCGGAGCCGTCGACACGCTGTAGGCGGCCCGTATGGGTTACCTTCCGGAGGTGCGGGGCGAGGCCGCCGCGTCACGCGTGCATTGAGAGGCGCTTCCCGGCTTGTATGCCAGCCGGGAAGCGTTTCTGTGGTGCTGTGTGGCGGGGATTCTCCGCGCCGCTACTCGCTCTCGAGCCAGTTAGCGGGGTCTTCCGGCTGGCAGGCGGGGTGGCGCGGCTGCCAGTCGCTCAGCGCGTACCCGATGTCCGCCTGCGTGTGCAGCGGCTTGCTCGCGATCTCGCCGATGCCGCACAGCTCGCACGGCCGCACGAGCGTCAGCTGCCCGCTCTCCCAGCGGAAATGCACGCCGTCGACGGTCACGCCGGCGATGCGCTCCGCGCGGTCCACCCAGATGCGCTCGGGGGCGATCTCCAGGCCGGTCAGGGTGTGGAGCCGGCGGGCGAGGGCGTCGCGCAGCTCCACGGCCTCGTGCCGCTGGCGCTCCTGGTAGCGGGCGACCGCGCGGGCCTTCCAGTCGTCCGCGCGTCTCGCCCGGGCGCCCTGGCCGCGCCGCGCCGGCAGCTCGAGCACCTGAAGGCTCTGCATCTCATTCATCGCCGAATCTCCTTAACTGCCAATATCACAGCTTTGTCTCTCTCGCCGGGAGGCCGCGTAGCCGTGCGCCGCTCCTCTGGCTCAGCGCATCCTACGCGCTGCGGGCAGCATGCGGAATAGGCCAGCGGAGCTATTGGGTGGACTATCGGGCGGACTACGGAGGGGCGCTAGCGCGGTGTGAGTGGGGCGAGGCCGAGCGCGCGTCCGCGCAGCGCCGCCTGCGTGCGCGTGGCGACGCCGAGCTTCTGGAGGATGCTGGCGACGTGGTTCTTGACGGTGTAGCGGCTGATCACCAGCGTGTCGGCGATCGCCGAGTTGGCGGCGCCGGCGATCAGGAGGCGCAGCACCTCGACCTCGCGCGGGCTGAGCGTCTCGCCGGTCTCGGCCACGTGGAGCCCGCCGGCGGGCGCGCTCGGGAGGGGCCGCGCCTCTTCGCGCGGGGCGGGCGGCCGCGCGCAGATCTCGGCCAGCCAGGGCAGCAGCGCCCGGTCGCCCGTGTGCCGCGCCGCTGCCTCCCGCCGCCCGCTGTCCAGCCGGCGCGCGAGCTCGGACCGCAGCCGGGCGGCGCGCTGCAGGGTGTCGTGCTCGCCCGCGCCGTGCCCCAGCGCCAGCAGCACCGCCAGCGCCTCCTCGCTGTCGCCCTCGTGGTCGAGGATCAGCGCCGTGTCGTAGGCGGCCTCGGCGGTGAGCAGCGCGGGGGTGATGCGGGCGCACTCGACGAGCTCGGCGCACGCCCGCCGCGCCGCTCGCAGGGCCCCGCGCGCCAGCTCCGCCCGCACGAGCTGCGCCAGGCTGCGCCCCCGTGCCCAGGGGTCGCCCAGCTCGCGCAGCATCTCGACGCTCTCGGTCAGCAGGTAGCGCGCCTCGTCCAGCTCGCCCTGCTGCCAGGCGAGCGCGCCAAGCTGGCACAGGCACATCCCGATCACCAGGCTGTCGTGGGCGGCGCCCGCAACGCGCAGGCTCTCGCGCAGCCGGGCGGTGGCTTGCTCGATGCGCCCGCCGATCCGCAGCACCTCGCCGAGCAGGGTCAGGTTCACCGCCTCGCCCCGGCCGTAGCCCAGGTCTCGCCAGGCCGCGGCCTGCGCCGCGGCGTGCGACTCGGCCGCCTGGTAGTCGCCCATCAGCGCGGCGATCACGCCGACCCAGTACTCGGCCCACAGCTGCAGGAAGTGGTCGCCGCTGCTGCGCGCCAGCCCGGCGGCCTCGCGGAAGCGCTCCAGCGCCGGCGCCAGCCGCCCCAGGTGCAGCTCGCTGATCCCCGCCGAGAGGTTGAGGATGCCCAGCCCGTCGCTGCCTCCGGCGGCCCGGGCGAGCGCCAGCCCTTCCTCCAGCAGCGGGCGGCTGGCGGCGTAGCGGCCCGCGCGCCCGAGGAAGTACGCCTGCGAGCCGAGCAGGTGCGCGCGCAGCGTGGCGCCGTCCCCGGCGGCGCGCAGAGCCTCGGCCGCGCTCCCGAAGAGCTCCGCGCCGCCGAGTAGCCAGCCGTGGTCGTCGTACAGCACCCAGAAGCCGCGCGCCATCGCCGCCAGGGCCGGTGTGTCGGCGGCGGCCGCTGCGCGCGCCCACGCCACGCGCAGGTTGTCGATCTCGCGGTTGAGCTGCGACCGGGCCTCGGGCGTGTAGCTCCCGGTCTCGGGCGCGATCAGCCGCTGCAGCAGCGCGGCGAAGTAGGCGGTGTGCCGCGCCTCGCTGCTCGTGCGGTCCGCCGCATCGGCGGCGAGCTGCTCGGCCGCGTACTGGCGCACCAGCTCGTGCAGCGTGTAGCGCGTCGTGCCGCCGTGCTGCTCGCGGCGCACCAGCGACTTATCGATCAGCGCGGTCAGCAGCGCCAGGTGCGCGAACCGGCGCGCGCCCTCCGGCTCGCCCTGCGGCGCCGCGCCATCCCCCGCGAGCACCGCCTCAGCCGCCTGCGGGTCGCAGCCGCCGCGGAAGACGGCCATGCGCGCCAGCGTGCGCCGCTCGGCGTCGTCGAGCAGCCGCCACGAGTGGTCGAGCGCCGCGCGCATGCTGCGGTGGCGCTCCGGGGCGTCGCGCTCCGGGAGGCGCAGAAAGTCGAGCGAGCGGTCGATCTCGGCGGCGATCTCGCCCGGACTGAGCGTCCGGCTCCAGGACGCGGCCAGCTCGATCGCCAGCGGCATCCCTTCCAGCTGGCGGCAGATGTGCGCCACCGCCGCCCGGCCGGCGGCGTTCAGCACGAAGTCGGGGGCGACGCGCTGCGCCCGCTCGACGAACAGCCGCACCGACTCGGAGCGCTCGACCCGCGCGCCGCCCTCGGCCGGGGGCAGCCCGAGGCCGCCCAGCTCGACCACGCGCTCGTCGCGCAGGCGCAGCCGCTCGCGCGAGGTGGCCAGCACCCGGACCCCGGGCGCCTCGGCGAGCAGCCGGCGGACGAGCGCCGCCACGAGATCGCCCTCGGCGGCGGTCAGCAGGTGCTCCAGATTGTCGAGCACCAGCAGCTGCGCCCGGTCGCGCAGCGCCGCGACGAGCTGCTCGGCGGCCGGGCGCGGCCCGTGGAGCGGCACGTCGAGCGCCTCGGCGATCGCGCGCGGGACCTCGGCGGCGCTGGGCGCGGCGGCCAGCTGCACCACCGCCACGCCGTCCGGGAAGGCCGGCTCCTCGAAGGAAGCCAGGTCGGCGGCCACCTGGAGCGCCAGGCTAGTTTTGCCGATGCCGCCCGGGCCGACGATCGTGAGCAGCCGCTGGCCGGTGGCGCGCAGCAGATGGAGCAGCGCGGCGCGCTCCGCCTCGCGCCCGATCAGCTCGAGCGTCGGCGCCCACGGCGGGCGCGCCCGCGAGCTCCGCGGGGCATCGGCGGGCGCGTGCGCGGATAGCCCGACGCTGGCGCGGGCCTGCTGCAGAAAGCGCGGGCGGTCGTCTGCCGGCACCGCGAGCGCGTCGGCCAGGCGCTCGGCCATCGCGCGCGACGGGCGCCTCGTCCCGCTCTCGAAGGTGCGGATCGTCTGCACCGCGCAGCCGACGCGCGCCGCCAGGCGCTCCTGGGTCAGGTCGTGCTCGGCGCGCAGGCGCTTGATCCAGCCGCCGAACGTCGGCTCCGGAGGAACAGTCCGCATCTCGCCTCCTGTGTCGGGCTCCGTCACGCCCGCGGGCGCGGTGTGGCGGCTGTGCCCCTCCAGCGCGACGTCACGCAGTCGGCGCCTCGAGCGGCAGGTGCGGCGGCCGAACGCCCGCCACGCTCTTTCCGCACGTGCGGCGGAAGCGAGGGAGGCGCAGCCTTCCTGCCACTGCGTCAGTCGAGCATGTGAAAGAAAGCAGTGCTAGTGTAGCACTCTTTGGCGCGCTTTTTGTGCATGCCCGCCGCGGCGCAGCGGCCGGATCAGCCTTCCGATGTATGCCGGATAAGGCACTCTCAGATGGCGGCCCGGCGGCAACGGTGTACAGTGTCTATGCTGTCCGAAATGTCCGCCGCTTGACCAGGACTGTGGATGTCACAAACGCTGATCGCCGATCATCCGGCCGCCATCACGCTCGTGCCCGCACCGCCGGCGCGCCCGGCCTGCGCGCAGAGCCGGCCGCGGGCGCATGGCCTCCCCTCGCACACGACGCCGTTTGTCGGCCGCGAGGCTGAGCTGGCCGAATTGGCCGACCTGCTGGCCGACCCCGCCTGCCGCTTGATCACGATCGTCGGCCCCGGCGGCATCGGCAAGACGCGCCTGGCCATCCAGCTCGCCGGGCGCGTGGGCGCGGCCTTTGAGGATGGCGTGGCCTTCGTGGACCTGCAGCCGGTCAGCGGCGCGGATGGGCTGGTGATGGCGGTCGCGGCCGCGCTGTCCCTGCCCCTCACCGGCGCCGGCGACCCGCGCGACTGCGTGCTGCAGAGCCTGGCCGGCGCGCAGGTGCTCCTGGTCCTCGACAACTTCGAGCATCTGGCCGAGTGCGCCGACCTGCTCGTCGAGCTGCTGCGGGCCGGGCCGGGCGTCAAGCTCCTGGTGACCTCGCGCCGCGTGCTGAGCGTGCAGGAGGAGTGGCTCTACCCGCTGGACGGCCTCGATCTCCCGGCGCCCGGCGCCGCGCAGGAGGCGGCCCACGCCGGCGCCGTCCGGCTGTTCGTCGAGCACGCGCGCCGCATCCGCCGCGACTTCTCGCTCGAGGCCGAGCGCGAGGCGGTCGTCCAGATCTGCCGGCTGACATCCGGCGTGCCGCTGGCGATCGAGCTGGCCGCGGCCTGGACGCGCACCCTGCCCTGCTCCGTGATCGCCGAGCAGATCGCCGGCGGCGCGGCCCTGCTCGAGACGCGGGCGCGCAACGCGCCGGCGCGCCACCGCAGCATCCGCGCCGTCTGCGATCAGTCCTGGGCCTACCTGTCCGACGACGAGCGCCGCTCGCTGGCGCAGCTGTCGGTCTTTCCGGGCGGGTTCACCCGTGAGGCGGCGGGCGCGGTGGCCAGCGCCTCGCTCGGGCTGCTCGCCGCGCTGGTGGACCAGTCGCTCGTCCGCGTGGCCGCGGATGGGCGCTACAGCCTCCACGAGCTGCTGCGGCAGTATGCGGCCGAGCGCCTCGAGGAGTCCGGCGCCGCCGACGCGACGCGGCGGGCGTTCGCGGCCTACTACGCGCAGCTCCTCGCCGGCGGCTGGGCGCTGATGACTACGGGGCAGCAGCGCGAGGCGGTGGCCGAGATCGATGCGGAGCTCGACAACATCCGCGCCGCCTGGCCGTCGATCGTCCAGAGCGCCCCGCCCGACGTCCTACACCGCGCGCTGCTCGCGCTGGCCGCCTACTACCGCGTCCGCGGCCCGCTCCACGACGGCCAGGCGGCGCTCAGCGTCGCCGAGCAGCGCCTCCGCGCCGCGGGCGACGACGCGGGCTCGCGCGCCGCGCTGGCCTCGCTGCTGGTGGTCAGCGCGCAGATCCTGATCCGGCTCGGCAAGGGCCGCCAGGCCGAGGGGATGCTCCAGGAGAGCGTCCGCCTGCTCGAGACCTACGACCTCGCCCCGCCGCCCGGCGCCGACCCGCTGATCTGGCTCGCCGCGAGCGCGCTGGTGCGCGGGGAGTACGCGCAGACCGCCAGGCTCGCCGAGGCGGCCCGCGCCCGCAGCGAGCGCCACGGCCTGCCCGGCAACGCGTCGGGCGCCTGGCTTGCGCTGTCCGAGGCGGCGCTGAACCAGGGGCGCTACCGCGCCGCCCAGCGCTACGCGGCGCTCTCGCACGCTGCGGCGGAGCAGGCCGGCGACCGCTGGCTGATCAGCGACAGCCTCAACCAGCTCGGCAAGGTCGCCTGCGCGCTCGGCGCGTACGACGAGGCGCAGCGGCACTTCCAGAGGAGCTACGAGCTGCGGGCCGAGTTCGATGACCGGGCGGGCATGGCCTGCGCGCTCTCCTACCTCGGCCTGCTGGCCGACCACCGCGCGGCGTACGACGAGGCGCGCGCGCACTACGAGCGCAGCCTCACGCTGTACTGCCACACCAGCGACCCCGGCGCCACGGCCCAGGCGCTCGGCGGTCTGGGCAGGGCCGCGGCCGCGCTCGGCGACCAGGAGGCCGCCGCGCAGCACTTCCGCCGCGCCCTCGAGCTCGCCTCGTCGATCGGCTACATCGCGATCGTGCCGGCGCTGCTTGTGGATGCGGCGGAGCTGCTGTCGCGCGCCGGCCGCCTCCCGCTGGCCGTGGAGGTGCTGGTGAGCGTCCTGCGCCACCCGGCCACCAACCACCAGGCGGGTGTCGGCGCGCAGGAGCTCCTGCTCCAGGCCGCGGCGGCGCTCGGCCCCGCGGAGCTTGCGGCGGCCGGCGCGCGCGGACAGGCCCGCGATCTCACCGCGACCTGCGACCGCGTGCTGGAGGAGCTCGAGGCGCCGCTGCCGCCGATCTCCGCGGCTGTGCCCGCCGTCCGCGCCGCGCCCGCGGCGCGGGAGCCGCTGCTCGAGCCGCTCACCGAGCGCGAGCGCGAGGTGCTGGAGCTGATCGCCGAGGGGCTCTCGAACCAGGCGATCGCCGACCGCCTGATCCTCTCGGTGGGCACGGTGAAGTGGTACACCGGCCAGATCTACAGCAAGCTCGGCGTGCAGACCCGCACCCAGGCCATCGCGCGCGCGCGAGAGGCCGGGGTGCTGGCCTGACCCGGCCGTCCGCCGGGGCGCAGCGCCGCCCCCCATCAGCCGGCCACGACGGGCGGGCGCCGCTTCCAGAAGCCGGTGGCGCGCTCGAAGGCGTGGGCGAGCTGCAGCACGGCGAAGTCAGCCTGCGGCCGCCCGACGAGCTGCAGCCCGACTGGCAGCGGCGGCGTCCCCGCATCCTCGGCGGTGAAGCCGCACGGCACGCTGATCGCCGGCAGCCCCAGCACCGAGATGTAGTAGCACGAGCGCATCCAGTCGATGTAGGTCTCCATCTGCACGCCGTTGATCTCGGTCACATAGGGCTGCTCGATGTCGAACGGCGGCACCTGGCTCACCGGCAGCGCCAGGAACTCGTGCGTCTCCATCAGGCGCCGCACCCGGTGGTAGAGCTCGGTCCGCAGCCGCTCGGCGCGCCCGAGCTGCGGCCCGCTCAGCGCCCGCCCCTGCTCCACGTTCCACACCACAGTCTGCTTGATCGCATCGCGGTGGCGCTCCACCAGCTCACCGTAGCTCTGCTCGAAGCCGAACGCCCGCAGCGCCTTGAACGCCTCGTCCGCGCCGGCGAAGTCGAGCCGCACCGGCTCGACGCTGCAGCCGAGCGCCTCGAGCGTCGGGCGCTGGGCCTCGAGCGCGGCGGTGACGCGCGGGTCCACCGGCACGCCCTCGATCTCCTCCAGCCACGCGATCCGCACCCCCCGCAGGTCGCGCTCGAGCGGCCGCGCGAAGCTGCTCGCCGGCTCGGCGATGCTGATCGGCGAGCGCGGGTCGGGCCCGGCGATCGCCGTGAGCATCAGCGCCACGTCGGCCACCGTGCGCGCCATCGGCCCGTCCACGCTCAGCGTGCCCCAGGCGTTGCGGGTGGACTCGCTCGGCACGCGGCCGGGCGACGGCCGGAAGCCGACGACGTTGCAGTAGCCGGCGGGGTTGCGCAGCGAGCCGCCGGTGTCGCTGCCGTCCGCGATCGGAATCATGCCGCAGGCCAGCGCCACCGCCGCGCCGCCGCTGGAGCCGCCGCAGGTCTTGCTCAGGTCGTACGGGTTGCGGGTGGCCCCGAAGACCGGGTTGAAGGTCTGCGAGCCGGCGCCGAACTCGGGCGTGTTCGTCTTGCCGATCATGATCGCGCCGCCCAGCCGCAGCCGCTCGACGATCAGATCGTCCCGGTCCGGCACGAAGTCGGCGAAGATCGGCGAGCCGAAGGTGGTGCGCACCCCCTTGGTGAGCGCCAGGTCCTTGTGCGCCACCGGCAGCCCGTGGAGCGGCCCGGTCGCCTCGCCGCGCGCCAGCGCCTCGTCCGCCGCGCGCGCGCCCGCCAGCGCCCGCTCGGGGAGCAGCGTGACGATCGCGTTGACCCGCGGGTTCACCCGCTCGATCTGCGCCAGGTGGGCCTCCATCACCTCCAGGCAGGAGACGCTGCGGGCCCTGATGAGCTGCGCCAGCTCGGTCGCCGGGAGGAAGCAGAGTTCGCTTGTTGTCATCGCTCTTCTCCACAAATAGCACGACGTGCGCG
>ERZ777003.3711-NODE-3711-length-14178-cov-4.630815_pt1 | contig 14178 bp, 13 predicted proteins | sample MGYA00374956_ERZ777003 | MGnify/ENA primary metagenome ERZ777003 (study PRJEB29302, sample SAMN06268252) | bioreactor metagenome | isolation source: Joint BioEnergy Institute, California, USA | place: USA:Joint BioEnergy Institute, California, USA | collected... | reverse complement strand
TCAGCGGCGGTATGACGCGCAGAGCGGATCGCGGAAAGATCTACGTCGTGCGTGCCAACGGCAGCGTGGTGGCCGCCGAGAGCAACCGCTGGTTCCGCCGGGACAACGCCGTAGAGATCAGGCCGGGCGATACGGTGGTGGTGCCGCTCGATACCGAGCGTCTGCCGGCGCTGCCGTTCTGGCAGGCCGTGACACAGATTCTCTACAACCTCTCGATCTCGGCGGCGGCGGTGAACTCATTCTGATGAGCGACGAACTGGACATCAGCGGCGCAGTGTTCCGCCATCGCTGGGCGATCGGCCTGATCACGCTCGCCTGCGGCATCCTTGCGGGTATCGCGGCGTTCGTCGCCGAGCCGGTGTATCGAGCGCAGGTCGTGTTCTCCATCACGACGGACGACGACCAGTCGCCACTCGCTCAGATCACCCGCCAGATACCGATCGCGAGCCTCGCCGGCTTTCTCGGCAATCCCAGAGGGCGAACGCGACAGGAAGCTCTCACCATTCTCCGGTCGCGCGAATTCACCGAGACGTTCATCCGCACTCACGACCTGATGCCGAAGCTGTTCCCGAAACAGTGGGACGCCGAGCGCGGACAGTGGAAGGTATCGGGAGACGAGCAGCCGACCCTCTGGGATGCCTACCGGCTCTTCGACCGGAAGATCCGCACCATCTCCGAGGATCGCGTCAGCGGCATCGTCACCTTGTCGATCAACTGGCGGGATCCGATGGAGGCCGCCACTTGGGCGAATCAGCTCGTTGCCGAGGCGGACGCCCGGCTGCGCAAGCTCGAGATCGCCGAGGCCGAACGGAGCATCGAATTCCTGCGCAACGAAGTCGAGAAGACTTCGATCGTGGGACTGCAGCAGGCGATCTACCGGCTGACCGAGCAGCAGATCAATCGCAGCATGATGGCCCGCGTACGCGACGACTTCAGGTTCCACGTCCTCGATCCGGCGGCGCCGCCGGACGTCGACGACCATGCCTGGCCGAATCGGCCCGCTCTCGTCGTCGTGGGGCTGCTCTTCGGGATGCTGCTTGGTTCGGCGTGGGCGATCGTCCGGGACGTGCAGAGACGAAGGCGGGAAGCACGAGTGTCGAGTGCGGATAGTGCACCGTCCGTACCGCAGGCCGGCTGAGCGACCGGCGCTGGAGCTGCCTGGGCTTCCCGTGCTCCTTCGGGCCGCGTAATGACCGAGTCGGCTGCAGTCTACGTCATCATCTGTCTCGCGATCGTCGGATACGAGGCGCTCAGAAAGCGCGCGGCGCTGTACGATTTCCTCTTCTTCTTCAACATCTCGTTTCTGGTGTATTTCGGGCTCGCCCCGCTGCATCTCATAATCGGCGGACAGGAGTACGCGACTCTCCCGAACGTTCACCAGGATCTGTTCACCGGCCCCGAAGCCGAAAACCGGCTGCTGCTCATGGGGCTGCTGGTGATTCTGAGTTACGCATGCACGCTCGTCGGCTACCATGCTGGCGGCAGGCACCCGGGATCGCTTCCCGTCGAGTACCGTGGCACGGGAGAACGCGGCTGCTTCCAGGCCATGGGGTTCACGCTGCTGATCGGAGCGTTGAGTCTCGCCCTGTACGTATCGCAGTTCGACTCCATCACCGCGCCGTTTCTCGAGGCAGGGTTCCTCAGAAGCGGCGAGATGGAGATGCCCGGTACCCTGGCGTTCCTGCAGAAGTTCGTCCCGCTGCTTTCGGTCGGGGCACCGCTGTACCTGGCCATCCTCATGACGCACAGCCGCCCGACGAAGTGGAACGTGGAGCGCGTCGCGCTCTTCGCCGGCCTGCTGGTACTCGGCTCCCTGGCCCTGCTTACGCAGGGCTCGCGGCGCGTGTGGATGATCTACGCGATGGAGTTCTACTTTCTCGCGGCGAACTGGAATCACCGCGTCTACGCCGTTCCACTCGCATCGCTCGGCGGCATCTCCCTGCTCGTGCTGCTCGTCGGCGACATCGCCAGCACCGGTCTCGCGATGGGTGTCGACATCGCCGTTTCGGAAGCTGCCGATATCTTCTCCAGTACCTGGAGTCTGCTTTACGCCGCGGCCTGGCGGGACTTCACGTACACATTCCAGGCGATGGTCGCGATCGTCGAGCGTTACGAGGAGTTTCCGCGGCTGTTCGTCGACCTTCCACTGACCATTCTGCAGATGATTCCCGAACGGCTCGTGCCCGTGAAAATGCCGGAGGCGATCGAATCCCACAGCACGCTGCTCATCGCGCAGGTACCGGTTCCGCTCATCAATGAGATTCCTCCCGGCTACATCGGGTTCTTCTGGTACAGCGGCTACCTGCCGGGTGTCGTCATCGGATCGATGGCTTTCGGCTGGGTGGGCAGGATTCTCGAACGCTTCTTTCTGCCGTTCGCGTCACGAAACGCGGTCGGCATGCTTCTGTACACGTGGTCGGCCTTCTGCTGGGGGTATTGGCTGCGGGAAGGCAGCACGTACATGATCGCGATCGAACGCATGCATTGGCTCGTGGCGACGATCGTAGTCGTGGGGCTCGGCACACTCGCGGTCTCCGCACGGAAAGCCGGCGCGTCCGAAGCGGTGCCGGCAGGTACGACCCGCAGGTTCTCCCGGGAATGAGAGCTGTGCTGGAGCGAGTCGCCTGCTGGCTCGACCGGTGGGCGGGACCATCCATCAACCGGCGTATCGCCGTCGGTGCGCTCGCGGCCGGCGCTGCGGGACTGCTCGTGAATGTCGCGAACGTGGCGAGGGACCTGCTGATCGCCTATCGCTTCGGGCGTGCGGATGAGGTCGATGCGTTCCTGATCGCCTTCCTGGTGCCCTCGCTCATCGTCTCCGTGCTCGGCAGCGCGTTCGAGTCGGGCGTCGTTCCGGTCTATATACGGGTCCGGGAGCTGCGGGGGCGAGCCGCGTCGCTCGATCTGCTGGCCACCGCGATGGCTCTGCTGCTCGGGCTGGTGCTGTTCATTGCCGCTGTAGCCATGCTGGGACTGCCGCGGCTGCTGCCACACCTCGCGACGGGTTTCGATCCGGCGAAGATCGATCTCACCCGCAGCTACTTCTGCTGGCTCGTGCCGGTGATTCTGATCGGCGCTCTGACCGCGAGCTGGACTGCATTGATGAACGCAAGCGAGCGGTTCTGGACCGCCGCGATCGTGCCCGCGACGGTTCCACTGTTCACTGCGCTCAGCGTGATCCTGACCGGGACGATCATCGGAGCCGATTCACTGATTCTCGGTACGGTCGCAGGTTTCGCGGCCCATGCCGCGTGTCTCGGGGTCCTGCTTCACCGACGCGGACTTCTCGTGCTCCCCCGCGTCGGGCGACCGGCACCGGAACTGCGCGAGGCGGTAGGACAATACCTGCCTCTCATCTTCGGCGCCGGAATCATGGCGCTGAATACGTTCGTGGATCAGATCGTCGCCGCGCGCCTCAGCCCCGGAAGCGTTGCGGCTCTCAGCTACGCCCGGAAGGTACCCAACTTCACGGCCGCCGCGCTGGCTGCGGCGCTCGGCGCGGCAGTCCTGCCGCATTTTGCGAAGATGGTCGCGCGAGGCGCGTTTGACGAGCTGCTGCGCACCGTCCGCCGGTTCTCGGCACTGACATTCCTGACGGCCGGTCCGGTCGCTGCCGGCGTCATCGTGTTCTCGGCACCCCTGGTGCGACTCGTTTTCGAGCGTGGCAGCTTCACGGCGGCCGATACGGCCTTCGTAGGCCCCATTCAGGCGCTGTATGCGCTGCAGATACCGTTCTACGTCTGCGCGACTCTTGCAGTGCGCGCGCTGAGCGCCTCCGGCCTCAACCAGCGTGTGATGCGCATTGCGATCGTCAACTTCGTGCTCAACGTCGTGCTGACGATAACTCTCAGCCATCTGATGGGTGCCAGAGGGATCGCGCTCGCGAGCAGCATCGTCATGATCGTCTCTGCGGGGCAGATATATTTCAACCTGTGGCTCCACTACCGGACGCACTCGTCGGCGGCACAACCGAATGGATAGAGCAGGCAAGGCACATTGGGACGCGAGCTGGAGCGGCGCTCCGGTTCCGGCTCCGATCGATCCTGAATCCTCCGCGCTCGCGAAGAACGTGGAACGCACGCTCGGGCGGCTCTTCGATGAGCTGTTCCGCGAGGCGGGTGCCAGACATATGCGGTTGCTCGAGGTCGGATGCGCCCGGTCCGCGATCCTGCCGTTCTTCGCGCGCAGGTATGGTTTCGTGGTCGCCGGCCTCGACTACTCGGAGCCAGGGTGCGAGCTGGCGCGACTCGCGCTGGAGCGAGCAGGTGTGAGCGGTGAAATCCATCATGGAGACATGTACGCTCCGCCGCCGGAGCTCATCGAGAGGTTCGACGCCGTATTCTCCTTCGGGCTGGTCGAGCATTTCGAGGATACGACACGCTGCGTGTCCGCGCTCGCCAGGTTCGCGAAGCCTGGCGGCGTGTTGCTGACCATCATTCCGAACATGACGGGATTGCTCGGAACGGCGCAGCGGATTCTCAACGAGAGCGTCTACCGCATCCACGTTCCGCTGGACAGAGAGGCGCTGCGACACAGTCATGTGCAGGCGGGTCTCTCGGTTACCCGGTGTGAGTACCTGATGTCCGTCAACTTCGGCGTGATCAATCTGCAGGGCGTTTCGCTGAAGACTCCCGTCGGTCTGCTGAAACGCATGGTGACCTCGGCCCTGGCACGCTCGTCGTACGTCGTCTGGGCGATCGAGCGGTTGTTCGGACGTGAGTTTCCCGCAGTGAAGGCATTCTCGCCCTACATCTACTGCGTGGGGACGAAGCCTGCAAACTCCCGCGCAAGCGCGGTGGCCGGCAGCCCATGAGACCGATGCGCATCGCTTTTCTCATTCGTACGCTCGAAACCGGCGGCGCCGAGCGGCAGCTGACCGAGCTCGCGAAAGGGCTCGCGCAGCGTGGCCATGCGGTGCTCGTGCTCGTGTACTACGCCGTCGGGCCGTGGGCCAGGGAGATCGAGGCCGCAGGAGGGCAGGTGCACCAGCTCGGAAAACGCGGGAGATGGGATCTGCGGCGCACCGGCCGGCAGATCGTCTCGATCCTCCGGCAGTTCCGCCCTGACGTCGTCCACAGCTACATGGTCGGTTCGAACATCATGGTCGGGATGCTGCAGCGGCAGCTGCGTCCCGCGCGGCTGGTGTTCGGTGTGCGCGGCACGTACACGGACTTTCCGACACTCTCGTTCCGGGTGTTTCTGTCCGTCGAGAGGCTTCTCTCGCGATTCGTGGATCTGATCGTCTGCAATTCCCAGGCGGCCCGCGCGCACTGCGCCAGCCGCGGGTACCCCGAATCCAGGCTCGTAGTCGTTCCCAACGGCATAGACACGAACCGCTTCAGGCCGGATCCGGACGCGCGGTCGCGACTGCGGTCGCAGTGGGGATTCGACGCCGGGCACGTCGTCATTGGCGTCGTCGCACGTCTGGATGTCATGAAGGATCACATGACGTTCCTGCGTGCCGCGGCGGTGATCGCCGCGCAGATGCCTCAGGTGCGCTTCGTCTGCGTCGGCGACGGCGAGGATGCCGAGCTGCAGCGACTGCTGCGGACCGAGACCCGGCGGCTCGGACTCGAACCGCTTCTGCGCTGGGAGCCCGCTACGACGCGCCCGGAAGACGTCTACAACGCGCTCGACATCGGGGTCCAGCCGTCGCAGTTCAACGAGGGCTTTCCGAACGTCATTGCGGAAGGAATGTCGTGCGGACTGCTCTATGTCGCGACCCGGGTCGGTGATGCACCGCTCGTCATCGGTGATCCTCGCTATGTCGTGCAACCGAGGGATCCCGAAGCGCTGGCGCAGCTCGTGCTCCGGGTCATTGCTTCGGGGGAGTACCGCGATCGTGCCAGCCGGCGCGAGTCGATCGAGCGGCGCTTCTCGGTGGCCCGGATGGTGGATTCGACGGAGCAGCTGCTGAGGCAGCTCGTGGGTTCCCCGCAGGAGGATTCCGGCGGCGATCCGACGCACGCACGGGTCGTCGACGAGGGGGCACGCCGATGACCGCGCGGTACCTCGTTCGATTCGACGATATCTGTCCGACGATGAACTGGCGGGTATGGGAGCGGATCGAGCGGGTGCTGGTGAAGCACGACGTACGGCCGATTCTGGCCGTGGTGCCCGACAACCGGGATTCCAAGCTCCGGGTTGCACCACCTGACGACGACTTCTGGAGCCACGTTCGCGGCTGGCAGGCGCGCGGCTGGAGCATCGGCCTGCACGGTTATCAGCACGCGTACGAGACGAAGGACTCGGGGATTCTCGGTCTCAATCCACGCAGCGAGTTCGCCGGACTGCCCCTCGACGTGCAGCTTCGCAAGCTGCGGCTCGGGATCGAGCGGTTCGAACGGGAGGGTGTGCGTGTCGATGCCTGGGTGGCTCCCGGTCATTCATTCGACGCAACGACTCTCAGGGCGCTGCGGGAGCTCGGAATCAGGACCGTCAGCGACGGCTTCTTCCCGCGCGTCGTACGAGACGAGCACGGAATGGTATGGGTGCCGCAGCAGCTATGGCGCTTCCGCAGCATGCCGTTCGGAGTCTGGACGGTCTGCTGTCACCTCAACTCCTGGAGTGATGCGCAGATAGCGCGTTTCGAGCGCGACGTCGAGGAGTACACGGGCAGACTTGTCGGGCTCGATGAGGTGCTGACCGGGTCCGTCGCACCCCTGAGTGCGGTCGATCGGCTCTTTGCGCGCTTCTGGCGGACGGCGGTGCTCGCGCGGCGTTCGGCAGCGGCGTGAGCGCGATCGATCATGGCGATCCGCGTGCTGCAGGTCATCACGTCGCTCGGCACCGGCGGTGCCGAGATGATGCTCCTGAAGCTCCTCACTCAGCTGCACGGGAGCGAGTTCGCATTCCGGGTCGTGTGCCTCAAGGGTCTAGGCTCGATCGGGCCGCGCATCCAGGAGCTCGGCATGCCCGTTCTTGCGCTCGGTGAGCGCGGATCGCTCGCGCGGCGGTTGAGTAGCACAGTCCGTTATGTTCGTGAGTTCGAGCCCGACGTCATCCATTCATGGATGTACCACGCGAACGTCGCGGCGCATCTCATCCGTGTGGGTATCGCGAGCGGTGTGCCTGCGATCGTCAGCATCCGCGGTGCGCTCCATGCACCCTCCACGGAGAAGCCGCTGCTGCGTGCAGTGCGGAGGATCGATGCCCGCCTGTCTCGATTCGCGACGCGGGTGCTGTACAATTCTTCGGCCGTCGCCCGGCAGCACGAGCGGCTCGGTTACGATGAATCGAAGACGCTCGTGATTCCGAACGGCTTCGACGTCACGTCGTTCGCTCCCGATCCGGCCGCAGGCGCGCGGTTTCGTGCGATGCATGGCATCGATCCCGACGAACCGCTGGTAGGCGTCGTCGCGCGATATCACCCGGTCAAGGGCCACGCGGTGTTCGCCGAGGCCGCGGCGCGGGTGCTGGAGACGTTTCCCTCGTGCCGGTTCGCTCTTGCGGGGCGTGGCTGCGAGTGGACCAACCCCCCGCTCGCGCGTCTCCTCAGGGAACTGGGGCTCGAAGGCCGTACGGTGCTCCTCGGTGACTTACCCGACCCCAGACCGCTCTACAACGCGTTGACGGTGCTCGTCAGCCCGTCGTTGAGCGAGAGCTTTCCGAACGCTGTCGGTGAGGCGCTTGCCTGTGGAGTGCCGTGTGTCGTGACGGATGTGGGTGACTGCGCAGCGCTGGTCGGTGACGCGGGAACGGTCGTGCCGCCGCGCGATGCCATCGCGCTCGCCGAAGGAATCATTGGTATGCTCCGCTGGCCCGCGCAGGCGTGGCAGAATGCGGGAGAACGAGGGCGCGAGCGGATCGTGCGCGAGTACTCTCTCGCGCGAATCGGTGAGTTGTACGGGGCGCTGTACCGGTCCGTTGTGGAACGGACGGTTGGAGCCGCCGTCTAGAAGCGACTGCAGTGTGTGGAATTGCGGGATTTCTTGACACGCGGCGAGCGGTAGGTCGGCTGGAAGCGACCGGGATCGCGCGCACGATGGCCCGGAGCCTGGCGCACAGGGGGCCCGACGACGAGGGCGCCTGGGCGGATCCGGCCAGCGGCATCGCGCTCGGGCATCGACGTCTGGCGATTCTGGATCTGTCTCCGGCGGGTGCCCAGCCGATGGTGTCTGCCAGCGGACGGTTCGTGATCGCTTTCAACGGCGAAGTCTACAACTGGCGTGCTCTGCGCGAGGCGCTCGAACGGGAGAAGTCGTGCCAGTGGCGGGGACATTCCGACACCGAGATCCTGCTCGAGTGCATCGAAGCCTGGGGGATCCGGCGCGCTCTGCAGGAGACGTGCGGGATGTTCGCCTTCGCGCTGTGGGATCGCCACGAGCGACGACTCCTGCTGGCACGCGACCGGGTGGGCGAGAAGCCTCTGTACTACGGCTGGTGCGGCAAAGTCTTTCTGTTCGGATCGGAGCTCAGGGCGCTGCGGGCCCATCCCGACTGGAACGCTGCGATCGATCGCGACGCGGTGAACGCGCTCGTGCAGTTCTCCTACGTCCCTGCGCCTCATTCCATCTTTCGGGGAATACACAAGCTGTCGCCGGGTCACTGGCTGGAACTGAGCTGGGACGCAGACGCCGATTCCGCGCCGGTGATCCGCCAGTACTGGTCCGTGCAGGACGCCGTACAGGCGCGCGGCTCGATGCCGTTCTCCGGTGGGCCCGAGCAGGCCGTCGATGCGCTGGACACGACGCTCCGCGAAGTGATCGGGGAGCAGATCGTGGCGGACGTACCGGTAGGTGCCTTCCTGTCGGGCGGCATCGATTCATCGGTCGTCGTCGCCCTCATGCAGCGGATCAGCCCGACACCTGTACGCACGTTCACGATCGGGTACGGCGAGGCGGAGTTCAACGAGGCGGACTATGCGCGAGAGGTCGCGTGTCATCTCGGCACGCGCCATACCGAGCTCATCGTTTCGCCGCAGGAAGCCCTCGAGACACTGACGTCGCTCGACAGGATCTACGACGAACCTCACGCCGATTCGTCCCAGCTGCCGACGTACATGGTCTGCCGGCTCGCGAGAGGCGAGGTGACGGTATGTCTTTCCGGCGACGGAGGCGACGAGCTGTTCGCGGGCTACAATCACTACGAGTACGCGCTGCGGATCTGGAAGAGCGCCCGCCTGCTGCCGAGCGGTGTGCGCCGGGTGGTGCAACCCTGCCTTCACGGGATGCCGGGTGTGGTGCGACGGGCATTCGCCAGTGCGCTCGGCGTTACCGAGGACAAGCTCCTGAAGGCAGCGTCGATGGTAACGGCCGGGTCGCTGCTCGATCTGTATCGGTCGCTCTCGATGCGCTGGGCAGGGGTTCACGACATCGTGCCCGGCGCCAGTCCGACGCGCTGGCTCATGGATGCGGCTCGGGAGGAAGGGATCGGAGACGCCTGCGAACGACTGATGCTGCAGGATTTCCTGACCTACATGCCCGATTCCATTCTGACCAAGGTCGACCGCGCCGCCATGGCAGTCAGCCTGGAGACCCGGTTACCACTGCTCGATCGGCGTGTCGTTGAGCTCGCCTGGCGGATGCCGATGTCCTTCAAGCTTCGCGACGGAAAGCGGAAGTGGATTCTGCGACGCCTGCTGCAGCGCTATGTTCCGGCGCAGCTCTTCGAGCGGGAGAAAAGGGGATTCGGTTTTCCGCTGGCCGCATGGCTCAGGGGACCACTCCGGGAGTGGGCAGAGGCGTTGCTCGATGAGTCACGATTGCGTCGCAGCGGCCTGCTGCGCGTCGAGCCTGTCCGTGCGCGCTGGGCCGAGCACCTTTCCGGCCGGCGCGACTGGTCCACTTCTCTGTGGAACGTGCTCATGCTGGAGCAGTGGCTGGAGTCCATCCAGCGCAGTCGGATCGTCCGGGTCGACGATTCACGGCAGTTCGGTACCGCCTGAGGGGGCAACGAGTGCTGCGCAAGGCGAGACGGCTGATACGCAACGTCGTGTTCGACCTCAGATTCGGGGGTTTCATCGGTGGCAGCAAGAAGACGCCGTTCGCGCATCTTGGTGCCAAGGACACGATCAACTCGGATTACGGAGCGCTTCCGTGGGTCCTTGGTCCCGTGCTGGAGCACGGCGACGTCTTCGTCGATGTGGGCTGTGGCCGGGGGAGGGTGCTCAACTGGGTGCTCGCCCAGCACAAGGCGGCGAAGCTCTACGGCATCGAGATCGATCCCGAGGTCGCGCGGGAGGTGCGTACACGGCTTGCGCGATACCCGAATGTCGAAATACTCGTGGGCGATGCGCTGCAGAACATTCCCGGGGATGCGACACTCTTCTACCTCTACAACCCGTTCGCACGTCATGTGATGGAGCAATACAGGGACGCACTGATCGAGTCGTACGGCAGGAGCGGCGGCCTCGAGCGGGTGCGGCTCGTGTACTACAACTGCGTGGACGTCGACGTCTACGAGCGCGATCCGCGCTGCGTCGTGCGCCGGCTCGATCTGCCGCCGGAATTCCACCCGAGCGCGGTCGTCACATTCACGAATCCTCGCTGAGGTACGTAGTGATTACTCAGACGCGCTCCCGCTTCGGGATCCGGGTCCGGGACGTATTCTTCGCCGATGCGCCGTGTGCCGCAGATGCCGTCGACATCGATGTCTATGTGCAATGCGCCGTGCGGTTTCCCGGCAGCACCGAGTTTCGGACGCTGCACATCGATCTGCGCCGGGAGCGCGACGCGATCTGGAACGCCGTAGCATCGAGCTGTCGCTATAAGATCCGGCGCGCCCGGGACCGCGACGGCGTTTCGTGCACGATCACCGCCGCGCCGGATGCGGCTGCAGTCGATCGGTTTGCAGCATTCTACGATGAGGAGGCAGCCCGGGGTGGCTTCCGGCATGCGAACCGCGAGCGGCTGCGATACCTTGCCGCCACGGAGGCACTGACGCTCGGCGAGGCGCGGGACGCTGCGGGACAGCTCGTGTGCGCACATGCGCACATGACCGATGGTCGCCGCGCCAGGCTTCTCTATTCCGCTTCGAGCTTCCGTCCCCTCGCGGGCAGTGATGCCCGTAGCGCCGTCGGCCGCGCCAACCGGCTGCTCCACTGGGTCGAGATCGAGCATTTCCGCGAGCGCGGTCTGGAGATCTACGACTTTGGAGGGATCTCGACAGACGGAAAGACGGCCGGAATCGACTGGTTCAAACGCCAGTTCGGCGGTCGCGAGGTCACCGAGTACAATGCTCGCGTCGGCGTGTCCGCGATCGGCAGACTGGCCCTTCGCCTCTATGGCTTCGTCATGACGAAGACGTGACAGGACGAGCCGACGAGCCGACTCAGGCGGCTCCGCGCCGACAGGGAGAGGTGCCTGCCCACGAGCATGTAACCGCTGTAGGCGAGCCGTGACCCGTATCGCCTCACGTCGACGAATCCGGTAGCACGGAACAGCAGGTGCCAGTGAAACCTGCTGAACAGATAGAGCTCGGTGAGAGCGTTGCCATGCTCGCCGTGCCGATGCGGCAGGACTCTGCGCAGCGCACGGTCGGTGAGTCTTGCTTGCGCTCTCGTGCACGGTTCCTTCGGCGTCGCAGCGCCCCCGGCTTTCCGAGCCGTGAGAAGGCGCAGTGCGTCCCGCGCAAGCGCGGGTATGTGCAGCGCCAGATTCAGGGCCTGCCAGCTGGCGCTCGGCAGCACGTGGATGGCTCGTCCGCCGCTGCGAAGCACTCTCGCGATCTCGCGATTGAGCTCATCGAGATGCGGAACGTGCTCGAGCACGTTCGAGCTGAACACGATATCGAAGGTGCCGTCTTCGAAGGGCAGGTTTCTACCGTCGTAGTCCTGTACAGGAAACTCCCTGAAAGGCGCGTAGTTGCTCTGCGGGATATCGACCGCGGTCACCCGATGACCGCGCTCGGCAAGCATGCGGGCCTGCTAGCCCGCCCCGGCTCCGATTTCGAGAACTCGTGCCTGAGGGAAGAAGAAGCGCGTTGCCACCTCGAGCTCGTGCGCTCGAATCGCGCGCAGGTGAATCAGATCCAAGAACCGACCTCTAGCAGGTGTGAACGTCGTGCGAGCGTGCGCTCATGCTCCGCCGGAAGCTGCAGTGAGCGACTGCGGACGTGCACCGGCGCAGGGCTTCACACATACGAAAACGAGCCCGACGAGCTTTCTGACCGCCCAACTTTTCAGGAAGTCCGGAATAGCGGTCACGAAAGGGAACCTCGTCCCCGCGCGCAGGTCGAACCAGTGCGGTTCGATGTGCCGCGGAGGCGAAAGGTTGCGCGTAACGACGGTAGCGATCTCGTCATACGGTCGGTAGTAGGTCCATTGGTCAAGCCATCTTGCGAAGTCCCGGCTCCACTGGAGCACGCCCTTGCCGCGCGTGTGGTAGCCGAATCCCAGCATCCGGAATGCTGCCGCGTAGTAGACGCGAACGCGACTGTTCTTTGGAAACCAGTGCAGGAACGGGATTCCGCAGTGACCCTCGCGCCAGACGGAGCGATCGGGAAACAGGCTGAGAACGGCCCCACCAGGCTTCAGGACGCGGGCAATTTCCCGCGTCACACCGTCGAGGTCTTCCACGTGCTCCATGACCTGGTTGTTGATCACGAGGTCGAACGATTCAGAATCGAAAGGAATCGTGCCGCCTTCCATCCGGCGTATGACGCTTCCCATGAGCTCGGCAGGCACGTTCGCCGAGTAGTTGCCTCCTTCGTAGAATACGTCACAGCCGTAGGCGTCGAGGCCGCGATCGCGCAGCATGCGCACGATCTGGCCCGCGCCGCAGCCGTAATCGAGCACCTTCAGCTTCCGGCCGCGCGCGAGCTCGATTGCGAACCTGCAGCAGTATTCGTAGTTATCCAGGGGCACGTCGATCATACGGAACGCACTCGCGCTGCCCCGCAGATGCGGCTAGTTTATCCGCACCATGTCAGGCACTGGAACCCATTCACTCTCCGGCACCGCAATCGCGGTGGTGTCGCGCTGCTCATGGACGCTGTACAACTTCCGGCGGACGTTGATGCGCGACGCCATGGAGCGCGGCGCGCGGGTCACGGCGCTGGGTGCCGGTGGCGACGGCTTCGACGACCGGTTGCACGCGGAAGGCTACGCATTCATTCCCGTGCCGCTCAGTCGAAGCGGTGTTGCCCCCGCAGCGGATCTCGGATTGCTGGCGGCGCTGTTTCGTCTGTTCCGCGGGCTGCGGCCGACCATCGTTCATTCCTTCACGATCAAACCCGCAATCTATGCGACCATCGCCGCCTGGCTCGCCCGTGTTCCCGTGCGCGTGGTGACGATCACGGGGCTCGGGCACGCGTTCACGACGGGGCGCAGGCCGCTGCGGCTGCTCGTCGAGCTGCTGTATCGAATCGCCCTGGCGCGCGCCGACGCCGTGATCTTTCAGAACTCCGACGACCGCGAGCTCTTCGTCACGCGCCGGCTCGTCGATGGCCGTCGTACGCGGATGGTGCCGGGGTCCGGTGTCGACATCCGCCGATTTGCTCCCGTGCCGCTGCCGAGCGCGAACGGCGGAATGCTCTCGTTCGTCATGGTGGCCCGCCTTCTGCGGGAGAAGGGGCTCGCGGAGTACCTCGAGGCCGCCGAACGCGTGGCGAGGCTCCGTCCGGGCGTGCGATTTACGCTGGTCGGAGGGGCGGATACGCGAAATCCGAGCTCCCTCACCGCGACGGAGCTGGCTAAGTTGAAAGGGTTCGCGGCGGTGACATGGGTCGGAGAAGTCGACGACGTGCGCCCGTATATTGCCGCGGCCGATGTGGTGGTCCTGCCGTCCTACCGGGAAGGGTTGCCGCGTTCCCTGCTCGAAGGTGCGGCCATGGCACGGGCACTCATCGCGACCGATGTCCCAGGCTGCCGTGAAGTCGTCGAGAGTGGATACAATGGCCTTTTGGTGCCCGCTCGGAATGCGGATGCGCTCGCCGATGCCATGCTGGAGCTCGTGGACAACCCCCGAGCCGTCGTCGGCATGGGCGAGAGGGGGCGTCAGCGGGTCATGGACCGGTACAGCGACCGCGCCGTGAGCGATCAGGTACTGGCGATCTACCGCGAACTGCTCAGCGAAAAGGGATGCGATGCACAGGCAACTGCTGTTCCTGGAACTGAACGAGCTCAACATGGAGTACGTCGCCGCTTACGCAGAGCGCGGCGAGCTTCCCGCATTCGGCAGGATCCTGCGTGACTGCGCTGTCGCTCGCACGACGTCGGAACAGCGCAACGAAGAGCTC
>ERZ777003.3709-NODE-3709-length-14186-cov-5.351143_pt1 | contig 14186 bp, 11 predicted proteins | sample MGYA00374956_ERZ777003 | MGnify/ENA primary metagenome ERZ777003 (study PRJEB29302, sample SAMN06268252) | bioreactor metagenome | isolation source: Joint BioEnergy Institute, California, USA | place: USA:Joint BioEnergy Institute, California, USA | collected... | reverse complement strand
ATCGACGGGCAACTACAACGCGTTCTGGCTGGTCGAGCGCGAGTTCGACAATCGCACGTCGCTGATCACGGATCCGCCGGACGGGCGCATTCCCCCGTTGGTGCCCGGCGCTGCGGAGCGAATTCGCAGTACGCGCGTGCGGTCGAACGACGGACCCGAGGGACGCTCTCTCGCCGAGCGCTGTATCACGTACGGTGTGCCCGATCTGCTCGCAGGCTACAACAGCTATTACGAGATCGTACAGACGCAGGATCACGTGCTGATCCATGCCGAAAAGATTCACGATGCGCGCATCATCCCCCTCGATGGGCGGCCGCACACGCCGCCATCGATCAAGAGCTGGCTCGGAAGCTCGCGCGGACGCTGGGAGGGCGACACGCTCGTCGTCGAATCGAAGCACTTCCGAAGCCCCTTTCGCGGCGCTTCGGATCAGCTCGTGATCACCGAGCGCTACACGCGCATCGGACCGAACACGCTCAACTACGAAGTGACGATCGACGACCCGCAGACCTGGACGCGTCCGTGGACGTTCATGATTCCGCTCAAGCGTACGGACGAGAAGATCTACGAGTACGCATGCCACGAAGGCAACACGGCGATGGCCGGAATCTTGGCCGGCGCACGCGCTGAAGAAGCACGCGCTGCCGCATCCGCAAAGTAGTCGCTGCTTCGTTCGATGGTCTTGTTTCCGGTGCCGCAGTCTTGAATCACCAACAATTCTCCATTGTCAATTCTCAATTCTCCATCGCGAAGCGCAGCGTGCTTCGCCTACTCGCTTCGCTTCTCGTGGCATCGGCCTTCGCCAACGCCGCCGAAACCGAGTGGCCGACGTACGGGCACGATCCGGGCGGGATGCGCTTCTCGCCGCTCGAGCAGATCACACCGGCGAACGTCTCGCAGCTCGAGCCTGCATGGACGTATCACCTGCGCAAGACGAAGAACGGTGTGCAGCCGTCGCGATTTCTACCTTCGCAAGTCACGCCGCTCGTCGTCGCTGGCGTGATGTATCTGACCTCGCCCTACAACGAAGTGATCGCGCTCGATGCAGCGACCGGTGAAGAAATCTGGGTGTTCGACACGCGCGAAGTAGGACAACCGGCGCGCCGAGGTCTCGAGTACTGGCCGGGCGACCGCGAGCATCCTCCGCGAATTTTCTTCGGCACGCGCGACGGCAAGCTCGTCGCCCTCGACGCGAAACGCGGCACGGCTATCGAGTCGTTCGGCGAGCGCGGAGCCGTCGATCTCAAAACGCCGGACGTCATGAACGGTTACCCGAAGGCGTTGTACGCGGTCACCTCGCCGCCTGTTATCTACAAGAACCTCGTGATCACCGGTTCGATGACGCAGGAGCAGCCCGCGCACGGCGCGGCCGGCGATGTTCGCGCCTGGGATGCCGTCACCGGCAAACACGTGTGGACGTTTCACACTGTGCCGCGGCCCGGCGAATTCGGGCACGACACGTGGGAAGGCGACAGTTGGCGCAATCGCTCCGGAGTCAACGTTTGGGGCTTCATGACGGTCGACAAGCAGCGCGGCATCTTGTACATGCCGGTCGGCGCGCCGACCTACGATCGTTGGGGCGGCGATCGCAAAGGCGCGAATCTGTTCTCGAGCTCGATCGTTGCCGTCGATGCCAACACGGGAAAGTATCTGTGGCACTTCCAGACGGTGCATCACGATGTTTGGGACTTCGACACGCAGGCACCGCCGATTCTCGTCGACGTGAAGCAAGGCCGACGCTCCATTCCCGCAGTGTTGATCGTGTCGAAGACGGGGATGTTGTACGTGCTCAATCGCGTCACTGGCGAGCCCATTCATCCGATCGAGGAGCGACCGGTGCCGGCGAGCGACGTTCCGGGCGAGCAAACTTGGCCGACGCAACCGTTCCCGGTGAAACCGCCGCCGTTTGCGCGTCAATCGTTCTCGATGGATGACGTCGCGACGGTGACGCCCGAGCTCGAACGCTACTGCCGAGAGTTCATCGCCGAACACAAGATGCGCTTCGGCGGCATGTTCCTGCCGCTGGCTGAAACACCGACGATCAGTTTTCCCGGCCGTCAGGGCGGCGCGAACTGGGGCGGAGGCTCGTTCGATCCGAACTTGCGTCTGTTGTTCGTCAACGCGAGCAATCTCGGACAAGTCGAACAGATCACTAAGCTGCCCGACGGCACCGTCACGAACGGCGGACGTGCCACCGGACGATTTTCGGAACGCAAGCAAAGGTTGATGTGTCAGCAACCTCCCTGGGGGACGCTGACGGCGATCAACGTCGATACGGCCGAGATCGTCTGGCAAAGCACGCTCGGTGTCACGGATGTGCTGCCGCCCGAAGTCGCCAATACCGGACGACCGAGCGCGGGCGGCTCGATTGCGACTGCCGGCGGACTGGTGTTCATCGCTGCGACGGACGACAACCGCTTTCGCGCTTTCGAATCGAAGACCGGCCGCGAGGTATGGACGTATCGCTTACCGGCTTCCGCACACGCAACGCCCGCAACCTATGCGAAGAACGGACGGCAGTTCGTCGTGATCGTCGCGACCGGCGGAAGTCTCGTCGAGAGCCCGATCGAGAGCGATGCCGTCATCGCCTTTGCGCTGAAAGAAGCGAAGCGTTGATTCCGCCTGCTGCGAGCGGCTACGAGCCGTTGGGTTTCGCGCTGGCGCGCAGTCGTCTTGAGACAGGTTCGGGTGAGCTGACGCGGTTCCGACCGGCCAGCTTACTGCGATAAAGATACCTATCCGCCAAATCCAACAATGCCGGCGCCGTCGCTTCCTCCTCGTCGCTGAGCGTGGAAAGCGAGCTCACGCCGAAACTCACGGTAATCCTGACATCGGTCCCGGCAACGTGAAACGGACTGCGCTCCACCGTGTTGCGCAGCCGCTCGGCGATTTCGACGGCCGGCGCGGCATCGAAACCGGGAAGCACGATCGCGAACTCGTCGCCGCCGATGCGTGCAATCCAGTCATGATCTTCGGGAAGCGCAAAGCGCACGCGATTCGCGATTTGCCTCAACAGTTCGTCGCCGACGCTGCGGCCGTGACGATCGTTGACGGCCTTGAACGAATCGATGTTCATCGCGAGCACGGATAACGGCCGTTCGCGCTGGACTGCCTCCTCGACCTCGCGGCTCAAGTCCCGCAGGAACTGCGAACGCGCTTGTAGAGTCGACACATCTGCTGAGACGGGTTGCGTGCGTTGCATCGCCGCTTCGTGCAACTCGCGCTCGAGACGCACGATGCGAGTCGCTGCGTTCATGCGTGCGATCAAGTCGCCTTCACGGACGGGCTTGTGCACGTAATCGTCGGCGCCGGCCTGCAGCGCCACGATGACCTGCTCGCGCGAGTCTTCGGTCATCGACAGAATCAAGTACACCTGCGCGGAGTCGTGACGACTCCGAATGTCGCGGCACAGCGCGAGGCCTTCGCCGTTGTCCAAGTCCCGATCGATGATGACGATGGGAAACGTCTCTTCCGCGAGCGCCTCCCTGGCCATGAACCCCGTACTTGCACCGAAGACTCGATAACCTCTCTCCGACAGCAGTGCCTGCAACGAGCGTGACTCCTCTCCGTCGGAATTCGCGACGAGCACGCTCAGTTGCCGCGCATATGCGTGCAGTGGCTGCGTGCTCTGGCGATTGTCGGACTCGAACGCTGTATGCGTCTTGCGGCTTCCTTGCGTATTGTTTCCGCGCTCGCTCATCTCTAATTCACACTGATCCTGCGCAATCGCATCGGCTCGATGCCTTTGCAACGCTTGGCGAAGGCACTAATCGCGTAACTCGAGTGCGATGACGCAGCAGGAAGTCGAAAAGGTAAGTATATCGCCGTGCTTAGAAGAACCGGCGACGGCTGGCGTATCTATCGCTCATCAACGATACGGAAGTGCAGCCGAAGACCAAAACGACGATCGGATAAAGCGGACGTAAGCGAGTCGTTCAGTTGCGACAAAGGGCCGCGGCGGCGGCATCCAAGCGCGGAAAGCCGGTCGCGTTGCCGCTACTTGCGCAACGGTTGGGCCCTGCCGTGCCGGAACACGTGACGGAAACTTCGCGAAGCATCGGCGCACCCGGCGGAACGCATACGACCTGATAGCGTGTCGAGCCGTCGGGTAGCACTTGTCCGGCATCGCGCAAGTACCAGGTCTCGCCGGCCACCTTTGCTGTCTGCAGCACGCGCGCACGGCATTGGTCGCTCACGTTGCCGCCGCAATAGCGCCGCTCGCAGTCCGCGAGAGAGCCGGCAGCGCAAGCTTGCTCGGCTGCTTGCTCCTTTTCTCGCAAACTGTTCGGCCCGCCGCTGCGAGTCCAGACGTTGCAAGCCTCGAGATCGCCCGCATTGCATTTCTCGAGCAACGCATCGAGCTCTTCGGGGCTCTTTTGCTCGGGTTTCGGCCGCGGCGCCGGATTCGACGGCTTCTTTCTCGTCGTGATGTTCGGCACGACCTTCGCATCCGGCCCGCAGCGCTGATCCGAAAAGATGCGCGTCCCGTCCTTGGCCGTGCACATATAGATCTGAGCCTCGAGCTGCGCACTCGCAAGCAACACGCCAAGCGCAACCAACCAACGCCAGCCGAACCGCATCCGTCCTCCGCTTCGAGACGTCAGGCGGGTAGATGCCACAGAAGAGTGCTCCCAGCAAGAGCACGTGACACAATGAGAATGGCCGTGCTTTGGGAGCACGCCCTCGCCATCGACAACTGCCGAGGAGCACCATGTCGTTTTGGAATCGACGCAAGTCGCTCGAATCCGTGGCCGTGCGCCCTGCTCATAGCGCACTCAAACCGACGCTCGGCTGGCCGCACCTGATCGGATTGGGTGTCGGCGCAATCGTCGGCACCGGTATCTACACGTTGACTGGCGTCGGTGCCGGACTGGCTGGTCCAGGCGTAATTCTTTCGTTCGCATTGGCCGGCGTCGTTTGCGCCTGCGCAGCGCTCGCCTATACGGAGATGGCGACCATGATGCCGATGGCGGGTAGCGCATACACGTATACATACGTCGCGCTCGGCGAGCTATTGGCGTGGTTCGTCGGCTGGACGCTCATCCTCGAATACACGATCGTGTGCAGCGCCGTCGCCGTCGGATGGTCGGGCTATGTGGCGGGCGTCATCAAATCGGCGGGTTGGAACGTACCCGAAGCTTTGCTTGCCGGACCGGCTGCAGGTGGCGTGATCAACGTTCCGGCCATCGTCATTTCGCTTGCGGTCGCCGGCCTCCTGGCGGTGGGCACGCGCGAAAGTGCGACCGTCAATTTGATCCTGGTGTTCGTCAAGATCATCGCTCTGTTGGCCTTCATCGTGCTGACTCTGCCGGCATTCTCGAGCGAGAACTTCGAGCCGTTCGCACCCTACGGCTTCGGTGCGAAGGAAATCGATGGCGCCAAGCGCGGCATCGCGGCTGCGGCGGCCGTCATTTTCTTTGCGTTCTACGGCTTCGATGCCGTTTCGACTGCGGCCGAGGAAGCACGTCGCCCGGACCGTGATCTCAGAATCGGCATTGTCGGTTCGATGCTGGTCTGCACGCTGCTGTACATGGCAGTCGCCGCGGCGGCTCTTGGCAGCGCCGACTATCGAACGCTCGAATCGAGCGCCGAGCCGCTCGCAATGGTGTTGCGCACGTTGAACCATCCGGTAGCGGCGACGCTGATAGCGGGCGCGGCCGTTGTCGCGTTACCGACCGTCATCATGGCGTTCATGTACGGTCAGTCGCGCGTGTTTTTCGTGATGGCGCGCGACGGGCTGCTGCCGCAGCAGTTGAGCGCGGTGCATCCTCGCTTCGGCACGCCGTTTGCGATGACGCTCATCACCGGCGTCATCGTCGCGACAACGGCTGCATTCCTGCCTCTACAGCAACTTGCCGAGCTCGCGAATGCCGGCACGCTCGTCGCCTTCATTGCTGTGGCGATTTGCATGCTGAAGCTGCGCCGCGATGCGCCGACAGCGCCTCGCCTGTTCAAAGTGCGGTGGCCGTGGGCGATCGGCATCGTCAGCATCGCCGGTTGCGCCTATCTGTTCGTGAGTCTCCCGGAAATCACCATCAAGCGCTTCTTTATCTGGAACGCGGTCGGCCTGGTCGTTTACTTCATCTATGCGAGGCAGCGTAGCGCGCTTGCCGCGGAGCGTGCGTGATGAGCGCTTGGCGAACCCTCGGGCGATGGTTGCCCCTTGCGGCGTTCGGCATGCTATCGACTCTGGCTGCCGCCGAAACATCGAGTCTGCAAGCCGTCGGCACCTACGCTGTAGAGGAAACGGACGTGACGTATGCGCAGGCGGATGGGCTCCAGCTGCGCGCCCGCATCTATCGGCCGAAAACGCAGGGTCCGTTGCCTGCGATCGTGGACGTTCATGGCGGCGCGTGGAGCTCCGGAGATCGTAACGCCGGGCGCGTTTACGACCATGCGCTGGCATCCGCGGGCCTGTTCGTGTTCGCAATCGATTTCCGTCAAGCGCCCGCCTTTCAGCATCCGGCTGCAAACCGTGACATTGCGAAGGCGGTGCGTTACCTGCGATCGCATGCCGAGGACCTGCAAATCGAAGCCGACACGATCGGCCTGGTCGGCAGCTCCTCAGGCGGCCATCTCGCGATGCTGGCCGCGTTGCTGCCGAACAGCGATGCGTTTCGCGACGGCGACGCCGATAACGGTGGAGATGCGGCCGTGCGTTACGTGATTGCGCTATGGCCCGTATCGAATCCCGCCTATCGCTACGATTACGCGCAACGCGTCGGACGCGCCGAGCTCGTTCGTGCGCACGACGCGTATTTCGGTACGCGAGAGCGCATGGAGGAAGCGAGCGTTCCGCGGATCCTGCGCGCCAAGCAGGCGACGCATCAGCCGCCTCTGCTGGTCGTGCAACCGGGGAACGACGGAAACATTCCGCTCGAGATGACGTTCGACTTGATGCAGGCGTATCAGGAAGCGGGCGGGCGCGTCGACTACCTGTTCTATCCAGGTGAGCCGCACGCGTTCGGGCATCGGCCTTCCGCGGCGACGACCGACCTGATCGTTGCAATGCGCGACTTCATCGCACGTTCGCTTGCGCAATAGCATGCGAAGACTCTGATTCTCCCGGCGAGGCTCGAGCGACGATGAATTGGCTCGCCCATGTGTTGCTTTCCGAGGCGACGCTCGAGTTCCGCCTAGGGAATCTGCTCGCCGATCTCGTGCGGGGCGAGGCACGCACGCGCATGCCGACGGAGTTCTTGCGCGGCGCCGAATGCCACAAAGCCATCGATGCTTACACCGATGCGCATCCCATCGTTCGCGCGAGCCGGGCGCGCATCGATGCTCGCTACCGGCGCTTCAGTGGCGTGCTCGTCGACATCTTCTACGACTACTGCCTCGCGCAGCGCTTCGAAACGTACGCGCAAGTGCCTTTGACTCAGTTCACGAATCAGTTCTATGCAGAAGTGCGCGCACATCCGCTTCCGTTGCCGGCCGACGCACGCGCGACACTCGATCGCATCGTCGCTCACGATCTACTCGGCCGCTATGCACGGATCGAAGGTGTCCAGGATTCGCTGCGCCGTATTTCGACTTACCTTGCGCGGAAGTGGGGCCGAGAATACGCGTTGGCCGAAGCCGTCGAGGAGCTCAGCGCTCACGAAGCTGCGTTCGCTCGAGACTTCGAGGCATTCTTTCCGCAACTCCAACAGCACGTCGCAGAATTGCAAGCGGCGCGCTGAGGCGACGTACATGCCGAAGCACGCATCATGATGCCCGGTCCGTGAAAGCTCGAACGATGAAGCCGACCGCACTGCTGCTTCTCCCTTGTCTGCTCCTCGGCTGCTCCAAACCGCAGGAGTCGGCTGTACACGACGTCGATCTCGCTGTCATCAATGCCCGGATATGGACCGGCGACCCGCAACGTCCATGGGCGGAAGCGCTTTCGGCGAACCAAGGCAAGATCGTTGCGGTCGGCAACAACGACGAAATCGCGCGAGCGGGGACGCCGAAGCGCACGATCGACGCACGCGGCAGACTGATCGTGCCGGGATTCATCGATTCGCATCTGCATTTCATCGAAGGCGGTCAGCAGCTCGCATCCGTGCAGCTGCGCGATGCGCGCTCGCGGGAGCAGCTCGTTGCACGAATCAAGGAGTTCGTCGCGACCTTGCCGCCGGATGCGTGGTTGACGGGCGGCGGCTGGGACAACTCGCTTTGGGGCGGCGAGTTACCGACGCGCGAATGGATCGATGCCGTGACGGGCGACCGCCCTGCATGGCTGTCGCGTGTAGACGGCCACATGGCGCTTGCGAACTCTGCAGCGCTGCGCCTTGCGGGAGTCGACCGCAATACGCCTGATGTGCCCGGCGGCGAGATCGTCCGCGATGCGAACGGCGAGCCCACCGGCGCGCTGAAGGACAATGCCATGGCGCTCGTCGAACGCATCGTACCGCCGCTTTCGGCTGAACTCCGCGATCGCGCGCTCGATGCTGCCATGCGCTATGCGAACGAGCGCGGCGTGACGTCCGTTCACAGTCTGGGGAGCTGGGAGGATCTGGACACTTTCGACCGGGCTGCGGATGCGGGCCGCCTGACTGTGCGCATTTACGGCGTGGTGCCTCTTGCGGACTGGGAACAGCTCCGCGACCGGATGAATGGCGATTTGCCGCGCAGCAGTGAATGGCTGCGTATCGGCGGCCTCAAAGGCTACGTCGACGGCTCGCTCGGTTCGCGCACTGCGGCCATGCTCGAGCCGTTCGAGGATGCACCGAATGCGCGCGGGTTACTCGTCAATGCGGAGGAAGATCTATACCGCTGGATCTCCGGAGCGGACAAAGCCGGCCTGCATGTCATGGTGCACGCAATCGGCGATCGCGCGAATCGCATTCTGCTCGACATCTGCGAGCGCGTCGCCGCCGAGAATGGTCCGCGCGACCGGCGCATGCGCATCGAACATGTGCAACACCTTGCGCGCGAAGACATTGCGCGCTTCGGCCGGCTCGGGGTGATCGCCAGCATGCAGCCTTATCACGTCATCGACGACGGCAGATGGGCGGAGCGTTACATCGGCGAGCGGATAACGACCAGTTACGCCTATCGCGATCTTCTGGATACGCAGGCAAGACTGGCGTTCGGCAGCGATTGGCCCGTCGCGCCCGCAACGCCGCTCGAAGGCATCTATGCCGCGGTGACACGTCGCACCCTCGACGACAAACATCCGGATGGTTGGGTACCGGAGCAAAAGGTCACGGTCGAAGAAGCCCTGCGCGCTTACACGTCGGGCGCCGCCTACGCCGCGTTCGAGGAAACCATCAAGGGGACGTTGGCGCCGGGCTTCCTCGCCGATTTCGTCGTGCTCGGTCGCGACATTTTCTCCATACCTGCCGAGGAAATCCGGCACGTGCCCGTCGACATGACGGTGGTCGGCGGCACAGTCGTTTTCGAACGGCCCGACGACCTTTGACTACGACAATCGTTCCATCATTCAACTTCAACTCGTATGACGCACGCAGTCCGAGGATAATGGCTGCATGCCCGAATCGGCCGCCCCCTCCGTGATGCGCGGTTCTCTCGGCGACCGCGTACTGGCCGAGCAACTTGCACTCATGTGCAAGCTCACTATTTCCCCGCTGCTCGCCACCGTCATCGTCGGCGCCTTGTTCGCGTGGCTCACGATCGAAGACGATGGACTGGCGGCAAGCGCCGGCTGGTATTTCGCGCTGCTTGCGATCACTTTTCTTCGTTGGCGCGTGGCGCATGCGTATCTTGCACAACCGCAGCCGGCCGGGAGCTTGCCGCGCTGGCGGTCGCTCATGATCTCGCTGACGGCGATTGCCGCCGCGATTTGGTCGATTCCAGCCTCGCTCATGTTGCCGGGCGACCGGGAAAAGGAAATCGTTGCGACCATTCTCATCGTCGGCGCAATCGCATCGGGCGTCGGCTCTCAAGCGCCGGTGCGCCATGCCTATTTGGCGCTGCTCATTCCGTTCGCGCTCCCTTATTCAATCTGGCAGTTCGCCCTCGGCGGTCAACGCGTGATCACGGGTCTCGCGATGCTGGTCTACATTCCGATCGTGCTCGCGATCGCGTATCGACAAACGGATTCGGTCGAACGGCAGATCCGCCTGGCATTCGAGAACGAGGCGCTGGCGGAAGAGCTGCGCAACGAGCGCGACCGGGCGAATCAGACGAACATCGAGCTGCAGGCGCAAATCGAGCAGCAACGCCGTTCGACGGAGCACATCGCCGAATTGAACCGCGATCTCGAATCGCAGGCAGAGGAGCTGAGACGCGCCAACAGCGACCTCGAAGGGTTTTCCTATTCGGTTTCGCACGACTTGCGTGCGCCGTTACGCGCTGTCCATGGCTTCGCCAGCTTGCTCGCGGAAAAGCTGGCCCGGAACGCGGACGCAGAAATCCAACATTTCCTTTCGCGCATCAGCGAAAACATCCTGCGCATGTCGACGCTGATCGACGCGCTGCTCGCGTTCTCGAAATGCGGCCGACAGACGCTCGAACACACGAATCTCGACATGGAGGCGCTTGCACGCACGGCCGCCGAAGACGCTGTCGCGGCTTATCCGCTGCAGGCATCGGCCGAGATCGTGATCGAAGCGCTGCCTCGCGCCTCTGGCGATCCGCATCTGATCTTGCAGGTATGGCGCAACCTTCTGGATAACGCCGTCAAATACTCGAGCAAGGTTGCCGCGCCGCGCATCGTGGTGAGTGGACGCGTCGACAGCGATCGCGTCGTTTGCGAAGTGAGCGACAATGGCGTCGGATTCGATCCGCGTTTCAGCGCTTCATTGTTTGGCGTGTTTCAAAGGTTGCACCGGCTCAGCGACTATCCTGGATCCGGCGTCGGATTGGCGATCGTCCACCGTATCGTCTCGCGCCACGGCGGCCAAGTCTGGGCGCACTCGGAACCGAACATGGGCGCGACATTTGGATTTTCGTTGCCCACGAGCTCCTAGCCCGTCGGCGTTGCGCCAGAACGAGATCCCGGCCGAAGGCTGAGGATCCTTTGAAGCGTGAAGGCGCGCAGCGCGTTTCCGCCTTCAGCCTTCAGTCCTCAGCCTTCAGCCTGCTCGACTACTTGCTTGCGACCATCTCTTCCTTGGCGGCGGCAGCAAGACGGTTGCACGTTGCTACGGAACCCTTCGTCATCTCGCGCCCGCGGCTCGAATACTCAGTGAGCTCGCCGAGCACTTCGGCAACCTTGCGGCATTCCTTGACGTGCGAATCCAGCGTCGAACGGCGCTCGGCACGCCCCGAGCATTTGACGCCTTCGCAGCGCCAAAGAACGCCGTCGATCGTGACTTCGACGGGTTCGGCAACGGGCTTGGCCAGCGTCGCCTCACCCACGAACGGCGGGGCAGCCGCGAACGAAACTGCGCTCGAACACATCGCGATCGCTGCGACCGCACCTGCCAGTATCTGCTTTTTCATCATCTCTTCTCCAAGTTGAACCATGGGCACGAAGCGCAGCCGCACGATGCTAGCCAGCGCGTGTCGACGAATTTGTGATGTACCTGCGATTCGCGCGCGAAGCTGAGACAACGAGCGCCGAGACTCGGAAATTCTGTAAAGACGATCGGCGAACGAGTGCGAAATGACGATTCGCACCGAATGGATGAATCGGAATTTCGAGGAACGCGATCGACGCGTTTTACCCGATCGCGCTGCGTGATCGCGCTCGCCTAGCGATCGCACCTAAACGTCGATTCGGATCGCCCACGATGGAAGTGTGCGCGGCGACTCTCGTTGAACGATGGGTTGCGGCGTGAGTTGCCCGCTTCAGCGCAGACGCGGCGCCAGGCGAACGCTGCCGCTCGCCTGCCGAGGCGAGCGGCACAGGGGTCGAGCCGCGCGTGGCGACTCAGCTGATCCAATGGCTCTTGGCCCAGTCGTCCGGCGGATTGTCCCGCGCGACGCGTTCCGGATCGGCAGCCTCACCCTTCTCGTAGCCTTCGTCGAACTTGCCCCAGTGAAACACGGCGAACGTGAGCACCACGGCCAGTGCAATCAACCCGACGATGAGCCAGAAATTATCGGCAAAGACGAATTCGGGCATATACGTCAGCTCCCCCTAGCTGCCAAACGGCAAAAACCATCTACTCCTTTGTGCGTTGCGTTGGCAACAGTTGACTAGGCTATTGCCCGAGACTGAGTACTGGAGACTGAAGATTGAAGGAGAGCGCATGGGCGGTTTCGGAGCCCGGAGTCCAGTACCCAGCGCCCCCTAAAATGCTGCAGTTGCACAATCTATGTGGATGACTCAACGGTACGCGGCACCGCGGCAAATCCCGCTGACAACCTGAACGTTTTGGTCTATGTTCACTAGCACAAGGAAGTCAGTGCCTGCAGACCGCAGACACCGTTGCGCAAGACGCACTGCAGCAATTGGTGCAGTGCGACATTAGAAAGGTCTTTTGTCCTGCTCACGTATTTCAAGAAGAGGGCGACAAATGGCGCTTGCACTGGTGTTGATTTTGTTGGTGGTAGCCACCCTGCTCTTTCACTTTCTGAGCCCGTGGTGGTTCACGCCGATCGCCTCGAACTGGCAGACGGTCGATGCCACCGTCAACGTGACGTTCTGGGTCACGGGCACCGTGTTCGTCCTCGTCAATGCGTTCCTTGCATATGCGGTTTACAAGTACCGCCACCGCTCCGGACAGAAGGCGCACTACGAACCCGAGAACAAGAAGCTCGAGTGGTGGCTGACGGGCATTACCACTGTCGGAATCGCCGCGATGCTCGCGCCGGGACTGTCCGTCTGGGCGAAGTTCGTGACGGTCCCCGACAATGCGAGCGTCGTCGAGGTCGTCGGTCAACAATGGAATTGGAGCTACCGGCTGCCCGGACGCGACGGCCAACTCGGTAAGTCGGATGTCCGGCTGATTTCGCTCGACAACCCGTTCGGTCTGGACAAGAACGACCCGGCGAGCCAGGACGATCTGCTGGTCGACTCGCCGAAGCTCCATCTACCCGTCGACAAGCCGGTCAAGCTGGTCCTTCGAGCGAAGGACGTCAACCACCAATTCGCGGTGCCGCAGTTCCGCGTGAAGATGGACATGGTGCCGGGCATGGTCACCTACTTCTGGTTCACGCCGACGCGGACCGGCGAATTCGATGTGCTGTGCGAACAGCTCTGCGGGCTCGCGCATTTCATCATGCGCGGCCGAGTCGTCGTCGATGATCAGGAAGGCTACGACCGCTGGATGGCGTCGCTGCCGACGTTCGCTCAGACTCAGTCGGAAATCTCTGGCGACCCCGCCGCGGGCCAAACGCTGTACGCCACGTGCAGCACGTGCCACGGCGCTAACGCGGAAGGAAATCGCGAACTGAACGCGCCGAAGTTGAGCGGCCAGGCAGCTTGGTATTTGGTGCGGCAGCTCCAGGACTTCAAAGCCGGCCGACGCGGAACGCACGAGCAGGACACTTTCGGCCAGCAGATGGTGCCGTTTGCAAGCCTCCTCACCGACGATGCAGCGATCCGCAATGTCGTCGCCTACATCACCTCGCTCCCGGAGGTGCGTCCGCAAGCGACGGTCGCAGGCAATCCGGAGCGCGGCGCGAAGACCTACGTCACTTGCGCAGCATGTCATGGCGCACAGGGTCAAGGCATCTGGTCGACGCGCGCACCGCGCCTCGCGAATCAAAGCGATTGGTACTTGGAGCGGCAGATCAAGAACTTCCGCGATGGGATCCGCGGTTCTCATCGCGAAAACTTCGACGGCGCGCAGATGGCCGCCATCTCGAAGTACCTGAGGGACGACCAAGCCATCACCGACTTGATCGATTACATCCACACGCTGGGCGCCGGAAGCTGACGCTGAAGGCTGAAGGCTGAGACTGAAGGCTGAAGACTGAAGGTAGGGGGCTGCAGACTGAAGATCGGAAACTGAAGGCTCGAGAGAAAACCTTAACCCACAGCCTTCAGCCTACAGCCTTCAGTCTGCCCGGAGGGCGTAAGAATGGCTTTCGTTGCAATCGCCGATCGCGATCACGAGCACGCGCATGAAGAGCCTCGTACTTGGATTCGCAAGTACGTCTGGAGCCAGGATCACAAGGTGATCGCCATCCAGTACGGCTTGGTTGCGATCGCAATCGGGCTCGTCGCGCTCGTGATGTCGGTGCTGATGCGCCTGCAGCTCGGTTTCCCGAACACGTTCTCGTTCATCTCGCCGCAAGAGTATTACCAGTTCATCACCATGCACGGCATGATCATGGTGATCTATCTG
>ERZ777003.3704-NODE-3704-length-14208-cov-4.626298_pt1 | contig 14208 bp, 12 predicted proteins | sample MGYA00374956_ERZ777003 | MGnify/ENA primary metagenome ERZ777003 (study PRJEB29302, sample SAMN06268252) | bioreactor metagenome | isolation source: Joint BioEnergy Institute, California, USA | place: USA:Joint BioEnergy Institute, California, USA | collected... | reverse complement strand
CCGGCGTCCGACCGTTTTGGAGACGGGATCCGTCGGCCAAATAAACAACGCCGTTCCAGGATTTCGATCCGCCGTAAAGCCCGGCCGCTATGGCCAACGCAAAAACGGCTGCGGCGGCGAAAATGCCTTTGTTTGCCATTGGTCCTCTTCCCTTCTCAGCGCGGCCATCACCCGTTCCGCACACAAAGCGAAACGCCGGTATGGCCTTCGGCTCTTCCCTTATCGGCAAACTTCCTCGAAAACCTGAAGCCGACGTTGGTCCTACCAACGATATTTTACGCCCATCTCGGCGGTTTCAAGACCAATGGCGAGAACACCGATTTTTGCGATCCATCCGTAAACGTTCTCCAGCGGATGACCCTCGACGGAGATCTTGAGGTCGGAAACACAAAGTCGCTTGTAAATCGCGCCGGGCGAATTCAAGCTCTCGGTGTCCCCTTTTTCGGCGTGCGTACGCAAGAAGCCGCCGGCGAGTTTGCACCCGATCAGGTAGATGGCCGGCTCGGCGGTCACTCCGTCGGCCCGTACAATCGAGCGCACACCCTCCTGGATGATGACTTCCTCGATGTCTCGCCCGCCTTTAGCCGCTTTCATCTTTTTGCGAGATTTATAGTTGAGATTCCGCACGTCGTCCCCGGACTTAACAGGAATCACCCCGAGTCCGTAGGTACCCGAATTGTTTTTGATGAAAACGAAGGGCTCTTCTTGAACACCGTGCTTTTCATGTTGGGCTCTCAGTTTCGCGAGCACCTCATCAACCCGCACGGCGAGCTGGTCGCGGCTCGCTTCGTCCGAGATATCGAAGTTCTCAAAGAGTTCCGTTTCGATCGTGAGGAGCCACGGATCAACGTCGATCAATTGAGCGAACTCGGTGCAGAGCCGGTTGTAATGTTTGAAATACGTACTCTTCTTGCGCCGGTACCATCCCAACTCACGAGGCGGATTAAGACGGCTCACGAGCCGCTCGCCCCATTCGGCATAAAACTCGGAGAAATCGTTATTGCTCACGACCACATCGGGCGCGAAATCACGGACGCTGATCCTACCTTCTTCGATCACGGCGCCGTGCACCTCCACCGCGCCCCGAGTCGCACTGTTCATGACAAACGGTTGGTCCGCCGGAGCGCGCGGAAACGCGATCCGAACTTCAAGCCCGGCGTTCGCAATGATATCGCGCAAAGTGGCGACGTTATCCCAATAATAAGGGTTGTTGGAATGCTCTTCAGTCAGGATAAGAATCCGGCGGGCCTCCTCGCCATAGTGGCGCTTGACGTATTCGGCGACCAGCGGCGACGCGTTTTCGCGATCCGTCGGGCAGATATTGTTAAAACCGGCGGGATAGATATTCGCATCAACATTGGCGACCTTGTAACCCGAATCGCGAATATCGTAGCTCGAATAAAACGGCAGTTCGACTTGGGAGCGAAGGCCCGCGAACCAGTTGTCGATTTTATCGAGGTTACGCACGATCTGCCGGTGAATCGTATCTTGGATGCTCAACTGAACCTCCCTCGAGCGAATCGATACTGAATAATGTCGCTTGCACCCGCCACCGCGGCTGGGAACAGGAAGAAATTGAGTCCGGGAACGAGAAAGACAAGTCCCATCATTGTCGCCAAACCCAAAAATGAGGGCAACTCTTCCCGAAAAATCCGGACTCGTTCGCGAAGCCCCAGTCGCATTCCCTCGAACGAGATATCAACCACATCGAATGCCGCCATCAAAAGATATCCCAGTCCGGTGACCAAGCCCAACCCAGGGAAAAACGACAGTATAAAAAGCAAGCAACCGGCGATTAGAAATACGACAACTTTGACGAGAGAGACACCCAAAAGGCGCCAGTTGGTGACAATAAAGTCGATAAATTCAAAAGGACGGTCCGGAATCAGGCCCCGTTCAATAAGAACTCGCTCGGCAAGGTACGCGTAAAACGGAGTCGCTATCAATCGTGAGATGAGAAATAACACGTAAATGAGACCGAATAGCGCCGCGGGCCACGCCAACACCACGATGATCCAATAAAGAATCGCGTACGCGATGCTGCTGGAGGACAAACCGATGAGAGCGAGCCCTCCCGCAGCCATCAAGGGAATGTGCTGCACGAGAAAAGGGAATCCCGCCGCAAGACCGGCGATAAAAACGAAAGCCGTGAGTAAAAACGGCAGCAGTGCCGTACGAAACAGACGACGATTCGATAGAATGAGCTGCACGCCAGCAAACGGTGCGCCGAACCCGATAAAAAAAGCCTGAACGAAATTCATAGATTCGGATCCTGGGAATCACGCAACGGCAACTTGTGACGCGATTTGCGCACGCTTTCGAGATAAAGTCGCTCCAGCGACGGGTCCGGAGCGATAACGTGTCCACGAACACGCGAAAAGCGTTCAAGTGACTCGGGCGTCAGACCCTCTCCCGCGGGACGTTGCGCGAGAAGTTGACCGATTTTTCCATCCAGATCCGAAAGAAAATCGAGAAGCTCCCGAACCTGAAGACTCTGAGTCGCGTTCGCGCCCGAAGCACGGGGCGCAACCCGCGCGCGTAATTCCTGCATATGTTCGACAAGCAAGCCGCATCGCGCCCACTGCTGCGTCTGCACCCCGCGATGGGCCACGACGGGATCCTCGGCTCCCGATGGCACCGGCACGTTTTCGATCACTCTCCAAAGATCGCCGTAGAGGGACATCAAGTCTTTGGCAGCCAGATCCGACCACGGATCGACGCCCAATTCAGCGGCTTCAAGCAGGTAAACTTGCCCGTAGGCGAGAGGACGGAGCGCGCTCTCAAAATCGTCCCAATGAACTCTTCGAAAAGACATCGTGCCCATGTAATATAGCGTCCGTGCCAACCAGTCTGGCACCCGCCCCTTCTCTTCAGCCGCCAAGCGCTTCAGGCGCAGCAAGCCTCGTTCGGCGATGTTGTAGTACTTGAGGGCCGTATCGAAATTGCCCGATCGCGCATACGCCGCCGCGATCCGTGCCGGCACCTCAGCCGTCGCCACCTCTTCAGGCAAATACGCGCTCCGGTTGGAAACATCGATCAAAGTCGCCACAACCGATTGATCCTCGCCAAGCGCTTCGTAACAGAAAGACATGCGGTAGAGCGCCATCGCCTGGAGCTTCGGCGCCACGCCCTCCGTCATGGCGACAACACCGCGGTATCGTTCGATCGCTTCGTTCCAGCGACCCAGACCTTCAAGGGCGCGCCCCGCATTGAGTTGCGCCGACTGCGTATAAGGTGAAGCCGGCTCCCGTTTGACGAACTCGTCGATGAGTTTGAGTGCCTCCTCGTATTTTTGCGCGTTAATGTATCGAACCGCGCGCCGTAAATCTTCCGGTGCATTCATTTCGTTAAACAAACGAAGCTCCGTCAAAACGATTTCGACGATACCCCGAGACTTCACGGAGGATTCGCCCGCCTTCCGGGACGACTGACAGGCTGTCAGGGCAATAGCCGAAAAGACGCTGAACACCGTTGCCGCGATTTTCCAGAAGTTCAATCTCATGAACCTTGCTCCTTGCCTCCGAGAACCTTTCCCAGCTCCTGCAGGTCGGAAAGCCCGTGTACGTCCACTTGGTATTCGGGCACACGTAAAACGGCGATGCTGGATTTCAATCCGCGACAGAACTTTTCATAAAGATTATATCGAATGGCGTGATATTCCCTAAACAGCCGGTGGAAATTCAGGACCTTCACGTAGCTCCCTGGACTCATTCCTTCCGGCACCGCCTGAATGTCGCTTGGGACTCCCAATGGGAAGGCCCGATTGATGATCACCGCCTTCAAGTGGTACCGAAGATGCGAAAGCTCTTCTTGTAAGTATCGGGCCTCAAGAAGCTTGGCTTCGTCGAAGCTCGTGACAACAACGAAGCTCGTTCTGGGACTTTTTAAAAGCTCCAACACCCTTTCGCTCCGCTCGCGCAAGACCTTTTGAATCGAGCGGATCGCGGAGAAAAAGTCGACCAACTCCTCAATGAAGGCGCCGCCCGTTAAAACCTCGAGCGACTTGAGGGCCATGCGCGTTCCCCTGCCGATAAGCCCCGCGATAAAACTCTTCGACTCCGCATCCGGGTTCATAAACCATTTCATGACGGAATCCTGAAAAAGGGCGCTGATCCGGTGCGGGGCCGTCAGAAAGTCCATTGCATGTTTGGTTGGAGGAGTATCAAGAATGATCAAGTCGAATTTTCCCGACTCATATGCCTGAAGAAGCCTTTCAAGCGCCGTGAATTCCTGGGAGCCGGACAGCGTCGTCGAAAGTTGCTCGTACAATCGGTTCCTGGTGATACGTTCGACGACTTCGGATCGGGCGGCATGGGACCGGATGAACTCGTCGAAAATTTTCTTCGAATCGATCACGGCGGCTGCCATCGTTCCCTTCGCATGCTCAAGAGGAACAACTCTCTCATCGGACGAATTGAGATCTAGCCCTAAAGCGGTCGCCAGCCGCTTGGCTGGATCAACCGTCAGGACGAGTACGCGCCGCCCGAGACTTTGCGCCGCGTGCGCGCCGATCGCAGCCGCCATGGTCGTCTTCCCTACACCGCCGCTTCCGACGCAAACAACGATCTCGCTTTGATTGAGAACCGAATCTAAGTTGTGCGTAAGGCCTCCTCAGCCTCTCGAATGAGGCAATCCGTTTCAGTCGTGAATATCAAAGGAATCTTCCGTAGAGGGGCGCCCGCTTTCTCGAGCGCTTTCAAGAAACGCCCCTGCCGTTCGGCCACCGCGCCTAAATAGCGGGCAAATTCGCCGAGCCCCTGCGCGTCCCCCTCTGCGATTGTTTCCAGTTCTCTCTCACTGATCGGCAGTTGGAGATACTTGTTGACGATCACTTCGCTCTGAATGCCGAATTCCTCTTGAAGCCGCTGATAGAACTCCAGAGTTTCCGCGACAGGCATTTCTTCGAGCAAAGTGACGATCCAAAACGCCGTGAGATCCGGATCTCGAAGAACGGAATCAATCTCCCGACTCTGGGCGCCCATGGGCCCGATTTTCACAGCCTCCATCAGTCCGCGCGGCGCCCCCAAAAGGGCCAAGGCGTGTCCGGTCGCATAACAATCGACGATGATGAGATCGTAATCGAGCGGCGGTCCCACCTTGCGGATCCCGCTCGTGATTTTTCCGAGAATGGCAATTTCATTCAAACCGGGTGCGATATTGATAAGGGCGCGTATCACGCGGTTTTCGAAAAAGACGTGATAGAGACGCCGGAGCTTCAGGTAATGGAGAACGTACTCCCGCAGGCAGCTTTCGCCGTTCCAGATCGCCAGATCGAATCCCTGACCCGGGACCCGGACCGGCGAGTGCCCCACCCTTTCCAAGTGAAAGAGGTCCTTGAAATAACTGAGGTCGCCGATTTCGACCAAAAGAACCCGGCGCCCCGCTTCAGCCTCACGGCGGGCGACTGCCGCCGCCACGAGCGACTTTCCGACCCCGCCCTTTCCGGAGACAAATAGTATTTTTTGCTTAATGCCCCCTCCTGGAACGGGAGCCTGAACTTGATTTTGGGGCATTTGTCTCCTAATATCTCACCTCTTTCACGCACCGTTTCATATTCGGTTTTTCGTTCCTTTTATTAGGAGTTGTAATGAAATCGAGCCTTGAATCTCCTTCAACCTTGGGCCGCAAACTCAATATTGAAGTTCCGGCTGCTGAAGTACAAGCCGCATTTGAACGCGCCCTTCGCATGGTACAGAAGAACATTACCATTAAAGGGTTCCGCAAGGGTAAAGCTCCCCTGAGCACCATTCGGAGCCTATACGGCGAGCGCGTGAAACAAGACGTCATCCAGGACATCATTCAAAAGAACTATGTGAACGCGCTTGAGCAGCACTCTCTCGAACCGATCAGCTTCCCGACGATTGAATTTGATCCTCTGGAAGAAAACAAGGACTTCACCTTCACCGCGGAGTTTGAAGTCCGTCCCGAAGTGAAGTTGCAGCAGGTTGAAGGCTTGCGCGTGAAAAAAGAGAAGCTCTGGGTGACCGATGAAATGGTTAACAACACGATCGAGGAAATCCGCAAATCCCGCGCGGAAACCATTCCAGTCGTCGAAGATCGCGCCGCCCAAAACGGCGATGTCGCCGTTATCGATTTCAAGGGCTTCGTAGACGGCCACGAGCTTGAAAACGGCGCAGCCGAAGGTTTCTCTCTCGAACTCGGCAGCAACACGTTCATTCCCGGCTTCGAAGACGGCATCGTCGGCATGAAACCGGGCTCTTCGAAAACCCTGAACCTGAAGTTCCCGGAAGGCTATCATGTGGCCGATCTCTCCGGCAAACCGGTCGAGTTCCAGGTTACGCTGAAAGAGTTGAAGACCAAAAAACTTCCCGAACTTAACGACGAATTCGCGAAGTCGATCGGTCCGTTCGAAACTCTCGCGGCTTTGAAAGACACGATCCGTACGGACTTCGAAAAGCGCGAATCGAAACGCATCGAAGACGATCTCAAAAACCGCGTGATGAAAGCCCTGGTCGACCGCAACCCGGTCGAAGTTCCGAAGTCGCTCTTGGCCGAGCAGAAAAAAGCTTTGATCGACGATTTCGAGAAGCGCATGCAGCAACAGGGCATGGATAAAGCGCAGTTCGAAGAATATAAGCAGAAGTGGGATGCGGACTTTGAGCAAACCGCTTCGTACATGATCCAGTCGAGTTTCCTGGTCGATAAACTGGCTCAAGAGCACAATCTCCGTGCGACGGACTCTGATATCGAGTTGAAGCTGCAGGAGTTCGCTAACTCGATGGGCATCGAGTTGAAGCAAATGAAAGAGTTCTACAAGGATCGCGACAGACGTGCGCGGTTGGCTTACCAGATCACCGAGGAAAAAGTCCTCAACTACGTGATCTCGAAAGCCAACATCGACGAAGTCAGCAAGGAAGAACTCGAAAAGGAGAACGCGTAAGTTGAAAGCTCCACGGACAGGCGGCGTCAGATTCGCTCCCTCTCCGACTGGGCACTTCCACATCGGCAACTTACGAACCGCCTGGGTCTCGCATCAGTGGGCCCGGGCCCTTCAAGTCCCTTGGGTCGTCCGTATCGAGGACATCGACCAACCGCGCGTCATTCCCGGCGTGCGGGAACACCAACTCAACGATCTTCAATCTCTAGGACTCGTCCCCGATATCCTTCTTACCCAGAGTGAATTTCGCGATCGGCATTTCGAGCTGTTCCGAACGGCCGTCCTGACCAGGAAAGCCTATCCTTGCGATTGCTCCCGGAAAGAAGTGAAGGCCGCACTCGCCGCCATGGCCTCGGCGCCGAACGACGGTCACGTTCCTGTGTATAGCGGTCATTGCCGGAGCCTGAGCTTCCAGAGGGAGTTCCACGCCCAAGATTCCATCGCCTGGCGCTTCCGCATGGACGACGCGTCCGGGTGCAACGATTTCATCATCGCTCGAAGCTCGCCCGTACTCGGTGACGACGGGCTGCCGGTTGATAAAGATTCCGTCGCGTTCGCCTATCATTGGGCCTGCGCGATCGACGATTTCGACGGCGACTACCACCTGATCGTGAGAAGCCATGATCTTGCGAGCGCGCTTCCGGTTCAACGGGCGATTCAAACTTGGATCGGAGAGTTGGAAGGCGAAGCGCGAACGCCTCCAGCCGCCTTCCACACCGCATTGGTCGTCCAAAACGACGGTCACCGTTTGGAAAAACGGACCCAAGGAGTCACGTTGAAGGAACTCCTCGAACACGGCATCAATTTCGGCCGTGTCTGCGATTTTTTTGAAAAAAGCTTCGATCCCGCGCTGCTCAACTCAGACGTTGAGCGAAGCGCAGTCTTAGGTGAAGCGAAAGAAACGCTCCGACTCGAAGAACTGTTTTCCGTTTAATTGGCGGCACTCCGCTGTTCGCCGCTCTGGTCTTTGAGGTCGACTCGCTCCATCACGCTCCAAGCCTTCAAATAATTGTAGGCTTGGAGAACCTGGTAATCCCTCGTGAGAAGTTCATCTTTAGGACTCAGCTTTTCGTTCTTATCCTTATTCTCGTCCTTCTTCCACCAGGCTTCAAACTTCTCGCCCTTCTTCAAACTCTTCGCTTGTGCCTTCTCCCGTTCACCCTGTAAGTGACCGGCGATATCCTGCTCCCGGCGTACGACACGTTTGATGATCGCCTTCCTGTAGGCGTCGATATCGACTTCGTCGAGTTCAATATCCGGCGTGATGCCCTCGGCTTGAATGGAGCGTCCGTTCGGAGTGAAGTATCTTGCAACCGTCAGTTTCAGGCCTGATCCGTCGCCCAGTTTAACAACCGATTGGACGGAGCCCTTCCCGAACGTCTGCTTGCCCATGATGACGGCCCGTTTATTGTCTTGAAGGGCGCCGGCGACGATTTCGCTGGCGCTGGCCGAATACTCGTTGACGAGGACGATGACGGGAAAGCCCGTATACGTGCCCTCTTTTTTCGCGTAAATAACTTCCTTTTCCCGTTGATTACGGCCCACTGTGCTGACAATCGTTCCCCCATCAAGGAACATGTCGCTGATCTTCACCGCCTGGTCGAGAAGACCTCCCGGATTACGACGCAAATCGATAATGACCCCGTGGATCTTCTTGTATTTCGCCTGCGTCGCTTTGAGCGCTTTTTCGAATTCCGAAGCTGAGTTTTCGATAAAACTCGTCAACCGGATGTAGACATAGCCATCTTCCAGATCCGTCATCTTCACCGAACGGATCTTAACGGTTCCGCGTTCGATAACGAAGTCCTTCGGCTCATCGAATCCTTCCCGGTAAATCGTCAGGCGTACTTTTGAGCCTTTCTTCCCGCGCATGCGCTGGGCCGCCTCAGCCAAGCTGAAACCTTTCGTGCTCTCTCCGTTGATCGCAACGATCTTGTCGCCGGCTTGAATGCCGGCTGCCCAAGCGGGCGTGTCTTCGATCGGAGAAATCACCGTGAGAACATCATTCTGCACCGTGATTTCGATGCCGATTCCACCGAACTCGCCGCTCGTTTCGGATTCAAATTCCTTATAAATATCCGGTGGCAGGAAGTTCGTGTGCGGATCGAGTTCTTGCAGCATTCCCTTGATGCCGCCATAGATAAGCTTCTGAACATCGACCTCTTCAACATAGTACTGCTGCACGAGGTTCAGAACTTTAGCGAAGGTTTGCAGGTCCTGATATCGATCCTTGGCCTGCGCGACGAGCGACGGCGCGATACCCGAAAACTGAAGCGCCAAAGCGAATGCGAGTACGATTACGCCCGCGTATAAAACCGTTTTGATCCGCTTTTTTCCCATCCTCTTCTCCTATGTCGCGCGGCTCGCGCCAGAACCCTCTATTCGAGAGAAGCTTGGCGAATCTCCTTTTTCGAAATCCAGTTCGTGGGATTCTCCGGTTCCGAAAAGTGCCGGATCTCAAAGTAAATCCCGTCGCCCCCGCCCTTTCCGAGCGGTCCCGCCTCCGCGAACGCCTCTCCCTGCTTCAGCGTATCACCAGCTTTCACCTTCGGGCGAGAGATATGCGCGTACACGGAGTAGTAATGGTCACCATGGTCGAGAACGACCGTGTGCCCGTATCCTTTCACGTGATCGGAATAAATGACCTTGCCGTCGAAGATCGCCTCGACCGGCGCACCCGGCGCGGTTAAATACCGCCAGCCTTTGTGGCTGAGCTTAATTTTGTACTTCTCATCGCTTATGAGACCAAAGTCCTGCACGACGACACCCGCAACCGGCGGCGGAAGTTGGCCTTTCCTCTCATAAATCGAAGGCTTTAAGAGGTCCGAAAGCTGCGCAGCCTCCTCGTCCGTCAGACCCTTTCCTTTATTACGTAGATCCCGCATGCGGTTCAGGTTTTCGAGGCGCACCTTTTCAAGTGTGGAGGCAACCTTCGTTTTTTCCTTGTGCTCAGCCGCAAGCAGACTCTCCTGCTTTTTGATGTTTTTTTCGATACTGACGAGCTTTTCGATCTGCTTCCTCAGCTGCTCCTTCCGAGCCTGATACACGGCCACGTTATTCCGATAACTTTGGATCAGCTGATAGTCGTTATCCGTGACGATCTTGAGAAACCGCAACGTTTCGTCGAGCTCGAGCGCACTTTGCCTTGAAAAGAGCACTCCGACGTATCCGATTCCCGACAGTTTATAAAGAGCGCGAAGACGCCTTTTTAGGTGCAAACGCTGTTTTTCAATCTGCACCTCAAGCGCCGCGATCACTTTCGCGATGTTCTTCACGTCTTCCTGGGCTTGCAGCAACTCGTTGGTGAGCTCGCTTTTCCGCGCGCTGATCTTTTTCATTCTCTGGTTAATGAGGTAGAGAGAGCCTAGGATTTTCCGCTTCTGCGCTTCGGCGTTGACCACGTTCTTGCGGGTTTCGCGCAGCTTCTGCGCGATATGGTCCGCGCTTTCCAGCTCGGCGCCAGACGCTTGCAAGGCCGTCAGCACGACGAGGAGACCGAGCACAATTTTAGGGAAAGAGCTCCGCGTCCGTGCCATCAGATCTCCAACCCTTGGCTCGCAGACCACCCGTCGTTGATTTTTCTTACGGCGAGCCATGCGCCGAACGCCCCCACGAAGCCGCCGCCGATGATAAACGCGACCAAAACCAGAGGGTCAAGGAACGAAATGACCGGAACAAGCCGGGCCATAACGAAGCTCGTCGCCATGAAGCTCTTCTGCCAAACGTGGAATCCGAAGTTCAGAATCAGCGCGAAAACGACGGCAAGAGCACCCATTACGAAGCCTTCGAAAACAAATGGCCTCCGGATCATCGTGGACGTCGCGCCCACAAGCTCAAGAATCTCGATCTCTTCACGACGGGCGGCGATAGACGCCCGGATCGAGTTGCCCACAACGAAGAGACTGCCACAGACGAGAATCAATCCGAGAACCCCACTACTCGTGTAAAGGGCCGATACAAAGGCGGAATAATTCTTCACCCACGTCTGCCCGTAAGAGACGTCCTCGACTCCCGGAATCTTTTGAATGATCGCACTCAATTGTTCAAGATGCCTGAGATCCTTTTCGGTGGCGAAGCCGCCTTTCACGGACAGCTGGAAACTTGCGGGAAACGAGTTCGAAAAATCGGCGTCTTCAAGGAGATCGGGGGCATAGCTCGCCATTTGCGTCCTGAAACTCTCCGTCGCCGCTTCCCTCGGAACGAAAGTAATGTCTTTGATGCTGCCGATTTTCTCGAGTTCGGAACGGATCTTATCGATATCGGATTCGACAAGATCGTCCTCCAAATAAACAGCCAGTCTCATCGAGTCCCCCCACGACGCGAGCACCCTCTTCAAATTCGTCGCGAGCGCGAACCCGAAAACAATGACCGAGAACGTGGCGGTCAAAACGGAAAGCGTTGCGAGCTGCATGCCCGTGTGCTGCACCCAAGACCGCCGAAAGCTTTTGAAGTCATCCTTCAACGAAGCCATACGCGCTTCAACCTCTTATTGACTCAACTCGATCTGACCGGCCCGGATCTTAACGACACGCTTCGAGCGCCTTTTCACAAGCTCAAGGTCGTGAGTCGCGACGAAAACAGTCGTTCCTTGCGCGTTCACGCGCTCAAGAAGATCCATAATTTCTTCGCTCATCTCGGGATCGAGATTTCCCGTCGGCTCATCCGCGATTAAAACGCCGGGTTGATGGATCAAAGAGCGGGCGATGGCGACACGCTGCTGTTCACCGCCGGAAAGCTGTTCAATGAAGTTTTTTTTCTTATAAACAAGCCCGACACTCTCAAGGACTTCGTCTACTCTTTTCGCAACGACGGCCGGCTTTTCTCCGCGAATTTCTAGGGGCAGGGCGACGTTTTCGAACACAGTCCGCCCGCGTAGCAAGCGGAAGTCCTGGAACACAACGCCGATTTTCCTTCTGAAATACGGGACCTGGCTGGCCGTCATTTCGCCGATGTCATAGCCGGCCACTAATACTTTTCCAGAACTCGGCTTATCGAAGGCTGAGATCATCCGAAACAAGGTTGTCTTTCCCGCGCCGCTCGGCCCTGTTAAGAAAAGAAATTCGCCCTTATGGATTTCCAACGAAACATCGCGAAGCGCGTGAACGGATCCCGGATACGTTTTATAGACGTGCGAAAAGGTGATCATCCCTCGATTTTACGAGGGCTCAGAAGAGTTGGCCACTCAGCAGCTGGTCTAGAATTTTCTCATGCTGCTTCCGGAGCGCTTCCCGAATCGCTTCGGGATCGAACCTATTACGATGTTTGTTTAGAAGCCCAGTGGAAGGTCTTAGGACCTCGGAATAGGGAGTCTTAATGCTCTTGATAACCGCGCCATTCTGGTAGACGCGGCTGACGAGGTAGGGGTTGTCGTGTCCCCAGTCTTCGGTTTGGACATGGAAATACAAACCCTTGTACATCACGTCCGAATTCAACCCTTTTTCCACTTGGAGCCTCCCCAATAGAACCGCCCGGAACGGCTTCCTCATTTTGAATGAACCGTCTCATTTTGACAAGATTCCGGCGCCGGTCCACGGCGCGAGGGAGTGCCTCGATATGAGAATCGCATGAAGAGTCCGTTAGAGCCCTCGAATCCTACGCCCAAGTCACCGATAAGCGTTCAGTTGAGGTACGAGGGCACAGGATGATGTTAGAACCAGTTCGATCCATCAAAAATTCCTTCTTCGGCTCAAGCTTGTGTGTGTCCCTCGTCATGCTTCTTACGCTTTTCCTCGTCGGCTGTAGCGTGTCCGACGGCAGTGGAAACGGGAGCCACTCCTCAAAACCCATCGCTCCGTACTGCATGCACAAGAAAAATTTCGCCGACGAATCCCCGGTCACCGTGAACGGCACCGCGAAGTTCGAATACCGCGAGAACGGAAACGGACTCATCAAGGAAGCTCCGATCCGGTACGCTGAAATCCGCGTGACCAACGCGGCAGGCGAGGTCGTCCAGTGCGCCGAAACGGATGGAAACGGTGAGTTTTCCTTTCCGCTTCCTGGGGACGGCGCCGACTACACGGTCTCGGTTCTTTCGCGCGCAAACAACGCGCACAACACAGCCTACGTTCTCAACAATCCAACGGATAACGAAGCCTACGCCGTTTCGAAAACCATCAAGGCGTCGGGATCACCTAACTTCATAATGACAGCGAAAGCGACTGGCGATCTGAAAGGCGGGGCTTTCAACATTCTTGATCAGATTTATAAAGCGCAAAAGTTTCTCCGCGATGAGACGAAGGACTGTAACCAAATCTTCGCCGACTGCGTTCCGTTTACGACCGCACCGGTGGCCTATATTTATTGGACGCCCGGCCTTTCTCCCGGTGTTTACGTGGGAGTGAGCGGCGCCATCAGCTACTATCTCGGTGGAACCTATTCGCTCTATATCGGTGGCGGTGAAAACGGCAACACCACGTATACCGATACCGACCACTTCGATAACTCCGTGATCATTCACGAGTACGCGCACTTCATCGAGGATGTTTTCGGGAAGCCGGATTCGCCCGGTGGCAGCCACAATGCTAACTCCATCATTGACCCGCGTCTCGCGTGGGGAGAGGGATTCGCCAATTATTTCCAGGCCGCGGTATTGGGAATCAATTATTATCGCGACACATACGGCGTCGGCGAAGTCGAAATTAGATTGGACGAACCCGCCGATTCCGCCAAGTTCGATAAGCCGTTGGATGACGGTGAAGGGAACTTCCGGGAAATCTCCGTCGCCCGCGTGCTCTACAAAGCCACTCGGACTCCTTCAGCTGTTTCAACATTTGCCGAAGTTTGGACCATTCTGCGGGGACCGACCAATGGCTTTAACGGGATTTCGGATCGTTTCAAAAGCATTGGCCGCTTCCACGTCATTCAACGGGCTCTGCAGGGAGAATCATGGAGCGCCATTAGAGCCGAGGAAAAACACACGGGCAACCTCGCCAATTTTGCTACACCTCTCAAAAATTGCGGCAGTGACGACCCGGCCCAAGCTATGTCGGTCTATAAAGACGGCAACGACACCGGGAGTTACGCGACCTCAAATCTTCTCAGAAATAACGACTTCTTTGTTTACCATCATCCCGGTGGTCCCTTTTCGGCGACTCTCTCTTGGAACGGAGCCGATGAAGTCGACCTCGACCTCTACGTTTACAAAGAGGGCTATTATTTCGGCGACTCTTCCACGATGGCCGCTTACAGCGATCTCGCCAATCTCGGATTCAGCGGAAGCGAGACCATCAAGAAATCCCTGCCCGCCGGAAGCTACATGATCAACGTCATGGCTTTCACGGGCTTCTACAAAGGAACCGACACTTTCAACA
>ERZ777003.3702-NODE-3702-length-14219-cov-5.186741_pt1 | contig 14219 bp, 10 predicted proteins | sample MGYA00374956_ERZ777003 | MGnify/ENA primary metagenome ERZ777003 (study PRJEB29302, sample SAMN06268252) | bioreactor metagenome | isolation source: Joint BioEnergy Institute, California, USA | place: USA:Joint BioEnergy Institute, California, USA | collected... | reverse complement strand
GGCCGGCGGTCTGACGATCGTTCCGAGTACCGCGCCAAGCCCTCACCCGCCCACGCCCCTTCGGCACGTGGGCCCCTCCCTCTCCCGCACGCGGAGAGGGGAAGGTCGCGCGAGGCGCTCCGCTACTTCCGCAGGCGGAGGACGTCGGCGGAAGCCGGGAGGAGGCGGCGGGCGGTCTCGAGCAGGGACTGCTGGGTGAAGGGCTTGGTCAGCACGGGGGCGGCGGCGAAGGCGCGGGGGAGGTGGTCGAGGCCGTAGCCGGTGACGAAGGCGAAGGGCACCCCGGCCCGGGTCAGCGCGCCGGCGACCTCGTCCACCGGCGCGCCGCGCAGGTTGCCGTCGAGCAGTGCGCCGTCGAGGCGCGCGCCGGCGATCAGCTCCAGCGCCTGCTGCGGCGTGACGGCGGGGCCTTCCACCTCCGCGCCCGCATCCTCCAGGATCGACACCAGCTCCAGCGCCAGCAGGGGCTCGTCCTCGACCACAAGGAAGCGCCGCCCGGCGAGCGCGCCGGCCGAGCCGCCCTCGACGGCATCGCCCTCGCCCGGGTCGGCGCCACGCGCCGCAGCGACGCCCTCGGGAGCGAGCGCCCCCGCCTCCACCGACAGCGTGATCTCCCAGACGATGCCGTCCGCGCGGAACAGCGCGTTGGCGGCGCCACCGCCGGCCCGTGCGCTCTGCTCGATCAGCGCGGTGCCGAAGCCGTGCCGGGCGGGGGCCTTCACCGGCGGGCCGCCCTGCTCGCGCCATTCGAGCCGCAGCAACCCGCCGTCGATCGTCCAGTCCACGGCGATGCCGCCCTGCGGCGAGGCGAGCGCGCCGTATTTTGCCGCGTTGGTGACGAGCTCGTGCAGGATGAGCGCGAAATGGAGCGCGGCCTGCGGCGCCAGCCGCACCTCCGGCCCCCGCGCAGCGAGCCGCGTCTCGTCAATCGCGCCGATGCGGAGCTGGTCGCCGATCAGATCCTGCAGGCCGGCACCCTGCCACGTCTCGCTGCTGAGCAGGGAGTGGGCGCGGGCAAGCGCCTGGATACGGCCGGAGAACTTGCGCTCGAACTCCGACGGCCGGCCGGAGTGGCGCAGGGTCTGGGTGGCGATCGCCTGCACGGTGGCGAGCGTGTTCTTGACCCGGTGATTGAGCTCCCCGATCAGGAGCTGCTGCGTCTCTTCCGCCCGCCGCCGGTCGCTGACATCGAGGATCTGGACGAGCACCGAGACCAGCCGCCCGGCGCGGTCCACCAGCGCGGAGCTGTACCATTCGCATTCGACGATGCTGCCGTCCGCGCAGCAGCAGCGGATGCCGTGGGCGCCGCGCGGCTGCCTCCCTGCGCGCAGGTCGCCGGAGAGTGCCGCGAAGGCGTCGCCGTCCGCCTCGTACACCCAGCCCGGCTCGTCGGGGCGCCGGCCGATCATCTCCGCTCCGCTCCAGCCGAACAGCCGCTCCGCGCCGCGCGACCAGGAAACGATCCGCATCTCGCTGTCCAGCTCGACCACCGCCAGCGGGGCGTTGTCGCGATGGGCCCGCAGCCGCTCCAGCGCCTCGCCATGGCGCTCCACGACCAGCCGCAGCTCGTCGCGCTGCCGCGCCAGCTCCTGGCGCTGGCGGGCGAGCTCGAAGAACACATCGGTCTTGTTGCGCAGCATCCGCGGCTCGATCGGCTTCAGCAGGTAGTCGACCGCACCGACCTCGTAGCCGCGGAACCGGCGCCGCTCGTCGGTCGCCACCGCGGTGAGGAAGATGATCGGGACGCGCCGGGTGCGCGCCGTGCCGCGCATCAGCTCGGCCAGCGCGAACCCGTCCATGCCCGCCATCTGCACGTCGAGCAGGGCCAGCGCGAAGTCGTGCACCAGCAGCAGCTCCAGCGCCTCCTGGCCCGAACGCGCGGTGTAGAGGGTGAGGCCGTCGCGACGGAGCAGCGCCGTGAGCGCGGCGAGGTTTTCCTCGCGGTCGTCGACGAGGAGGAAGCTGACCCCGTCAGGCGGCATGGCCGCGCTCCCGGCCGGCCAGTGCCGGGGCCATCCTGCGGTAGATGCGCTGCGGCCCGCCGAAATCGGCGAAGGCGGCGGCATGGCTGGAGAAGCGCGGCGTTTCCCGGCTGCCGAGGGCGAGGAAACCGCCGTGGGGCAGCGCCTCGGCGAACAGCCCGAGCGCGCGGTCCTGCAGGCTGCGGCCGAAATAGATCAGCACGTTGCGGCAGGAGACGAGCTGCACCTCCGCAAAGACGTGGTCGGAGACCAGGCTGTGCTCGGCGAACACCGTCCGCTCCCGCAGGGTCCGGTCGAAGACCGCAGCTCCGTAGGCGGCGGTGTAATGGTCGGAAAGCGACGACCTGCCGCCGGACCGGCGGTGGTTCTCGGTGAAGGCCGCAACCCGCTCGAGCGGGTATATGCCGGCCTCGGCCTTCTTCAGCGCATGGGAGTTGAGGTCGGTGGCGTAGAAGACCGTCTTCCGCTCCAGCCCTTCCTCGCGGAACAGGATCGCCAGGGAGTAGAGCTCCTCTCCTGCCCCGCAGCCGGCCACCCAGACCTTTATCGAGGGATAGGTGGCGAGGTGGGGGATCACCTGCTCGCGCAACGCCAGGAAGTGCTCCGGGTCGCGGAACATCTCGCTGACCTGGATGGTGAGGACGTCGAGCAGCGGGGCGAGGATGGCGGGGTCGTGCAGAACGCGCTCCTGCAGCGCGGAGAGCGTCTCGCAGCCGAAGCGCTGCTGCGCATGGGCGAGGCGCCGCGCCATCATGTCCCGCGCATAGCCACGGAAGTCGTAGTGATGACGCCGCCAGATCGCCTCGAGCACCAGATCCTGCTCGATCCCGTCCAGAGGGGCGGCGGGCTGCGGGTTCACCGGGGCATCCAGACCCGCACGAGCGACAGGAGCTTGTCCACGTCGATCGGCTTCGGGAGATAGTCGTTGGCGCCCGCCGCGAGGCACTGCTCCTGGTCGCTCGCCATCGCCTTGGCCGTCAGCGCAATGACCGGCAGGGCCTTCAGATGCGGCCGCTTGCGGATTTCGCGGGTGGCGGTCAGGCCATCCATCTCCGGCATCATGATGTCCATCAGCACCAGGTCCACCGGCGGCCGTGCCTGACCGCCGTCGAGCAGCGCCAGCGCCTCGCGGCCGTTGCGGGCGATGTCGATGGCCACCCCGTGCGGCTCCAGGATGCTGGTGAGCGAGAATATGTTCCGGACGTCGTCCTCGACCACCAGCACGCGGCGACCTTCGAGCGTGGCGTCGCGATTGAGCGACAGCGCCAGCATCCGCTGCTGGCGCTCCGGCAGGTCCGCCACGACCTGGTGCAGGAACAGCGTGACCTCGTCGAGCAGCCGTTCGGGCGACCGGGCGCCCTTGATGATGATCGACTTGGAGTAGCGCCGCAGTCGCAGTTCCTCCTCCGCCGGCAGCTCGCGGCCGGTGTAGACGATCACCGGCGGGAACTGCGCGGACTCGTCCCGGCTGAGCTCCTCCAGCAGGTCGAAGCCGGTCCGGTCGGGCAGCGTCAGGTCGAGGACCATGCAGTCGAAGGTGCGCGCCTTCAGCTCCTCGAGGCACGCGGCCGCGGTGCCCGCGCCCACCGCCTCGACGTCGCGGGTGGCGAGGAGCTGCCGGATGCTCTCGAGCTGGTTGGCGTCGTCCTCGACGATCAGGACCCGGCGCACCCGTTGCGCGAGGCGCGTCTCCAGGTGCTCCAGCGCCTGCGACAGCGCCTCCCGGGTCACCGGCTTCAGCACGAAGCCCACGGCGCCGTAGGCCATCGCGGTCTGCATGTAGTCGCCGACCGACACGACATGGACCGGGATGTGCCGGGTGCGCACGTCGCGCTTCAGCCTGTCGAGCACCGACAGCCCGGTGTGGTCCGGCAGGCCGATGTCGAGGACGATCGCGTGCGGCAGGTACTGGCGGGCCATGACCACGCCGTCGTCGGCGGTGTGCGCGATCAGGCACTGGAAGCCGTGCTCGTGCGCGAGGTCGTAGAGGATGCGGGCGAAGCGCGTGTCGTCGTCCACGACGAGGATGACGCGGCTGTCGCCCGAGAGCCGCTCGCGGTCGTCGTCCACCGGCGTGATCGCCGCCGGCGGCGGCGCCTCCGACGCTGCCACGAGGGACAGGCGCCGCGGAGGCGCAGGCTGCGCCGGCTGGTGCGGCACCCGGGCCGGATCGTGACGTTCCGGAAGCAGCAGGGTGAAGGTGCTGCCGATGCCGACCTGGCTTTCCATCCGGAGCGTTCCGCCCAGCAGGCGGGCGAGCTCCCGCGAGATCGACAGCCCGAGCCCGGTGCCGCCATATTTGCGGCTGATCGACCCGTCGCCCTGCTGGAACGCCTCGAAGATCGCCTCGCCCTGCTCCGGCGGGATGCGGCTCGCCCGCTCCAGCTCCTGCGCCTGACCCTGCAGCGACGTCTGGGCCCGGGCCAGCGCGTCGCGCTGGGATTCGAGCGATGTCGCCTGCCTGCCGAGCCGTGCGTTCGCCTCCTCCAGCTCGGTCTGCTGCAGCTCCAGCCGGTTCTGCGTGTGCAGCAGGGCCTGGCTCTGCTCCTCCAGCTCCTCGTTCGCGGCGCGCAGCTCCTCGCCCTGCGCCTGCAGTTCCTCGGCCTGGCGCCGGGTTTCCTCCAGCAGCTCCTGGAGCCGGGTGCGATGACGGCTGGAGCGGATCGCGATCGCGATCTGGGGTGCCGCCTCCCGCAGCAGCGCCCGCTCCCGCTCGCCGGTCCGGCGGAGAAATCCCAGCTCGATGACGGCGTTGACGTCCCCGTCCGCCACCACCGGGACGATCAGCAGCCGTCCGGGACGGCCGCGGGCGAGACCGGAGCCGAAATGCAGGTACGCGTGCGGCACGTCCCGGACCTCGAGCGTGCGCCGGTCGTGGACGGCCTGCCCCAGCAGGCCGTCGCCAGGGCCGAAGCCTTCCGGCAGCGGCGCATCGGCGGGGGTGCCGTAGGCCGCGGTCCGCCGGAAATCCTGCCCCTCGCGGACGAACATGGCGCCTGCGTCGGCGTCGAGGTAGGGAGCGAGATAGCCGAGCACCGCCTGCGAGAGCTGCTCGACGCCCTGCTCGCCCCCCATGCGCTCGGCGAGTCCGACCTGGCCCTGCTGCACCCATCCGTACTGCCGGATGGCCACACGGTTGCGGATGTAGAGATAGCCGGCGGCGGCGAGGATCCACGCCGTCAGGATGCCCAGGCCACGGTTGATGCGGGCGACCTCGGGATCGATTCCGGGAGGGGCCACAAGATAGCCCACCCCCACCAGCACCGTGGCCAGGATCGCGAGCGCCACGGGAACCTGCGGCAGCGAGGCGAAATATGCCAGCGCGACCGGGAACAGGTAGATCACCCAGACCGAGGTGCCGAGCGGCACCATCAGGTCGCTGACGAAGACGACCGTCATCAGCGCGAGCAGTCCGGCATAGACCAGCGGCTCGGACTGCTGGGGCTTCGGGAATCGCATCGGACGGGAGCCCCGGTTGGTGCGCTGCGACGGGCAGCCTGACGACGTTTCCGGGAGCACCGACCGTGCGCCCGGCGCGGCGCCCCCTGCGCCGGCGATCAGTGAGATACGTCGCGCGCCGGACGTGAAAAGCCCCCGCGCGGCTTCGGGCCGGCGGCGATGGCTCTCGAGGCTGGCGGAAGGGCCGCCCGTGCCCGGTCCGGGCGGGGATCAGGCCCCGACGACCCGGGGCCGTCTGCTGGTGCGCAGGGTCGTCACCGCCGCGCTGTCGCCATTGTCGGTGTAGACCCGGGCCTTCAGCGGCGCCACGCTCAGGCGCGGCGGGAGCGACGCCTCGTCCTCGCCCGGCAGGTCCACCTCGATCCGCTCCGACGTGTCGTCCACGGCAAGCTCCACCCGCCGCATCCCATTGTGGCGGCGCACTGCGACGGGACGGCCGCCGATGACGCCCGGCCCGTCCTCGACAAGGACGAGGTCGTGCGGCCGCACGAACAGCTGCGCCGGCCCGTCCGGCAGGTGCGCCGGCGTCAGCGCGAGCGGCGAGCCTGCCAGCAGGAGGCGGCCGTCGGACACCGTCACCGGCAGCACGCTGGAGTCGCCGATGAAGGAGAAGACGAAGGGCGAACCGGGGCTGTTGTAGACCTCGTCCGCCGTTCCCACTTGCTCGATGCGGCCCTGGCTCATCACCACCACCCGGTCGGCCAGCTCGAGCGCCTCGTCCTGGTCGTGGGTGACGAAGACGGTAGTGTGGCCGGTCCGATCGTGCAGCTCGCGCAGCCAGCGCCGCAGCTCGCGCCGCACCTTGGCGTCGAGCGCGCCGAACGGCTCGTCGAGCAGCAGCACCCGTGGCTCGATCGCCAGCGCCCGGGCCAGCGCGACCCGCTGGCGCTGGCCGCCGGAGAGCTGGCTGGGAAAGCGCCGCTCGAGCCCGGAGAGCTGAACGAGATCGAGCAGTTCGGATACCCGCCGGCTGATCTCGCGCGCGCCCGGCCGCGTCGCGCGCGGGCGCACCTTCAGCCCGAAGCCGACGTTGGCGCCGACAGTCATGTGCTTGAACAGGGCGTAGTGCTGGAACACGAAGCCGACGTTGCGCTCCTGGACCGTCTTCCGCGACGCATCCTCGTCGCCGAAGAACACCTTGCCCTCGGTCGGCATCTCCAGGCCGGCGATGATCCTGAGCAGCGTCGTCTTGCCCGAGCCGGACGGGCCCAGCAGCGCGATCAGCTCGCCCGAGCGGATGTCCAGCGACACGTCGTGGAGCGCCGGATAGCGATCGAACTCCTTGCGAAGACCGACGATGCGGATGTCCATGGCGTTACCTCAGTGACGGCGGCCGCCCGACAGCTCGTCGGCGTAGCGCCATTCCAGGAAAGACTTGGCGGCAAGGGTGAGGAGCGCAAGCAGCGCGAGCAGCGAAGCCACGGCGAAGGCGGCCGCGAACTGGTACTCGTTGTAGAGGATCTCCACCTGCAGCGGCATGGTGTTGGTGAGCCCGCGGATGTGGCCGGAGACGACCGACACCGCGCCGAATTCGCCCATCGCCCGCGCGTTGCACAGCAGCACGCCGTAGAGCAGCGCCCACTTCACGTTGGGCAGCGTCACGTAGAGGAAGGTCTTCCAGCCGCTGGCGCCCAGCGAGATCGCCGCCTCCTCGTCCCCGGTCCCCTGCTCCTGCATCAGCGGGATCAGCTCGCGGGCAACGAAGGGGAAGGTAACGAAGATCGTCGCCAGCACGATACCGGGCACGGCGAAGATGATCTCGATCCCGTTCTCGCGCAGCCAGGGGCCGAGATAGCCCTGCGCCCCGAACAGGAGTACGTAGATCATGCCCGAGATCACCGGCGAGACCGAGAACGGCAGGTCGATCAGGGTGACGAGGAAGCTCTTGCCGCGGAACTCGTACTTGGCGATGGCCCAGGCGGCGGCGATCCCGAACACCAGGTTGCAGGGCACCGCGATTGCCGCCACCAGCAGGGTGAGCCGGATCGCTGCGAGCGCGTCCGGATCGGTCAGCGCGGCGAAATAGGCGTCCAGCCCCGCCCGCAGCGCCTCGTCGAACACAGCGACCAGCGGCAGCAGCAGGAACAGCGCGAGAAAGGCCAGCGCAACGAGGATCAGCGTGACGCGGACGGCGGGCGACTCGGTCGTTACCGGCCGGCGGCGGGCGGAACCGGCAGCATCATGCGCCATGACCGAACCTCTTCCGGCTCCACGCCTGCAGCAGGTTGATCACCAGCAGCATGGCAAAGGAGATTGCGAGCATGACCGTGGCGATGGCCGAGGCTCCGGCATAGCTGAACTCCTCCAGCCGGATGCGGATCAGCAGCGGCGCGATCTCGGAGACGTGGGGGATGTTGCCGGCGATGAAGATGACCGAGCCGTACTCCCCGATGGCGCGGGCAAGCGCCAGCGCATAGCCGGTCAGCAGCGGCGGGAGCAGCATCGGCAGGATGATGCGGATGATCGTCTGCCACCGCCGCGCGCCCAGGGTGGCGGCCGCCTCCTCCAGCTCCCGGTCGATCTCCTCGATTACCGGCTGCACGGTGCGGACCACGAACGGCAGGCTGATGAAGGTGAGCGCGACGACGATGCCGATCGGGGTGTAGGCCACCTTGATGCCGAGCTGGGAAAGGTACTGGCCGACCCAGCCGTTCGGGGCGTAGAGCGCGGTCAGCGAGATGCCGGCAACCGCCGTCGGCAGCGCGAACGGCAGGTCGATGAAGGCGTCGAGCAGCCGGCGCCCCGGGAAGCGGTAGCGCACCAGCACCCAGGCGAGGAGCAGCCCGAACACGGCGTTGATGGAGGCCGCGATCAGCGCGGTGACGAAGCTCACCTTCAGCGCCGACACCGTGCGCGGGTCGCTCGCCAGCCGCCAGAACTCGTCCCAGCCCAGGCCGGCGCTCCACGCGACCAGCGCGCCGAGCGGGATGAGCACGATCAGGCACAGATAGGTGACGGCGAAACCGAGCGTCAGCCCGAAGCCCGGGATGACGCTCGGCTGCTTCAGCCGGCGGCGGGCCGGCTGCGGTCGTCCGATGACGGCGACGTCGGCCACGCGGCGCGCGCCTCAGTGCGTGTAGATCTGGTCGAAGATGCCGCCGTCGGCGAAGTGGGAAGGCTGCGCCTGGCTCCAGCCGCCGAACAGCGGATCGTCGATCGTGACCAGGGTCACCTCCGGGAAGCGGGCCAGATCCTCCGGATCCACGCCGCTCGGGTCATACGGACGGTAGTAGTTCTTCGCGGCGATGGACTGGCCGACGGGCGAGTAGAGGTAGTTCAGATAGGCCTCGGCCACCTCCCGCGTCCCCTTGGCATCGACGTTGGCGTCGAGCAGCGCCACCGGCGGCTCGGCCAGGATCGAGACCGACGGCACCACGATCTCGAACTGGTCGGGCCCGAGCTCCTCGAGGGCGAGGAAGGCCTCGTTCTCCCAGGCCAGCAGCACGTCGCCGATGCCGCGCTGGACGAAGGTGGTCGTCGAGCCGCGGGCGCCGGTGTCCAGCACCGGCACGTGGCGGAACAGCTCGGCGACAAAGGCGCGCGCCTGCTCCTGGTCGCCGCCGTACTGCTGGCTCGCCCACGCCCAGGCGGCAAGGTAGTTCCAGCGGGCGCCCCCGGACGTCTTCGGATTGGGTGTGATGACCTCGATCCCCTCCCGGACCAGGTCGTCCCAGTCCTGAATGTTCTTGGGGTTCCCGGCGCGGACCAGGAAGACGACGGTCGAGGTGTAGGGCGCGGAGTTGTTGGCCAACCGCTGCCGCCAGTCCTTCGGCAGCAGGTCCGTCGCCTCGGCGATGGCGTCGATGTCGGCCTCGAGGGCGAGGGTCACCACGTCCGCCTCGAGCCCGTCGATTACCGCGCGCGCCTGCGCACCGGAGCCGCCGTGGGACTGCCGGACGATGACCTCCTCGCCGGTCTCGGCCAGCCAGTACTCCTGGAAGGCCTCGTTGAACTCCTGATACAGCTCGCGCGTGGGGTCGTAGGAGACGTTCAGGATGGTCGTCTGCGCCAGTGCTGGGCCTGCTGCCAGCATCGATGCGGCGAACGCCAGCGCCAGGCTCGGTCGGCTGTACTGCATCACGGTCTCCTATTCCTATCGGACTAGTCGAGATATATACTCCCTCCGCGGTCCGGGTTGTCAATGGGGGTCGCTGCGGCCGGGTGGCGTGCCCCAGGCCCTTGAGGAACTGCCGGAACCCGGACGACAGCGGCACCGGAACACGCGCCACGAGCGAAGGAGGTGCGCGATGGAGACCAGCGTCAGCCGAACCAGCCACCTCCCGGACGGGATGGCGGCTGCACCCGCGGACAGCGGGCATGACGGCGGCGGGGTCAGGATCGCGGTCATCGGCGGCGGCTTCAGCGGCACCATGACCGCCCTCCACCTGCTGTGGCGCAGCCGGCGCGGCGACCGGGTCTACCTGTTCGAGCGCAGCCAGCGCGTCGGCCCCGGCGTCGCCTATTCGACCGCGCACCCGCGCCACCTGGTGAACACGCGGGTGGAGAACATGAGCGCCTTCGCCGACGACCCCGACCATTTCGCGCGCTGGCTCGCCCGCCAGCCGGCACAGCACACGCTGGGCCAGCGCACCCCGGCCGGGCTGTTCGTCAAACGCTCGACCTACGGCGCCTACATCCAGGAGCTGATGCGCGACGCCATCACCCGTCCCGGCGGTGCGGACAACCTGTTCCTGGTGGACGACGCGGCGGAAGCGGCGGAGCGCGTCGAGGGCCGCTGGATCATCACCTCGCACCTCGGCCGCCGCTACGAGGTCGACGCGATCGTCCTCGCCATCGGCACCCTTGCGCGCGACGATGGCGAGATCCCGTACTTCGTCGGCGATCCGTGGCGCGCGGACGCGCTGGAAGGACTGGATCCGGAGAAGGCGGTGCTGCTGCTCGGCACCGGCCTTACCATGGTGGACCTCGCGCTCAAGCTGATCGACCAGGGCTTCGCCGCACCGATCATCGCCATGTCGCGCCGCGGCCAGTTGCCGCAGGCGCACGCGCCTGCGCGGCCGTGGTCCGGCCTCCGCCTCGACGCGGACGACCACAGCTCGCTGGCAAAGCTGTTCCGCGCCGTGCGGCGCGAACTCGCGCGGGCGGAGGCGGAGGGCGTCGGCTGGCGGTCGGTCATCGACGCCATTCGCCCCAACTGCCAGCTGCTGTGGCGCAGCCTCAGCGAGGCGGACAGGGCCCGCTTCCTGCGCCATGTCCGCCCGTGGTGGGAGGTCCACCGGCACCGGATGGCGCCGCCAGTTGCCGCCACCTTCCAGGCGCTGCGCGCCTCCGGCCGGTTGCAGCTTCTTGCCGGGCGGCTGCTGTCCGTCGAACCGGCCGACAGCGCGGCGACGGTTACCTGGCGCCCGCGCGGGGCCAGCGTGGCCCAGTCGCTCGCCGTCCAGCGCGTCATCGACTGCACCGGGCTCAAGGGCGACGTGGCCCACACGCGAGAACCCCTGCTCCGCAGTCTGCTCGACGCCGGCCTGCTGCGGCCGAACGCGCTCGGCCTCGGCGTGGACGTCGAGCCGCCGGGTTCGGCGGTCGGCCGGGACGGCGAGATCACCCCCGGCCTCTACGCCATCGGGGCGATCACGCGCGGCGCGTTCTGGGAGATCACGGCCGTCGCCGACATCCGCGCGCAGGCGGAGCAGGTGGCGGCGACGGCGATCTACCTGGCGCGCGAGCGCCACGCGGCTGCCGGAAGGGCGGCCTGACGCGTCGTCGCCGCTACAGCCAGAACAGCTGGAGCGCGACCAGGGCCACCACGATGCTGATGAGTGTCAGCGGCGCCCCCAGCCGCGGAAAGTCGGAGAAGCGGTAGCCGGCCAGCCCCATCACCAGGGTGTTGTTGTGGTGGCCGAAGGGGGTGAGGAAGTCGATCGAGGCGCCGACCGCCACCGCGACCAGGAGCGGCGCCGGCGGCAGGCCCGTGCTCTCGGCCACTGCCACCGCGATCGGGGCCAGCGCCACCGCGATCGACGGGTTGTTGACGAAGGGCGTCAGCGCCACCGAGGCCACCAGCAGGCAGCCGACGGGAAAGAGCGGCGTTCCCTCCGGGGCGAGCGCCACCAGCGCCTCGGCCAGCACCGCGGCCGCGCCGGTCTCGCTGACCGCGGCGCCAAGCGGAATCATGGCCGCCAGCATGATCACGATCGGCCAGTTGATGGTCTCCAGCCCCTCGCGCAACCGCAGCGCGCCGCTGAGCGCGAGCGCAAGGACGACGAGGCCGAACGCCGTCTCGGGCGCGAGCAGCCCGGTGGCGGCGACGAGGATCCCGACCGCGACCATGCCGACCGCGAACGCGCCCGGTCGGGCCGAGGGCACCTGCCGCGGCGACAGCGCCAGCGCATCCACCTCGGCGAGCGCCTCTTCCACCGCCGGTTTCGCGCCGCGCAGCACCATCACGTCCCCGATGCCCAGCGCGAGATCCTCGAACCGGCCCTCGATCCGGCGCGCCGAGCGGGAGGCGATCGCCACCACCTGCACGCGGCGGTCGGCGAAGGCGGCGATGGCGCCGATGCGCGATCCGACGACCACGCTTTCCGGCAGCACCACGGCATCGACGAGCGCCGGCTCCTCGCTCCCCTCCCCCGGGCCGGCCGGCCATTCGAGGGCACCGCTCGCCCGCAGCGCCTCCAGCGTCTCCGCCGGCGTCTCCACCAGCAGCACGTCTGCCGGCTGCAACCGGAAGTGCTCGCGGCGGCCGAACAGGCGGCGGCCATCGCGGAAAATGGCATGCACCCGCCCCTCGAGGCGGCTGTCCGCCATGCCGGGGGTGAGGCCGCACAGCTCCGAGCGCGCGGTCAGCACCACCTCCGCGATCAGCTTGCGGGCGCCGAGGCCGGGCGGCGGCACCGGCACCGGCGGCGCCCCCGCCGCGATCCGCGGCGCCTGCCACACGAGCCAGACGATGCCGGCCAGCGTCAGCGGCAGCCCGACGGTAGCGAGGTCGAAGAAGCCGAGGGCCGTGCCGGTCGCGGTTTCCAGCGTCTGGCTGACCAGCAGGTTGGCGGGGGTGCCGATCACGGAGCACAGCCCGCCCAGAAGCGTCGCGAACGACATCGGCATCAGCACGCGCGCCATGGGCATGCCGAGGCCGGCGCAGACCGCGATCGCGATCGGCAGCATGAGCGCCAGCGCACCAACGTTGTTGATGAAGACCGAGACCGCCGCCGCGGCCCCGCACAGCACGGCCACGGCCAGCCGCTCCTCGCGCACATGGGCGATGACATGGCCGGCGATCACGTCGATCGCACGGGTCCGCGCCAGGACCTGCACGATCAGCAGCATCTCGACGACCGTGACCACGGCCGGATTGGCGAAGCCCGAGAACAGCGCGCGGGCCGGCACCAGTCCGAGGAGGAAGCCCGCCGCGAGCCCGACGAGCGCCACCAGTTCGACCCGGAGCCGCTGCAGCGCGAAACCGGCGAGCAACGTCGCCATCAGCGCCAGGATGGCGACCTGGTCGAAGGTCATGACGGGGTGGGCCGCGACAGGCCGGCCCGCGGAGACCGCAGCGGCATCCGCTCACTCAAGAGGAATGCCGCGCCGCTGTCAAAAGCGACGCGCGGGCGTCAGGCCGCGCCGGCGCGCACCATCGGCATCGCCAGCGGGTCCGCTCCACGGACGGCATCGGCGATCGTCGTCTGGTCGAGCACCGTGCGCATGGCGCCCGCGACCCGGGCGAACACGCGCCTGACCTCGCACCCGCTTTCGTTGATGCAGTCCTCGCAGCGGCGGTAGGCGGTGCGCGACAGGCAGGGCAAGGGCGCGATCGGGCCGTCCATCAGGCGGAGCACCTGCCCGAAGGTGATCATGTCCGCCGGCCGGTGCAGGGCATAGCCGCCGGAGCGGCCGCGGCGGCTGTAGACGATCCCCTCGTGCTTGAGGTCGAGCAGGATCTGCTCGAGGAACTTCTTCGGGATGTTCTGCTGCTCGGCGATCTCCGCGGTCGCCATCGCGCCCTCCGGCGCGCGCGCCAGCGCGACGAGCGCCTTGAACGCGTATTTTGCCTTCTGCGAGATCATGGTCGTGGGCCCTGCCTGAAGATATGAATATCTATTCACTCGCTAGGAAATAGGCAAACCATTCTTTTTCGTGAGGGCGCGACGCATGGTCCCGCCTCCCGCAAGGGTCATGCCGCATGTGCCGTTGAACGGCCGCACCACGCTGCCTTAGGCTCCGCGGCCATGGACGGATTGTATCAGCCAGACGTTCTTGACGAACTGAAGGCAGGGGCGGAAAGCCTGCTGCCGCAATGGGGCCTGACGCCGGCGACTCGGCTGACGCTGCTCAGCGTTTCGGAGAACGCGACCTACCGGGCGGACGACCCGGAGCGGGAGGCGCCGGTGATCCTGCGCGTCCACCGCCCCCATTACCACAGCCGGGCGGAGATCGACTCCGAGCTGATGTGGATCGACGCGCTGCGCGAATCGGGAACGGTCGCCACCCCTGCCCCGCTGGCGACGCTGGACGGCCGGCGGATCGCCGCCTTCGACCATCGCGGCGAGCCGCGCCACGTCGCCGCCTTTGCCTTCATGCGCGGCCGCGAGCCGGTGCCGACGGCAGCGCTGGTGGACGGGTTCGAGCTGCTGGGTCAGGTGTCGGCGCGGCTGCATGCCCACGCCCGTCGCTGGCAGCCGCCGGCCGGCTTCGTCCGCAAGCACTGGACGTGGGAGACGACGCTGGGCCCCCGGCCGCACTGGGGCCCGTGGCAGGCGGCGGCCGGCCTTGACGCCGCCGGCATCGCGCTGATCGAGCGCGCATCCGCCGACA
>ERZ777003.3700-NODE-3700-length-14232-cov-7.378148_pt1 | contig 14232 bp, 15 predicted proteins | sample MGYA00374956_ERZ777003 | MGnify/ENA primary metagenome ERZ777003 (study PRJEB29302, sample SAMN06268252) | bioreactor metagenome | isolation source: Joint BioEnergy Institute, California, USA | place: USA:Joint BioEnergy Institute, California, USA | collected... | reverse complement strand
CGCCGCGGCGATCGAGCGCGACGCCTTCGACATCGAGGTGGCCGCGCTGCACCAGGGCTTCCTCCGCCAGGTCCGCGCACGCGGCGGCACTCTCGCGCTGGGTCACCGCGCCGCGCGCATCACGCGCGAGCGAGGGGCGTGGCGGGTCGAGGCGGGCGGTGGCGCCTTCGTCGCGCCGCTGCTCGTCAACGCCGCCGGTGCCTGGGGCGACGAGGTGGCGCGGCTCGCCGGCCTCTCGCCGATCGGCCTGCAGCCGAAGCGCCGCACGGCGCTGATCGTGGACCCCGGGCCCTATGACTGCGCCGACTGGCCGCTGCTCAACGACGCCGACCACACTTGGTATGTCCGCCCGGAGGCGCGGCGGAAGCTGCTCGTCAGCCCGGCCGACGAGACCGACATAGAGCCCTGCGACGTCCAGCCGGATGAGCTCGACGTCGCGATCGCGATCGACCGGATGCAGCAGGCGCTGAACATCCCGGTGCGGCATGTGGAGCACCGCTGGGCGGGCCTGCGGACCTTTACGCCGGACCGCAGCCTGGCGATCGGCCCGGGCGAGGCGGAAGGCTTCTTCTGGACCTGCGGCCAGGGCGGCTACGGCATCCAGACCGCTCCGGCCGCCGGGCGACTCCTGGCGGCGCTGGTGACCGGCCGAGACCCGGGGCCGGAACTGGCGCGCGCGGTGCCGCTGGTGGACCCGCGGCGGTTCACGCGGAGCGGCGCGCGGTGAATTATGCCCGACCCGGCCCTCCGGCCGGGTCGGAGCGCATGACCGGTTCGGCGAGCGCGGCAGGCACGACCGCTGCTCAACGCCCGTGGCGCGCCAGCAGAGGGATCATGCGGGCCGCCACGTCATCGTGCCGCACCAGCGCGTGCCAGAGCGTCGCCAGCACGTGCAGCGTCACCAGGCCGAGCATCAGGTTCGCGAGCACCTCGTGGACGTCCTCGATGTCGCGGTGAATGTTCCAGGACGCGAAGGAGTTGGGGATCTCGAACAGCCCCAGGACCGGCAGTGGCCTGCGGCCGGACATCGCGAGGAGCAGGCCGGTGAGAGGCAACAGCAGCATCAGGGCATACAGCGCGAGATGCACGGCTTGCGCCAGGCGTTCCTCCCTATGCGGCCCGGCCAGGCCCGGCGCCGTCCCGGCCGCGTCGCCCGGCGGCGGCATCAGGCGCGCCAGCACGCGCGGCGGCAGCAGCGCCAGGACCGCGAGGCCCATGAGCGCATGGGTGCCGGTCAGCGTCGTCCGCATTGGTCCGCGGGCCACGCCATCCATGACCTGGCTGAGGACCCAGGCGGCGGCGATCGCGACGGCCATGGTCCAGTGCAGAGCGATGCTCAGGCGCGAATAGCGAGGGGTCGTCATGGGTGTCTCCTGCGCGCCGGGCGCAGTGCATGCCCGGCGCGCAGAATCCAGACCCGATGTCGCAGGCGTGCGTCCTTGATGTGACGCAAGCCCGTGTGACGCAGTGTTACGGCGGGGCCGCGCCCTGGCGGCTCCTCGCTACTCCGCCGGTGGCGGCGGGGGGCTCGCCGGCCGGCCGCGCTCGCTGCTCGCCCAGGCGTGACCGTGGACGAGGCCGTCGTCGTAGGCCTCCTCGGCCGCGGGCACGAGCACGACCGCGGCCCTGCGGCCGATGCCCGGTGTCGCCTTCTCCCGGGCCCAGCCATGGCCGTGCACCAGGCCCTCGTCGTAACGGTCCTCCGACATGGCTCGCGCTCCTCTGCTGCCGGTGGGGAGTGGCGCCGCGCTACTTTGCCGGCGCCGGCTGGCGGCACGCCTCGGCCATCGTCGGCGCCGCGGCGTCGTGGAACTGCGCCGCCTCGGTCGAGTGGGCGAGCGCCGTCGTGCTCGAATGCCCGCCGCCCGCTGCGGTGGCGACCGCGTCGAAGTAGCCGACGCCCACCTCGCGCTGGTGGCGGACGGCGGTGAAGCCCTCCGCCTCGGCCGCGAACTCGGCCTGCTGCAGCTCGCTGTAGGCGCCCATGCCGCGGTCGCGATAGGCGCGGGCCAGCTTGAACATGGAGAGGTTCAGGCTGTGGAAGCCGGCGAGGGTGACGAACTGGAACTTGTAGCCCATCGCGGCCAACTCGCGCTGGAACCGCGTCGCGGCCTCCACGCCCATCTTGCGCTGCCAGTTGAAGCTCGGCGAGCAGTTGTAGGCGAGCATCTTGCCGGGGAACTCGCGGTGGATCGCCTCGGCGAAGTCGCGCGCGTCGTCGAGGTCGGGCTCCGAGGTCTCCCACCACAGCAGGTCGGCATAGGGCGCGTAGGCGAGGCTGCGCGCGATGGCGTATTGCTTGCCGACACCGGGCTTGATGCGGAAGAAGCCCTCCGGCGTGCGCTCGCCGGTGATGAAGGGCCGGTCGCGCTCGTCCACGTCGGAGGTGAGGAGCTGCGCGCTCTCCGCGTCGGTGCGGCAGAGCAGCACCGTCGGCACGCCCTCGACATCGGCGGCGAGGCGGGCGGCGTTGAGGGTGCGGATGTGCTGGCTGATCGGCACCAGCACCTTGCCGCCGAGATGGCCGCACTTCTTCTCGCTTGCGAGCTGGTCCTCGAAGTGCACGCCGGCGGCGCCGGCCTCGATCATCGCGCGCATCAGCTCATAGGCGTTGAGCGCGCCGCCGAAGCCAGCCTCGGCGTCGGCGACGATCGGGGCCATCCAGTAGGTGTCGTCGCCCTTGGCCTCCAGTGTCGCGATCTGGTCGGCGCGGCGCAGCGCGTTGTTGATCCGCCGCACCACCGCCGGCACGGAGTCCACGGGATAGAGCGACTGGTCCGGGTACGTTGTGCAGGCGGTATTGGCGTCCGCCGCGACCTGCCAGCCGGAGAGGTAGATCGCCTTCAGCCCGGCCTTCACCTGCTGCACGGCCTGCATGCCGGTCAGCGCGCCGAGCGTTGCCACGAAGGGCTCGGTCCTGAGCAGGTGCCACAGGCGTCGCGCGCCCATCTCGGCCAGGGTGTGCCTGATGCGGAACGAGCCGGCGAGGCGCTCGACATCCGCCGGCGTGTAGTCGCGGCGGATGCCGTCGAAGCGGCCGGGTTCGGCGCTCGGGAAGGCGCCGGCATGGCCGTCCGGGGCGTGGGTCGGGGTCGGGGTGGGGCGCATCCGCGGTCTCCAGTGATTGCGTGCGGTGCGTCAAGAATTCACATTGCAGGTGCGAAGTTCAGCCCAAATTGGCGCTCCTGTGCCGCAAGAGCGTGGAGTTTTTGACGAAATCGCCGCGCGATTTGTAAAGGATGTAAAGAATGGCGCGCCCCCTGATCGGCCGCACCGTCCGTCGCCTGCGCCTCGAGCGCGGCCTGACGCAGCAGGCGCTCGCTGCCCGTCTCGGGATCTCCGCGAGCTACCTGAACCTGATCGAGCACGACCAGCGCGCGGTCACCGCCTCGCTGCTGATCAAGCTGACCGAGGCGCTGGGCGTGGACCTCGCCGCGCTCTCCGGCAGCGCCGAGCGCCAGCTCGAGGCCGGGCTGCGCGAGGTGCTCACCGACCCGATGCTCGGCGTGGAGGAGGTGCCGGAGGGCGAGGTGGCCGCGGCGGCGGCGAGCGCGCCGAACCTCGCGCGCGCCGTGCTTGCCCTCTACCGCGCCTGGCGCGTGGCGCGCGAGGACGCGAGCGGCATCGCGCTCCCCTCCGGCCGCCGCATCCTGCTGCCGACCGAGGAGGCGCGCGACTTCTTCCACGAGCACGCCAACCACTTCCCGGCGCTGGAGGCGGCCGCGGAGGCGATCGGCCGCGAGCTCGGCACCGTCGCGCCCGCGGAGCTGAACCACGCCGTCGCGGAGCGCCTGCGCCGGCGCCACGGCCTGACCGTTACCGTCGGCCCGCTGGACGGCGCGTTGCGGCGCTACGACCCGGCGGCGCGGCACCTCGCGCTGAACGAGACGCTGCCGCGCGAGAGCCGCGGCTTCCACATGGCCTTCCAGCTCATGCTGCTGGAGGCGCGCGACGCGGTGGAGGCGGTGCTCGCCCCCGCCGCCCCGTCCAGCGCCGAGGCCGCGGCGCTGATTCGCATCGGCCTGCTCAACTACGCCGCCGGCGCGCTGCTGATGCCCTACGGCGCATATCTTTCCGCCGCGCGCGCTCTGCGCCACGACGTGGAGGCGCTGGCCGCGCGCTTCGGCGTCAGCTTCGAGCAGGCCTGCCACCGGCTCTCGACGCTGCAGCGCGAGGGCGCGCGCGGCGTGCCCTTCTTCTTCCTGCGCGTGGACCCGGCGGGCAACGTGGACAAGCGCTTCTCGGCGGCCGGCTTCCCCTTCGCGCGCTTCGGCGGCTCCTGCCCCAAATGGATCGTGCACCACGCCTTCGCGACGCCGGGCACGCTGCGCGTGCAGGTGGCGACGCTGCCGGACGGGGCGGGCTTCCTCTGCTTCGCGCGCACGGTGCACGGCCCCGCGCCGCGCTGGGGCGAGCCCCCGCCGGTGCATGTGGTGGCGATGGGCTGCGACATCGCGCGCGCGGCGGAGGTGGTGTACGCGGACGGGCTGGACCTGGCGCGCGCGGCGGTCGGCATCGGCCTCTCCTGCCGCCTGTGCGACCGGCCGGACTGCCGCAGCCGTGCCTTCCCGCCGCTCGAGCACCGCCTCGCCCTCGATCCGGCGATCGAGGGGGCGGCGCCCTGGCGGTTCGAGGCGAAACGGCGCTGACGGCCGTCGCCGGGCAGCTTACGCTTGCGCGATCCGGTCGGGGAGGGCGCGATGCTGACGGTCTGGGGCCGCAAGAACTCGATCAACGTGATCAAGGTCCTCTGGGGCCTGACGGAGCTTGGCCTGCCCTATGAGCGCATCGACGCCGGCATGGCCTTCGGCCGGGTGAACGACCCGGACTACCGCGCGATGAACCCGAACGGCCGCGTGCCGACGCTGGTGGACGGTGACTACGTGCTGTGGGAGTCGAACTCGGTCCTCCGCTACCTCTGCATGAAGCATGGCGGGGCGAAGGGGCTCGCGCTCTATCCGGCCGATCCCGGGGCGCGGGCGAGCGTGGATCGCTGGCTCGATTGGCAGCTCTCCACGCTGAGCCCGGCGGAGCGGAACCTGTTCTGGGGCATGGTCCGCACGCCGCCGGAGAAGCGCGACATGGCGCAGGTGACGGGCGCGATGAAGGCGGCGGCGGAGTGCTGGGCGATCCTGGACGCGCGGCTGGCGAAGCATGGCGGGCCGTTCGTGGAGGGGGCGGCCTTCACGCTCGCGGACATCGTGCTCGGCGCTTATGCGCGGCGCTGGTTCGGCGAGGAGGTGCGGGTGGAGGGGATGCCCGACTTCCCGGCGCTGCGGGCCTGGTACGAGCGGCTGGGCGAGCGCGAGGGATTCCGGCTGTGGCTCGGGCCCAGGCTGACCTGAGGCGGCCGCGGGACGGGGCCGGACACCACGGACCTGATCGTCGCCGCCACGCTGACCCTGCTTGCCCTGATCGGCCTCGGGGCGGTGTTGGCCTACCACACCTATGGCTCCGCCATGCGCCAGTACGGAGGCGGCGTGCGGAGCGGTGCCGAGATGGTGGCGCGCAGCGAGGCGCGAATCGAGGAGAGCCTCCGCCTGCAGGCGCAGACGGTGGCGCTGCTTGAGGCGATCCTGGAGGAGTTGCGCCGCAGGCACGGCGGCGACAGCGGTGGCGGCAGAAGCGTACCGCCCTCACCCGGCGATGCGTGAGCCGCGGGACCATTGGCCCGCGCCGTCCGATGACGGAGTCGGGCAGGAGAGGACGCCATGGGACACGAACAGGACCCGCAGGCGCCCATGTCGGCAGCCTGGCAGGAGCGGGATCGGCAGGCGCGCGTCGCCGCAGCGCGGCGCTGGGCCGAGGCGCACCTCGACCGCAGCCCCTTCGGCGAAGGGTTGGCGCGGCGGCTGGCTGAGAAGCTCTGGGCCTCGTCGGAGGGAACGGGACTCATCCATCAATTCCACCGCGACTACTGTGGTCACGGGCTGATCCGCACCGCGGAGGGCGTGAAGCTGTGCGAGATCTTCGACGGCGGCGACTTCACAGGCCCCGCCATCGCGCAGTGGGACGACAAGGAGGCCTTCGTCGCCTTCTTCGCGCGCCAGTCCGACTGGACCTGCTCGGGCTCCGAGCCGGGCGAGCCGGTGTTCTACACCGAGGATGACTGGAGCCGCTGCAACCAGCGCCTGACGCGCGAGGCGATCGAGGCGTTCTGCGCCGGCGCCTGACCCGCTCGCGGGCGGGCCAGGCGGGCGCCCCCGCCTCACCCCTTCACGTCCATCGCCTGCCGCAGTCCGTCGCTCAGCAGGTTGAAGCAGATGGAGGTGACGAAGATGCACGCCCCCGGCAGCACCGCGACCCAGGGCTGCACGTAGATCGCCGTGCGCAGCGTGTTCAGCATCAGGCCCCATTCGGGCTCCGGCGGCTTGGTACCGAGGCCGAGGAAGGAGAGGCCGCTCGCCAGGATCATGCTCACGCTGATCAGGCTGGTCGCATAGATGAAGATCGGGCCCAGCACGTTGCCCAGCACGTGCACCCGCACCACGGTGAAGGCTCCCGCCCCGCTCGCCCGCGCCGCGTCCACGAAGTCGAGGCTCCGCACCCCCGTCGTCACGCTCTCCGCCACGCGGATGATCGGCGGGATGAAGACCAGGGTCAGCGCCAGGATCGCGTTCAGGATTCCCGCCCCGAGCGCGCCGGAGATCGCCACCGCCAGCAGCACGGAGGGGAAGGCGTAGAACACGTCGGTCACGCGCATGATCGCCATGTTCACCTTGCCGCCCGCGTAGCCCGCCAGCACGCCGAGCACCGTGCCGACCACGAAGGCGATCGCCACCGGCACGATCCCCATGAACCAGGAGAGCCGCCCGCCGTAGAGCAGCCGCGTCAGCATGTCGCGCCCCAGCTCGTCCGTCCCGAGCAGGTAGCCCGGCGTGCCGATCGCGCGCAGGCGGCGGAGCATGCTGCCCTGGTAGGGATCGTGCGGCGCGAGCAGCGGGGCGAAGACGATGGCGAGGAACATCAGCAGCAGGATCAGCGCGCAGGCGATCGTCACCGGATCGCGCCGCAGCCGCTTCCACACGCCGGCCCAGTAGCCCTGAGAACGGACCGGGGCCTGCCTGGCCTGGACGGCAAGCTCCGCCTCGGCGGCGGTCTGCGGCGCGGTCGTCGTCGTCATGCTCATCGGCGCAATGCCCTCCTCACGCCCGCCGGATGCGCGGGTCGAGCGCCGTCTGCATCAGGTCCACCACCAGGTTCAGCGCGACGAAGAACATCGCCAGCACCAGGATCGTGCCCTGCAGCACCGGCAGGTCGCGCTGGAAGATCGCGTTGTTGAGCAGCAGCCCCGTCCCCGGCCAGGAGAACACCGTCTCCACCAGGATCGAGCCGCCCATCAGGTAGCCGAGCTGCAGCCCCATCACCGCCAGCGCGTTGGGCGCCGCGTTCTTCACCACGTGCAGGAACACGCCGCGGCGCGTCAGCCCCTTGCCGCGCAGCGCGACGACGAATTCCTGGTTCATGATCTCGGCGACGATCCCGCGCACCGTGCGGGTCACGATGCCCATCGGGATCACCGAGAGCGTCACCGCCGGCAGGATCAGGTGCTTCACCTGCTCCCAGTCCCAGCTCCAGTCCGCGGAGCCGCCGGGCCCCGCCCCCATCGCCGGCAGCCAGTTGAGCTGCACCGAGAAGATCACCACCAGCACCATGCCGAGCCAGTAATGCGGCACCGACACGCCCGCCACCGCCGTGCCCACCGCCACGCGGTCGAGCAGCGAGCCGCGGAAGGTTCCCGCCAGCCCGCCGAGGATGCAGCCCAGTGCGAAGCCGAGCAGCGCCGCCGCCGCGGCGAGCAGCAGCGTGTTGCCGATCGCGGTGGAGAGGTCGGACCACACCGTCCGTCCCGTCGCCAGCGACCGGCCGAGGTCGCCCTGCGCCACCTTCATCAGCCAGATCCCGAACTGCACCGGCAGCGGCTTGTCGAGGCCGTATTCGCGTCGCACCTGCTCCACCACGTCGCCGGGCGCATCCGGCGGGACGATCGCGTTGATCGGGTCACCCGGCGCGATCTGCACCAGCATGAAGCAGACGAAGCCCACCGCGAGGGCGATGGGGACGGCGTAGAGTACGCGGCGGATCAGATAGCGGATCATCGGTCCCTCGATGGTCCCGGCGCGACCCTCCTGTGGAGGCCGCGCCGGGGACCCTCATTCACTGGATGTAGGGGTAGCGCAGGTCCACGAACCAGGATTGCGGCTGGACGTAGCCGCGGATGCGCGGGCTCATCGCGCGTGGCGCCACGTCGTGGGCGATCCAGACGAACAGCGCCTCGTCCACCCCCGCCGCGTGCAGCCGGGCGAGTGCCGCGTCGAGCTCACGCGGGTCGAAGGCGTTGCGCACGGCGCGGCTCATTTCGTCGAAGCGCGGATCGTTGAAGAAGCCCCAGTTGTTCGAGACCGGCGGCGCCATGTGGCTAGCCCAGAAGCGGATCATGCCGAAGAACGGATCCATCGCGGCGAAGGACACGTTGATCATGTTCGATCCGCGCGCCGAGGCGTGGGTGCAGCCCTGCCGCCAGTTGACGACGAGGGTGTTCCACTCGACCACGTCGAACTCGACGTTCACGCCGAGCGGCCGCAGGTCCTGCTGCAGGAACTCGTTCATCGCGAGCGGCTGCATCTGGCCGGAGCCGGAGGTCGAGATCTGGACACGCAGGTTCAGCGGCCGCTGCGGCCCGTAGCCTGCCTCGGCGAGCAGGCGCCGCGCCTCCTCCTTGTCGGTGCGGATGCGGAAGCTCGGGTTTCCGTACCAGGGGTGGTCGGCCGGGTAGGTGCCGACCGGCGCCACCATGAAGCCGCCGAGAAGCTGCTTCAGCCCCTCGCGATCAATGGCGAGGTTGAGCGCCCGGCGCACCCGCACGTCGCGCAGCGGCGAGCCCTCGGCGAAGCAGGGCTGCCAGGGCCAGACATGCGGCTGGAGGTTGGAGGTGATCTGCATCCCGCGCGCGCGGAGCTGCGGAATCGCATCCGGTGCCGGCGCCTCGATCCAGTCCACCTGGCCGGAGAGCAGGGCGGCGGTGCGCGCGTTGGGTTCCGGGATCGGCAGCAGCACGATGCGCTCCGCCCGCGCCTTCTCTCCCCAGTAATTCTCGTTGCGCACCATCTCGACACGCTCGCGCGGGACGAAGCGCGTCAGGCGGAAGGGGCCGGTGCCGGAGGGGTTGGCGGCGAAGGCGTTCCACGCGGCCTCGGCGTTCGGCGCGCTGGCGCGCAGCCGCTCCCAGTGCGCCGGGCTCGCCATGAACAGGTTGGTGAGGTTGATCGGCAGCAGGCTGTCGGGCTCCGAGGTGTAGAGCGCGACCGTGTACTCATCGATCTTTTCGGCCCGCCGCAGCGTCGGCATGCGGCTGATCGTGAGGCCGACCTGGCGCGGATCGTAGTGCGGCGCCTCGCGGTCCAGCACCTTGCGGACGTTCCACACCACCGCGTCGGCGTTGAAGTCGGAGCCGTCATGGAACTTCACGCCGCGGCGCAGGGTGAAGATCCAGCGCGTGCGGTCGTTCGGGTCGCTGCGCCATTCGGTGGCGAGACCGGGGATCAGGGTCGAGGGCCGGTCGGCCCGCGACAGGTCCCACATGGTCAGGCTGTCGAACAGCGGGATGCCGGTGAAGCGGTTGCCCTCGAAGCCCTGGTCCGGCTGACCGTGGGTGAGCGGGATGTCGCCCGCGGTCATGCCGATCCGGATGGTGCCCTGTGCCTGGGCAGGGCCGGGCAGCCCGGTGGCGAGCGTCGGCAACAGGCCGAGACAGGCGGAGAGCAGCAGGCGGCGGAGATTCATCGGACAGGGGACCTCCCAAGGCCAAATGCTTGGTGCGGTGCAGCAAGGCCCATGCCGCGCCGCCGAACCGGCATCCTACACCAGGGAAGCTCGGCTTTGCCCACACCCGGGGCCCGAACTGCCCATTGATGCGGCGGAATCGCCCGCATTTCGTGCACTGGTGGGTTCGTCTCCGGAAAGGCCGGGCCCATTCCTCCGCCCGCCTCGGTGCCGCGATTAGCGCTGACTTAAGCATTGCCTGCCAGGACTCCCCGGCGTGCCAGGGGCGCACATGCAGCGATGGCGAGGATGGTGGGCAGGACGCAAGGCGGCGGAGGCCGGAGGAGAGGTGGCGACGGCGGCCCGGCCGTCATCGTCCGGTGGCGTGTCGAGGAGGAGAGCCAGTTGCGGCCCCACAACGGCGGCGCCTGGAAGGTCGCCTACGCCGATTTCGTCACCGCCATGATGGCGTTCTTTCTGCTCATGTGGCTGCTCAGCGCCACGACGGAGGAGCAGCGGCGGGCGATCGCCGAGTTCTTCGCCCCGACCAACCCACTGGGACGCGCCGCCACCGGCTCCGGCCTGCCCTTCGGCGGCCAGACGCCGCACGACGACGGGATGATGACCATCACCGCGGGCGCCGTGGCCATCAAGCGTGGACCGCAGCCGGTCGTGGAGATGGATGACGACGACGAGAGCGAGATCCCGGCGCGCCCCGCCCCGTCGCATGACGGCCCGCCGGGTGAGGAGACGATGGAGCCGCGCCGGATCAGCCGCCTGGCGGCGCTGTCGCCGGAGGATGGCGAGGAGGGGGGCGCCGCCGGCGCATGGAATGGCGGCGAGTCTCCGGCTGCCATCCTCCCGGACCAGCCGCCGCCCCTGGCTCCGCAGCGCCCCATCCCAGTCGCGCCTCCCTCCGCCCCGCCCGTGCCGCCGCCGGCGCGCGCCGAGCACGAGCCCGTGCCGGCCGAGTCGGAAGCTCTGCTTCGCGCCCAGAGCGAGGCCGCGCTGCGCGCCGAACTCGCGCGGCGCGAGGCGCTGGAATTCGAGCGCGCCGCCGAGCGCATCCGCGCCGCCGTCCGCGACGATCCCGCGCTCGCCGACCTCGCCCGGCAATTGCTGGTCGAGGAGACGCCCCAGGGGCTGCGCATCCAGATCCTCGACGCCGAGCGCCAGCCCATGTTCGGGCTTGGCGACAGCGCTCCGAACGAGCGCGCGCGGGCGCTGCTCGCGCGGATCGCCCCGGTGATCGCGCGCTTGCCCAACGCGATCAGCATCACCGGCCACACCGACGCGACGCCCTTCCGCGGCACCGGCCCGCTCGGGCGCAGCAATTGGGACCTCTCGGCGGAGCGGGCCAACGCCACCCGCCGCATCCTGCTGGAGAACGGGATCGCCGGGACGCGCTTCCATTCCGTCGCGGGCCATGCGGAGCGCGAGCCGCTGCTGCCCGACCAGCCAACCGCTGCCGCCAACCGGCGGGTGTCGGTCACGCTGCTGCGGATGGTGCCGGATCAACAGGCGGTTTCGCCTGAAGCCGCGGCGCCGTCCCGCCTCGCCTCGGCGCCGGCGCGCCCGGCACCGCCGCGTCCGGCGCCGCCGCATCTGGCCTCCCCACATCCGGGTCAGGTGCGATGATCGGCCTCGCCGGCTTCGGCTTCCTGCTGGTGATGGTGTTCGGCGGCTACATCGCCGCCGGCGGCAACCTCGAGATCATTCTCCGGGCGGTGCCCTTCGAGCTGATGATCATCGCGGGCGCGGCCACGGGCGCCTTCCTCATGGCCAACCCGCCCGCCGAGATGCGGCGCACCCTCGGCGGACTCCGCAAGATCGTCCAGGGCGGGCGCTACACCAAGGCGGACTATGTGGAGCTACTCAGCCTGCTCTACTGGCTCATGCGCCAGGCCCAGGCCAAGGGCGCGCTGGGGCTCGAGCCGCACATCGAGAATCCGCGGGAGAGCCCGGCCTTTACGCGCTTCCCCCGGATCCTCTCCGACCACCATGCGGTCGCGCTGATCTGCGACTACCTGCGCATGGTCGGCATGCACGCCGACGACCCGCACCAGATCGAGGACGTGATGGCGCGCGAGCTCAGGAAGATCAAGGAGGAGGAGCTGCACCCGAGCCGCGCCATGCAGGCGATCGCCGACGCGCTGCCCGCGCTCGGCATCGTCGCCGCGGTGCTCGGCGTGATCAAGACCATGGCCGCGATCGACCAGCCGCCGGCGGTGCTCGGCCGGATGATCGGCGGCGCGCTGGTCGGTACCTTCCTCGGCGTGCTGCTCGCCTATGGCCTGATGGGCCCCCTCGCCGCGCGGCTCAGGGCGGTGGTCGAGGAGGAGTCGCAGTACTACGAGGTGATCCGCGCCGCCCTCGTCGCGCATCTGCACGGCAACGTCCCGCAGGTCTCCGTCGAGACGGGGCGCAAGATGGCCCCGAGCGCCCACATGCCGAGCTTCGCCGAGCTGGAGCAGTCGCTGCAGGAGATGCACGCGGGTTGACGCCCGCGCCGCGCCCCGGCATCCGGCCGCGTCATGAGCCACGCCGACAACGCCGCGCCGCGCTTCGCAGGCGCCGACTCCCCGTTCCACGACCTGCTCGGCCTCACCCTCGTCGAGTGGCGCGAGAACTACGCGCGCCTGGCCTGCGAGACCGGGCCGCAGCACGCCAACCGCTCCGGCATCGTGCATGGCGGCGTGGTGCTGTCGCTGATCGACCAGGCCGGCGCCTTCGCCGGCCTATGGTGCTCGGTGCCGGGCAATGTCCGCAGGGCGGTGACGGTGGACCTCGATTGCCGCTTCACCGGGCAGGTGCGCTCCGGCCGGCTGGTCGCCGAGGGCCGCGTGGTCTCCGCCGGCCGGTCGATATTCTTCTGCCGCACGGAAGTGTTCGACGAGGCGGGCCGGATGATCGCCTTCGGCGCCTCCACCCATCGCTGGCGCAAGGGCAGCGAGCGGACCGAAGGCGTGCCGCCGGACGCCGAGGCAGGCTGAGCGTCGTTCGGGTCGGGCCAGGGCGGCGCGGCGCGGGCGACGGCCGCGCCGGCCATCCGGTCAGCGGGCGTACACGATCTCGACCATGCCGTTTCCGTTGTTCTCCACCCGGCGCACTCGGCCCGGGGTGCCCACGGGCATGCTCGGCACGCTCGTGTCGTACACCACCTCCAGCATTCCGTTGTTGTTGGTCAGCCGGACCGCCCGCTGCGACATGGTCCGGGTGCGCGGATCCTCGTCGTCGTAGATCAGGTCCACCGTACCGCCGTTGTCGCTGAACATCACCATGCGGATGCGCTTGCCGGTCATCGGTCCGAGCATCATGCGCTGGCCCGGCTGCATGGCGCCGGCCGCGACGGGCGTTGCCATGGCGCTCCTCTGCGGGGTGGCGGCGGACGACGCCATGGTGGGGCCCTGTTCGGCCGCGCAGCCTGCGAGGGCGGCCGCCGCCGTGGTGGCGATGAGCAGGTGGTGCAGCATCGGTCGGTCCCTCCTGGGTTCGTTGTTGGCGTCCCCGCATCCGCCGGTTCAGCCACGGACCACCCTTCGCCGGTTGACGACCTGCGGTTACGCTGCGAGCCGTGCTGCCGCCGCCGTGCGTCCGGGACACGAGCAACAGTGGCGCCCGGAGGAGTGCCCCGTACGGGAACGGTGACATCCTGCGTCCCGGCCGCCCCCCGGGTGCAAGCGCCAAGCTGCGGCCGCTGCGCACAATTCGCGGCGCTGCCCGAATCCCTCGCCTGGGACGCCGCAGCCCGGCGCCCGTCCCGGCCGGATGCGACGCGGTCACGTGGCGGTTCCGTATCGTACCGGTCCCGACTCCATGGCTCCCTGGCCTTGCGGCAAGGCGCCGTCAGGCCCTTTCGCGCACCGGAACTTCGCTGCGCCCCGTTCCGTTAGGCCGCGCGATCGCCCGCAACGGAGGCTTCCGGATGGACACGACCCGCAGCGACGCCGAGGCGCGCCAGAAGGTCTGGGACATGATCCACGACATCGAGGTGGCGATGCTCGTCACCAGCGATGCCGCGGGGCGGCTGCGCGCCCGGCCGATGCGCGCGGCGCGGCTCCAGGAATTCGACGGGACGCTGTGGTTCTTCACCCGCGCGCCCTCGCCCAAGACGGAGGAGCTGCGCGACGACGACCGCGTGCTGCTCGCCTACGCCGACCCGTCGCACCAGAATTACGTCTCGGTCTTCGGCCGCGCCTCCGTGGTGCGCGACGCGGCGCGGCAGCGCGAATTGTGGGCCGAGCCGATGCGCGCCTGGTTCCCCAAGGGCGCGGAGGATCCCGAGATCGGCCTGATCCGCGTGGAGACCGAGGGCGCCGAATACTGGGACTCCCCCTCCGCCACCATCGTGCACGCCTATGGCTACGTGAAGGCCCTGGTCAGCGGCGAGCCGCCGAACATCGGCGACAACGACAAGGTGGACCTGCGGCGCGGCAACACAGGGACGGCGGCGTAAGGGGCGGGGGCGAC
>ERZ777003.3698-NODE-3698-length-14240-cov-12.878534_pt1 | contig 14240 bp, 14 predicted proteins | sample MGYA00374956_ERZ777003 | MGnify/ENA primary metagenome ERZ777003 (study PRJEB29302, sample SAMN06268252) | bioreactor metagenome | isolation source: Joint BioEnergy Institute, California, USA | place: USA:Joint BioEnergy Institute, California, USA | collected... | reverse complement strand
GAGCCGGGCCGGCGCCCCCGCGACCGCGGCGGCGACCGCATGCCGCCCACGACCCCGGGCGGGCGCCTGCCCCGCCGGGACGAGGACCCCCGCGTCCGGGGTCGTGGCGATCGGCGCCCCGGTGCCGAGGGCCCGCCGCCGCGGCAGCGCCCCGGCCGCCTGCCCGGCGACCCCGGGGTCCGGCCCGGCGCCGACGGCCCGGGGCGCAGCGTGCGCCCCCAGCCCGACCGCGGCCCGGCCCGGCCCACGGCGCCGCGGCCGCCGCGCGGGCCGGCACGCGACCACCCGGACCTGGACTGGGACGACCCCCGCTGGCGCTGACCGGCGGCCTGCCGGCATGCGGCCCGCGGGCGGCCGTCCGTTACCGTGCACCGCATGGGTGACACGCTCGACGTCGAGGCGATGATCCAGCGCTTCCGGGACCGGGCGCAGGCGGTCCGCAACCGCCCCCTGCCGCCGGTGGCGGGGGAGGAGCGCCTGCAGTTCATCCGCCAGGCGGAGATCGACTACATGGACTTCGCCATCATCGGCGACGCCGAGGGGTCGCTGGAGGACGGGATCCTCACCCTGCGGGTCGACCTCCGCCCGCCGGAGAAGCGGGGCACGCCGCCGAAGAGCTGACGGTCGTCGGGCCGGCGCGATCCGAACACAGGTTCGTGTCGACCACGGGGTGCGGTATCGTGGGCGCGTGCCGCTCACGTGGCAGCCCTCGCTCCTCGCCGGCGAGCAGCCCGGCTTCGACCCGGCGTTCGACGCCCTCGAGCACCACGAGCTGGGCTCGGGCGCCTGGTACGACCTCGTGCCCGGGTGGGTGACGGGGGCGGACGAGCTGTTCGCCCGCCTCCACGAGGCGGCGCCGTGGACCTCGCGCGAGCGGCCGATGTACGACCGCACCGTCGTCGAGCCCCGGCTGACGACCGGGGCGTGGGACGACCCGCCCGACCCGGTGCCGGCGATGGCCGAGGCGCTGTCGGCCCGCTACGGCCTCGACCTGCGGGTCGTGTCCGCCAACCTCTACCGCGACGGGCGCGACAGCGTCGCCTGGCACGGCGACCGGGTGGGCCGCCGCCGGGCCGAGACCGTGGTGGCGATCGTCTCGCTGGGGGCACCCCGCCGGTTCCTCCTGCGCCCGAAGACCGGCGGCCGCTCGCTGCGGCTGACCCCGGCCGCCGGCGATCTGCTCGTCCTCGGCGGCACCTGCCAGCGGACGTGGGAGCACAGCATCCCGAAGTGCGCCTCGGCCGGCCCCCGCATCAGCCTGATGTTCCGCGAGGAGTACTGACGGGCCCGGCGCCCGGCCGCCGTCCGCGCCCACCGCCGCTGCCGTCCTGGCGCCTCTCACGTGCTGTTGCGGTGGTGAGGGACGCCGGAGACCGCGCTCGGACGGTCTGCGGGCGCGGCCGGCGGGTGCGCGAGCCTGAGGGCCATGACCGAGACGTCCGCCGGGCCGGACCGCCTCGCCGCCGTGCTCGCCGCCATCGACGAGGCCAACCGCGACGACCCGCACACGATCGTCGTCGACGGGGTCGAGCGGCCGAAGGAGCTGACCCACGCCGAGATGATGACCCGCTGGGTGCGCCGCCTCGATCCCGACTGCAGCGAGGCCCAGCTCATCGCCGCCCGGGCCCACCACCTGCGGCGGTGGGCGATCCCGCGGGACAGCTACCCGCCGGGTCGGGCCGGGTACCTGCGCTGGCGCACGGCGCTGAAGAAGCAGCACGCCGAGGACGTCGGCCGCATCATGCGCGACGCCGGCTACGGCGCCGAGGAGATCGAGCGGGTGCAGGCGATCGTGACCAAGCGGGGGCTCGGCACGGACCCGGAGGTGCAGGTCCACGAGGACGCCCTGTGCCTCGTGTTCCTGGAGACGCAGCTCGACGACCTGATCGCCCGGTTCGACGAGGACAAGGTCGTCGACATCCTGCGCAAGACGGCCCGCAAGATGAGCCCCGCCGGGCTGGCCGCGGCGGCGTCGCTGCGGCTGTCGCCCGCCGGGGCCGCGCTGGTCGAGCGGGCGCTGGCCGAGGAGGGCGGCCGTGACGACATGCCCAGCCCGCCGGCGATGTAGCGTGACCGGTCCGTTGACCGAGCCAGGAGCGGGAGAGGGCCAGCCTTGGTGAGCGATGACGAACAGAGTCGAGAGGTCGGCGCGCCGATCCCTCCGCCTGCCGTGCCGCCGTCGCCCGACGGCTGGCCCGGCGCCGCGCCGCCGCCCGGTCCCGTGGTGCCACCCCCGCCGCCGATGCCCCCGTCCCCGGTCGAGCACCGGCCCCCGCCGCCGGTGACCCCGGCGGGGGAGGGGGGTGACCCCGCCGCCTCGCCGGCGCCGAGCGTCGGGTCGGGCACCGCCGAGTCCGACCCGGCCGAGCAGCCGCCGGCAGGCGGGGCGTCGGGAGCGACCGGCACCGAGCCGGGGGCCGGAGACACGCCGACCGCCGACACCCCGAGGGCCGACGCGACGCCGACCGGCCAGGCCACCGGCGAGGTCGGCGGGCCGGACGACGGCGCGCGCGCCGGCACCGAGCCGTCCGACGACGGCGGGTCCACGGACGCTGCCGCCGGTGAGGGGTCGACCGAGGCGGGCGCCCCGGCGTCGGCGACCGCGCCGGACGGGTCGGCGGACGGCGGCGACGGCGCCGGGTCGCCCGAGGACGCCGGAGCGAGCGGCGAGGCGACCTCGCCGCCCCCGGCCGATCCGCCGTGGCAGCTCACGCCCACCCCGCCGTGGCCGCACACGCCGGCGGCGGGGCCCGTGCCGCCCCCGCCCGGCCCGCAGCCGCCGCCGGTGGCACCGCCCGGCGCGGTGCCGACCCCGCCCCCGGCACCGGGGCCCGTGCCGTCGGGTCACCACCCGCCCGCGGCACCCCCGATGGCCCCCCACCCCGGGCCGGTGCCGCCCGGCTACGGACCGCCGCCCGCGCCCGGCTACGGGCAGCCGTACGGCGGCCCGGGGGGGCCGGTGGTCGTCGACCCCCACGGGCTCGGCCTGGCGGTCAGCCGCCTCGGCGGCGGGGCCCGCCGGGCCGGCAAGGTGGCGCTGGCCGTCCTGGCCGCGACGCTGCGCGACGGCGACGTCGTGGCGGTCGCGGTGCAGGGCCGGTTCCGCGGCGAGCAGGCGGTCGCCGCGCTCGTCGAGGGGCGGGTCGTCATCGTGAACGACCGGCAGTGGAAGCCGGACATCGTCGAGCTGCCGGTCGACGGCAGCCTCGTGGTCCAGGGCTGGCAGGACGAGCGGTCGGCGGTGCTGACGTTCATCTCGGGCGACCGGCACGAGGTCGTCGAGCGCATCGGCGACCGGGCCCTCGCCATGGAGCTCGCCCAGCGGATCCGTTGGGCGCAGGGCCAGGTGGAGGGCGCCCCGCCGGCGCCGCCCGCGCCCCCGCCGCCCGGCATGCCGTCCTGACCTGCGGGTTGGTCGGCACCCCCGCCGACCTTGCTATGGTGAATGGCCCACGCGGACGTGGCTCAGTTGGTAGAGCATCACCTTGCCAAGGTGAGGGTCGCGGGTTCGAGTCCCGTCGTCCGCTCCACAGGACCCCTGGCCGATCGGCCAGGGGTTTCTCGTTGTCCGGTCGACGAGACGACCTGTCCCGAGCATCCCTGGTGGCGGCGGGCCGGCGCGCCGAGCGGTCTGGTCGCAGGAGCCCCCGGGCGCACGGTCCGGCCGAGGGCGGAGGAGGGCGACATGGCCCCAGCCGGTACGCAACCCCTCGGCGGCGACGAGCTGGTCAGGCTGCTCGGGCATCGCACGTCGGGTGCTGTGACGGGGCGCGCGGCACCCGCGTGGCGCCGCCTCAGCTGCCGGTCGGCGTCGGTGCCGGCGGGGGCGCGGGCGGCGGGCCCGGAGGCGGGCCGGCGGGTGGGGCGACGTCGGCGGGCGCCGGCTCGGCCGCCCGACCCCGGCGAGCCGTGAACAGGGCGACGACGATCGCGCCCAGCCCGACGACGGTGGCGGCCAGCGAGACCAGCCCGCCGAGGATGGGCACGAGGGCGATCAGCCGGAGGATGCCCCAGCCGACGAGGAACGCGAGCACCGGCGCCGAGGTCCGGAGGATCCGGCGGCCGAGCACCCAGGCGCCGGCCACGTAGCCCACGCCGTAGATGAGCCCGAGCGCGAGCAGGATCCCGAGGCCGAGCGGCAGCCCCACCAGGGTGACCATGGCGATGACGGCCGCGATCGGCAGCCCGATGAGCACGACGACGCCCCACAGCACGACCCACCCGGCCGACCGGGAGAAGGCCTCGTCGACCGCCCGGGCGGCCCGCGGGGCGAGCAGGCCGAGGACGACGCCGAGAACCAGGGTCGAGATCGTGAACGCCAGCCAGATCGCGAGCCAGCCGACGATCGAGGCCGCGCTGCGCCAGGCGTCGGGGTCCCAGCGCTCGTAGTCGCCCTCGAGCCGGCCGCCGCTCTCGATGGTGGGACGGTGGCGGGCGACGACGTCGCCCTCGACCACGCCGCCGGACGCGATCGTCACCCGCCCGTCGACGACCACGACGTCCTCCTCGACGACCCCCCGCACCTGGACGTCACCGTTGACGGCGACGACCGGGCCCTCGACGGTGCCCTCGACGAGGACGGGCCCGTCGATGATGACGACGACGTCGACCTCGTCGGTCGGGCGGACGTCGGCCCGCCCCGTGATGACGACGATGCGGTCGGGACCGTCGCCGTCGTCGTCGGGCTGGGCGCCGGCGGCGGGGGCCGCGACCATGAAGGTCGCCGCGAGGAGCGCCAGGCCGGCGAGTGGGCGTCTGGGGGACGGCATGGGTCCCACCTCCTCCCCGCATCATCCCGCGAACGAGCGCCCACGGGAAGTGCCGGGCCCCGCGCGGTGGCCGCGGGTGCGACGGGGTGGGCCCACGGGGGACCGATGAGCTCGGCATCCCCGGGCGGTCGAACAGGGCGTGACCACGACATCACCGCATCCCGTCGCGAGCCGCGAGGAGTGGCTCGCCGCCCGCCTCGAGCTGCTGGAGGCCGAGAAGGAGCACACCCGGCGCGCCGACGAGCTCGCCCGACGGCGGCAGGCGCTGCCCTGGGTCCCCGTCGAGAAGGACTACGTCTTCGCCACCGAGGACGGCCGGGCGTCGCTCGCCGACCTGTTCCGGGGCCGCTCGCAGCTGCTCGTCTACCACTTCATGTTCCCGCCGAGCTGGTCGGAGGGCTGCGCGAGCTGCTCGTCGTCGGCCGACGGCTTCGACGGCTTCTGGCTCCACCTCGAGCACCACGACGTCGCCTTCACCGTCGTGTCCCGGGCGCCGCTCGAGAAGCTCCTGGCCTACAAGCGCCGCATGGGCTGGTCGTTCCCCTGGGTGTCGTCGGCGGGGTCGGACTTCAACGCCGACTTCGGCGTCTCGTTCCGGGAGCGCGACCTGGCCACCGGCGCCGCCAGCTACAACTACCGCCCGCTGGCGGTGCCCGCCGAGGTGGCCGAGGGCCTCGACCCGACGTCCGACGCCTACGTCGACGACGCGGAGTCGCCGGGCATGAGCGCGTTCGCCCGCCGGGGCGACCAGGTGTTCCACACCTATTCGGCGTACGCCCGCGGGTTGGACGTGCTGTGGGGGATGTACCAGTGGCTCGACCGGGCACCGGCGGGCCGCAACGACGGCGAGGGCATGTGGTTCCGCCGTCGGGACGAGTACCCGACAGGGTGAGCGTCCCGGGCGTCGTCCAGGTGGCAGCGCGGTGGGGGCGCCGGAACACCCGCCGGGGTATCGGTGTTGCACCCCTGCGAGGCCCCCTGGACGACCCCCGAGGAGCGACATGGCCACCACCGCCCTGACCGAGGCGACCTTCGAGGAGACCGTCACCGGCAACGACATCGTGCTGGTCGACTGGTGGGCCGCGTGGTGCGGTCCCTGCCGGACGTTCGCGCCCGTCTTCGAGGACGCCGCCCGCCGCCACGACGACATCGTGTTCGCCAAGGTCGACACCGAGGCCGAGCCGCGGCTCGCCGCGCTGGCCGGGATCCAGTCGATCCCGACGCTCATGGCCTTCCGGGAGGGCGTGCTGGTCTACGCGCAGGCGGGGGCGCTGCCGCCGGCCGCACTGGACGAGCTCATCCGGCAGGTCCGCGCCCTGGACATGGACGAGGTCCACCGGGCCGTCGCCGCCGAGCGCGCCGGAGCCCGGGAGACCGCCGAGACGGCGGACACCGCCGAGAGCCCGGAGGGCTGAGCCGGCGGCCGTCCCGGGCCGTCAACCTCCGCCGGACCGGGGAGGCCGGACCGCGACCGCCAGGAAGAGCGGGTAGGTCACGCCGTCGCGCTCGACCTCGTGGCAGTCACGGAAGGTGACGTCGACGAAGCCGGCGTCGGCCAGCTGCCCGGCCAGCTCGTCGCGGTCGAAGCCGTGGTGGACGTCCATCCCCTCGTCGTGGAACGTGCCGTCCTCGGCGTCGAGGTCGACGACGCACAGGTGCCCGCCGTCGTCGAGGAGCTCGGCGAAGGCGGCGAGCACCGGCTCGAGCCGGGGGACGTGGTGCAGCACCATCACGGTGACGACGAGGTCGAAGCGCTCGTCGGGCACCGGGTCGGTGCCGAGGTCGAGGTCCCAGATGCGGGCGCCGGCCAGCGCCCCCGTCTCGACCTTGCGCTGCATGACCGCCCGCATGCCCGCCGACGTGTCGGCCAGGGTGACCGGCCCGACGGCGTCGCGCAGCGCCTGGGTGACGAGCCCGGTGCCGGCGCCGTACTCCAGCAGCCGGGTCGTCGGGCCGAGCGGCACGGCGTCGCGGAGGGCGTCGGCCACCACCCGGGCCCGCTCGACCTTCGCAGGGTCGTCGTCCCAGGTCGCCGCCTTCTCGTCGAACGGGTCGTGGCTCTCGGTCATCGGTCGCTCGTCCCTCCGGGCCGGGTCACCCCATCGTGCCCGCTCCCGCCGGCCCGCGCCGCGCGGTGGAGGCGGGCGGGCGGCGACGGTTAGCGTCCCCCGCGCTGGAGACGCCGACGGGGGAGGTGCCGCATGGTTCTCGTGCCGACCGGCGAGGTGCCCGCGCGGGGGCGGTGAGCGGCGTGCGCCACCTCGTCACATACCCGCTCACCGCCCACCCGGCCAGCCCCGAGCTGCTGTCCCGGGAGGCCATCGTCCGCTTCGCCCGGCGGGCCGAGGAGCTGGGCTTCGACGCGGTCGGCTTCACCGACCACCCGGCGCCGTCCCACCGCTGGCTGACCCACGGCGGCCACGACGCCCTCGACCCGTTCGTGGCCCTCGGCGTCGTCGCCGCGGTCACCGAGCGGCTGCGCCTCCTGCCCCACATCCTCGTGCTCCCGTACCGCAACCCCTTCCTGGTGGCGAAGGCGGCGGCGACGCTCGACCTCGTCTCCGAGGGGCGGTTCACCCTCGCCGTCGGCACCGGCTACCAGCGGGGCGAGTACCGGGCGCTGGGCGTCGACTTCGACGAGCGCAACGAGCTGTTCGACGAGGCGCTGGAGGTGATCCGGGCCGCCTGGACGACCGACGAGCTGGTCTACGAGGGCCGCCACTTCACCGCCACCGGCCAGACGGTGAACCCGAAGCCGGCGCACGTGCCGATCTGGGTCGGCGGCAACAGCGCCCGCGCGCGCCGGCGGGTGGCGGCCGCCGCCGACGGCTGGATCCCCTTCGCCGCCCCGGCGGCGCTCGCCCGCACGACCCGGACCCGCCCCCTGGAGACCGTCGACGACCTCGTGCCGCTGCTCGACCACCTGTGGCGGTGCGTCGACGAGGCCGGGCGCGACCGCGCCGCCGTCGACGTCGCCGTCGAGGCGCTGGGCTGCCCGCCGCCCGGCACGTCGGGCTTCGAGTCGGCGCGGCACCTCGACACCCTCGGCCGGCTGGCCGAGCTGGGCGTCACCTGGACGGCGACGACGGTCCCCGGGCAGGGCCTCGACGCCGCGCTGGAGGCGCTCGAGCACTACGCGACGGAGGTCATCGCCCCGCTGCGGGGGTGAGCGGGCACCGGCGGCCGCCCACCCCCGGCCCCGGCCACCGGCGCCGTCCGAGCAGCGCGCACCGCCGAGGTACGGTCGTGGCACCGCTGTGGGAAGCGGGCGTCACGGGGGAACGACCTGCGAGGCGAGGGGGTCCGCGATGGATCTGTGGCACGAGGAGCGGCTGCTCGTCGACGGGCGGCTCACCGCGGCCGAGGACGGTCGCACGTACCCGACGATCGACCCCTCCACCGGCGAGGAGCTCGGCCGGGCGGCGGACGCCACCGTCGCCGACGCCGACCGGGCCGTCGCCGCCGCCCGGCGGGCCTTCGACACCACCGACTGGGCCACCGACGTGGCCTTCCGCGCCCGGTGCCTGCGCCAGCTGCACCAGGCCCTGCTCGACCGGGCCGACGAGCTCCGGCAGCTCGTCGTCGCCGACACCGGCCTGCCGGTCATGCTCACCCACCACGCGGGGCTCGACGCGCCGACCGAGATGGTCGACTGGCACGTCGAGCTGCTCGACAAGTACGAGTTCACCGAGGACCTGGGCGTCACCGAGTTCCGCGGCGAGGCCCACCACCGGTGGGTCGAGAAGGAGCCCGCCGGCGTCGTCGCCGCCATCGTCCCCTACAACTTCCCGGTCCAGATCACCCTGGCCAAGCTGGTGCCCGCCCTCGCCGCCGGCTGCACGGTCGTCGTCAAGGCACCGCCGCAGACGCCGTGGACCGTCGCCGCGCTGGGGCGGCTGGTCGCCGAGCACACCGACATCCCGCCGGGCGTCGTCAACGTGCTCACCTCGTCGTCGCAGGCCGTCGGCGAGGCGCTGGTCACCGACCCCCGGGTCGACATGGTCAGCTTCACCGGCTCGACCGCGGTCGGGCGGCGGATCATGGCCGACGCCAGCGCCACCGTGAAGAAGGTCTTCCTCGAGCTCGGCGGCAAGTCGGCCTTCGTCGTGCTCGACGACGCCGACGTCGACCTGGCGGCGATGATGGCCGGGTTCACCGTCTGCTCCCACGCCGGGCAGGGCTGCGCGATCACCACCCGGCTGCTGGTGCCGGAGCGGATGTTCGACGACGTCGTGGCCAAGGTGGCCGGCACCCTGGCCGGCGTCCCCTACGGCGACCCCCGCGACCCCGGCGTGCTCATGGGCCCCCTCATCACCGAGCAGCACCGCCGGCGGGTGGAGGGCTACGTCGACGGCGCCCGGGCCGAGGGAGCCGAGGTCGTCACCGGCGGCAAGCGGCCCGACCACCTGGCGCAGGGCTTCTACTACGAGCCCACCCTCCTCACCGGCGTCGACCCCGACGCCCGCATCGCCCAAGAGGAGGTCTTCGGGCCGGTGCTCGTCGCCATCCCGTACCGCGACGACGACCACGCCGTCGAGATCGCCAACAACTCGATCTTCGGCCTGTCGGGGTCCGTCTACGGGGCCGACGTCGAGCGGGCGACGGCGGTGGCCCGCCGCATCCGCACCGGGACCGTCAGCATCAACGGCGGGATGTGGTACGCGCCCGACGCGCCCTTCGGCGGCTACAAGCAGTCGGGCATCGGCCGCGAGATGGGCGTCGCGGGCCTCGAGGAGTACCTCGAGCTGAAGACCCTGGCCCGGCCGGCGGGCTGAGCGGCCCGCCCCTCGGGGGCCGCGGACCGCGACGGGCGGCCACGCCGGGTCGACGGCCCGGCTCCCTAGCATGGCCGGGATGTCTGGACCGACTCGTGTGGCGCTCGCGCTGGGGAGCGGCGGCGCCCGGGGTTACGCCCACATCGGCGTCATCCAGGTGCTCGAGGAGCGTGGCCACGAGATCGTCAGCGTGGCCGGCTCGTCGATGGGCGCGGTCGTCGGCGGGCTCTACGCCGCCGGCGCCCTCGACGAGTACACCGCCTGGGTCCGCACGCTGCGCCAGCGCGACGTCGTCCGCCTGCTCGACCTCAAGCTGTCGGCGCCCGGCGCCATCCGGGCCGAGAAGATCCTGGCCCGGGTGCGCGACCTGCTCGGCGACGTCCGCATCGAGGACCTGCCGATCCCCTACACGGCGGTCGCCACCGACCTCTACGCCCGCAAGGAGGTGTGGTTCCAGCGGGGGCCGGTCGACGCCGCCATCCGGGCCTCGATCGCCATCCCGGGCGTCATCACGCCGGTGATGCTCAACGGGCGGCTGCTGGCCGACGGCGGCATCACCAACCCGGTCCCCATCGCCCCGACGGCCTCGGCCCAGGCCGACGTCACCGTGGGGGTGTCGCTCGGGGGCGAGACCCGGGGGCTCGAGGGCGGCGCGGCCGTCACCGAGACGGCCGAGGCCCGCCCGGTCGAGGAGTGGACCGACCGGTTCAAGGCGGGCGCCGCCCAGCTGCTCGACCGTGAGTCGGTGCGCTCGCTGCTCGCCCGCCTGCGCGCCGCGCCGGGACCGGTCGAGGTCGAGGACGACGCGGACGCCGACACCGTCGAGGAGGTCGAGCGCGCGGCCGGGCACGAGAACGGGGCGAACGGCGCGGGCCGGCGCCGCCGGGACGACGGGCTCGACGACTTCGACGACCTGCCCTCGGGCATGGGGAAGATGGCGGTGATGTACCACTCGCTCGACGCCATGCAGAGCGTGCTGGTCCGCTACCGGCTGGCCGGCTACCCGCCGGACGTGCTCATCACCGTGCCCCGCGACGCCTGCCGCAGCCTGGAGTTCCACCGGGCCGAGGAGATGATCGCCCTCGGCCGCGAGCTGGCCGAGCGGGAGCTCGACAAGGCCGGCCTCTGAGGTCCGGAGGCGTCCGCCGGCGCGCGGCACGGTGTGAGGTGCGACACTGGTCCCGTGCGCCCCACCGCCCGCCGCCCGATCGTCGCCACGGGGAGGGCACCGGCGTGAGCGGCCCCGTCGGCACCGTCGACGCCCCCGGCGAGCCGGACCACGGCGTCCCCCACGCCCCGGAGGTCGAGGTGCTGGTCAGCCGGGAGGCGACCGTCGGCGGTGTCGGGGTGCGGCGGGCGCTGCCCCGCCGCGGGCGGCGCACGGTCGGCGCCTGGTGCTTCGCCGACCACTTCGGTCCGGCCGGACCGCCGGCGTCGATGCAGGTCGGCCCCCACCCCCACACCGGCCTCCAGACCGTCACCTGGCTGGTGGCGGGCGAGATCCTCCACCGGGACAGCCTGGGCAGCGAGCAGCCGATCCGCCCCGGCCAGCTCAACCTCATGACCGCCGGGGACGGCGTGGCGCACGCCGAGGAGCAGATCACCCGGGACGGCGTCGTCCACGGCGTGCAGCTCTGGGTCGCGCTGCCCGACGCGACCCGGCGGGGGCCGGCCGCCTTCGAGCACCACGCCGAGCTGCCCCGCCTCGTGCTCGGGGACGCCACGGCGACGGTGCTGGTCGGCGAGCTCGGGGGCCACCGCTCGCCGGCCCGGGCCGACACCCCGCTCGTCGGCGCCGAGCTGGACCTGCGCCGGGGCGCCGTCGCCGTCCCGCTCGACCCCGGCTTCGAGCACGCCCTGGTCGTCCTCGAGGGGGCGGTCGGCGTCGGCGACGCCCGGGTCGAGCCCGGCGCCCTCGCCTACCTCGGCACGGGTCGCGACGAGCTGGTGCTGGCGGCGGCCGCGCCGGCCCGGGCGCTGCTGCTCGGCGGGCAGCCGTTCGCCGAGCCGGTCCTCATGGCGTGGAACTTCGTCGGCCGCAGCCGGGACGAGCTCGTCCAGGCGGCCCGGGACTGGAACGCCGGCCACGACCGCTTCGGCACGGTCGACTCGCCCCTGGCGCGCATCCCGGCGCCCGAGCCGCCGCTCTGAGCCGCGGCGCGGCGGACCCGGCGACCGGCGCGGCCGTCAGCCGGCGGCGTCGGCCGCGGGCTCGAAGCGCGTCCGCAGCTCGCGCTTGAGCACCTTGCCGGCGGGGTTGCGGGGGAGCGGCGCGGCGTCGACGAGGATGCGGGTCGGCACCTTGAAGGCCGCCAGGCGGTCCCGCAGGTGGGCCTGCAGGTCCTCCGGCGTCAGGGTCGCCCCGGCCACCGGCACGACGACCGCCGCCACCTCCTCGCCCAGGCGCTCGTGGGGGACGCCGAAGACCGCCGCCTCGTGCACCGAGGGGTGCTCGTAGATGGCCGCCTCGACCTCGGCGCAGTACACGTTCTCGCCGCCCCGGAGGATCATGTCCTTGGCCCGGTCCTCGACGTAGATGAAGCCCTCCTCGTCGACGCGACCGATGTCGCCGCTGCGCAGCCAGCCGTCGACGATCGTCTCGGCCGTGTCCTCCGGGCGGTTCCAGTAGCCGCGGATGAGGTTGGGGCCCTTGAACCAGATCTCGCCCCGCTCGCCGACCGGGACCGGCCGGCCCTCCTCGTCCCGCACCTCGACCTGCAGGATCGGGGTGGCCCGCCCGGCGCTCGTCGGGTGGGTGAGGTAGTCCTCGCCGGAGTTCTGCGGGCCGTAGGCGTTGGTCTCGGTCATGCCGTAGCCGATGTTCGGGCTGGCCTTGGCCACGGTCGACACGCGCCGGACGAGCTCCGGCGGCGCCGGGGCCCCGCCCCCGCCCAAGCTGACCAGGCTGGAGGTGTCGAACTCGCCGAAGCGGGGCGACTGCAGCAGGTCCCACGCCTGGGTGGGCACGCCGACGAAGTTGGTGACCCGCTCGCGCTCGATGAGCTCGAGCGCCCGCTCGGGGTCCCACTTGTACATGATCACGAGCTTCGACCCGCTGGCGAAGCAGCCGAGCATGACCGGGACGGCGCCGGTCACGTGGAACAGCGGGACGATGAGGATGAACACCGGCGGCGCCGACGGCGCCGCCTCGCCCCGGCGCAGGCGGTCGACCGCCGCCCGGCAGCTGAAGCCGAGCAGGGCCTGGGTGACGGCGCGGTGGGTGGACACCGCGCCCTTCGGGCGGCCGGTCGTGCCCGAGGTGTAGAGGATCGTGGCGTCGTCGTCGGCGGTGACCTCCACCTGGGGCATCGGCGCGCCGAGGGGGAGGACGTCCTCCCAGCGGTCGAGGCCCGGGTGCTCGGCCACGCCGTCGCCGAGCCGGACGCCCAGCACCCGCAGGCCCCGGGCCCGGGCGTGCTCGGCGGTGCGCTCGACCCGCTCGGCGTCGGCGATCAGCACCGTCGCCCCGCAGTCGTCCAGGGCCCAGGCCAGCTCGTCGGCGGTCCACCAGGCGTTGAGCGACACCGAGATGGCCCCCACCGAGGTGATCGCGGCGAACGACACGATCCACTCCGGGTAGTTCCGCATGGCGATGGCCACCCGGTCGCCCCGGCGGACGCCGTAGGTGTCGACGAGCAGCGCCGCCAGCGCGTCGACGTGGCGCATGACCTCGGCGAAGGACCAGGTCTCGTCCTCGTAGACGAGGAACGGCGCGTCGCCGCGGGTGCGGGCGTGCTCGTAGATGTCCCGGAGGGTGCGCGGGCCGTGGACGAACACCGTCATGGGCACCCCGTTCACCACCTCGGTGCCCGTCTCGAAGCGCTGACCGGGGGCGGTGACGGCGGCGATCGCCTCGGCGTAGCTCATCGGCATCCCACGGAACCTCCCACGACGGTGACGGCGGGCCCGGCGGCGCCCGGCGGGCGGCGGGCCGGCCTCGCTTGACCGGCGGTCAGGGGTCGGCACCCTACCAACGGCGGGCGCCGGCCGGCGACACCGGTCACAGCAGGAGGCCGGCGAGCACCAGCGCGTCGACGAGGACGACCGAGCCGGCGAGCATGCCGACCGCGGCCGTGCGGGGCGGGGCCGGGACCGGGGACCGCCGGAGGTCGAAGGTGCGCCAGGTCGCCGCCACGAGCCCGGGCAGGGACACGCCCACCGCCAGGGCGAGCATCGCCCAGGGCCGGGCCACGGCGCCCTCGAACCGGGTGAAGGCGGCCCCCAGGCCGGCGCAGGCCAGCGACGTGCGGATCCAGGCGAGCTCGGTGCGCTCGGGCTGGGTCTCGGGCACCGGCGGCTCGGCGGCCCGCGCCCCGGCGTCCCCGTGGCCGGCCATCAGAAGGCGAGGACCAGCGCCACCACGCCGGCCACCGCGACGATGCCGGTGGCCAGCAGCGGCACGGCCCACGGGTGGGGGAGCGGCTCGTCGCGGCGCATGGCCCGCTGCACCTGGCGCCACCGGACGAAGGCCGACACGGCCAGGACCAGGCTGAACGCGACGGCGGTGACCGCCAGCGCCGTGCGGGTGGCCGCCGTCGAGAACTCCCCGGCCACCTCCTCGAGCGCGATGCCGCCGGCCAGGAGCGCCAGCGAGGTCCGCATCCAGGCGAGGAACGTGCGCTCGTTGGCGAGCGTGAACCGGTAGTCGGGCTCGGTGCCCTCGTCGTCAGTCCGCACGGGACAACCCTGGCACCGC
>ERZ777003.3697-NODE-3697-length-14243-cov-4.575980_pt1 | contig 14243 bp, 9 predicted proteins | sample MGYA00374956_ERZ777003 | MGnify/ENA primary metagenome ERZ777003 (study PRJEB29302, sample SAMN06268252) | bioreactor metagenome | isolation source: Joint BioEnergy Institute, California, USA | place: USA:Joint BioEnergy Institute, California, USA | collected... | reverse complement strand
TCCCGATCCTCGAGTCTGCCTATTACCTCCTGCTCGAGCCGACTTTCCGGCATCGCCGGAAGATGATCCGCCGGATCCTGCGCCACGAGTTCGGGATCCAGTGCCCGATCGTCTTCGTCGACCACCATCTCGCACACATCACGTCGGCGTACTTCACCAGCGGGTTCGACGACGCGCTGGTCATCTCCCTCGACGGCGGCGGAGACGGCAAGAGCGGGGTCGTCTACGCGGCCCGGTCCGGCCGGCTCGAGCATCTGCACACGGTTTCGGCCTTCAATTCGCTCGGGAACTATTACGCCTACGCCACGCACATCTGCGGGTTCAAGGCCCAGAAGCACGAAGGGAAGCTCACCGGCCTGGCCGCACACGGGGAGCCGCGCTTCCTCCCGCTGCTGCGGGAGATGATCGACGAGGAGAACGGCACGTTCATCAACCGGGCGGGCGTCGTCTTCGGCGAGGCGGCCCGGCGACTGGAGAGCCGGCTGCCCGCGGGCTGGAAGCGCGAGGACCTGGCCGCGAGCATCCAGCGGCACTTCGAGGAGCTCGTCACGCGCTTCGTCCGGCACTGGGCGCGCCGCACCGGGCTACGCAACGTGGCGCTGGCCGGCGGCGTCTTCGCCAACGTCCGGGTCAATCAGGAGGTCCATCGGCTTCCCGAAGTGGATCGGATCTTTATCCATCCGCACATGGGCGATGGCGGGCTCGGCGTCGGCGCCGCACTCGCCGCCTGCGTGCCTGGGATCCTCCCCGTCCCGATGCGGCCGAACCCGGATCCGCTCGAGCACGTGTATCTCGGGCCGGGCTTCGATGACGATGAGATCGCCGCCGCGTTGCGGAAGTACGGCCTGACTCCGGAAGGCCCCGACGACGCGAACGCTGCCGTCGAGGAACGCGTCGCCGACCTCCTTGCCAACGGCTACGTGGTCGCCCGCGCGGCCGGGCGCATGGAGTACGGCCCGCGGGCGCTCGGCAATCGCTCGATCCTCTACCAGGCGACCGACCCGTCGGTGAACGACTGGCTGAACAAGAATCTGCACCGCACGGAGTTCATGCCCTTCGCGCCATCCGTCCTCTACGAGCATCGCGACGAGTGCTTCGAGGACCTCGAAGGCGCGGAGCACGCGGCGGAATTCATGACCATCACCTTCAATTGCACGCCCTGGATGCGCAGCCACATGCCAGGGGTCGTGCATATCGATGGCACCGCCCGTCCCCAGCTCGTCCGGCGCGAGATCAATCCCGAGTATCACCGCATCATCGAGGCGTATCGTCGGCGCACGGGTCTGCCTGGCATCATCAACACCAGCTTCAACATGCACGAGGAGCCCATCGTCTGCAGCGCGGACGACTGCGTGCGGGCGTTCCTCGATGGCAAGCTCGACTATCTGGCGATCGGCCGCTTCATCGTGAAACACCCCCGGGCGGCGCGCAGGCCGGCGACGAGCTCGACGCTCGCCTCCGCCGCGGCAGGGGACGGTGGTTAGTCGTCGCCGAGACGCGGGACCGGACGCGCCTCGAAGGACGCTTTTCGGCCTGCCGTCACGTGCGCCCGGCGCGCCGTGGCTACCTCCCGGTACAGTCCAGAGGCCGACCGCCATGTGCGTATCCACGCGTACGCCATCGCGGGTGTGAGACGCGTGCTTTTCGTGCGTCGGCGACGTGGGCGTTTCTCGGCCTAGGGACCCATGCCCAACACCCTGGCGCACTTCGCGGCACAGGGGACGGCCGCCCGGCTGTTGTTCCGGGAGGCCGATCCGAAGTGGCTCCTCCTCAGTTGCATCATCCCCGACATCCCCTGGATCCTCCAGCGCCTGCACGGGTTGCTCGGCCCGGTGGTGGACCCTTACAGCATGCGGCTGTATGCCATTGTGCAGGCATCGCTCGCTTTCTCTCTCGTCCTTTGCGGCGCGCTTGCCCTTTGCTCTGCTGCACCCCGGCAGGTTTTCGCCCTGCTGGCGACGGGCGCGGTCCTGCATCTGCTTCTCGATGCCGCCGAGACGAAATGGGGAAACGGCGTGCACCTCTTCGCGCCGTTCTCGTGGAGGGATCTCGACTTCGGCTTGTTCTGGCCCGAGGGCGGCATTGCTCTGGGCCTGACGCTGTGCGGAGCGGCGTTCGCGGCCTGGGAGTGGCCGCGCCGGATGCGGTACGCGACAGGCCTGGCGCAATGGCGGCCGGCCCGGGCTGTGCTCGTACTCTCGCTCCTGACAGCCTACCTCGCCGCCCCGCTGCTCTTCACAGCGAGTGTCGAGGAAAGCGACAGCCATTCCATCGGGACGCTGCTGCGCCGCGGCGAGGACCGGGTCGGACGGCGGGTGGCGTTCGACCGTGCGGAGATCATGCACCGCGATGGCGCGCTCATGGTCAGGACCATCGGCCGGGAGACGATCACCCTCGTCGGCCTTTCACTCGACGAAGCACGGATCGCTTCGATCGAAGGGACGTTCATCACGCCGGATAGCGTCCTCGTGGCGAGGTATCATCGCCATCGGGGAAACCGGGATCACCCGTCCTATCTCGGGCTCGTGTTGCTCGCTTGCTTCTGGGCGGCCAGCGCCGCGGACAGCCGGAAACGGCGCGCCGCGGCGGCTCGCATCGCGACAAGGGTGTAAAGCCGGCGACTGGCGGCTGCGGAGCACGAGCATCGCCACAGCCGGCGCTGCATCCGCGCTCGCATCGAGCAGGCCGTGAGCCGCAGCACTTTCACGCCGCCGGCGCGCGGGCCATTTTGGATTCGCACCATGCGGCTCCCCGCGAACCATCAGCAACGGGGATGGAAGGAACCGTCTGCCGTCCGGCGCCGGGCGGCGGGGCAAGGGCGAGACACCGACCAGGCAGGAGACGAACGGTGGCTGGATCCGCTGTGCGCGTTCTCGGGACCGCGCTGGGGACCGCGCTGGCAGACGGGTACACCCCCGTCCTTCACCCTTGGGGCAACACGGGCCGTGGACGCCTGCGCCACGGCGATCGCGCTCAGGCGCCGGAGCAACGGCGCCCGATCTCTCTTGCAGGCTCGCTGAAGAGCGGCGTGCCGGTGAGCGTGCGGCGGAGCGCGCTGCTCCTGATCACGGCCTCGGTGCTTCTCACCGCCTGCGATGACCCGCCGAACAGAGAGACGACGGCCCCGCCTCCTCCCGGCGCCGACAAGGTGGTGCCGCTCTGGGGAGTCTTCGAGGCCACGCTCACCAATTCCAGAGAATACGCGGATCCCTTCAATGAGACGGAGCTCCTGGCCACGTTCACCGCGCCATCCGGCAAGGAATACTCCTTCTTCGGTTTCTACGATGGCGATGGCGCGGGCGGACAGGAGGGGCCCATCTGGCGAATCCGTTTCATGTGTCTGGAGGAAGGCGCCTGGACCTGGTCTGCGGAGTTCACGGACGGCGCGCCCGGCGCCGGCGGGGAATTCGAGTGCCTGGGCGACGGGGTCACTCCCCCCCTGCGAGTGCATCCAACGAACCCGCGCTGGCTGGTCCGGGAAGGCGCGGGGCCCTTCCTGCCGCGCTGGTTCTACCTCCACGACCTCCTCTTCACCCCCGGCGACACGTGGCGGCAGGACGTGCGCGAGCACCTGATCGATCGCGGCTACAACATGGTGAGCATTCTCACCACCCAGGCGGACCATCTCCTCGAGAACGGCTGGAACCGCCGCAGGTACGACCGGCGCCGGTTCTACCCCTGGCTGCGGGAAGGAGAGCGGGTCCTCTGGAACCGGTACGACCTCCGGTCCTGGCGGAAGCTCGACGAGGTGCTGCGCCACCTCCAGGAGCACGGAATCTACGTCTACCTCTTCGACGGGTTCTTTCCGAACATCCCTCCGCGGTTTCCCGACGATCCCGAGCTGGAGCGCCGCTATCTCCGTTATGCGATGGCCCGCATCGGCGCCTACTCCAATCTGATCCACAACCTGACGTTCGAGTTCTGGGAGTTCATGTCGCTCGACCGCGTGAAGAGGATCGGCAGCTACCTCGAGTCCATCGATCCGTTCGGTCTGCTGACCACCGTGCACGACACGCAGGATGCCGGCGAACTCCTGGATGAATCCTGGCTGGACCTGGCGAACCTGCAGTACGACGCGGGCAGGGCCGCCGGGGCGGACCTGGCCTACCGATTCGTCACCGAGCATTATCGCGGGAAGCCCGTCGCAGCCACGGAGGTGGTGTGGGAGGGTGCTCACAAGCTCACGGCGGACCAGGTCCGCCGCGGCGCGTGGGGGATCACCCTCGCGGGCGGATTCTTCCTCTACGGCGAGTTCGATCTGGACGGCGAAGGGATCGGGCCGCACGGGAAGGGGGGAGCCCACGATGATCTCGCCATCCTGTACGACTTCATGGCCAGCGTCCCCTTCACCGAGATGGTTCCTTCCCCCGACCTGGTCTCGCCCGGAGCGCTGTGTCTCGCCGATCCAGGTCGCGAGTACATCGTCTACCTCGAGAACGGCGGTCCGGTGGAAGTCGACTTGACGGGGGCAGAGGGGACGCTGCGCGCGGAGTGGTTGGACCCGCGGAGCGGCGCACGGACGGCCATTGCGGCGGAGATCCCCGGTGGCGGGATCCGGCGGTTCGAAAAGCCCGCAGGCGCGGACTGGGTGCTGCACATCTACCGCTGAACCCTCGCCGCATCCCAACGCGGAGCCGGCGGCGGCGGGGTGTCGGCCGGCGAGCTTGGCCTCGATTCACGCGCTGACGAGCGAGCCGACGCGGGGCGCCGGAGGATCAGCGCGAAGCCTCCGGGGTGGTTTCGACATGGTAAGCGGCGTACCGGCCTACCCGCATCGCTTCCCGGAGTCGTACCTCCCGGCTGCTCCACATCCAGCTCTCCGTGATGTGCCTCCTGGGCTGCATCGCATCCAGACTCCGGACGATCGGCGTGATGCCTAGACTCGAGGCGAGCTTCCGGAGGTTGGCGATCGGGGGCAGCTCTCCGTGGCCGATGTAGACTCGCGTGCTTTCCGCCACGCGGCCGAGGTGCTCCGGGCCGGGAATGAACGCCGGCCCGTAGTTCCGCGCCTGGCGCCGCTCCCAGAGGCTGTCGCGATATGCGACGCCACGATCATCAACAGGGGACTGGACCAGGTAGACAGGCCGCTCCGGGAAGGCAAACGCGAGGAAGTGATAATCGGTGTAATTCCACGGGACCAGCAGGGCGGCCTCCGGATCATCGCCCCAGATCCGGTTGACGAGGCCGACCAGCTCCCGGCTGCTCATCTCGTAGGGCAAGAACGGGAGCGCGCCTGCCGTCGCTGCGGGCAGGACGATCAGGGCGGCGACGGCGCTGCGCGTCCGCACGCCCGCATCTCTCCCCGGCACGCGAACACGGCGCACGATCTCTGTCAGGCCGACAACGCTCAGACCCGCGAACGGAACCAGGGCAACGGCCAGATAACGGGCCTCTATGAAATTGGTCGCCAGAAGGAGTGACGGCGCCGCGGAGAAGCCCAGCCATGCGCCGAAGAACCGTGTGGCCCTCGAGTCCCGGGCGAGAAATGAGAAGGGGACCAGCACGTAGAGCAGAGAGCCGGCGCTCAGCAGGCCGAAAGCGGAAGCAGCCGCCGGTTGCCGGTACTCCAGGAAGAAAACGTACACCAGCGCCCAGTCCGCGGGCTGCACCGAGACCGCCCCGCCTGCCAGGGCCACGGCCGCGGCCGCGACCGCTGAGGTGAACAGCAATCGCTCCGACACCCGCCTCCAGCCGTATTCGGGAAACGCGACGGGCAACGCCAGCGCGAACCCGAAGAACGAGAGGGGCATGAACACCTTGAACAGGAAGCAGAGCGCAAGAGACAGCCCGGCGCCCGTTTGGAGCGCGGCGGCCGCGAAGCCACGCCGTGCCTGGAGGCCGGCCAGAAAGAGGTAGCCGGCGAACGCCGCGAAGAGCAGCGCCGGTACCTCCCCCATCAACTTGAACCCCAGGTAAACCGCGAGAGGCGACAGGAGAGTGCCAGCGGAGATCAGGGCCGGATCGGTTCCGAGCGGCAGGCGCCGGAGCGTGGAGAGGATCAGGAGCACCGCCAACGGAACCATCAGGCCGTACAGCCATTCCAGGAAGGCGACCGTCCCCAACCCCGGCCCCGCCAGCCGGATGACCGCGCGCAAGAGGGCTTCGTGCCCCACCTGTCCCCAGTACCAGCCGGCGGTCTCTTCGGCCGTTCGCTCCGGGGGTGGCCCTGGGTCGAACTCGCCCGCGGCGAGCTGGCCGACCGTGAAGTGCGCAGCCGAGTAGACGTGGCGCCACTCGTGCCAGTGATGCCTGCCATCGTGCGCGAGGAGGACGTACAGCGCACCCACGGCCACCACGTACAGCAGTCGCGGCCAGGCGCGTCTCCCCCTCTCCCGAGCGACTCGCGCAGTCGTCGGATGCTCGCCGATCACGGGCTACTCCCCGGCGGGCTGGCGTGGGCGAAGGAGCCGGAACAGCGAAACACGGACCAGTTCGCGTCCCTGGGCGTCCACCAGCAGACAGGGTCCGAAAAACGTGATCGCGACGATCAAGCCGAGCACGGCGAGCGACGCGAGCAGCGCAGGCGCGTCCGCCATTGCTTGCGCGGGCCCGCCCGCGGGCAACAGCAGCGGGATCCTGCTCCTGACCACGGAGGCGACGAGCAGCGCAAGCAGCGCCACGCCGACCGGCTTCAGGAGACTCGCCGCGAACGGCTGGACTCCCAGCAGCCGGCGCACCTGATAGCCACGGACGAGCACAGCCAGCGTGTTGACGAGGAGCAGCGCAACGGCCGCGCCCACCAATCCCACCAGAGGGATCAGCAGCAGACTGGTCGAGAGCAGCAGGGCCAGCAGAACCAGCGTGTTCAGCAGCTCCACCCTCTCTCGGTTGCACATGACCAGCGTGTACGCGAACAGGCCCGCCGGAATCCCGAGAAGGTGAGCGCCGGCCAGGATGACGAGTGCCGGTGCAGCCTCGGAAAACTCGCGTCCCCAGAGCGAGAGGATCCAGTCGCCGCCGACGACGAGGAAGAGCACCAGCGGAAGCGCGAGCAGGAGGCACCAGCGCATGGCGGTGTGCAGCGCCCGCTGGAGCTGCCCGACCCGCGCGGTGTTGAAGTACCCGGAAGCGACGCTCGCGTAGATGGCATTGGCGCCTGTCAGGACCAGCGACACGAGCAGCGCCGTCCGGCTCGCCGCGTTGTAGATCCCCACGTCACGGAGCGTCAGGAGACGGCCGATGACCAGCGTATCCAGCCACCGGTAGGCGTAGCTGGTCGCATCGCTCAGCATCACGGGCAGGGAAAAGAGCAACATGGGGCGAACCGGCGCCCACCCCGGCGTCGTGAGCGCCCCGGGCGCGACACGGAGGACGCTGACCAGGGCGAGGGGGATCGCCAACGCCAGGGACAGGGCGAATCCGCCCACCAGCCCGATCTTGGGCCCGGCAACGAGCACGAGGGCGGCCGTGAGGCCGATCAGCAGCAATGGTTGCAGGAGATCCCGGATCACGGCGACCCGGCTCATCCACTGATGCGCCTGGATCACCATCAGCAGCAGCGTGAAGATCACGTGGAGCGGCAGGGCCCAGAGGAACCAGCCGAGGTAGGAGGCCAGGAGTCCGTCGGAGGAACCGGCGCGCAGCCACACCAGGAGGATCGAGAACACCCCGGCCAGCGCGATCCCTGCGCCGGCTCCCAGGTAGACCGCCGTCTTGATCGCGAGATTGGCACCGGCGCGATCCCCGCGCAGCCGCGCGGGTGGAACGAAGCGCAGCAACGCGTCCGACAGCCCCAGTCGGGCGATGGTGCTGCCGAGGGTGAGCCAGATGACCGCCAGGAAGTACACGCCGAGAAGCTCGGCGCCCACCAGGCGGGAGACGACGATCCCCGTGAGGTACGTCAGCCCGCTTCCGACCAGGGCGCCCGCCAGAGCGACACTCGCCCCGGCGCCGAGCACGCGGGTTTCCTGATCCGTTGTCTCCATTATCGCGACTCGCCCGGGTCCAGGAGTCGGTACGCCAGATCCTCGCGACCACGGAGGCCGTCGATGAATCCGCGCACCTTCCCCCTCACTCCCGCAAAGTTGCCGCGGAGCCCCTCGCGAACCGCCGCATAACCGAACCCGAGCAGCACGTAGAACAGGTACTTGGACCAGCGGAACACGTTGCCGTGCCGTTTCATGAACACGACGGCGTTGCGCGCCTCCAGGTACTTCTTACGATAGCTGTAGCGTCCGATTCCCGTGTGCGGGCGATGCCACACCTTCGCGTCGGCGCAGCAGAGCACCTTCCATCCGCGCGCCACGGCCTGGAAGCCGAAATCCGTATCCTCGTAGCCGTAGCCGAGGTAGCGCTCGTCGAAGGCGCCGTATCGCCGCAGGTAATCCGCCCGCGTGAGGAGCGCGCCGCTGCCGGCGTAATCCACTTCCCAGGTGCCCCGGAACTGCCCGCGGAACCGCTGGTTCGCCCCCAAGGTCTTCACGAGGTTCTGCGTCCAGTTGATCCGGTGGCCCGCCGAAAGGATCACGTCCGGCCGTGCCTGGTCGAAGATGAGCGCGCCCGCCATGGCCGCGTCCGGGTTCCGGCGCAGCACGTCGACGAGGACCTCGATCGTGTCGGGCGCCATCGTCAGATCGTTGTCCAGCGTGAACACGAAGTCCACGCCGCCGGCCAGCGCGCGGTGGATGCCTTGATTGCGCGCGCGTGGCGCGCCCAGGTTGCGCTCGTTTCGGATGACCGTCACCCGATCGGCGAACCGCTCGCTCAGCAGCGCGAGGGATCCATCCACAGATCCGTTGTCGACCACGATGACCTCTGCGAGCGGGTGCGTGGATCGGAACACCGATTCGAGGCAGGCCGGCAACACCGCCTCGCCGTTCCAGTTCACGATCACGACCGATACGGTTGCGGACATTGTGCGTTCAGAGGCCATACGGGTTCGCGCCTGCGATGCGCCGCCGCGCCTTGGCGACCGTGATCCGGAAGAAGGACTGCCGTCCCCTGCCCGGCAGCGCGAGGCAATAGTCGCCGTTGACGCGGTGGATCCGCATCACTGAAGGCGCTGTCGTGGCACCCGGATCGGAAGGCGTGCGGAGGCCAATCGCGCCGGATACGAAGCCGCAGCGCTCGAGCGCCGTCCAGGCGGTCGCCGATCTCTTCATCCAGGGGAATGCGAAGTGTCTCACGCGATGGCCCGGCAGTTCCCGCTCGATCGCCTGGCGCGACGCCTCGAGGCTCTCGACCATTCGCTCGAGCGTGTGTCGCTCGACGTCGTACGCTCGCGGCCGCGCGTGTCGCGCCAGCAGCTCCTCGGCGAGCCGCCTCAACGCGCGGGCGTCCCGCCCCGCCGACGGCTGCGCGCGGAGGCATTCCTCCCAGAAGTCCTCAGGCAGCCGCACGCGGGGGGCGTCTTCGAAGCGCGAGGCGCCCGCCAGCACGGGCAGCCAGCGCACATCCCGATCGACCGCTTCCGGGCTGACGCCCGGCACCCCCCAGGGCACGTGGTTCGGCCCCCGCCGGATCCAGATCCCCTCGACCGCCGGGCGCGTGACAACCCTGTCGTGCGCGTACGAGTGGGACTGGAAGTCGCACAGCCCCGACCGGTGCATCTCGCGGCACTGCTCCCACGTCAGGAACCCCGGCCGCCCGATCCACGCCGGCGCGATGTACGCCACCACCCGCATCCGATACGCCCGCAGCAACGGGAAAACCTGGTCGTACAGGGAGGCGAGCCCATCGTCGAACGTGAGCAGGACCGCCTTGCCGGGGCTGCCCGCACGGCACCGCTCCACCGCCTCGTCGCAGGTGAGGGTCTCGTAGCCGTTCTCCTTCAAGTAACGGAGGTGCGGCTCGAATGCATCCGCGCTCACGTCGTGATAGACGAACGCGACCAGGTCGTCCTCCCGGATTGTGCCCGATCGGACGTACGGCGGATATCCCCCCTGGACGTAGGTGCGCGCCATCACGAGCGCATCTTTGAGCGCGGCCATCATCGCGCGACGGCTCCTCCGGCCTCGATCCAATCCCCCAGCCTGTCGATGTTCGCCGCCCAGGAGTAGCGATCCCGCACCTTGGCAAAGTCTCCGGCCGCCACCGGCCGTCCCTCCTCGAGCGCCCGGCAGATTGCATCCGGAAACTCTTCGATCGTGTGGACCCGGAGTCGCTCGAAATCGCGAGGGATGGCCCGCGCGGCCACGGGGGTCGCGATGACCGGTTTCCCGCAGGCAAGCGCCTCTATGATCTTGGTAGGGAACCCGCGGCCCTGCTGCACGGGCGAGATGAAGACATCCGCCGCCTTCAGCAACGACGGATAATCTTCAACGAAGCCTGTGAACTCCACGTTGGGATGCCGGATGGTGGTGGGCGGCCCCAGGCCCACGAAGCGGAAAATGGTCCTCGGGCGGCGAGCCAGGACCGGAGCGAGGATCCGCTCGATCACGACGTCCACGGCATCCCGGTTGAACTGGATGTTGTAGTTGCCGCAGAAGAGCACGACGTTCGGGTCGTTCTTCGGCGGATCATAATGGGGGTTGAACACCGCCAGGTCGACGCCCTGCGGAATCACCAGGATCTTCTCGCGTGGCGTCCACTTGCTGTAGTGACGCGCATCCTCGGCGGTGATCGCAACAACCAGTCGGGCGTGACGGACGCCGAGCCGCTCCACGAGGTAGACGTAGGGCGCGAGCAGCCAGCGGCGCTTGTCTCTCTTTGCCTTGTCGGTCTGGACCAGGTACTCGACGTTGTGAGAGCAGTAGATGAAGGGGACGCCGAACTCGCGCTGCAGCAGGAGCCCGTAGATCGCGCTGAGCCCGTAGTCGCACACCACCCAATCGTAGCGGTGCCGCCGCATGAGCCGCCGCGCCTCCTGGTAGAGCCGGCGGCTGAACACGAAGTAGTCGAACTGCCGGTACGGGATCCTCGTCCGCGACCGGAGGCCCACCAGCCGGCCGGCGAACCGCTCGGACAGCACCGGGTCCGGCGGCTGCCCCGAGCCGTCGAGGTAGAGGAGGTCGACATCGAAGCGGCGGGCGAGATGGTTCACGAACTCTCCCCCCCGCGTGCCTGCGCCCGTCAGAGGCACGTGCGGGTCGTACATCGAGAGGAACAGCAGCCGACGCCGACGGTCGACGCCGACGCCATGGGCGGCCCCCACGGCCTGGACGGACCCGGACGGGATCCACTGGTTCTCGATCATGCGGGTGTCGCGTCGAGGGCGCTGCGGCACCAGAGCTCGAAGACCACGAGCGCCCAGAGCCGATGGCTGTTGTTCTCCCGGCCACCGAGATGGCGGCGCCAAAGCCGCTGGACGCAGTCCGGGTCGAGAATGCCGCGGCGCCGGACGACCTCCGGCGAAAGGTACTCGCTGACGAAGGACTGCAGCTCCGCGCTCTCGCGCAGCCAGTTCTTGAGCGGCACGCTGTTGCCCAGCTTGTCCTTGCGCGCCAGGATCTCCGGAGGGAGCACGTCGGCCATCGCATCCCGCAACAGGAACTTGGTGGCCGCATCGCTCGTGACCTTCAGCTCCGAGGGGATTCGGGCCGTGTACTCCACCAAGCGGTAATCGAGCAGCGGGTACCGCCCCACGAAGCCCAACCGCCGGACGACCTGCATCCGGCGCAGGTAGAAGTCCACGACGGTCTGGTAGTCCCCGTACAGACTCCTGCTCAAATGATCGGGGCCATCCGCCTCGGCGTAGATGGTCCGGAAGGGCGCGAGCGGATCCGCCGTGTCCAGGACCGCCTGCCAGTCGGGGGAGAGCAGCCGCCTGAGCTCATCCGGCTTGTAGTAGATCCGCCACCGGTTGCTGTGGAACTCTCGCGGAAACTCGATGCTGTAGGCGAAGCGCCGGAGCTTCACCATCACGCTCTTCTTCGTGCTGCTGTCCGGCAGCCGCTGGAGCACGTTGACGAGCGGCCCACGCACGAAGCCCGGCATCGCTTCGAACCACGCGGCCGCCTTGTCCGCCGCATAGACGGGATGCCCCGCGAACAGCTCGTCGCCGCCATCGCCCGTCAGCACGTAACCGGCCAGGCCCGCCGCCTTCTTCGCCAGGAGGAACGTCGCGACCTCGATCCCCACATCGGACATCGGCTCCTGCAACAACGGGACGAGCTCGACGATCTCCCGCGCGTTGGCCGCATCGTAGGGCACCTCGTGGTGTCGGGTGCCGCAGTGCCGGCTCACCGCTCGGGCATAGACCGCCTCGTCGAACGACTTCACGGCGCAGCGGAACGAGAACGTATGGATCGGCGAGCCGAGCTCGCTGGCCATCAGGCAGACGACCGAGCTGCTGTCCATGCCGCCGCTCACGTACGCGCCGGCGGGGTAGGCGGGCTGGAGCCGGATACGGACCGCATCGCGGATCAGCGGACGGAGCTCCTCGCGGTACTCCTCGCGCGACTTGACCGGAGTCTCGCGGAACGACGGCGCCCAGTAACGCTCCGTGCGGATGCCGCCTGCCTCGACCCGAAGCACGTGCCCTGGGCGGAGCTTCTCGATCCCGCGGTAGAGCGTCTCGAAGCCGGGGTTGTAATTGAGCAGGAGGTAGCGGAGCACGACGGCCGGCTCCAGACACGTGCCGCCACCGACGTTCTTCAGGGGCCGCAACTCGGAGCAGAAGTGCACCGCATCGCCCGTCGGGCGGTAGTAGAGCGACTCGATGCCGAGATGGTCCCGCGCGATCCACACCCGCCCACGCTCGGGGTCGCGAATCACGAGGACGAAGCTGCCGTTGAGCCAGCGGAAGAGCTCGGTGCCGAGACGGAGATACCCTTCCACGAGCAGCGCGCCGTCCTTTGGACGCGGCCCGCCGCCGAGCCGCCGGACCAGCTCGCTCACATCGTACAGCTCGCCGTAAAGGAGGACGGTCACCCGCGAAGCGGGATCGTGATGCAGCAGCCGGCCTTCATCCAGCGCCGCCGCGCCGCTCGACACGATCGCAGCAAGGAAGCCGTCGTCTTCCCAGCGCTCGAGGGCTGCGTCGTCGTCGCCGAGTCCCCAGGCCTTCCAGCGCTCCGCGATGCGGTCGCGAGAGGAGGGCGCCCCGATGGTCCCGAAGATCATGCGGCTCTATCGTGCATCGTTCCTCGTCCCACTCGAAAGCCACCGGATGGTGATGGCAACGGCGCGTTGGCGATACGGCGGGGCCCCGAGGCCTCGATCGAATTCCGCGCCCTGGCGCGGGGACGCCGAAGTGCGCCTCGCCCGCCCACCTCGGCAGCGCTCAGATCCTTCCGGGTTCCCGCTCCGACCGGCAGGATGCTCACGAGGTCATCTTGACCTCGGAACTCGGCTGGCCGGGCGGTGCAAGAAGTTGGCCGCGGTGCGGATCGGCGGCGCGCATTGCCAGCGCGGAGGCCGTGCTCCGGAGCACCGGGCTCTCCCGCAGCGGATCCCGGCCGGAAGCGTACGCAGTCGCGGAAACGGGGAGGTTTGGCGTCCGAACGACATCGCGACAGACTGTTGCCCCGATGCAACAGCGGGCGTTCTGGCGTTGGGCGCCCGTCCGTCGGCTCGTCGCTCCGGGAGCTCCTCAGACGCGGCCCTCGGCCCCGCCTGCCGCCTGCTTGACCGCCCCGGGCCCACGGGACCGCCCATCGAGCAAACTGCCCAGCTCCCTCGCGAACACGTCCCGTTGCTCCGGGTCGGCTCCCCAATCGGTCCGGCGCAGGAGCAAGTCATCCGGCGTGATGACGGCCTCGGCCTCCATCAGTCGGTGGACGAAGGAATGGGCCGCCGCGGAATCCGCTTGCAGCAGCGAGCGGAACTCGGAGGCGGAGGGGACTGCGGCGGGCGCCGGGCGCTCGATGGGGGAAACCGGGCCGGCCCGCAGCCCGGGCACCCGCCTGAGGATGACCGCCAGCAACACCTCGGCAACGCGGCGCGCGGTGGTGAACTTCACGCCCGATACGCTGAACAGCCCCAGCGGTCCGCCGTCCCGGGCGTGGTCATGGATGACGGCTCGACTCGACAGCCGGACGGTTCCAGGACGATCGACCGGCAGCAGACCCCAGAAGACACGCCGCACGTCCCCCGTCGTCACGTGCCAGCCCGGGAGCGCCGCGTTCAGATCGGCGATCATTTTCTCCACGTCGCGCGCCGCCGGCGGTCCCGCCGCATCGGCTCCGCCCCCCGATGGGACGTGGGCCGTCCCCGCGAACGTCCACTCCCCCCATGGCCGCACGAAGTAGGTGCTGGCGCCGGGATGATCGGGTGAAACCGCCACGCCGAACGGGGATGGCGCCGGTCTGGAGATCAGGAGGTTGAAGGCGATGGAGGGCAAGAAAAGACGCGGGACATCACGA
>ERZ777003.3695-NODE-3695-length-14246-cov-7.147629_pt1 | contig 14246 bp, 12 predicted proteins | sample MGYA00374956_ERZ777003 | MGnify/ENA primary metagenome ERZ777003 (study PRJEB29302, sample SAMN06268252) | bioreactor metagenome | isolation source: Joint BioEnergy Institute, California, USA | place: USA:Joint BioEnergy Institute, California, USA | collected... | reverse complement strand
CCAGGGCGGGGCGCCCTTCCCGCCGCGGCCCGCACCGTCCTGCGAGACTTGCACGGTGTGTGGAGAGGAATGGAAGCCGCATGGCGCGCTATTTGCTGGGCCGGCTGCTGCATTCGGCCATCGTTGTCCTCCTGGTTTCCATGGTCGTGTTTGGGCTCGTGCACTTGAGCGGCGACCCCGTGGCGCTGCTCGTCGATCTGGACGCGACCGCGGAGGACATCGCGCTCTTGCGGCAGTCGCTGGGCTTTGACCGGCCGCTGCCCGTCCAGTACTTGTCGTTCCTGCAAAAAGCGGTGACCGGCGACTTCGGGCGGTCCTTGCGCCACCAGCTGCCGGCGATGGAACTCGTCGTGGAGCGATTGCCGGCGACGCTGTGGCTCACCTTCGCGGGTCTGGCCATTTCCCTGCTGATCGCGCTTCCCGTCGGTTTCGTCGGCGCCGTGAAACGCGGGACCGTCTGGGACCGGGCGGGCATGATCCTGGCGCTGGCCGGGCAGTCCATGCCGAGCTTTGCCTGGGGCATCCTGCTCATCATCGTCTTCGCGGTGCAGCTGAAATGGCTCCCCGCGTCGGGGGGCGGCACGTGGCGACACCTCGTGCTGCCGGCGCTGACCGTGGGCGCCTTTGGCGCTGCGCTCACCACCCGGGTGCTCCGGTCGACGCTGCTTGAGGTGCTGCGCAAAGACTTCGTGCGCACCGCCCGGGCCAAGGGCCTGGGCGAGCGGATCATCCTCCTCAAGCACGTCCTCAAGAACGCCGCCTTGCCCGTCATTACGCTGGTCGGCCTGCAGATGGGGGATCTGATCGGCGGATCCGTCATCACGGAAACCGTCTTTAGCTACCCGGGGATGGGGCTCCTGGCCGTCCAGGCCATTCGCAACCGGGACATCGCCGTCGTGCAGGCGTTTGTGGCGGTGGTGGCCACGACGATCCTGCTCATCAACTTGGCGGTGGACCTGCTGTACGCCTTGATCGACCCGCGGGTGCGCTATGAGTGACCGGCGGTCCGGGCAGCACGACCGCAAGCGCCGCGCACCATGGAGCAAAGTGCAGCGAGGGGCTGAATATGGCGACCGTAACGCACGATGAGGCCACAGGCGCAGCGCCTGCCGCCGCCCGCTCTTCGAGCCGGCGGTGGCTCAAGGCGCTCCTGCGCAACCCGGCCGCCCTGCTCGGGCTGGCCATCGTCACCACGGTGGTGCTCCTGGCGGTGTTTGCACCCCAGGTGGCTCCCCACAGCCCGGTGCAATCCAACTTGCGCTACGCGTTCCGGCCCCCCTCCTGGGTTTCCGGAGGCGTAGAAGGCTATTTGCTCGGCACGGACGCGCTCGGCCGGGACATCCTCAGCCGCATCATCTACGGGAGCCGCATCTCGCTCATCGTCGGCCTTGTGGTTGTCGTGATCCAGGGCGGGTTCGGCACGCTCATGGGGCTCCTCAGCGGCTACTACGGCGGCAAGCTGGACGCGTTTCTCATGCGCATCGCGGACGTGCAGCTCGCCATTCCCTTTATGATCCTGGCCATCGCCATTATGGCGGTGCTCGGGCCGTCGCTGACCAACGTAATCCTGGTGCTGAGCGTGACGGGATGGGTCACGTTTGCGCGGGTGGTGCGCTCCGAGGTGCTCAGCGTGCGGCAGATGGACTACGTGGCGGCCGCCCGCGCCTTGGGGTGCGGCACCGGGCGGATCTTGTTCAAGCACATCCTGCCCAACGTCGCGGCGTCGGTCATCGTCATCGCGTCGCTGCAGCTGGCCCGGATGATCATCTCCGAGGCGGCCTTGAGTTTTCTCGGCCTCGGGGTGCAGCCGCCGACCCCGTCCTGGGGCGGCATGGTGGCCGACGGGCGCAGCTTCGTCGCCACCCACTGGTGGATCGCGACGTTCCCGGCGCTGGCAGTTTTCGTGACCGTACTCGGCGTCAACCTTCTGGGCGACTGGGTGCGGGACGTCCTGGACCCCACCCTCAAGGACCGGCCGAGCCGGGGCTGACCCGGGCAGCGCCGCCTGCCTGCAAGAGGTTATCCCATAGGGATAAAGGAAACCGGGGCGTACCTTCCCAATGGGCGAGGTACGGGTGGCCCCCCGCCGGCAAGGCTCGGCTCCTTGCCCGGCAGCAGGAAGACGAGGTGCATCGTCGGATGGGTGTCATTGGCGCGTCGGCGCTCCTTGAGCGGCTCTTGACCCTGGGCCGCATCGGTGAAACCGTGGAAGGCGGCGTGACCCGCCTTGGCTACACGGAGCAGGAGGAAGCGGCCGTCAGCCTGTGCCAGGCGTGGATGCGGGAGCTGGGCCTCAGCGTGCGCCGGGACAGCGCGGGCAACCTGTACGGCCGGCGGGCGGGCCGGCGGGAAGGGCCGGCGGTGGTGACGGGGTCCCACGTGGACTCGGTGCCCAACGGGGGCAAGTACGACGGCGTCGTCGGCGTCATATGCGCCCTGGAGGCGGTCGGGGCCTTTGCCGCCCGCGGCATCGAAACCGAGTATCCCCTGGAGGTCGTCGTCTTCCGCTGTGAAGAGTCAAGCCGCTTCGGCGCCGCCACCTTGGGCAGCCGGGCCGTGGCCGGGCGCCTGAGCGAGGAAGACTTGCACCGGCTGCGGGATGGCGACGGCGTTTCCGTCGCGCAGGCCATGACGGCCCTTGGCCTTGAACCCCGCCGCATCGGCGAGGCGCGCCGGACGGCCGATTCGGTGCGAGCCTTTGTGGAGATCCACGTCGAGCAGGGGACGGTCCTGGAAACCGCCGGCTGTCCCATCGGCGTCGTAACGCACATCGCCGCGCCCACCCGCTACCGCGTGCGGGTGAGCGGCGAGGCGGCCCACTCGGGTGCGACGCCCATGGACCGGCGCAAGGACGCGCTGGCGGCCGCGGCCGAGATCGTCCTCGCGGTGGAGCAGGCGGCCAAAGCCGAGGCGTCCCACGGCACGGTGGGCACCGTCGGCGTCCTCACGGTGAAACCCGGCGCGATGAACGTCATCCCCGGCGAGGTGGAGCTCGGCATCGACGTGCGCAGCATCGACGGTGAGAGCAAGCGGCGGGCCGTGCAGCGTATCCTGGCGGCCATGGACGACGTCGCGCTGCGCCGGGGGGTCAAGGTGACGTCGCGCCTTGTGGTGGAGGAGGAACCGGTGGCCCTTTCCCCATGGGTGCAAGCGGGGATTTCGCAGGGCGCGGGCAAGGTTGGCCTCCCGCACATGCCCATGGTCAGCGCCGCGGGCCACGACGCCATGAACATGGCCCACATCGCGCCGGCGGGCATGGTGTTTTTGCCGAGCCGGGACGGCGTGAGCCACAACCCGCTGGAATACACCGACATCGAAGACGTCGCCGCGGGTGCGGAAGTGCTGTTTTGGACCCTTTGCCAGCTGGCCGAGGCGCAGCAGGCGGCCGTGGCGTGATCCGGCTTCGCGCAAGGCCGGCCGCCCGGCCCCGGCGACGACACCGCCGCAGGCGGCGCCGGCAGGGCAGCGGGCGGCGCGACGGGGAGCGGCCGCAGAAGGAGGAAGCGGGAATGAGCGATCTTTGGATTCGGGGCGGCACCGTCGTCACAGCGAGGGGAGCGTTTCCCGGGGACATTTTGATCCGGAACGGCCGCATCGCCGCCGTCGTCCACCGCGATGGGCCGCTAGCGTTGCTCGAGCCCCCGGCCGGCTCGGGCAGCGGGCAGGAAAGCGCGGCCGGGGCCAGCGGTGCGCAGGAGATCGCGGGCGGCCCGGTGCCGGTGCTCGACGCGACGGGACTTTACATCTTGCCGGGCCTTGTGGACGTGCACGTCCATTTCCGCGACCCCGGCCTGACCCACAAGGAAGACTTCACGAGCGGCACGGCGGCCGCGGCCTGCGGCGGCGTGACCACGGTGCTCGAGATGCCCAACACCATGCCGCCTGTGGCGACGGCGGCGCTCTTTGAAGAGAAGCGCCGTCACCTGGCCGGGCGGTCCTACGTGGACTACGGGCTGTACGGCGTCATCGACGAGGCCAACTTCGAGCACTTGCCCGCGCTGGCCAAAGCGGGGGCCATCGCCTTTAAGCTCTTCCTGGGGCCCACCACCGGCGACATCCGGGCGCCGGGCTGGGGCCGGCTCATGGACGTTTTCTCCACCGTAGCCGAGCTCGGCCTGCCCCTCGTCGTCCACGCCGAGGACCGGGACGTCATCGATTACCACGTGCAAAAGGCCGGCCCCGACCTGGACGCGCTCGACTATCGCGGGTTTCTTGCGACGCGGCCGCCCTTTGGGGAGCTTGCCGCCACCCAGACGACGTTCCTGCTCGCGCTCATGACCGGCGCCCGGGTGCACATCGCCCACGTAACCCTCGGGGCAGCCGTCGATCTCATCCGCGTCGCCCGGGAGCAGGGCGCGCCCGTCACCGCCGAGACTTGTCCGCCGTACCTGCTCATGACCGCGGAAGACTGCGTGCGCCTCGGGCCCGCTACCAAGATTTTGCCGCCCATCCGCGACAAGGCCGATCAGGAGCGCCTGTGGGAAGGGCTGCACGATGGGACGCTGGAGGTCATCTCGACCGACCACGCGCCGCACCTGACCGAGGAAAAGGCGACGAAGTCGTGGGCGGCCGCGCCCGGCGGCATGATCGGCGTCGAGACCATTTTGCCCTCCCTCCTGACCGCCTCCAGCGAAGGGCGGCTTACTTTGCCCCAGCTGGTCGAATGGACCAGCACCCGGCCGGCGCAGATCTTTGGCCTCGGCGAGCGCAAGGGCGACATCCGTCCCGGCTTGGACGGCGACCTCGTGCTGGTGGACCTCGGCGCCGAGTGGACGCTGCGCCCCGAGGACTTGCACAGCAAGAGCACCAACAGCCCGCTTCTGGGCGCCCGCCTGCGGGGGAAAGTCGTACACACCGTGGTGGGCGGCCGGCTCGTGGTGGAGTCCGGGCGGCTCGTGGGCGCTCCCGGCGGCCGGTGGCTGCCGGGACCGGCCATGGATACCGCTGGAGGGAGCCAGGCGTGAGCGGCGCGCCCACAGCGGCCCCGGCGCCGTGGCACATGCTCACGGCCGCCGTCGCCGAGAGCCGCGTCGATGCGGCCGGTTACCGCCGGCTCGTCGTCTATGCGCCGGCCGTCGCCCAAGCGTGCGGGCCGGGGCAGTTTGTCATGCTGCGCTCGCCCGAGTGGGGCATGCTGCTGCTGAGCCGCCCCTTTGACGTTTACCGGACCGACCCGCAGGCGGGGACATTCGAGATCCTATTTAAGGTAAAGGGTGAAGGCACCCAGCGGCTGGCGTCGCTTAGGGCCGGTGACGACATCCATGTCTTGGGGCCTTTAGGGAAACCGCTGCAGCTGCCCGTGGACGGGCGGGGCGTCATCCTCGTCTCCCGCGGCGCTGGCGTATCGCCCATGGTCCGTATCGCCCAGGAGTGCGCCGCGCAGGGCGTCCCGGTGCGGGCCATCGTGTCCGCGGCCAGCCGGGAGCGGCTTGTGGGCGTGGACGACTTGACTGCCCTTGGCGCGAGCGTGCAGCCCGTCACCGACGACGACCCGGATGCACCCTCGCCCGACCGGATCCTGGACGATTGGGCGGCGGGCGGCGGCTATGGGGCCGTGTACGTGTGCGGGTCGCGGCGGCTGGCCCGGGCTGCTAAGCGCGCCTGCCAGGCGCACGGCTTGAGCGGGTACGTATTCGTCGAATCTCACATGGCCTGTGGCTTTGGCATATGCCACGGCTGCGCGGTGCCGGTGCGGCCGGCGCAGGACGCGCCCGAGGCCGGGAAACCGGTCTATGCGCTGGCGTGCGTCCAAGGTCCGGCCATGCCCATCGAAGAGGCCGTCGTCGACTAGCTGGACATCGTCGAAGCTCTCGAGGGACGGGGGCTTGCGAGGCGGCGCGCGGCCACAAGAGGCCTGCGAGCCGGCAGGCGGCCGGCCCTGGGTCGCAGGCGCCGACGTTGGCGGGAGGAGCAAGCTATGGAAGCGAAGCGTGGCCAGGTGCAAGGACGGACGGTGCCGGGCACGGTGCCAGGTGAGGCTCCGGGCACGGCGCCGGGCATGGCTTCCGCCGCGGCCCCGGGCGAAGCGACCGGCGCGGGCGTGCCCGTGCCGGACTTGTCGGTCCAGATCGGGCCGCTGCGGCTTAAGGCGCCGGTCATGCCCGCCTCCGGGTGCTTTAACGTGGGCCAGGAGGTGGCCCACCTCTTTGACTTGTCTTGCATGGGGGCCGTCATCAACAAGACGGTGATGCCCACGCCGCGCCCCGGCAACCCGCCCCACCGGGTGCTGGAGCGCTCGGCCGGCCTGATCAACTCCATCGGCATCCCGGGCAAAGGCCCGGAATACTTCCTCCAGCACCAGCTTCCCTTTATGCGCAGCGCCGGCACCCGGGTCATCGTGAGCATCGGAGGCTTGAGCGAAACCGACTTCGTCGCCTTGATCGCGCTCATGGACGCGCAGGAAGGCATCGACGCTCTGGAGCTTGATCTGTCCTGTCCCAACCACGCCGAGTCGGTGCCCTTCGCGCTCAGCGCCCGGGCCACCGGGAGCCTGCTTAGGGCTGTGCGCGGCGTGACGCGCCTGCCTCTCATCGCGAAACTGTCGCCCAACGTGAGCGACATCGTCGCCGTCGCCGCGGCGGCCATGGAGGCCGGTGCCGACGCCTTGTGCGTAGCCAACACGTACCCGGCCATGGGCATCGACCTCGAGGAACGCCGCCCTGTGCTGGGCATCCAGACGGGAGGCCTTTCCGGCCCTGCCATCAAGCCGATGACGCTGCGCCTCGTCTGGCAAATCGTCGGCGAGCTCGACGCGCCCGTCATCGCCTGCGGCGGGGTGACGAGGTGGCAGGACGCGGTGGAGTATTTGCTCGCAGGAGCCCGCGCGGTGCAGGTGGGGACGGCCAACTTCACGAATCCCCGCGCCATCCCGGAGATCATCGACGGCGTCCGGGCGTACCTCGAGCGCCACGGTTTCACCCGGGTCACCGACATCATCGGCGCCGCCCACCCGCGGCGCACGTAAGGGAGGAAACCCCGTGTCCCGCCTCACCGTCGCCAAAGCGCTGACGTTGCCGGCTCTAAAGGGGACACGGGTGCTCGCGGGCACAAGCGGCCTGGACAGGCCCATCGAGGGCGCGACCGTCATGGAAGTGCCCAACGTGACCCGCTGGTTGCGGGGCAACGAGCTGGTCATCACGAGCCTCTACGCCCTGCGGGAGGATCCCGACGAGCAGGTGCGCCTCATCGAAGGCCTCGACAAAGTCGGCATCGCGGCGCTCCTCATCAAGCCCAAAGTCTTTGTCGAGCGGCTGCCGGACGCGATGCTCCACGAGGCCGACGCCCGCGGGCTGCCCGTGCTCGAGCTCCCCGTGGAAACCCCCTATATCGACGTGCTCAACTCGGTCATGGCCGAGGTGTTTCGCCGCAGCAGCGTGCGCCGCTACGAGGCGGACCTGGTGGCGGACCTCTTGGGCGGCGTCATCGCCTCACCCGAGGACCTCACGGCCCGGGCCGCCGAGGTGGGCTGGAATCCCCGCGGGGGCGCGCTGGCGGCCGTGCTGCACGTAGAGCCGCCGGCGGCTGCCGTGCCGAGCGGCGGTGCGCTTCACCGGCTCAATGATCTCGTCGTCGACGAAGTGCGGGCCGCGGTGCGGGCCGACAACGGCCTCGTGGCCGGGGGCGGCAGCCGGGTGCGGGTCGTCTGGGCTTCGGGGAGCGACGGGACTGCCGTGAAACTGCACGCCGCCCGGGCGGCGCTGCAAGCGGTCCGGCAGGACTTGGGGCGGCGTAAGATCGCGACGCTGTCGGTGGCCATCGGGACGCCCGCAAACGGTTTCGCCGAGCTGCCAGGCAGCTACCGGGCGGCTTGCCGGGCCCTGGAGCTGTGCCTCAAGGTGCGGGGACAGGGTCACGTGGTCACGCCCGGCGACCTTGGCGTTTACGGGCTGCTCGACGCCATGAACGTCCCCGGCGCCGCGAACCCCTTCTCGTCCCTTGATCCGGGCCTGCGCCGGCTGCTCGATCATGACGCGGAGCACCACGGCCAGCTGATCAAGACGCTGCGCTGCGTCCTGGACGAGCAGGGCAACATGCGCCGCGCCGCCGAGCGGCTGTATGTGCACTTCAAGACCGTCCAATACCGGATGGGCCGCATCCGCGAGATAACCGGATGGGACTTGGGCGACGCGGACTTGCGCCTCGCCATCGAGCTGCAGCTGCGCTGGCTTGACCTTTACGGCCCGCCCGCCGCCTCCGCCGCGGACTCCTTGAGCGCTCCCTCCTCTCTCCAGACCGGCGCATGAAGCCGTCGCCCTTGAGGCACGCTTACATCGGCGCCCGCGCAGCCCACGCAAGGAGGTGCCGGTGATGGCACAGCTCACCCAAGCGGAACTATTGCACCTGCACGAGCTCATTTGGATGGAAGCCGCGATGTACGAGAAGTTCCAGGCGTACGCCCAAGGCGCCGCCGAGGAGCACGTACGCAAGCTGTGCGACCAGCTGGCCGACCGCAGCCGCCAGCACCTAAGCGCCCTCAGCCAGCTTTTGGACACGGAAACGAGCCGGGTGCAGTAAGCCGAGGGGCGGAAGGGCACAAGGCTGCGGCCAGAAATGCCCAAGCCGCAACCGGGAGCGCGGAGTTGAGGAAGGGGAGCCGATCGTGGCGATGCCGACCATCGAGATGGATGAACGCGCCGTCTTAAGGGACTGCCTGGACACCCTCAAGCACGCGAGCATGTGCTACCTGCAGGCGAGCCTCGAGGCCGATTCGGACAGCGTGCGCAAGACATGCGCGCGCCTTGCCGTCGACAAGAGCGAAGAGAAAAACGCCGTCTTTAACCTGATGCACCAGGCGGGCATCTACAAGACCCAGCCCGCCGATCCGGCGCAAGTCGAAACCCTCAAGCGGCAGTGCCGGCAGTTCCTCTCGCGCGCCGCGGCGGGGCCGATGCATCCGGTCGCCCGGGAGCGGGGGGAGCAGCCAGGCTCACGCCTTGACACCTAAGGTCGCTGCCAAGGACCTGCCTTAGCTGAAGCACGCCTGTGGCGCGAGCGGGCTCCCCCTCCCGGCGAGGGGGAGCCTTCTTTTCTGTACCCGACGCACAGTCCGGAGCTGTCCTGTTTGTCTCCCTGCGACCAAAACCATCCCCGCGCAGAGCGTCTCGCGGACGAATCGTTCCGGTTCAGCGTTGCGCCGCCCGCTTCTTTGGTTCACCCCCACAAAACCCGCTTCCAAAATTCGTCAGTTCCATCCGTCGATATTGCGCGCAGCCGTGTGCTATAGTCGACGACAAAACCCAGGGGGGTGAGAAGCGCCGGTTTTTCGTCGCGGGGAGTTGAAAGTCCGGCCGTCCGATAGCACTTGCTCCTTAGGGAGGCGAGGAAGTCAGATGCAACAACGGTTTCTGCTCCATCTCTTGATCGCATTGTTCGTCGCAGCTTTCGTTGCCAGTCCCGCCGCGTTGGCCCAGCGTACGGTGACCGTCGCCCTGCCGACCGACGCCGTGACGCTGGACCCCCACGACACCAACGACTACATCTCCGGCATGGTCAACCTGCACTTGTACAACAGGCTCGTCAGGATGAACTCCCAGGGTCAGATCGAGCCGGACTTGGCCATGTCGTGGGAGGTTTCCGCGGACGGCCTGGAGTGGACGTTCCACCTGCGGCGCGGCGTACGCTTTCATGACGGCACGCCGGTGACCGCCGAAGTCGTCAAGGCAAGTTTTGACCGGATCCGCCTCGACACGTCGGGCAAGCTGCGCAGCAGCGTGTACAACTTCCTGTGCGGCGTCGAGGTCGTCGATGAATACACCGTCAAGCTCATCTCCTGCGAGGCGTTCGGCGCTTTCCTGCCCAACATCAGCAGCGTGCTCAACGGCGGCATCGTCAACCCGGCGGCCGTGGAGCGGGCGGGCGACCGTTATTCCCGCAATCCCGTCGGCACGGGCCCCTTCCGCCTGGTGGAGTGGGTGCCGGGCGACCGCATCGTCCTTGAGCGCAACCCTGACTACTACGAGCCGGGCGTGCCGACCATCGACCGCCTCGTGTTCCGCATCGTGCCGGAAGCCGCGACCCGCATGATCATGCTGCAGACCGGCGAGGTCGACGCCATCTACCCGGTGCAGATGACGGACATCGCGCGCCTACGCTCGCAGCCGGGCGTGGCGCTGCGCACCGGTCTCAAGAACCAGGTGCTCTTCTTGTCGCTCAACCAGACGTACGAGCCGTTCAAGGACGTGCGGGTGCGCCTGGCCATCAACCACGCCATCAACTTGCCGCTGGTCATCGGGCGCCTCTACAGCGGCGCGGCCACGGTGCCGGATTCGTACGTGTCCAGCGTCACCATCGGCTACTCGCCCACCGGCACCTACCAGTTTGACACGGATCTCGCCAAGCGGCTGCTGGACGAGGCCGGCTGGGTGCCCGGGCCCGACGGGATCCGCTACAAGAACGGCCAGCCGCTTCGTTTCGTGGCCTACGTACCGCGGGGCCGTTACCCCATGGACGTCGAGCTCGCCCAGGCCATCCAAGGCTTCCTGCGGGCCGTCGGCATCGACATGCAGCTCAACATCTTGGAAACCGGCGTCTGGCTGGCCGAGCGGGCCAAGAACGTGAACGAGGCGGGCCACCATGCGTTCATGTTCGCCTGGGGCCCGGCGGCCAACGACATCGACTGGACGACCCGCTCTTTGTTCGGCTCCGAGTTCTTCCCGCCCGACGGTTGGAACCTGTCCTTCTACTCCAACCCGGTCGTGGATGAGCTGGCCGCCCTCGGCATGCGCCTCACGGATGAGGCACAGCGCAATGAGGTGTACCGGCAGATCCAGCAGATCGTCTATGAGGATGCCGTCTACGTGCCCTTGCTGAACCTGCAGCACGTCTTCGCTACCCGTTCCGATCTCAACAACGTGGGCGTGTTCCCCCAGGACGTGCTGGACTTTTCCCGGGTGACCCGGTAAGCGAAAGCCCAAGCGTCATTGCGGCCAGGTGCGGGAGAACGCGAAGGGGAGGGTGTTCACTCTCCCCCTTCGCGTCTCCCTGCTTCAGCGGCCCGGGATGCGGCGGACGGGGTGACATTGGATGGCCAGGTATATCCTACAGCGGCTCCTGCTTTCTCTCCCGGTGCTCCTTTTGGTAGTGACGCTGTCCTTCATTATTTTCTACGTGATTCCGGGAGACCCCGCCCTGCTCATGGTCAGTCCCGACGCCAGCTACGCGGAGGTCGAGGCGCTGCGCCGCGCCCTGGGCTTGACCGATCCGCTCTACGTGCAGTATTTCCGGTATCTCGGCGAGGTTGTGCGCCTGGACTTCGGCTCATCGCTCCGCACGGGGCTGCCCGTTCTCGAAGAGATCCAGGTCCGATATCCCAACACCTTTCTCTTGGCCGGCGCCGGTATGCTGATCGCCGTCGTCCTGGGCCTTGCGGCTGGGCTCATCAGCGCTGCGCGGCACAACACGTGGCTTGACCGCCTTCTCACCCTCGTGGTGCTGGTGGGCGTGTCGACGCCGGTGTTTTGGCTCGGTTTCATCTTGATGCTGATCTTTTCCGCCACGCTCCTGTGGCTGCCGTCGGGGGGCACCGGGACCATCGCGCACCTCATCTTGCCCGCCGCAACGCTCGGGCTTCACTCGACGGCCGACATCGCCCGGGTCACCCGGGCATCCATGCTGGAAGTGCTGCGCCAGGACTACATCCGCACGGCGCGGGCCAAGGGAGTGCGGGAGTTTCTCGTCCTCAACTGGCACGGCTTGCGCAACGCCCTGATCCCCATCGTGACCATGATCGGAATCCGGTTTGGCACGCTCCTCGGCGGCGTCGTGCTGGTGGAAAACGTGTTCGCGTGGCCCGGGATCGGCCGGCTGATGGTGGACGCCTTGCGGGTGCGGGATTACCCGGTCGTGCACGGGGCGGCGCTGCTTTTGGCCGTGACGGTCGTCGTCCTTAACCTCTTGGTGGACCTTTCGTACGCGCGCCTAGACCCCCGGGTCCGCTTCGATTGAATCTTTGAGTGCGCCGCGGCCGGCTGGCACGGCGGACGAGCGGGTAGGCATGGGATTTTAGATTGTTGCGTGGGCAGGTGGATCGGATGGGCGGACACGTTGGTCCGGTGGGCACGGCGCCGGCGGGACGCCGCTGGGTGCGGCTGGTGAGGAAGTGGATGGCCTCCGCGATCCTGCTCTGGGTCTGCTGCGCCGTGCTTTTGATCATCGTGCTCAGCGCGGTGTTTGCCCCGTGGGTGGCCCCGCACGATCCGCTCATGCCCGACATCCTGCGGTCGATGGAACCGCCCCAGCCGGGCTATTGGCTGGGCACGGACCAGCTTGGACGCGATGTGCTCAGCCGGCTGATCTGGGGTGCGCGGCCGTCGCTGTTCCTCTCCTTTGCCGGCGTTGGGCTGGGGCTCCTCGTCGGCGGCGCCATCGGCGTTGCCGCCGGCTACATGGGCGGGCGCGTGGATCTGGTCGTCATGCGGCTTGTGGACGCGCTGATGGCGTTTCCCGGACTCGTTTTGGCCATCGCCGTCGTGAGCGCGATTGGGACCGGGGTGGGCGGCATCATCGTGGCCGTGGGCGTGTACTCGGTGCCCGTCTTTGCCCGGGTGGCGAGGGCGGCGGTGCTCGGCATCAAGGACGCGGAGTACGTCCAGGCGGCCCGGGCCGTCGGCGCCAGCGACACGCGCATCGTCACGCGCCATGTCCTGCCCAACATCATGGCGCCGGTGCTGGTCCAGTTCACCATGCGCATCTCCACGGCCATCCTGGTGGCGTCGGGACTTGGGTTTCTCGGCCTTGGCGTCCAGCCGCCGGCGCCCGAATGGGGCGCCATGCTGAGCGACGCCCGCAGCCTCGTCTGGAGCGCGCCGTGGGCGATGATCTATCCCGGCCTGGCGATCTTGGTCGTGACGCTGGCGGTCAACATCATCGGGGACATCCTCCGGGACATGCTCGATCCGCGTCTTAGGGATTGAAAGGAAGGGAACACGATGAACGCGATACCGGTCTACGATACCGATGTTCTCATCGTCGGCAGCGGCGGCGCGGGGCTCAGAGCCGCCATCGAAGCGCGGCGGGCCGGCGTGGACGTCATCGTCATGAGCAAGGGCGCCCTGGGACGGTCAGGTGCCACCATCACCGCCTCCGCCGACGTCAGCGTCGACAGCGCCTCGGCACGGCGCATTTTCGGGTTTCCGGGCGAGCTCAAGGACAGTCCCGAGGTGTTTCTTGAGGACGTCCTGCGCGGCGGCAAATATCTTAACAACCGGCGTCTCGCGCAGGTCATGTGCGAAGAGGCGCCGGCGCGAGTCGAGGAGATGGCCCAGTGGGGCGCCCACTTTGAGCACCTGTACATCACGCCGGGCCACACCTACCCGCGCGGCCTTTGGATCAAGGGCAAAAACTTCGTAAACACCCTGGTGCGACAGGTGCGCCGGGCCGGGGTCAAGGCGATGGACCACACGATGGCCGTGGACCTCATCAAGGTGTCAGGCCGCATCGCCGGCGTGCTGGCCATGGACCTGGCGAGCGGGCAGCTGGTGGCGGTGCGGGCCAAAAGCGTCGTGCTGGCCACCGGCGGCGGCATGGCCGCGTATCCGATTACGACGGCCCCCAACGACCTGGTGGGCGACGGCATCGCGATGGCCTACCGCGCCGGGGCGGAGATCGTGGACGCGGAGTTTCCCATGTTCCTGCTGGGGATGCTGGCGCCGCCGGCCCTGGTGGGCATGAACTACCCGTTTGCGCTGTTGATGCGCCTCTCGGCCCACCTTTACAACCGAGAAGGCGAGCGGTTTATGGAGCGGTGGGATCCCGTCAAGCGGGAGAAGGCGACCCGTGACGTGCTCACCGTGGCTTGCATGAACGAGATCCTGGAGGGACGCGGGGGCCCGGGCGGCGGTGTGTTCTTGTCGGTGCGTCACCTGCCCGAGGACTTGATCGAGCACTTCGGCCACTGGTACTCCACCGAGTGGCAAGGCAAACCCCCCTGGCACTACGAGGGCTTTGACATGAAGCCTTTCCTGCCGGACCTGAGCCGCCACAGCATTGAAACCGCGCCTTCGTGCCATTTCTGGAACGGCGGCATCCGGATCGACGAGCGGACGTGGACGGGCCTCGAGGGCTTGTACGCCTGCGGTGAAGCGGCCGGCGGGATTCACGGAGTCAACCGGCTGTCGGGCAACGCGCTGACGGACGTCCTCGTCTTTGGGTACCGGGCGGGTACGGCGGCCGCGGAGGACGCCCGGCAAGTGGCCCACGGGCCGTGGGATGAGCAGCTCGTCGCGGAGCGGGCGCAGGAACTGCTAGCC
>ERZ777003.3692-NODE-3692-length-14255-cov-55.299718_pt1 | contig 14255 bp, 11 predicted proteins | sample MGYA00374956_ERZ777003 | MGnify/ENA primary metagenome ERZ777003 (study PRJEB29302, sample SAMN06268252) | bioreactor metagenome | isolation source: Joint BioEnergy Institute, California, USA | place: USA:Joint BioEnergy Institute, California, USA | collected... | reverse complement strand
CGCGGCGCGCCCGGATGGGCAGCAGCAGCACGCGCGACATCCGGCGTGAGGCCGAGTTCGCGCAGCGCGTTCGCGCGCGCCACGGTACCGCTCGGCGTGACGATCATCTCTGGCGGCGGTAGTGCCGCAACGGGACCGCGCGGCGCTGCAGGCGTGAGACCTGCGACCGCGTTCTGCTGCGGCGCCTCTGCAGCCATCGCCATGCGCGGGTCAATGTCGCTCGGCACTTGTAGCTGCGCACGCTCCTCATACGTGAGCCCTGCGCCTGGAGACATCGCGCGCTTGGCCGCGCGTCTCTCAGAGAAGCCGCGAGCGGTTTTCACTGCGAGCGAACCCAATGGCAGCCCCATCGCCTGGAAATTCAGCACGCCTTCTGCTGCGCGTGCTGCGGCATCACCAGCAGCCGCGACGAACGTGTTCGAGGTGTTCACGAACGAACCGCGCGGCTGAGCGACGACCAGCTTCGCGACGTTCGCCAACTTGTCCAGCGTCTCAGCCGCTTGCGGCGTGAGGATGTGACGGAGCTTCGGATCGAGCTGTCGGACTGCCTTTTCGAAGCTTGCGGCCGCGAAGTTCCCTTCGTAGCTTGGCGTCAGACGCGCTTGGTCTCGCAGATAGTCGAGAACCGCGACGCCCATCGTCTGCAGGGCTGACTCATCGTGCGCGAGGTTTTGGCGCATCCGCTCGACATGATCGCGTGAGCCGCCAATGATGAACTTGCGCACGAACTGATCCGGCGTGACACTTCCCTCAACCGCGGCGGCATATGCCGGGTCGTCCTCAAGTTCCTTGAAGTGCGCGCGCGCAGCCGCGCGTGCATCGTCGGCCAGCGCTTTCAGGTGCGCGGCGTTGGGCTGCAGCGGCAGATCCTCGAGCGCCTGCCGAATTACGCCAGCAGCACGCCGCTCGAGACCGCTAGCCGTGTGCGATCGCTGAATCTCCGCGAGGTTCGTGCGCATCGCCTCGAACTGCTCGAAATTCATGCCGCGATCGCGCAGCAGCCTGAGTTGCACCATGATCGACTTTGGCGCGTGCTCATAGAGCAATTCTTTCTTCAGTCGAGCGGTCGCCGTGTCCCAAACCTTCTGCGCGTCGACAGGGATGTCGCCGCCAGCCGCCTGGCGCAGAGCTGCATATCTGGCATTGATATCGGCCTGCGTCGCCGCGTGCTTTGCGCGATAGGCATTGATGAGCGTCTCGCCGTGCCCGACCATATCGGTCGTAAACACGTTCGGCCCGACGCTATCGCGTATGACGCGCAGGTTCTCGCCGAGCGCCTTGTTCTGCGCCGCAAAGTGCTGCGCGAGCTGCTCGACGCGCGCGCGCTGATTCATCTCTTTAGAGATGAGCGCCACATCCTGCGTCGCCTGGCCCTCGGTCAGGCGAATCGGGACCGGTAGAGATTCTGCCTCGACGTGACGAGCAAGCACGGTCGGATTGATCTTCTCGCCGCGTGCGTGTGCCGCTTCGATCGCCGCGCGAAGCTCGGGGCTGACGCCCGAGATATCCACGCCAGCACTGGCAGCTCCCATTGACTGCCGCTCATCCAAGCGAGCGACGATTTCCTCTGCGCTCGGTCGTTTCGACCGCTGCGCCGCAGGCTGCCCGGGCGTCGGCGACGGCCGCACGAGCTCGCGCGTGGCTTCGATCGCGGTCGGCACAGTCGGCTGCACGCGCGATGCGGCCCGCGCGGCAGCGCCGGGCACGCGGGCCAGCGGTGCCACGGTGGCGAGGGCCTCAATGCCCGCCGGAACCACAGTGCGCACGACGTTCTCCGCGGTCGGGCTGACTCTGCCGATCGCCGCGAGCGCAGGGTTAACGGCGCGCTCGACTGCCTCCACGCCGCGGGCGATGGCGGCGAGCCCTGACTGCGCGGATTCGCTGCGCGGCTGATAGGTGAGCTCGTGCTGCACACGGCGCACGACGTCCGCAGGATCGGCCTCGGTGAGGCCGAGCGCGCGGCCGGCCATCGTGCCGAGCCCGGCGAAGCCGGCCGGAATCTGCGCGAGCGCGCCCGTGGCGAACATCGTGGCCAGTTCCGCGCCACCAACAGGCGCTTCGGCCCACTCCTGCAGCGTGCTCCGCTGCGACTGCGCAGGCTGCGGAGCCTGCGGCATCTCCACAGGGCGCGCAGTGGACAGGTCGAAGCCGCGGCGCGCGGGCTGAGCAGGCTGAGCGGGCTGCGCGGGCTCGACAGGGCGCGCCGTCGCGAGATCGAACGGCATCAGGGCACCTCCTCATACTGCGTGCCGTCTGGGCTCACGTAGGCCCGATTGCCCTGCGCATCGACCATCAGCCGCCAGCCGCGCGCATTGACCGCAGGGAGGCTGCTGGCCGGTGCTGCGCGTGATGCTGTGGGCTGCGCGGCCGGTTGCGAGCCGGCCGTCGTGATGCCGAGTTTGTCGGCGACGATCTGCTTGATCGTTGCGATCTTCGCCCGGCGCGCCTCCGGGTGATCGGTGCGCTTGGGCACCATATCAAGCAGCAGCTCCTGATCGCGATCGGTGAACGTACCCTCACCCGCCGATCTGAAGAGCTGTTTCAGAATCGGAGCCATCGCGGCGACCGCGCCTTCTGCCGTCTGCTGCGCGGCCGTGAAAGCCGGCACTCGGCCTGCGATCGGCCCTGTCACCGTCTCTTCCATCGCCTGCTCGAGCGCCTGCATCGCGCTTTGGAATGCGTTGTATGCGAGTTCGTTCTGACGCCGGGTTTTCTCTTCCTCGACCTCGGCAGTAGCCTCCGCTTGCGCGCGCCTCTTTTCGCCCGCTGCTTTCGATTCATCCTCGATCGTGGACAGCGGCTGAGTTGTCGGCGTGACGCCGGTCTGTACAAGCGTCGGCACGCCGCCGATGTCGACTATGCGATCGGTCGCACGCTTCATCTGCAGGTAGCGCTGCTGCTGTTCTGGCGAGAGCGAGCTGTAGTACATCCACTCCTGCACCGATGCCGGTAGATTCGACGCCGGCGATGGCTGATGCCCGATACCTGCGATCGCCCCGTACTGCGCGCGCGCCAGATGCGCAAGGCGAATCACGTCTTCAGTCGTTGGCTCCCGGCCGAGCTGCTGGGCCACTTGCGCGTACTCGTCCGGCCGGCGACGGCGGAAGAAGTCGACGGCGAACTGCGGATTACGAATCACGTAATCCGCTTCGAGGTAATGCTGCCGCGCCTCCTCGATCTGCTGCTGGCGCTGCAACTCCTGCGCCTGGCGAAACTCCGCCGACACGCCGGCCGCCAAGCGCGGATCATCGCCGTAAAGGCGCAATATGGTCGCCTGCCGCTGCTGCTGCGGCAGATCTGGTGTGCCAAGCTGCGCGAGCGCGTTGCGGACGCGCGCCTGACGCTCCTCCTCGCGGGCGAGCTCGGCCTGCGCCTGCTGGAACTCCTGCTCTCGCAGCGCTGCGAGTCGATTGGCGCGGCGGCTCTCCTGCAGCGACAGATAGTGCGTCAGCATGTCGGGCGGCTGCCCGGAGAGCGCAATCATCGGATTCGCGCGAGGCATGGCGTGACCTCCTGGCGCTCAGTAGCGGATCGGGAACTGCCGCGCCGGCACGAGCGACTCGTCGAGCCGGAAATCGCGCAGCGGCACATGAATCGGCGCCATGCCGCCGCCGCGGCCCGGGTTCGGCGTGCGTGTGATGCCCGTCGAGCGCTGATCGCGCCGGTCGAGGTAATCCATCGCGAACCGGCCGAGCTGGCCGAGCGTGTTTATCGATGCGTTGCTCGCGCCCATGATTCCCGATGCGCGCGTGTCACCGATGCCGGTGAGCGTGTCGGCGATGCCCGAAGCCATGCGCTCGCCAGCGCCTGCAGTGCCCGCAGCGGCGCTCTGCCCGATGCCCATGAGCTGCATGAGGCGATTCATGTAGTTGCCGAACTGCTGCGAGGCGAGGCCCTGCCCGAACTCGGTGAGCGCGACGCCGGTGTTTCCGCTGAACAGTCCTCCGCGCGCGGCGGCGCTGCGCTCGAGCGCCTGCTGCCCCTGCTGCAGGGCGAATTGATACTCGGGCGAGCTCGTGAACAGCGAATAGTCGGGCGCCTCGCCGGCGAGGCCCATCAGGCGATTGAATTGCGAGATGGCGCGCGTGCCGGCCTCGGTGTACGGCGAGAGCAGTCGCTGCGTCTCGTCGAACTGGCGGCGCATCTCCGAGATCGCCGACTGCTGCGCGGCTGCCTGCTCGCGAGCCGCACGTCGCGCGCTGCTGCTGCCGAGAAGGCCCTGCACGAGTGATCCGCCGATTCCGATGAGTGCCTGACCGAGCATTACGTTCCCCTCACGTCAAGACGCGCCGCCCTCAGCGTCGATGAGCGCGTCGACGACGAAAACCGGCACAGGGTCGGTGATCTGCACGCGCGGCACAAAGGCATGATGCGAGCCGAGACATGTCCAGCGCACGCGCCGGCGGTACTCGCCGATCCGCCCGAGCGTGCGCACGGCCTTCGCGCGCCATGTCTGCCCGTCGTCGCTCGATACGAACAGCGTGCAGAGCGGATCGGAGCCCTGTCCGGTGATGAGCCCGACACCGGCGCCGACGTGCAGCTCGAAGGCGTAGACGAACACGCGGTTGCGATTCGCGTAGACCGGCTGCCAGGTGATGTCGACGCGCTGCGGCTCGCCCCATTCCTCATGTGTGTTCGGATCGAGGATGCCGAGCTTGCCGCTCTGGCTGTCGCCGACGATCTGCTTGCCGTAGGCCTGCAGGATGCAGCTCGGGCGCCAGTAGCCGAGGCTCGCCGTGTTGATGATCGAGTCGCGCTCGTGCCATTCGCGCGTTGTGACGTCGTAGACGAGCGTGCGCCCGGCGTGCCGGAAGGTGAATGCGATGAAAAGGTGCCCCTCCTGCGTGTACGGCAGCGCGATGCAGTCGGAAATCTGCGTCATCTGCTGCAGGATGCCCTCAATGCCCGGATGGCTGACCTTCTCCCACACGGAGCCGAGACGACGCACGGTGCGATCCGATGCCACCATGAACGGCGCATTGTCCTGCGTGCAGAGCGAGAGCGAAGCGCCGCAGCCGGGCGCTTCCTTGAAGCCGGACGGCGATCGCGAGAACGGCGAGCCCGACGGATTGCCGGCGTTGTACCAGAGTTCCGTGGAGTGCTCTTTCACCAGCACGAGCTCGCGGTTGTTCGCGAGCAGACCGACGAGGTAGCCGGGCGCACCTTCGGCCGATGCGAAATCGAGCGCGTTGAACGTCAGCGAGTTGAGGCCCGTATTGAAGAACTGCGCCGAGTTCCGCCGGCGGAAAACAATGTACTGATCGATGAACACAGGGTCTGCGCCGCCGCCGCCCTGCGTGAATACGGGATCGTTGATCTGCCCGACCGTAGAGCCGTCTGACGTGTAGTAGCCGGTGCCATCGCCCGGGCATACGACGATGTCGGTTCCATTGGTCGCGACGCGCACCGGCCCATTGCCGCCGATGGCGGTGCCGGAAAGCTGCGTGAGCGTGCCATCCTGGCCGACGCGGTACATGCTCGCGCCGGCGACCACGTACAGCGTGCCGTCGGGCATCGTGATCCCGCCGCGCACCTCCGGCTCCTCGGTGTCCGCGAACGGCGCAATGCCGGGCGCACGCCGCAGGACTACGGGCTGACCCTTCGGGCGATCTGGAGGTGCTTCCTCGGCGAAACAGTTGACGAGCCTCCGGCACGAGGGCGTCGGGTTCGGGAGCCGATACGTGCCGATGGGCAGCGGAATCGGCTGCGGCATCAGGGCTCTCCGTACCAGCTCCCAGGCCAGCCGAGACGCGCAGCGCCAGCAGTCGCAGTCTGGGGCGTCGGCACGTCGACGATGGGCTCGATGGGATGCGCAACCATCACATCGCGCACGAGCTCGGCGAGCCGTTCCTCGGCCGCGCGTCGCACATCAGGCTCGACGATCTTGCCGTACTGCGGTGCGAGCCTGATCGCGAGGTTGTAGGCGAGACACTCGTGATACTCGGGACCGACCGGCAGGTCGTCCTGCGCGGAGCTGACCGGCGACCAGCCGAACGGCGTGCCGTTCGCCTCCCACCGCGAGCACATCGCATTTAGCGGCAGGATTGCCGTCGTCGCCTGCTCAGCAGAAGGCGCCTCCTCGGCGTCGATCACACCGAGGAGGCGCAAGGACCACGCGATCAGGTCGATGACCTTCACGGCCCGACGCCGACAATTACGCCAGCGTCACACGCACGCCGATGCGGGCCTTGATGACCTGACCGGCCTGCGACGCCGACTCGAGCGCGACGCCCCATGCGACGTCGGCCGCAGCGGCCGCCGCGGCCTGCCCGCTTGAGTTGGTCGACAGCAGCGCGCCCTGCGTGACGGCGCCGCCGACCTCGACTTCGACGATGCCGTCGACGGCGATGGGCACATCCTCGCCCGCCAGCGCGACGCGATCCGCAGCCGACACGCCGATGACGGAATCGGTATCCGCAGCGCCCTGCACGACGACGCCGGCGCCGGTGTCGAACTTGACCAGGCGGCGCGGCGCGATGGTGCCGCCGGCGCGATAGTCGATGATCGCCTGCGGCAGGTTGTTGCGGCCGTGGACAGCGACCTTGTCGCTGTGACGGTTCGCAACGTCGACGATTGGAGCAAGACCCATTTTCAGATCTCCTGTGTTCGGTTCCTGTGACTGCCCTCGCGTGCCGAGACGCTGCTGTTACGCCGGCGGGGTCAGGCTGCCAGAGTGGCCGAGACGGCACGCGAGCTCGGGCCGCAGCGCGCCGAACGCCGCCATGACGTCGAAGCGCATCATGATCAGGTCGTTGACCATGTCCGAACCCTGCACGACGCGAATCGAGATGCCGTCGTACACACGGCGCGACGTCGGACGGTCGGGGTACTCGGGCAGATCCACCGTCCCGAACGTGAAGGCGTCCTTGACGTAGGCGAGCGACACACTGTAGGGCGTGCTCGCCGTGCCGGCGATGGTGATCGCCGCGTTGTCGGCCGGCGATGCCGTGACGTTCTTTTCCGAGCCGTCCGTGATGATTTCGGGGTAGATGCTGATCTGGCCCGCACCGCCCGCGTAGTCCTCCGTGACGACGAACTGACGCGCATAGCCGAGGTCGGCCTTGGTCTGCGGATGCACCGCGTTGACGCCGGTGATCGTGATGATTTCGCCCTTGAAGATCGGGCCGCTACCGGTGTCGACGGTGAGCTTGCCGCCTCGCTGATTGGCGCCGTTGACGAGATAGCCGGTGCCAGCGCCGCGCGGGGCCTTCGGCAGCACGGTCGTGTAGTTCCAGTCGAAGCCGGCGGCGCGACCCATCTCGCCTTCCTCGTACTGGACCTTGAGCTGCTGCTGCGAATTGAACAGGCCCTTCAGCGCATCGATGACGTTGAGCTGCGCGGTGTTGTCCAGGAGCATGTTCTTCGTGCCCTTGAACCCACCGTTGTCCTCGATGAGCTTCTTGGCCATGTTCGCGTACCAGAGCGCGTTAGCGCTCGTGAACGCGCTGTTGACCGGACCGGTCTGATTCGGCGTCGCCTTCACCGCCATCTCGAGCACTTCGGCCTCGAGATTCACAACGAAGTCGGCGACCTGCTGCGCCAGATAGCGCCGCTCGAACTCCTCGATGTCGAGGGCGAGCTCGGCGCTCGAAAACTGGATATCGAATCCGCGCTGACCGAACACCGTGACCGGCCGCAGGATGGTCTGCAGCGGGTTCGGGTCCGCAACGCGGCCCTTGCGGTACTTGCCGTGCTGCGGGATCGGCACGCGCAGCGTGTCGCCGATCTTCGCCTGTTTGTCTCGGAATGAACTGTCGTACTCGCGGTTGATGGTCCGCAGGAACGTCGACCTTTCGCTGATGAGCATCAGCGCACGGTCTGCGATCTTGTCGGTTGTGAGAAGCTGATTGGGCACGGTGTTTACTCCTCATGCGCCGCCGCCCGATCAGCGGTCAGCGGCGCGCTGCTTGTCTCTGACGTCTCCACTCCGCGATGCGCTCCTCGGTCGTCATGTCGTCGATGCTCTTGATCGTCGACGTGCCGCTCGGGAGCTCAGGCGGCGGTGGCGGGGTTTTCGTGACTTTCGGAGGCAGCTCGCGCCGCTGGCTGTTCGCGCCCTGCAGTCGGGCGTCGATCTCTGCGAGGCGCTGCGCGATCTCGAGCGCGGATTTCCCGCGGAGCTGGTCGATTTCGGCCGGATGCTGGACGAGATGGCGAGCGATCCACAGGTCGCGCGGATGGCCTTTCAGGAGGTCGACCACCTGCTGCGGGATGTCGACCGGCGCCGTGATGACCTCATCCCATGCGCCCGGGCCGAATTCGGCCTCGAACTTCGCGCGTCGCGCCTCGAATGCGCGGCGGGCTTCCTCGGCCGCTTGCTGCTGCTGCCGAAGCTGCTCCTGCTGCTCGCGCTCGGCGAGCGCTTTCTTCAGCTTCTGCTCGACGAGGTAGTCGGTGTAGGCCTCGATGTCATTGTCGAAGTCGGCGAGCGTCTTCGGCTGCGCATCGGGCTGCACCGATTCGCCTGCCACGTACTGCTGGCTGATCGCCTGTGCAGTCTGCGGCTGAAGCTGACGCAGGAGAGCGGTGAATTCGGCGAGAGCCTGCCTGCGGCCCCTCTCTTCGGCTCGTGACAGCCGTTTCCGCATCCAGGGCTCGAGCTTGCGATCGCGGTCGTCGCGATCATCCTGCTCGTCATCGCCCTGATGCTCCGCCTCGGAGGCAGTGGCGTCGGGCTTCCCCTGTTCGTCCGCCGGGGCAGCGTTGGAGTCCGGCTTTTCGCCCTCGGGCTTGCCGCCGTCCGCGGGCGCGTCCGCGGTCTGCGTCGCCTGGGGCGCCGGAGTTGCCGTGTCCGGGCGTTCGGTGATGTTCGCCTGAGCAGCGCGAAGCTGGCTCAGTACGCCGGTGTCGGTTGATTTCAGCTCAGGCTCGCTCGGCTGCTGTGCGGTCTGCTGACCCTGCGCCGTGCCGCCCTGAGCATCCGCGGCCGACCCCGCGTGATTGGCAGTAGTAGTCATGTTCCCTCGCGTGGTCAAGGTTCAATGTTTGACGTTTCGCCCATTGGGGGCGTGAAAGGTGGCATCCCGCCGACGACGCGCGAGATGCTCTCGGCGGTCTGCGCCTGCGTGCGCTCGATGTCGGCAGGCGTCGTCGCGCGGATGCGCTCGGCCTCCGCGGCCGTCTTGTCCGCTTGCGCAGCGCGAAGCATTGCGTCGGCGACATCCTTCGGATTCGGCGGCGGCGGCTCGGGCGGCGGCGGATCGTTCTCGCCGGGCTCGAGCAGGCCCTGCGAGATGAGGATGCGCCGCACGGCGGTCTCGAACTCGTCCATGCCGGGCACGTCGAGATTGCGGATGAGCAGGTACTTGGCGAGTTCGCCGATCGGCCCGGGCGATGTAGCGAGCGCTTCGGCGGCCTCGGCGACCTCGAGGCGCTGCGTTTCGAAGCTCTTGCCGGCAGTCACTGTGACGTCGAATTTTCCGCGGCTGAGATCGTTGAGGATGACCTCGCGGCCCGTCTCGTCGTCGATGACCGGCACATTGACCTGGTAGAACTTCTCTGCACCGTCCTCGCCGAGAACGCGAATCGTGCGCGTCGAGTCGTAGACCTTCGGGATGAGATCGACGAGCAGCTCTCCGGTGTACACGAGCGCCTTCATGTGATTGTCGATGAACACGTAGTTGCTCGTGTCGCCCTCGCGCTGACGCGCGATGATCGCGCGGCCGCTCGTCTCGTTGCTGCGCGCGCCGAGCGATGCGTCGTAGATGCCCGTTGTCGCCTTGAGCTCGTCGATCGAGAGCGCCGACAGGTTCGCGAATGCCGCCGGGAACTGTGCCGCCGGCTCGCGCGTCGGGCGCGCCTGGGGGGCTGCAGGGTCCGGGTTGTAGAGCAGCACAGGCGGATCGTCGTAGCCGAGCCGCTCGTAGTAGGACTGCAAACCCTCGATCATCTTCGGCGTCGCGGTAAGCGGCGAGTTCGGCATTTTCGCGACCACCTCGACGAGCGTCGAGAGCTCGAAATTGTGGATCATCTGCGCGTCGCGCCCGTAGCGCGTCATACCGCAGAAGTACTCCTTGCCGTCGACGATGTGATACTCGCCCCAGTTGATGACGATCGGGAAGTGCTTCCCCGGCCACTCGACGATTTCCGACAGGCGCTCACGGCCCGAGATCAGGCAGCACTTGACGACGTCGACCGTGACATCGCGGACCTGCATGATCGTGATGCCCTGCCGTGCCGCCTCGCGTGCGACAGGATCGAACTCGACCGCGTCGACTACGGCGCCAGTCGAGAGCAGATAGATCGTCTTGCGCTTCGGCTCTTTCCACCAGTAGCGCGCGATGCGCACTTCGTCCTGGTACCACCAGTAGCTATCGGCCCCGCTGAGCGCCGGGCCGAAGTCGACGACCTCGCGGCCGGGATAGAGCTCCTTGAACTTCTCGCGCGGGATCAGCGTCGAGTGAAACGCATACCGCGCATCGCGGCGGAAGAAGTCGCGCGAGGCCGGGTCGAATACGACGGCGAACGGATCGATGATCGGCGCGATCTTCGGGCACTTGTCGAATCCCGACTCGTTCTCGTACTCGATCTTGATTTCCCACGCGCCGCGACCTGCAGTGACGGCCCACGTGAACCCGTAGTCGTAGGCGATCTTCGCGTGTGAGATCGCCTCGATGTTGCGGATGAGGCCCTGGTAAATCTCCGCGAGCGTGCGATCGGTGTCCTCGACTGGGCGGAGCTTGATCTGCGGGCGATTCTGCAACTGCTCGCCCGTGACGCGCCGGATCATCTGCCGGATACGATTGAACTCGTAGCACGGGCGATTGCGGCGCTTCTTCGTCAGATGTTCATCCCACTGATGGCCCGGGATCATCGCAAAGCGATAGTCGCTGATCGCCTTGCGGCGCAGCTCGCTGTGGCGCTGCTCGGCCTCCTCGAACTTGTCGAGCGCGTCATGCACGAGGTCGCGATCGGACGTCGGGCGCGTCGTGTTCCTGGTGTCGTCTTTGCGTGCCATCTGAGGGAGCTTCAACAGTCAGGGCTCACAAGTCAGGGAACGTCAGCGACGGCGCGTAGCCGCGCGAAAACTGCGTGACGAACTCGGTCGGCAAGGGCGTCTTGTCCCTGCCGAGCTCGTCGAAAATCCGGTCGGCGCACACACACGCGAGCCCGAAGGCATCGGCGGCGTGCGATGACCAGTCGTGTTCGGGGCCGAGGCCGATGTCGAGCTGCGGATGCTTCTTCTCGTGATACCAGCCGAGCGCCTCGATGCCTGCCGCGCACGTCGGCTGCTTCGCATGGTCGGCGCCCTCTGGCGCGTTGAACCAGATCGACGGGAACCAGCGCCGGGCGGCTTCGATGCGCAGCTTGGCCGCGCCCGTGCCCTGATTCGGGATGACCGTGACCTGATAGCCGGCCCTTCGAAAGGCCGACTCGAAACTCACGTCGAACACGCGATCGTTGGTGTCGCCGTCGTGCGGCAGATACACCTGGCAGCGCGCGGGCGTGTATCCGCGCGTGCGCATCCACTCGAGATGTACCGAGAGCGGCTGACCGACGGCCTCGTAGTAGTCGAGCGCGCGAATCTCGCGGCCGACGAACTGCATGATCCACATGCTAAATGCGTCGGCGCGCATTCCGGTGCCGCCGAGGTCGCAGAACGCGCGCAGCGTGAGCAGCGGATCAGGCGCGACGCGACCTATGCGGCCCTGCTCCTTCGCCTCGGCGATGCAGCCAGCGTAATACGCGCCGGAGAGCACGCGCGCGTATTCGCCCTCCCACACATGCGGATAGAGCTCGGGCTGCGTGCGCAGGAAGTCCTGCCGCTCCCGCTCGAGCTCGTCATTCCAGAACGGGTTATCGCGCCAGTTGGCGCGCACGACGATCGCGCCGCTCGGCAGCAGCGGGCCGCGCAGCAGGAGCTCGACGGCATCGGTCGGGCGCGTCGGGTTCCACGAGAACCATCGTTCAGCGCCTGGCGCGCGCAGCGTCGGGCGCAGCAGGTTGATCGAGTGCATCGTCGCTGTGTGCGCTTCCTCCCACCACGCGCGCTTGAAACCTTCGAGCGACTTGATGCTGTCCGCGGTGTAGTCGCGCATGCCCTTGAAGATGATCACGCCATCGCCGGGCGTCGCGATGCGCTCCTGGTAGATTTTGAAGCCGTCCCGCTCACTGAGGCCGAACGCCGCGAGCTTCTGCTCGATGAGATGCTTGCTCGACTGCGTGAGGTCGCGCTGAACCTCGCGGATGCAGATCGCGCGCAGGCCTTCGCCGGCGCTGTTGCCCGGCTCGACGATCGCGTCCTCGATGAGCTGCTCGGCGAAGAAGTGCGATTTTCCGGACGCGCGGCCACCGTACGCGCCCTTGTACGGCGCCGGCTCAAGCAGCGGCTCAAAGACCTTAGCGACCTTGCGCCTCAGGATTCGCACTGACGATCACCCGCTCGATTCGCTCAATGACCGGCCCGCCGTCTGGGCCGGAATGCTCCATATGATCCCGCTGGCCGAGCAGTTGCTTGCCCAGCCAGATCATCATCGTGACGTTGCCATTCTTCGCCGCTTCCCACTGCATGCGGCGCAAGCTCGCTTTTGCGTGCTCCTTGCCCTCTTTTAGAGCATCCGCAAAACGGCGAGTCAGGGTGTCAGGCGAGCATTTGAGAACGGCCGCAATCTCCTCGTGCGTGCAGCCGATAGCGGCCAGCGCACGGACCTGCTCGCGGTCAATCTTCTTCCTTGGCCTCGCCATTTGTGATCATCGCCCTTTTGCCACCCATACCGTGATCTTGAGCTGTACTACCAGTGTCTGAGCGAAGACATTCGAGACGGAGCGCGTTTCCCAGGATTCCCCGCGACAACTTTCAGATGCGTGGGAGCAGGCTTTCTCCCTCTCAATCGACCGCCTCCATACTTATGCCTCTCCCTGCTGCAACCTCATCGAATGTTTGCCCCGTCGCTGCTAACTTCGCCTTCTCACCCGTGAACGACTGCCACCTCTTCACTGCGACATCGACGTATAGCGGATTTAGTTCTATTGCGTAACACGCACGACCAGTCTGCTCGGATGCGATGATGGTCGTTCCGCTACCTGAGAATGGATCATAGACCGCTTGCCCTGGACTGCTATTGTTCTCGATCGGGCGGCGCATGCACTCGACCGGCTTCTGTGTGCCGTGTCCAAAGCCTGCATCCTCGCGTGCTTTGATTTGCCAGAGCGTCGACTGCGCGCGGCCGCCCTTCCAGCTCGCCGATGTGCCGCGCACTGCGTACCAACACGGCTCGTGTTGCCAGTGATAGTGGCCGCGACTCAGCGCGAATCGGTCCTTCGCCCAAATGATCTGCGCGCGAATCTCGAAGTCACACGCCTCCAAACTGCGCTGCACTTCGCCCGCAAACTTGCCCGCGTGCCACACGTATGCGACCGAGCCGGGGAACAACGCCCATGCCTCGCGCCAATCAGCGCGGTCATCGTTCAACACCTTGCCCAGCTTCGAGGTGTTTTTGTTCACACCGGCGCGTGCACGCCACGCGGGATCGTACTCAACGCCATACGGTGGGTCGGTCACCATCAGATGCGGCTTCACATCCCCGAGCAGCGCGCTCACGGTGTCCGCCGATGTCGCATCGCCGCAAATCAGCCGGTGCTTGCCAAGCACCCATAGGTCGCCCGGTACACTGACCGCCGCCTCGGCGACTTCCGGTACCTCATCGGCATCCGTCAACCCAACTGACCGGCCGGGGTCCCAGGTGAGAAGCCCCTCGAGCTCCCGCTCATCAAAGCCCAGTAAGCCGAGATCGACCTCACCGGTGTCGAGTTCTCGCAACTCTGTTGCGAGCATGCCAATGTCCCAATCCGCATTAAGCGCGAGCTTGTTGTCGACTATCACGTAAGCCCGCCTCTGAGCCTCAGTCCAGCCACGGGCTACCATGACCGGGACCTCAGTGAATCCGAGGCGCCGTGCGGCCAACACGCGGCCGTGGCCAGCGATGATGGTGCCGTCCTCGGCGACGAGAACCGGATTGGTCCACCCCCACTCCCTCATGGAGGCGGCGATCTGCGATATTTGCTCCTCGCTGTGTGAGCGCGGGTTCCTCGCGTACGGGACCAGCTTATCTATCGGCCAGATTTCGATCTTGTCGGCAGGCCACGGCTTTTTCGTCGCTTCGCTCATGGTTTGCCTTAATGGTTACGTCGTCACTCCTACGCCGATGCCGTCACAGTGACGCTTACCGGTCCGGTTTGGATTGGGGGGTCGTCGAAATATCCGGATGCCTCGCGCACATTGACGCGGAAAACCTGCGTCAGGATCGAGCCATCGT
>ERZ777003.3690-NODE-3690-length-14279-cov-5.726729_pt1 | contig 14279 bp, 12 predicted proteins | sample MGYA00374956_ERZ777003 | MGnify/ENA primary metagenome ERZ777003 (study PRJEB29302, sample SAMN06268252) | bioreactor metagenome | isolation source: Joint BioEnergy Institute, California, USA | place: USA:Joint BioEnergy Institute, California, USA | collected... | reverse complement strand
CGATGCGGCACGAACGCGGTCCGGCGAGGGGCAGTTCGCGGCGGGGTCGAAAGGGCCTGCCGTGAAGCTCCTGCGCGACCGGGGCATGGAGCGGCGGCGAAGGAGGGGGGAGGGGCGGTAGCGGCGGCGGCGCGCATGCACCGGCCGCCGCCCGTCTGCGCGCCCTATCGGCCCACGTGCGGCTCCTGCGCGGCCGGCCTCTCTGCGGCCCGTGCCGATCCCTCGTCGGCCGCGCCGGTGGCGCGCGCGCGGCGCTCGTGCCTGCCCTCGCGGAACTCCTCGATCATCTTGCGGCAGAAGGCGGGCAGATCCTTCGGGCTGCGGCTGGTGACGAGGCCCATGTCGGTCACCACCTCCTCATCCACCCACTGCGCGCCTGCGTTGCGCAGGTCGGTCCTGAGCGACGGCCAGGAGGTCATCCGCCGGCCGCGGACGCCATCGGCCTCGATCAGCGTCCAGGGGCCGTGGCAGATCGCGGCGATCGGCTTGCCCGTCTCAACGAAGTGGCGGACGAACTGCACCGCCTTCGGGTCAATGCGAAGCTGGTCGGGGTTGATCACGCCGCCCGGCAGCACCAGCGCGTCGTAGCGCTCCGGGTTCACCTGGCCGAGCGGCTGGTCCACCGGGATCGGATCGGCCTTGTCGAAGTGGTTCCAGCCCTGGATCGTGTCCGTCTTCGGCGAGACGACGTGCACCTGCGCGCCGGCGTCCTTGAGCGCCTTCATCGGCTGGGTGAGCTCCACCTGCTCGACCCCGTCCGTCGCCAGCACGGCGACGCTGCGTCCACTCAGATCGGCAGCCATGTGCGGCCTGCTCCCTGTCTCGGGTTTCGACAGGGACTCTAGGTCGTCACGGCGCTCGGGGTTCCTGCCGCGTGCGGATCGGCGCGCGCCTTCGCAGGCGAGGGCAGGACTGGCCAGGTGATCGCAGCGCCTGCCAGCGGGGCGAGCACGAACAGGATCACGGCGATGGCGAGGAGGATGCCGAGCAGAACCTTCGCCACTGCGCTCGCGGCCACGGCGATCCCGATGAAGCCGAGCACGCCGGCGATATGGGCGATCACGGCCCAGGTGAGCAATGGGCGGCCTCGCCGCCCGGGCTGAGCGAGGTCACGGATGCTGGAACAGCCCGGCCCGGCCTCGCGGTTTTCCGCCTGCCCCGCGATGTCACCGCGACGGCATGCGCGCGCCGGCAGCTGCGTGCGGTGTTGCGACCCCGCCGCCGGTTCGAGCCTCTGATCGCGATCGGTGTCAGCCCGGCGGGGCGAGGCGCTGGTGTCGTCGCCGAACGAGGCTCACCACGCCGCCGGCCAGCGCGAAGCAGGCGCCGAGCGCGAGCGCAGCCGAGGGCGCGTTCTGCGGCGCGGCGAGGAAGGTCAGCCCGACCAGGGTCGAGCCGAGGGTCTGCCCGCTCAGCCGCGCCGTCCCCTGCAGCCCGCCCGCGCCGCCGCTGCGCGCCCGTGGCGCCGCGCCGAGCATCGCGCGGTTGTTGGGCGTCTGGAACAGCCCGAAGCCGAGGCCGGCCAGTGCCACCATCGCGGCGAAGCCAACGATCCCCCCCGCCAGGGGCATCGCCGCGAGCAGCGCGAGCCCGGTCGCCGTCAGCACGCCGCCGATGGCGCAGAGCGTCGCCGTGGAGAAACGGTCCGACAGCCGCCCCGCGATTGGCGCCACCAGCGCCACCGCGACCGCCCAGGGCGTGATGAGCAGCCCGGTCTCCACCTGGTCGCGGCCGAGATCGTGCTCGAGCAGGAAGGGGAGCGCGACGAAGGCCGTCATCTGGGCGGTGAAATTGCAGACGGAGCCAACGACCGCGAGGCCGATCACCCTGATCCGCAGCAGGTCGAGCGGCAGAAGCGGCGCCGGCGCGCCGGACTCGCGCCGCACCAGCGCCACCCCGGCCGCGATGCCGCCGCACAGCACGGCCACGCCGAGCACCGGCCTCGCGGCGAGCCCGTAGAGCCCGATGAAGACGAGGCTGAAGGCGGCGGCGTTGAGGGCGGCGGCGACCGCGTCGAACCGCCCGCCCGCCGCGCTGCGCGTCGCCTCGTCGCCCGGCAGCGTCGGTGCCCCGAGCGCCAGGCCGATGAGCGCCAGCGGCAGGTTCACCAGGAACATCCAGGGCCAGCTGGCGACGGCGAGCACCGCCGCGGCGGCGCTCGGCCCCACGGCGGTGGAGACCGCCACCACCATCGCGGTGTAGCCGATGGCGCGCCCAAGCTGGCTGTGCGGAAAGCTGAAGCGCACCAGCGCAGGCTGCACGCTCATCGTCGCCGCGCCGCCAAGCCCTTGCACGAAGCGCGCCGCGATGAGCAGCGGCAGCGAGGGCGCCATCGCGCAGGCCGCCGAGGCGAGGCCGAACACCGCGGTGCCGACCAGGAAGACGCGCCGGTGCCCGATCCGGTCGCCGAGCGCGGCGAAGGGCAGCATCGTGGCGACGACGGTGAGCTGATAGGTGTTGACGATCCACACCGTCGCCGCGGGATCCACCGCGAGGTCGCGGGCGATGCCCGGCAGCGCGACGTTGACCTGCGCGGCGAGCAGGACGGACTGGGCGAGGACCAGCATGATCGAGAGCACGGCCAGGCGCCGTTGCGCCGGCGGCAACCCGTCTTCCAGCGCGGGGGGCGCGGGCATCCGGTCGGAGGGGGCGTCTTCTGTCCGGGGCGGCATTCAGGCGATGCGGATCACCACCTTGCCGAGATGCGCCTGGCTCTCCAGGTGGCGGTATGCGTCGCGCGCCGCTTCGAAGGGGAAGACGCGGTCGATCACGGGCTGGATGGCGTGCAGCGCGATCGCGCGGTTCATCGCCTCGAACATCGCCCGCGAGCCGACATAGATGCCGCGGAAGAGGATGTTCCGGCGCATCATCGGCGCCGGGTCTATCAGCCCGCCGGCCCCGGCCAGCGCCGCGCCGATCTGGTGGATCTGCCCGCCGAGCCGCACGGCGCGGATCGAGCGCGGCAGCGTGCCGGGTCCGCCCACCTCGACGACGTGGTCCACGCCGCGCCCGCCGGTCAGCTCCAGCACGCGGTCCTGCCATTCCGGATGGGCGCGGTAGTTCACCCCGGCCGCGGCACCGAGCTCGGTCGCGCGGGCGAGCTTGCCGTCGCTCGAGGAGATCACGATCGGGCGGGCCCCGCCGGCGCGCGCGAATTGCAGCGCGAAGATGGAGACCCCGCCGGTGCCGAGCAGCAGCACCGTCTCGCCCGGCAGCAGCGGACGCGGCCCGCCATACAGCGCGTTCCAGGCGGTGACGGCGGCGCAGGGCAGGGTCGCGCCGGCCTCGAAGGAGAGGTGGTCCGGCAGCCGGACGAGCGCGTCCTGCTCGAACAGCACGTGCTCGGCGAGAACGCCGTCGGTCGAGCCGCCGCCGAGCGCGACCGCGGCGACCTCCTCGGTGATCTCGCCGGCGAGCCAGCGCGGCATGAACAGGCCCGCGACGCGGTCGCCGGGGGCGAAGCGGGTGACGTCGGGGCCGATCTCCACGACCTCGCCCGCGCCGTCGGAGAGCGGCACCAGGCCCGGCTTCACGCCGGCGCCGCGGCCGTAGCGCCCGGTCGCGACCATCAGGTCGCGGTAGTTGAGCGACGCGGCGCGCATGCGCACCAGGACCTGGCCGCGCGCCGGGCGAGGCACATCGGCCTCGGTCAGGGTGAGGTCGTCGATCCGCTCCGCACGGGGAAGCCTGTAGAGCCGCATCGCGCCGGTCCCTCCGATTGCTTGGTCGCGGGTATTCGGGGAGGACGGCTTAGGCCGCGCCCGCTCGTGACGCAACGGAGGGCCCCGGCGGGGCGGCCTCTCAGGCCTTCGTGGTCGGCGGCAGCTCTGCGCGCCTGCCGATCACGTCCTCGATCCAGGTCAGCGCCGCCACCGCGCGCGGGAAGCCGAGGGTCGGGATGGCGAGCAGTGCGACCTGCCGCAGCGCTTCCGGCGGCACGCCCTCCTCCAGGCCGCGGCGGCAATGCGAGTGCACCCCGCCCTCCGAGCCGGCGCCGATGGCGAGGGCCAGCTTCACCAGGCGCTGCGCCTGGGCCTCGATCGGGCCGCTCGCGGCACAGGCGGCACCGAGCGCGGCATAGGCGCGGTAGAGCTCGGGATAGGCTTGCGCGACCTGCGCGGCGGCGGCGGGCAGGGGGGAGCGGTTCTGCATCGCGGACTCCTTGCTGCGTGCTGCTGGCACAGGGGGTGCAACGCCGCGGGGTCAGCCGGGCTTCCCGTCCGCCCGCGGGGTGATCAGGATCGGACCGAAGCCCCACAGGAACAGGGCGAAGACGGCGAGCCACAGCGCGCCGGACAGCGCCAGCCCGGTGAAGCCCGGCAGGAGCAGCGGGCCGAAAGCGCGCGCGAGCGCCGCGACGGGCAGCAGGACGTAGCCGGCGACCGCGCTCGGCGGCGCGTGCAGCGCACGCCCGGTGTGGCCGAGCGTCGCGCGGGTCATCACCGCGAGGATCATCAGCGCGATTGCGCCGATCGCCTGCAGATGCAGCCAGTTCGACGCCCAGTCCGCGCCGGCCAGGAGGTAGAGCGCCTTCAGCCCCAGCGCGACCGGGATGAAGAGGTAGGCGAGGTGCAGCACCCAGAGGATCGGCTGGTCGAGCGTCGCCAGCCCGTGCCAGCGCGACAGGCGCAGCAGCGTGAGCACCGCGGCGATCGCGGCGACGATGCCGGCGAGCGCCGTCCCCTCCGCGACCAGGTCCACCAGCGCGACGGCGAGCAGCGCGATCACCGCCCCGGCATCCACGCCCGGGATCGGCCGCAGCGTGGCGTCGCGCCCCTGCTTGCGCAGCGCGTTCACCGTGAAGGAGGGAACGATGCGTCCGCCGATGAGCCCGACCAGGACGAGGGCGAGGTCCAGCATCAGGAACTCGCCCATCCGCCAGGTCCCCTCGAACCAGCCCGCCGCGTCGCCGAGCATCAGCAGGTCGCCGATCCAGAAGCCGAAGATCAACGCGGGCGGGCCGAACAGGCGCAGCCTGCCGGCCCGGACCAGGGCGGGCAGCACGGTCAGCAGCAGCACCGGCAGCGACAGCAGCGCGAGCGCCGCGGCCAGGCCGACCGGCACCGGCGAGCCGGGCGCAAGCGCCAGGCGCCCGAGCACGAACAGCGTCACCGGCAGCACCAGCGGCGCGCCGCCATAGGCGGGACGCGAGGTCCAGTTCGGCACGGCCGTCAGCAGGAAGCCCGAGATCGCCGCGCCGACGAAGCCGGCCAGCATCTCGTGCGCGTGCCAGTACGGCAGCGGCAACGGTCCCTCGGGCAGCGCGGCGCCATGCAGCGCGGCGATCCAGGGCGCGATCACGCCGAGCGCGACGAGGCCGGCGAGCAGGAAGAACGGCCGGAAGCCCTGCGCGAAGAGTGCGAAGCCCGGCCGGGGGCGGTGGGCTTCCGCAGCATCCGCGGCTGCTTGCCGCGAGGCGGCGGCCGGGCCGGCGTGGTGAAGGCGGATTGTGGAGCCGTTCATGCCGATCGGTATCCTCTCAACGGCGACGGCGTGCGCTCATCTCGGCGGCGAGCGTCGCCATGGAATTGGGGGCGAGGCAGCGCCGCGCCAGGGGCGTCAGGGCTGTCTCCTCACGGATGAGGTGCCGGCGATGGCCGGCGGCGAATTCGCGCGCGGCCTCGGCGAAGCCCGGCTCCGGCGCGCGGCCGCCTGCGACGCGGCGAAGCCCGGCGGCGATGTCGGCGATCAGCCTGCGGTCGTGCCGGTGCTCCGCGCGCAGCGCCTCCAGCAGGCCGGTCTCGTCGAAGGCGGCGAGCCGCGGGTAGAGCGAACGTTCCTCGTCGGCGATGTGCAGCGGCAGCTCGCACGTCAGCCAGCGCAGCAGGGCCACGGCGAGGCTGCGCGCGGCCCGCGCCTGCGGCTCGCGCGCCACGCGCTCGAGATGGGCGAGGAGCACGGCCTGGCGCGCATGCTCGGCACTCAGGAAGGCGAGGGGGTCGTCGAGCAGCGCAGCCTGGATCGGCGCGACATGGGCGGTGCCGGACGCGGTGGGGCGCGCGTCGCCGGGGGGCATGGCACGGGATCCTCTACTGCACGAGTGGCCCGTCGGCGGCGGCGCCGTCGAGAACGAAGCCCTCGATCCGGGCGCGGCCGGCGAGGATGCCGACATACTGGTGCACGGCGCGGCGCCAGCTCGCCTCGCGCAGCCAGGCAGCGATCCGCGGTGCGACGGACTCGTAGGGGAGGTCGCGGCCGGGCTCGTGCCGGAGCAGGCGCAGGATGTGGAAGCCGAAGCGCGTCGCGACCGGCGTGGGATGGACCTCGCCCGGCGCGAGGGCGCGCAGGGCCGCCTCGAATTCCGGCACCGTGGTGCCGGGCTCGATCAGGCCGAGATCGCCGCCCTGCTCGCGCGAGGGGCAGGCGGAGCGGGCCCTGGCGAGGGGTACGAGGCGCGCGGGGTCGGCGCGGACCTCCGCAAGCAGGGCGTTCGCCTCGGCCTCCGCGGCGCGGCGGGCGGGCTCGTCCTCGGGATCGGCGGCGAGGAGGAGGTGCTGCGCGTGCCAGGCCTCGGGGCTGCGGAAGCGGGCGCGGTTCGCCTCGAACCAGCGGCGGCAGGTCGCCTCGTCCGCCTCCGGCACGGTGATCTCGGCCTCGAGGAGGCGGCCGACCGCCTCTTCCTCCAGGCCCTCAAAGCCGCGGCGCGCGGCCTCGGCGACCAGGAGCTGGCGGACGACCAGCGCCTGCGCCGCCTGATGGTAGGCCGCCTCCCGCGAGGGGGCGGGATGGAGCTGCATCTCGGCCGCGATCGCCTGCTCCGTGATCACGGCGTCGTCCACGCGGATCATGGCGCGGTCCTCCCTTGCCTCAGGCCACGCGGGCGCCACGGCCGCGCCGGCGGACGAGCTGGTAGGGGCGGAACATGTAGCCGACCGGGGCCGACCAGATGTGCACCAGGCGCGAGAAGGGGAACACCAAGAACAGCGTCAGGCCCAGGAAGATGTGCGCCTTGAACACCCAATCCACGCCGGCGAGGTAGGACGCCGCGTCGCCCTGGAAGGTGACGATGTGCTGCGCCCAGTGCGAGAGCTGCATCATCACATGCCCGTCGCGGTGCGCCAGCGAGAAGGGCAGCGTGGCGAGGCCGAGGACGAGCTGGGCCCAGAGCAGCGCGAGGATCGCGATGTCCATCGGGCTGGAGGTCTTGCGGATGCGCGGGTCGTAGAGCCGGCGGTGCAGCAGCATGGTCAGCCCGACGAAGCAGACCACCCCGGCCGCGCCGCCGGAGACGATGGCGAGCATCTGCTTCTGCTCGGCGGTGATGAACAGGCTGTAGATCTCGTGCGGCGTCAGCAGCCCGACCGTGTGGCCGAACAGCAGGAACAGGATGCCGATGTGGAACAGGTTGCTGCCGATGCGGAGCTGGCGCGCGCGCAGGAGCTGCGAGGATCCGCTGCGCCAGGAATACTGCTCGCGCTCGAAGCGCACCAGGCTGCCGAGGAGGAACACGGCGAGCGCGATGTAGGGATAGATGCCGAAGGCGAGGTGGTGCAGGAACTCGGACATGGCGGCTGTCAGCCTCCATTGAGCGCCGCGACGTGGCGGAGCACGGGGCGGCGCGCGGGCATCGGGTTGGGGTTGCGGCGCGCGGCGCGCAGCTTCGCGGCCAGCGCGGCGCCGCCGCATTCGGCATCCGGGTCGGCGCCGGGGCCGAAGGTGACGGGCGCCTCGTCCCAGGCGGCGTCGAGCGATTCCGGCGTCTCCGCCGGCTCCTCGGCGGGCGGCTCGGCGGAGGGGCGGATGCCGGCGAAGGCCAGCACGGCGCGCAGGGCGGCGGCATAGGGGCTGCCGCGCGCGGCGAGGCGGCCGTGCAGCAGGTCGATCACCAGCCCGGCATTGCCAAGCAGCTCCGCCCCACGGGCCGGGTCCACCGCGGCGTATTCGAGCATCATCGGGAGGTAGTCCGGCAGTTCGCCGGCGTTCGGCTCGAGGCCCGCCGCGGCGTAGATGCCGTGCAGCTCGACCATGGCGGGGCCGCGCTCGCGGCTGTCGCCGTGCACGTGCTCGAACAGGTTCAGGCAGAGGCTGCGCGTGCGGTCGAACAGCGCGACGTACTCCTCCTGCCGGTCGAGCAGATCGCCGGAGGCGAGGTGCGCGAGGAGACCGTCGAGCGCCGGCATCACCGGAGCGAAGGTGGGCGTCGCCAGCGCCGCACGCACCTCGGGCAGTGCCGCGCGCAGCTCCTCCGTCGGGTAGGAGAGCAGCGCGGCGAGGGCGCGGAGCGAGAGGTCCATGCTCACACCTCCTCCGCCTGCTTCGCCGCGACGCGGCGGATCTGCACGCGCGGCGACTGGTGCCCGGCCGAGGTGCGCTTCGCGGAGAACAGGTTCGCGCCGGTGGAGCCGCCGGTCGAGCAGCCATTGCCGAAGCTGAAGCCGCAGGCCGACTTCAGGTCGAAGGCGTTCTCCGCGTACTCGCGGTGCGTCGTCGGGATGACGAAGCGGTCCTCGTAGTTGGCGATCGCCATCACTTCGTACATCTCCTCGACCTGCTCGACGCTGAGGCCGACCTGCTTCAGCACCTCCGTCTCCATCCGGCCCTCGACGGTGCGGGCGCGCATGTGCATGCGCATCGCCATCATGCGCTGCAGCGCCAGCACCACCGGCGCCTCCGCGCCCGCGGTGAGCAGGTTGGCGAGGTAGCGCACCGGGATGCGCAGCGTGTTGACGTCGGGCAGCCCCTTCTCGTCCCAGCCGATGTGGCCGGCCTGGTGCGCGCTCTGGATCGGCGAGAGCGGCGGGACGTACCAGACCATCGGCAGGGTGCGGTATTCGGGGTGGAGCGGGAAGGCGACGCCCCATTCGATCGCCATCTTGTACACGGGCGACTTGCGCGCCGCCTCAAGCCACAGCTCCGGCACGCCGTCCGCCCGCGCCTGCGCGATCACCGCCGGGTCGTGCGGGTCGAGGAAGATATCGAGCTGCGAGCGATAGAGGTGCTGCTCGTTCTCGACGCTCGCCGCTTCCTCGATGCGGTCGGCGTCGTAGAGCATCACGCCGAGGTAGCGGATGCGGCCGACGCAGGTCTCGGAACACACGGTCGGCTCGCCCGCCTCGATGCGCGGGTAGCAGAAGGTGCACTTCTCGGCCTTGCCGGACTGCCAGTTGTAGTAGATCTTCTTGTAGGGACAGGCGGAGACGCACATGCGCCAGCCGCGGCACTTGTCCTGGTCGATCAGGACGATGCCGTCCTCCTCCCGCTTGTAGATGCTGCCCGAGGGGCAGGCCGCGACGCAGGCCGGATTGAGGCAGTGCTCGCACAGCCGCGGCAGGTACATCATGAAGGTGTGCTCGAACTGGCCGTAGATCTCCTTCTGCACGGCCTCGAAGTTCCGGTCGCGCGAGCGCTTGCGGAACTCGGTGCCGAGGATCTCCTCCCAGTTCGGGCCCCACTCGATCTTCTCCATCCGCTCGCCGGTGATCAGGCTGATCGGGCGCGCGGTCGGCATCGCCCGCGATTCGGGCGCGGTGTGGAGGTGCTCGTAGTCGAAGGTGAAGGGCTCGTAGTAGTCGTCGATCTCCGGCATGTCGGGATTGGCGAAGATCTTGGCGAGCACGCGCAGGCGGTTGCCGATGCGCGGCTCGATCTTCCCGTTGCGCTTGCGGCGCCAGCCGCCCTTCCAGCGGTCCTGGTTCTCCCAGTCCTTGGGGTAGCCGATGCCGGGCTTGGTCTCGACGTTGTTGAACCAGGCGTATTCGACGCCCTCGCGGCTGGTCCAGACCTGCTTGCAGGTGACGGAGCAGGTGTGGCAGCCGATGCATTTGTCGAGGTTCAGCACCATCGCGATCTGGGCGCGGACCTTCATTGGCTGAGCCTCCTCATTCCTCGGCGACGGTGCGGGGGCTGGCGGCGTCTTGCTCCGCGGACCGGTCCATCCAGTCCACCGTGGCCATCTTGCGCACGACGACGAACTCGTCGCGGTTGGTGCCGATCGTGCCGTGGTAGTTGAAGCCGTAGGAGAGCTGCGCGTAGCCGCCGATCATGTGCGTCGGCTTCAGCACGGTGCGCGTGACGCTGTTGTGGATGCCGCCGCGGGTCCGCATCACCTCGGAGCCCGGCGTGTTCACGATCTTCTCCTGCGCGTGGTACATCAGGATCATCCCCTCCGGCACCCGCTGGCTGACCACGGCGCGCGCGGTGAGCGCGCCGTTGAGGTTGAAGGCCTCGATCCAGTCGTTGTCCTCGATGCCCGCCTTTGCGGCGTCGGCCTCGCTGATCCAGACGACGGGGCCGCCGCGGTTCAGCGTCAGCATGATGAGGTTGTCGGTGTAGGTGCTGTGGATGCCCCACTTCTGGTGCGGCGTGATGAAGTTCAGCACCAGCTCCCTGTTGCCGTTCGGCACGCGGCCGACCATCGCCTGGTGCGCCTTCAGGTCCACCGGCGGCTTGTACACGCTGAGCTGCTCGCCGAAGGCCAGCATCCAGGGGTGGTCCTGGTAGAGCTGCTGCCGGCCCGACAGCGTCCGCCACGGGATCAGCTCGTGGACGTTCGTGTAGCCCGCGTTGTAGCAGACCTCCTCGCTCTCGATCCCGGACCAGGTGGGGGAGGAGATGATCTTGCGCGGCTGCGCCTGCACGTCGCGGAAGCGGATCGCCTCGTGCTGCTTGCCGGCGGCGAGGTGCGTGTGCTCGCGGCCCGTGGCCTTGCCCAGCGCCTCCCACGCCTTGACCGCGACGTGGCCGTTGGTCTCCGGCGCGAGGTGCAGGATCACCTCCGCCGCGTCCACATCGCTCTCGATCCGCGGGCGCCGGCCCTCGACGCCCGGCACCGTGGTGGTGCCGTTGAGCTGGGCCAGGAACTCGACCTCGTGCTCGGTCTTCCAGCCGATGCCCTTGCCGCCGTTGCCGAGCTTGTCGAGCAGCGGGCCGAGCGCGGTGAAGCGCGCATAGGTGGAGGGATAGTCGCGCTCGACCGCCACCACCGCCGGCATGGTCTTGCCCGGCACCGGCTCGCACTCGCCGCGCTTCCAGTCGCGCACGGTGTTCTGCGCGAGCTCCTGCGGCGTGTCGTGCATCAGCGGGGAGAGCACGATGTCGGTCTCCACGCCGAGATGGCCGGCGCACAGCTCGCTGAAGCGGCGCGCGATGCCCTTGAAGATCGCCCAGTCCGTCCGCGCTTCCCAGGCCGGGTCCACCGCCGCGGAGAGCGGGTGGATGAAGGGATGCATGTCGGAGGTGTTGAGGTCGTGCTTCTCGTACCAGGTCGCGGTCGGCAGCACGACGTCCGAGTACATGCAGGTCGTGCTCATGCGGAAGTCGAGCGTGACCAGCAGGTCGAGCTTGCCCTCCGGCGCCGGGTCGCGCCAGGTGACATCCTCCGGCTTCGCGCCACCCTCGTCGCCGAGGTCCTTGCCCTGCACGCCGTGCACCGTGCCGAGCAGGTGCTTGAGGAAGTACTCGTGGCCCTTGCCGGAGGAGCCGAGCAGGTTGGAGCGCCAGACGAACAGGTTGCGCGGCCAGTTGTCGGGGTGGTCCGGGTCCTCGCAGCTCATGCGCAGCGTGCCGTCGGCGAGCGCGCGCGCGACGAAGGCCGCCGGCGCCTCGCCCGCCGCCGTCGCCATTTCCGCGATGCGGAGCGGGTTGGTCTGGAGCTGCGGCGCGGAGGGCAGCCAGCCCATCCGCTCGGCCCGCACGTTGAGGTCAATGAGCGAGCCACGGAGCGCCTGCGGCGCGGTCGGGGAGAGCAGCTCCTCCACGCGGAGCTTCTCGTAGCGCCACTGGTCCGTATGTGCGTACCAGAAGCTCGTCGAGTTCATCTGCCGCGGCGGGCGGTGCCAGTCCGTGGCGAAGGCGAGCGGCACCCAGCCGGTCTGCGGCCGCAGCTTCTCCTGACCCACATAGTGCGACCAGCCGCCCCCCGACTGGCCGATGCAGCCGCACATCACCAGGAGATTGATGATGCCGCGGTAGATCATGTCGCCGTGGTACCAGTGGTTCACCGCGGCGCCGAGGATCACCATGGACTTGCCACGCGTCCGGTCGGCGTTCGCGGCGAACTCGCGCGCGGTGGCGATGATGTGCGCGCGCGGCACGCCGCACACCTTCTCCGCCCAGGCCGGGGTGTAGGGCAGGTCGTCGTCGTAGCTCGCCGCGCAGTCGCCGAAGCCGCGCTCCACGCCGTAATTGGCGATGAACAGGTCGTAGACGGTGGCGACCAGGCGCTCGCTGCCGTCCTGCAGCCGCACCCGCATCGCGGGGACGCGCCGGACCAGCACCTCGTCGTGGGTCGAGGGGTTGAAGAACTCCGGCGCGCGGCCGCCGAAGTAGGGAAAGGCGACCTCCGCCGTCTCGCCGCCGCCGTCGCCGAGCAGGGTCAGCCGCGGCGTCGTGACCTCAAGCGTGCGGGAGTCGCGGCCTTCGAGGTTCCACTTGCCCTCCTCACCCCAGCGGAAGCCGATCGAGCCGGTCGGGCAGTAGAGCCGGCCCGTGGCGTCGTCCACCGCTACGGTCTTCCATTCGGGGTTGTTGGTCTCGCCGAGGCCGTCGGGCAGGTCGGCGGCGCGGAGCTGCCGGCCCATTACCTGCACGCCGTCGCCGCGCGGCTCGAGCAGAACCAGCATCGGCAGGTCGGTGTAGCGGCGGCAGTAGTCGGCGAAGTAGTCCGACCGGCCGGCGAGGTGCCATTCCTTCAGGATCACGTGCCCCATCGCGAGCGCGAGGGCGGCGTCCGTCCCCTGCTTCGGGTGCAGCCAGAGGTCGGCGAACTTCGATGCCTCGGAGTAGTCGGGCGTGACGACGACGGTCTTGGTGCCGCGGTAGCGCGCCTCGGTCATGAAGTGGGCGTCCGGCGTGCGCGTCTGCGGCACGTTGGAGCCCCACATCATCAGGAAGCCGGCGTTGTACCAGTCCGCGCTCTCCGGCACGTCGGTCTGCTCGCCCCAGGTCTGCGGCGAGGAGGGCGGGAGGTCGCAGTACCAGTCGTAGAAGCTCATGCAGACGCCGCCGATCAGCGAGAGGTAGCGGCTGCCCGCGGCGTAGCTGATCATGCTCATCGCCGGGATCGGCGAGAAGCCGATGATGCGGTCGGGTCCGTGCGCCTTCGCGGTGTGCACGTTGGCGGCGGCGACCAGCTCCTCCGCCTCCTCCCAGGAGACGCGCACGAAGCCGCCCATGCCGCGCACGGCCTGGTACTCGCGGCGCTTCGCCTGGTCGGCCTGGATGCTCTCCCAGGCGCGCACCGGGTCTGGGTGCTCCGCCTTCGCCGCGCGCCACAGCTTCAGCAGCCGCTTGCGCATCATCGGGTACTTCACCCGGTTCGCGCTGTAGAGGTACCAGGAGTAGCTCGCCCCGCGCGAGCAGCCGCGCGGCTCGTGGTTCGGCAGGCCGGGCCGCGTGCGCGGGTAGTCGGTCTGCTGCGTCTCCCAGGTCACCACGCCGCCCTTGACGTAGATCTTCCAGGAGCAGGAGCCGGTGCAGTTCACCCCGTGGGTGGAGCGCACGATCTTGTCGTGCGCCCAGCGCTGCCGGTAGGCGTCCTCCCAGCCGCGCGGCTCGTTGGTGACGCTGCCGTGGGCGCCCGCGAAGGGCTCGACGTGGCGCTTGAAGAAGGCGAGGCGGTCGAGGAGGTGTGACATCGGTATGGCCCTCAGCAGGGGGTCGGCGCGCCGCGGCGGGCGTAGAGCCACCAGTTCAGCGCGACGTTGATCAGGAAGAAGCCGGCGAGGCCGTAGAACACGACGTTCGGTCCGCCGAAGGCACCGAAGGCCCAGCCGAAGAGCAGGCCGAAGAGGAACGGCCCGTAGGCGGCGATCGCCGCGGTGAAGCCGATCACGCCGCCTGCCTGGCGCGGCGGGAAGATCATCGGCATCTGCTTGAAGGTGGAGGCGTTGCCGACGCCGGCGAAGAAGAACAGGCCGAGCATCGCCGCGACGAACCACGGGAAGGCGTCGAGCGAGGCGGCGGAGGTGAACATCGGCAGCGCGAGCGCGCAGGCCGCCATGCCAAGGCCTGCCCAGTGCGTCACCCGCCCGCCGCCCAGCCTGTCGCTGACCGGGCCGGCGAGGACGCGCGCGAGGGACCCCAGGAGCGGACCGTAGAAGGCATAGGCGAGCGGGTCGGGTGCGCCTGGCAGGCCGCCGTAGATCTGCTTGATCAGCAGCGGGAAGGTCGCGGAGAGGCCGCTGAAGCTCCCGAAGGTCATCATGTAGAGCGAGGTCATCACCCAGGTGTGGGCGTTGCCGAAGATGTCGAACTGCTCGCGGATGTTCGCCGTGATCGGCACGCTCATCAGCATCATCCAGGCGAGCAGCGCACAGAGCGCGATCACCGGCACGTAGACC
>ERZ777003.3688-NODE-3688-length-14286-cov-6.813576_pt1 | contig 14286 bp, 10 predicted proteins | sample MGYA00374956_ERZ777003 | MGnify/ENA primary metagenome ERZ777003 (study PRJEB29302, sample SAMN06268252) | bioreactor metagenome | isolation source: Joint BioEnergy Institute, California, USA | place: USA:Joint BioEnergy Institute, California, USA | collected... | reverse complement strand
TCGCCTACCTGGTGAGCGAGGAGGCGGGCTTCGTCACCGGCGCGTGCTTCGACATCAACGGCGGCGCGTTGATGATCTGATCGAGATGGCGCACGGCGCCCGGGGCGGTGGCGCCGTGCTCCCTTCTCAGGCCGAGGGCTCGAGGTCGAGCCGGACGGCGATGCCCTCCAGCCCCTTCGCAGCGGGATAGCGCCGCATCACCTCCGGGTCGTGGCCCGGCACGATGTGCTTCGCGGAGGGCGCGAGGGCGCGCAGGCGGTCGAAGGCCTCCAGCATGTCGCCGACATGGAAGGCGGTGGTGAAGGGCCGCCCGCTCTCCATGTTCTCGTAGAAATGCGTCACGTCGGAGGCGAGCACCACCGGGCCGCGCTTCGTGTTCACCCGCACGCATTGCAGCCCGGCGGAGTGGCCGCCGCAGACATGCACCGAGACGCCCGGCGCCAGCTCCGCGTCGCCCTCGTGGAACACCACGCGGTCGGCGAAGAGCATGCGCACCATGCCGGTCACGTCCTCCACTTCGAAGGAGTGGCGCAGCTTGTGGTGGCGCATGTAGCGGCCGGTCGCGTAGTGCATCTCCGGCTCCTGCAGGTGGAACCGGGCGCGGGCGAATTTGTGGAAGCTGCCGACGTGGTCGTAGTGCAGGTGCGTGAGGATCACGTCCTCGACCCCGTCGGGGTCGAGGCCGATCAGCCGCAGGCTCTCCACCGGGCAGCGCAGCCAGTTGCGCTTGCGCCGTGCCGCGACCTCGGCGGTGAAGCCGGTGTCGATGACGAAGCTGCGCTCCGGCGAGATGGCGGCCCAGACGAAGTAGTCCATCGGCATCGGCCCGTCATGCGGATCGCCGCCGATGAAGTGCTCGTGCCGGCGCGCCTCGCGCGTGGCGTAGCGCAGCGCGTAGACCTCGTAGGTCGGCGCGGTGGCGCTCATTTGCCGTCGGCCTTGAGCACCGCCTGCACGCGCGCGGGGTCCACCGCGATCTGCACGCCGGCCCGCTCGTTCTGCAGCCGCATGAAGACGCGCGAGTCGAGCGCGCCCCAGCCGCGGTTCAGCGCCTCCGTCATCTCCGCATGGGTCAGGTTGCACACCCGCATCGGCACGCCGACCTCGCGGCCCATCTGCACGGCGAGCGAGACGTCCTTGTGCGCGAGCTTCAGCGCGAAGGCGGGCGGGTCGTACTTGCCCGGCAGGTACTGGTCGGCGATGCGGTCGAAGGTGCGCCGGCGGCCGAGCGCGCCTTGGCGGATCGCCTCCCACAGCGCGAGCGGGTCCATCCCGGCCTTCACGCCCATGGAGAAGACCTCGGCCATCACCATGTTGATCGCGTAGCCCGCCATGTTGTGCACGAGCTTCGCCACGGTGGCCGCGCCGATCGGGCCGATGTAGCGCGCCTGGTCGCCGATCGCGTCGAGCACCGGCTTGTGGCGGCGGTACACCGCCTCGTCCCCGCCGACCCAGATGGCGAGCTTGCCGGTGCGCGCGCCTTCCGGCCCGCCGCTCACCGGCGCGTCGCAGGCATCGGCGCCCTTGGCCTTGAACGCCTCGTGCACGCGGCGCATCAGCATCTGGCTGTTGGTCGAGAGGTCGAAATAGGCGAGGCCCTGCCGCACCCCCTCCATCAGCCCGTCCTTGCCGAACACCACCGCCTCGACCTCGGGCGGGCCGGGGAGCGAGGTGAAGACCACGTCCGACTGCTCCGCCACCGCGCGGGGCGAATCCGCCCACTCGGCGCCGGCGGCGAGGTGCTTCTCGGCGGCCGCACGGTTCACGTCGTGCACCACCAGCTTGTAGCCGCCCTTCTGCAGGTTGGTGGCCATGTGGCCGCCCATGGTGCCGAGGCCGATGAATCCGATCTTCATGGCGGACGTTCCTCTTGACCTACTTCTTGTCCCGCGCCTCGAATACGTCGCAGGCGATGTGCGCCGCGGTCATCGCCGAGGGCCAGCCGGAGTAGAGCGCGAGGTGGGTGATGATCTCGCTGATCTCCTCGCGCGTCACGCCGTTGTCCAGCGCGCGTCCGATATGCGTGTTGAGCTGCTCCTGCCAGCCGAGCGCGACCAGCGCCGCAACCGTGACCATGCTGCGGTCGCGCTTGGACAGCTCCTTCCGCTCCCAGACATCGGCATAGACGTAGTCATTGGTCATCTGCACGAGCTTGGGGAATGCGGACTTCAGCCGGTCGCGCCGTGCCGAGGGTGGGGCTGCCATGGGGTTTCCTCCTGTGCCGGATCGCCTGGCCCGCACCGGGCAAGGCGGGGCCGCTGCGCCGATCCTCCGTCAGCCGGGGCGACCAGGCAAGGCGCCGCACGCGAGGTCTGCTATGGTCAGGTGAGGATCGGCGAGCGGTGGAGGGACGGGCATGGCGCAGGACGGTCACGGCAACCGGCAGGTTCGCTATCTCCGGCGGCCGGTCGGACGGCTGGAAGAGAGCAGCTTCGCCGTGGAGGACGCCCCGATGCCGGTGCCGGCGGAGGGGGAGGTGCTGCTGCGCACGCTGTTCCTCTCCATAGACCCCTACATGCGGCGCCAGATGCTCGGAGTCGGAGGCTATGCCGTCCCCCTGCGCGAGGGCGACGTCATGCAGGGCCGCGGCATCGCCGAGGTCGTGGAGAGCCGCCACCCCGCCTACCGCCCCGGCGACGTCGTCTTCGGCGAGATCGGCTGGCGGCTCTATGCCGCGCTGCCAGGTGAGTCGCTGCGGCCGGTGGACCGCTCGGTGGGGCCGCTGTCCCTGCATCTCGGCCTACTCGGCTCTCCCGGCCTGACGGCCTGGGTGGGGCTGACCGATTACGGCCGTCCGCAACCGGGCGAGACGGTCGTCGTCTCCGCCGCGGCCGGGGCGGTCGGCAGCCTGGTCGGGCAGATCGCGAAGCTGCGGGGCTGCCGCGCCATCGGCATCGCCGGCGGGGCGGAGAAGTGCGCGCATGTGGTGCGCGACCTCGGCTTCGACGCCTGCCTGGACCACCGCGCGGACGGGCTGGAGGAGGCGCTGCGCCAGGCCGCGCCCGAGGGCGTGCAGGTCTATTTCGACAATGTCGGCGGCGCGGTGCTGGACGCGGTGCTGCCGAACCTCACCATGGGCGCGCGCATCGCGCTCTGCGGCATGATCGCGCACTACAACGCGACGGGGCCGGTGGCCTTCCGCCACCTCCAGTCCCTGCTCGACAAATGCGTCGCGCTCACCGGCTTCCGCATTGGCTTCGTCCCGCCGGAGCGCCGAGCTGCCGCGGCGGCCGAGCTGATGGAATGGTTCCGCGCCGGGAAGCTGCGCTGGCGCGAGACCGTTTCGGACGGGCTCGAGACCGCGCCCGCCGCCCTCGTCGGCTTGTTCGAGGGCGCCAACACCGGCAAGCGCATCGTGCGAGTCGCGCCCGGGGAGGGGTGACGCGCGCCCCGGGCCGGGGCAAGTTGCGCCACTCCTGAAGAGGAAGCAGCGCGATGCGGAAGGGCGTGTTCCTGGCGGCGATCCTGGCGGTCCTCGTTCCCCTGGCGAACGCTGCGGCACAGACCACCGCCGCCTTCCCGAACCGTCCGCTGCGCCTGGTGATTCCCTTCGCGCCCGGCGGCGCGGCGGACACCGTCGGCCGCACCCTCGCGCGCCATCTCGGCGAGTCGCTCGGCCAGTCCGTCGTGGTGGAGAACCGTCCCGGCGGCAACGGCGTGATCGGCGTGGACGCGGTGGCGAAGGCGCCCGCGGACGGGCACGCCATGGTGCTGAGCGCGCTCGGCGCGCTGGTGGTGACGCCGCAGATCACGCGCACGCCCTACGACCCGATGCGCGACCTTGCCCCCGTCACCCTGGCCGTGCGCAATCCGTTGCTGCTCGTCGCCGGGCCCGCCATGCCGGCGCGCGACATCGCGGGGCTGATCGAGCTGGCCCGCGCGCGGCCGGGCGAGATCGGCGTCGGCACCTCCGGCACCGGCAGCACCAACCACCTCGCGGTGGAGCTGCTGAACTCCATGGCCGGCATCCGCCTGCTGCACGTGCCCTATCGCGGCGAGGGGCCGGCGATGACGGACCTGATCGCCGGGCAGGTGCCGCTGGCGATGGTCACCGTGGTGGCCTCGCGCGGTCACATCCTCGGGGGGCGGGCGCGGGCGCTCGGCGCGGCGACGGCGCAGCGCACCGGCACCATGCCGGAGGTGCCGACCATCGCCGAGGCTGGGGTGCCTGGCTACGCCGCCGAGGCCTGGCTCGGCGTGCTCGTCCCGGCGGCGACGCCGGCGCCGGCGGTGGAACGCCTGAACGCCGAGATCACCGCCATCCTGCGCCGTCCGGAGGTGGTCGAGGCGCTGCGCAACCAGGGTGCCGACGCGGCGCCGACCACGGCGGCCGAATTCGCCGCCTATCTGCGCAGCGAGTGGGAGAAGTACGGACGGCTGGCGCGCGCGGTGGAACTGCGCGCGGATTGAGGAGAGAACGACATGGCGCGTTTTGCGGGGAAGACGGTCGTCATCACCGGCGCCGCCGGCGTCTATGGCCGCGAGCTGTCCGCGGGATTCGCGCGGGAGGGCGCACGGCTGCTGCTGACGGACCGCCGCGCCGACGCGCTGGCTGAGGCCGCCGCCGCGCTGAATCTGCCGCAGGAGCGCCTGCGGCTGCACCCGGCGGACCTGGCCGACGATGGCGCGCTGGACTCGCTGATCGCCGCCGCCACGGCGGAGGGCGCGCCGGATGTGCTGATCAACAACGCCGGCATCTACCCCTTCATTCCGCTGATGCAGGTGAAACCTGCGGACTGGGACCGGATGCTCGCGATCAACCTCCGTGCGCCATTCCGGCTGATGCAGGGCATCGGCGGCGCGATGGCAGCGGCCGGGCGGGGCGCGATCGTCAATGTCAGCTCCGCCGCCGCGGAGGTGATCCGCGGCAACGGCGTGCCCTACGGGGCGTCGAAATGCGCGCTCGAATACATCACCCGCGCTTTCGCGCTGGAATTCGGCCAGCGCGGCGTGCGGGTGAACGCGGCGCGGCCGGGCTTCGCCGAGGGCGGCGCGGGCGTGGTCATGCCGCCGGGCTATGCCGAGGCGATCCAGGCGCGCTCACCGCTCGGCCGCGGCATCCGGCCCGGAGAATTCGCCGAGGCGGTGCTGTTCCTCGCCTCCGACGCGGCGGGCTACGTCACCGGCTCGGTGCTCGACTGCGGCGGCGGCGGCGCGATCAACCGGCGCGAGGGCGCGGCGACGCGGGCGGGGAGCGGTCCGGGGTGAGCCCTCGCGCAGGCGAGGCGGCGCCGCGAACAACGGCTAGGTCGGAGAGAGGAGTGGAGCGTATGGTCGGTCGTCGCATCCTGTTGGCGGGGACCGTCCTCGCCCCGGGCGTATCGCGGGTCGCGGAGGCGCAGCAGGAGGACTACCCGTCGCGCGTGGTGCGCGTCGTCGTGCCCTTCGCGGCGGGTGGAGGAGCGGACGCGGTCGGGCGCGCCGTGGCCGAGCGGCTCTCCGCGCGGCTCGGCCGGCCCTTCGTGGTGGACAACCGTCCGGGCGCGGCCGGCAACATCGGCACCGAGCAGGTCGCGCGCGCCGCGCCGGACGGCTACACGCTGCTCGTCATCGGGCCGAACCACGCGACCAATCCGCACCTGTTCCGCCAGCTTCCCTTCGACCCGGTGCGCGACTTCGCGCCCGTCTCGCTGCTGACCTCCGCGCCCTACGTGCTGGTTGCGCATGCCGGGCTCGCGGCGCGGAATTTCCAGGACCTCCTCGCGCTGGCGCGGGCGCGGCCAGGGGTGATCGCCTACGGTTCGGCAGGGAACGGCACGGCCGGGCACCTGGCGATGGAGCTGATCAAGAGCACCGCCGAGATCGACCTCGTGCACGTGCCCTATCGCGGCAGCCCGCCGCTGCTGGCGGACCTCGTCTCCGGGCAGGTCTCGGTGGGATTCGACAACGTGCTCTCCTCGGCGCCGCTGATCGCGGCGGGGAGGCTCCGTGCGCTCGCGGTCAGCGGAGCGCGCCGCGCGCCGGCCTTGCCCGATGTGCCGACCCTGGCGGAGTCCGGCCTGCCCGGCTTCGACGTGACGGTCTGGCAGGGCCTCCTCGCTCCGGCGGGAACGCCGGCGCCCATCGTGGCGCGGCTCAACACGGAAATCGTCGCCGCCCTGCGTTCGCCGGATCTGCGCGCGCGGCTCGACCAGCTCGGCGTGGAGGCGATCGGCAGCAGCCCGGAGGAATTCGCGCGCTTCCTCAACGCGGAGCTGGCGCGCTGGGGCGAGGCGGTGCGGCGCTCCGGCGCGCGGATCGACTGAGGGGAAGCGTCATGGCATCGGCCGGTCGCGGGCGCTCCTTGCGCCGGTTGGAGGATCGGCGCTTCCTGACCGGACGCGGGCGCTACGTGGCGGATGCGGAGATCCCGGCCGGCTGCCTGCATGCCCATGTGCTGCGATCGCCGCATGCCCATGCGCGGATCCTGGGCATCGCCGCGGAGGCCGCTCGCGCCATGCCGGGCGTCGCCGCCGTGCTCACCGGGGCGGAGTTGCGCGCCGAGGGGCTCGCGCCGCTGCCCTGCACCGTGGCGGTGCAGACCGTCGGGCCGCTGATCGTCCCGCCGCGCCACGCGCTGGCGCTGGACCGCGTGCGCCATGTCGGCGAGCCGGTGGCGGTCGTGCTGGCCGAAAGCCCTGCCGCCGCGCGCGACGCCGCCGAACGCATCGAGGTCGAGTACGAGCCGCTGCCCGCCGTGGTGGACGCCCGCGCGGCGCTCGCGCCCAGCGCGCCCCGGCTGCACGAGGAGGCGCCGGGCAACCTCGCCTATGTGTTCGAGAAGGGCGACCGCGCCGCGACCGAGGCGGCGTTCGCCGCCGCGGCGCATGTGGTCGCGCTGGAGGTGGTGAATCACCGCGTCCACGCCGCGCCGCTCGAGCCGCGCGGCGCGATCGCGTCGCACGACCCGGCGACGGGCCGCTTCCACCTGCTGCTCTCGGGCCAGGGCCTGCACGGCATCCGCCGACAGCTCGCCACCGTGTTCGGCCTGCCGGAGGCGCGGTTCCATCTCGTCGCGCCGGATGTGGGCGGCGGGTTCGGGCTGAAGAACCCGTTGTTCCCGGAATACGTGCTCGCGCTCTGGGCGGCGCGGCGGCTCGGCCGCCCGGTGCGCTGGATCGCCGAGGCGAGCGAGGAATTCCCGAGCGCGGTGCACGCCCGCGACGCACATGCCGAGGTGCGGCTGGCACTGGATGCGGAGGGGCGGTTCCTCGCGCTCGATGTCGCCTTCACCGCCGACATGGGCGCCTATCTCTCCGCCGGCGGGCCGGGCAGCACGACCAACGCGGCCTCGGCGGCGTTCGGCGGCGTCTATGCCATCCCGACCGGCTTCATGCGCACGCGCGGGGCCTTCACCAACACCGCGCCCATCGAGGCCTATCGCGGCGCCGGCAAGCCGGAGATGAACTACCTGATCGAGCGCGCGATCGAGGAAGCGGCGCGGCGCCTCGGCATGGACCCGGTCGCGCTGCGCCGGCGCAACATGATCGGCTCGGCGGCGGCCACAGGCGCGGCCGGCCCGTTCCCGCACCGCACCGCGTTCGGCATGACGGTGGATGGCGGGCGGTTCGCGGCGAATCTCGACGTGGTGGAGCGCCTCGCCGATCGCGCCGGCTTCCCCGCGCGGCGCGCGGAATCGGCCCGGCGCGGGAGGCTGCGCGGCCTCGGCCTCGCCTGCTTCCTCGAGACCTCGCGCGGCGCGCCGAACGAGTGGGCGGCGGTGCGCTTCGCCTCCGACGGCCGCGTGGACCTCGCGATCGGCACCCAGTCGAACGGCCAGGGGCACGAGACGAGCTTCGCGCAGGTCGCGGCCGAGCGGCTCGGCCTCCCCGTCGAGGCCTTCCGGCTGGTGCAGGCGGACACCGAGGTGGTGCAGTTCGGCAACGGGCACGGCGGCGCGCGCTCGATGCATCTCGGCGGCGGCGCGCTGGTCAAGGCCATCGAGGCGGTGCTCGGCAAGGCCCGCACGGTGGCGGCGCATCTGCTGCAGGCGGATCCGGCGGAACTCGACTTCGCCGCCGGCCGCTTCGTCGTGCGCGGCGATGCCACCGGGCGCGGCGTGGACCTCCTCACGGTCGCGCGCGCCGCGGCCGATCCGGCGAACCTGCCCGAGGGCATGGCGCCGGGCGGCCTCGACGCCGAGGCGATGAACCTCTCCGACATCGTCACCTTCCCGAATGGCTGCCACGCCGCGGAGGTGGAGGTGGACCCCGAGACGGGCGTGGTGACGCTGCTGCGCTACCTCGCCGTGGACGACTACGGACGGCTGATCAACCCGATGCTCACGGCCGGCCAGGTGCAGGGCGGGCTCGCGCAGGGGATCGGTCAGGCGTTGCGGGAGGCGATCGCCTACGATCCGGACTCGGGCCAGATCCTCAGCGGCTCGTTCATGGACTACGCCCTGCCGCGGGCGGAGGACCTGCCGCCCCTGGAGGTCACCCTGGACGAGGGTGCGCCGACGGCGTCGAACCCGCTCGGCGTGAAGGGCTGCGGCCAGGCGGGGGCGATCGCGGCGCCGCAGACGGTGATGGCCGCGGTGCTCGATGCGCTGGCGCCGCTCGGCGTGACGCGGCTCGACATGCCCGCGACGCCGGAACGGGTCTGGCGCGCGATCCGCGCCGCGGGGCGGCCGCACGGCGGCTGACGCGCGCCTGCGCCCCCCCCCGGCGCCACGGAGGGGCCGGAAAACCGCCACGCGGCTTGGCGCCGCGCGCGCCGGCCCATATGGTCCGCGCCGTCTTCCTCCAAGGGGTGTCGGTTCGATGCGGGGTCTGGGGGTGCGCAAGGTCGCGACCGTGTTCGGCGGGGCGGGATTCGTCGGGCGATACGTCGTCCAGCGGCTCGCCCACCGGGATTTCGTGGTCCGGGTCGGGACCCGCGATCCGGTGGGGGCGCGGTTCCTCGCCACTCAGGGACGGGTCGGGCAGATCGTGCCCCTGGCTGCCGACATCCGCGACGAAGGCGCGGTGGCGCGGGCGGTGGCGGAGGCCGATCTGGTGGTGAACCTGGTCGGCATCCTGTTCGAGCGGCGCTCCGGCGACTTCGCCCGCATCCATGTCGAGGGGGCGGAGCGCGTGGCGCGGCTCTCCGCGGCGGCCGGGGTGTCGCGGCTGGTCCACGTCTCCGCGATCGGCGCCGACCCGCGGAGCGAGAGCCTCTACGCGCGGACCAAGGGCGAGGGGGAGGAGGCGGTGCGCAAGGCCTTCCCGGGCGCGACCATCCTGCGGCCCTCGCTGATCTTCGGGCCGGAGGACGGGCTGTTCAACCGCTTCGGCGCGATGGCGCAATGGTTGCCGGTGATGCCGGTGATCCGGGGCGGGACGCGCTTCCAGCCCGTCTATGTCGGCGACGTGGCGGACGCGATCGTGGCGGCCGCGGACCGCGAGGATGCGATCGGTCGGACCTACGAGCTGGGCGGGCCGCGGGTGATGACCATGCGCGAGCTGCTGCGCTTCGTGCTGGAGACGACGCGGCGCCGGCGGCCGCTGGTGGATGTGCCGGACGGCGTGGCGCGGCTACTGGCCTGGTTCGGGGAAAAGCTGCCGAATCCGCCGCTGACCCGCGACCAGCTCCTGCTGCTCGGCAAGGACAATGTGGTGGCCGAGGGAGCGCCGGGGCTGCGGGAATTGGGGGTCACCGCTCCGAAGGCGGTCGAGGCGGTGGTGCCGGGGTATCTGGCCCGGTTCCGGCCGGGTGGCCAGCGGGTGGATTTGGTGCCGGCCTCTTAGGACCGATATGGACCTTTCCCTGGGGCGGTTGCGATCGATTGAGGGTATTCAACCGAGAAACCTGACGATCAAGGACAGAGAATCTGTCCTATAGGCTTAAAAAGGACTCGCCTTCCGGGCCGAGCGTTCCCTATGTTGCGCAGCAACACGGGCGGGCGCCTGTGTGGGTCGGTGTTCCCTCCTGCGCCCAGACCGGACGCACCAGGGACCGCCTGCCATGGCCGAGAAGATGCTGCAGTTCGTGCGCCTGCCCCAGCGCCAGCCCGAGAAGCGGGATGCCGAGGCGCGCCGCCACGACTGGGCCGAGGTCTATCGCCCTTTCGACCCCGCGGCGGCGGCCGAGCAGGCCAGCCGGTGCAGCCAGTGCGGCGTGCCCTTCTGCCAGGTGCACTGCCCGCTCCATAACAACATCCCGGACTGGCTGAAGTTCACCGCCGAGGGGCGGCTTGAGGAGGCGTACGAGATCGCCTCCTCGACCAACACCTTCCCCGAGATCTGCGGCCGCGTCTGCCCTCAGGACCGGCTCTGCGAGGGCAACTGCGTCATCGAGAAGGGCTTCGAGTCCGTCACCATCGGCGCGGTCGAGAGGTACATCACCGACACCGCCTGGGAGCGCGGCTGGGTGAAGCCGCCGAAGCCCCGCCGGGAACTGCCGTACTCCGTCGGCATCATCGGCGCCGGGCCGGGCGGGATGGCGGCGGCCGAGCGGCTGCGGGTGAAGGGCTACCAGGTCCACATCTACGACCGGTACGACCGCGCCGGCGGCCTGATGATCTACGGCATCCCCAACTTCAAGCTCGAGAAGGAGGTGGTGCTGCGCCGCCACGAGCAGTACGCGGCCGGCGGCATCCACTTCCACCTGAACTGCGCGGTCGGACACGACGTGTCGCTGGCAGAGCTGCGCGAGCGGCACGACGCGGTGCTGATCGCGACCGGCGTGTACCGGGCGCGCGACATCGCCTGCCCGGGCGTGGGGCTGCCGGGCGTCGTCGCGGCGCTCGACTACCTGACGGCGTCGAACCGCAAGGGGCTGGGCGACGCGGTACCGGAATTCGACTCCGGCGCGCTGGACGCGCGGGGCAAGACCGTCGTCGTGGTGGGCGGCGGCGACACGGCGATGGACTGCGTGCGCACCGCGGTGCGCCAGGGCGCGAAGTCCGTCACCTGCCTCTACCGCCGCGACAAGGCGAACATGCCGGGCTCCATGCGCGAGGTGAAGAACGCCGAGGAGGAAGGAGTCCGCTTCGTCTGGCTCGCCGCGCCGGAGGCGTTCCTCGGCGATGCGCAGGTGACGGGGGTGCGGGCGGTGCGCATGCATCTCGGCCTGCCGGACGCGACCGGGCGCCAGCAGGTGGAGCCGATCCCGGACAGCAGCTTCGTCGAGCCCGCCGACCTCGTGATCAAGGCGCTCGGCTTCGATCCGGAGGACCTGCCGACGATGTTCGGCGAGCCGGCGCTGGCCGTCTCGCGCTGGGGCACGCTGAAGATCGACCACCGCACCATGATGACCTCGCTGCCCGGCGTGTTCGCCGCGGGCGACATCGTGCGCGGCGCCTCTCTGGTGGTGTGGGCGATCCGCGACGGCCGCGACGCGGCGGAGCAGATCGACCGGTGGGTGAGGGCGAAGGCCGAGGCCGAGGCGGCAGCGGCGCCGATGGCGGTGGCGGCGGAGTGAGGAGCGAGGAGCGCATGCAAGAGAACGGACCGGCCTTCGCCCGGAGCTTCGCCGAGAACGCCCGCCGCCTCGCGGAGGAGGCGCATCTCGACCTCACCGAGCACGACGCCTGCGGCGTCGGCCTCGTCGCCGCGCTCGACGGCAAGCCGCGGCGGGAGGTGGTGCAGGCCGGCATCGACGCGCTCAAGGCCGTCTGGCACCGCGGCGCGGTGGACGCCGACGGCAAGACCGGCGACGGCGCCGGCATCCATGTCGAGATCCCGCAGGACTTCTTCGCCGAGGTGGTGCAGCGCGGCGGCGACCGCCTGTACCCGGGCCGCATCGCGGTGGGCATGATCTTCCTGCCTAAGACCGACCTCGGCGCGCAGGAGCGCTGCCGCCAGATCGTCGAGACCGAGGTGCTGAACGCCGGCTTCGCGATCTACAGCTGGCGCCAGGTGCCGATCAACGTCGCCTGCATCGGCGAGAAGGCGAACGCGACGCGCCCCGAGATCGAGCAGATCCTCATCTGGGATCCCCAGCAGCGCGACGCGGCCATCGCCGAGCGCGACCTCTACGTCGTGCGCCGGCGCATCGAGAAGCAAGCGATCGCGGCGCAGATCCCGGAGCTCTACCTGTGCTCCCTCTCCTGCCGCTCGGTGATCTACAAGGGGATGTTCCTCGCCGAGCACCTGACGGAGTTCTACCCGGACCTGCTCGATCCGCGCTTCGTCAGCCGCTTCGCGATCTACCACCAGCGCTACTCGACCAACACCTTCCCGACCTGGCGGCTCGCCCAGCCCTTCCGCATGATCGCGCACAACGGCGAGATCAACACGCTGGCGGGCAACGTGAACTGGATGAAGAGCCACGAGACGCGGCTCTCCCATCCCCTGCTCGACCCCTACATCGAAGACATCAAGCCGGTGATCCAGGCCGGTGGGTCGGACACGGCGACGCTCGACAACGTGTTCGAGCTGCTGGTGCGCGGCGGGCGCGACGCGCCGATGGCCAAGGCGATGCTGATCCCGGAGAGCATCGGCAACAGCGCCACCATGCCGGAGGCGCACCGCGACCTCTTCCTCTACTGCAACGCGGTGATGGAGCCCTGGGACGGTCCGGCGGCGATCTGCGCCACCGACGGACGCTGGGTCATCGCCGGCATGGACCGCAACGGACTGCGGCCGATGCGCTACACGATCACGCAGGACGGGCTGCTGATCGTCGGCTCCGAGACCGGCATGGTGAAGCTGCCCGAGGACGCGATCGTCGCCAAGGGCCGCGTGGGCCCCGGCCAGTGCATCGGCGTGGACCTCGACGCCGCGCGCTTCTACGGCGACGGCGCGCTCAAGGACATGCTCGCCGCGCGCAAGCCCTTCGGCGAGTGGACGAAGCGCACCACGCGGATCGACGAGATCGTCCGCCAGGACGCGCGCGAGCCGGTGCTGTTCCAGGGCGAGGAGCTGCGCCGCCGCCAGCTTGCCGTCGGCTACACGCTGGAGGAGCTGGAGGCGATCCTTCACCCGATGGTGGAGGACGCCAACGAGCCGGTCGGCAGCATGGGCGACGACACGCCCATCGCCGTGCTCTCCGGCCAGTATCGCGGCCTGCACCACTATTTCCGCCAGACCTTCAGCCAGGTCACCAACCCGCCGATCGACAGCCTGCGCGAGACGCGGGTGATGACGCTGCGCACGCGCCTCGGCAACCTCGGCAACATCCTCGACGAGGACCCGACGCAGTGCGACATGCTCATGCTCGACAGCCCGGTGCTGTCGAGCGCCGAGTTCGCGGCGATGCGGGCCTACATGGGCGAGACCGCCTGCGTCGTGGACTGCACCTTCCCCGTCGAGGAGGGTGAGCAGGGGCTGCGCCGCGCGATCGACCGCATCCGGCACGAAGCGGAGGAAGGCGTGCGCTCCGGCTGCGCGCACGTGATCCTGACCGACGAGAACCAGGGGCCGGCACGCGCCGCGATCCCGATGATCCTCGCGGTGGGTGGCGTGCACACGCACCTGGTGAAGAACAGCCTGCGCACCTTCACCAGCCTCAACGTCCGCGTCGCCGAGGCGATGGACGTGCACTACTTCGCCGTGCTGATCGGCGCCGGCGCGACCACGGTCAACGCCTACCTCGCGCAGGAGAGCATCGCCGACCGCCACCGCCGCGGCCTGTTCGGCAAGCTGACGCTGGAGGAGTGCGTCGCGCGGTACAAGAAGGCGGTGGACAAGGGGCTGCTCAAGGTGATGTCCAAGATGGGCATCGGCGTGCTGAGCAGCTACCGCGGCGGCATGAATTTCGAGGCGATCGGCCTCTCGCGCTCGCTGGTCGCGGAGTTCTTCCCCGGCACGCCGAGCCGCATCTCCGGCATCGGCCTTTCCGGCATCGCGCGCCGCATACTGGCGCTGCACCGCAAGGCCTGGGATGCGGACGTGGTGACGCTGCCCGTGGGCGGCCTCTACAAGATGCGCCGCAGCGGCGAGACCCACGCCTTCGAGGGCTCGCTGATCCACACCCTGCAGCGGGCGGTGGAGACCGACAGCTACCAGACCTTCAAGAAGTACTCCGAGGCGGTGCGGCGGCTGCCGCCCGTGGCGCTGCGCGACCTGCTCGACTTCCGCACCGAGGCTTGCACGCCCGTGCCGATCGAGGAGGTCGAGAGCATCACGGAGATCCGCAAGCGCCTGGTCGCGCCCGGCATCTCGCTCGGCGCGCTGAGCCCGGAGGCGCACGAGACGCTCTCCATCGCGATGAACCGCATCGGCGCGCGGAGCGACTCGGGCGAGGGCGGCGAGGACCCGGCGCGCGCCAAGCCACGGCCGAACGGCGACAACGCCAACTCCGCGATCAAGCAGATCGCGAGCGGGCGCTTCGGCGTGACCGCCGAGTACCTCAACAACTGCCGCGAGATCGAGATCAAGATCG
>ERZ777003.3687-NODE-3687-length-14287-cov-6.538856_pt1 | contig 14287 bp, 14 predicted proteins | sample MGYA00374956_ERZ777003 | MGnify/ENA primary metagenome ERZ777003 (study PRJEB29302, sample SAMN06268252) | bioreactor metagenome | isolation source: Joint BioEnergy Institute, California, USA | place: USA:Joint BioEnergy Institute, California, USA | collected... | reverse complement strand
GAGCTTCGCCCGCACCCGGAACTTGTGCTTGCCGGGCGCCAGGCGCTTGACCTTCTTCGGGCTCTTGCACGCCTTGTACTTGCCCTTGTCGAGCTTGCACTGGAAGCTCGCCCCTGGCACCTCGCTCGTCCAGGTGAAGCGCGCCGAGCGCTTCTTCGTCTTCTTCTTCGGGCCCTTGCCCTTGACGACCCCGCGGCCACCGGTCGGCTTCTTCAGCCCGAAGCGCTCCTGGAAGGCGCGGACGGCGCCGCGCGCATCGAGGATCCCGCCGGTGACCGACTTCCCCTGCCACGCGGCAGCGGGTCGCGCGCCCTGCAGGATCGCGGCCTTGACGTCCGCGGGCGTCGCCTCGGGCACCAGACCGAACAAGAGCGTCGCAACGCCCGCGGCGATCGGCGAGGCGAAGCTCGTCGCGCAGCCACCGGCGGCCGTGCCGCCGCCGTTCGTGGGAACGACGATGCCGTCTGTCGGCACCGCGATATCGACGATTGTGGGTCCGATCGGCCCGCAGGCGAGCCCGTCGTCGGGACCCGAGGTCGTGACGCAGAGGATGTTCTCGAGCGGCGCGGCGCACGGGTACGGCAGGGGGTCCATCTCGGCATTGGTCGGGCCGCCGTTGCCGCCCGCGAGCGCGACGAAGAGCGTGTTCGAGTTGCGCGCGATCGAGTCGAGCGTCGCCTGATAGTGCTCCTGGGACCAGCTCAGGCTGATCACGCGGGCGCCGCGGTCGGCCGCCCAATCGAAGGCGACGGGCTGGACGTGCTGGAAGCAGGTGTCACCGTCCCAGCAGGTGCGCAGGGCGATGAGGCGCGCGTTCGGCGCCACCCCGTGCGCGCCCTGGCCGTTGTTCCACGCGGCGCCGAGCGCCCCGGTCACGGCCGTGCCGTGGCCAGAGCAGCCGACGGGATCGCTGGGGTCGGCGTCGGGCATCTCGATGAAGCCGCCGTTCGCGCACGGATCCTCGGTGCCGATCAGATCCCAGCCGGGCGCCCCGGCGGCCACCGCCGGGGCCGCGCCGCAACCGCCGCCGAAGACGTAGTCGGCCTGGCACGGAGCGGCCACGGGCGAAGGCAGTGCGTACAGGCGGGGCGCGATCTCCGGGTGGTCGAGGTCGAGGCCGGTGTCCGGCGTGGCGACGAGAACGTCCTGCGGGAACCGCGCGAGCTCGTCGATCGCCTGCGGCAGGTTGATCTTCGCGAGCGGCGCCGATTGCGCGGCCTGGGGGTCGTTCCCGAGGACGGCGTGTGCCCTGGACGGAGCCAGCAGTACGAGCGCGGCGAGCGCCATCGCGAACAGCACGGGTATCGGCTGCGGCTTACGGGTGGTCCCTGGACTCATCTTGCTCCCCCTCTTGGCTTGACCTTGAACTTCCAGCGCGCGGGCGTCGGGTCCACGTTGCCGGCGGCATCGATCGCCCGGGCGAGGAACTTGTGCTTGCCCGGCTTGACCTTGCGCTTCACCGGGGATCTGCAGGACGCGTACCGCTCCCGGTCCAGCTTGCACTCGAAGCGCGAGCCCGGCTCGGTCGAGGCGAACTTGAACTTGACCTTGCGCTTCTTCGTGCGCTTCTTCGGCCCGGCGCGCTTCACCGTGTTCGGCGGCGTGCGGTCAACCTGGGCGAGCCGCGCGAGCAGGTGGTCGCGGTAGGCGCGCCCGTAGCTCTCGGTCGGGGTCCCGTCGTAGCTTCGGATCACCGACGGGCCGGCGCAGGTCCAGGAGCTCGGCGGGTTCGTCTCGTTCCAGGTCCAGGCCAGGTAGGAGATGTTGCGCGCATCGGCCCAGGTCAGGTAGCGCTTCAGGTAGTCGTGGCCGCACTCGAACTGCCCGACCTCGCCGGTCACGACCGGGTAGCCCGCGTCCCGGATCGTCGCGATCGACGCGTTCCAGCACGCCTCGTCCGTGCAGCCACCGACCGGCGCGGGATAGTTGTGGAAGGAGGCGATGAGGCTCTTGGCGGGGTCGTTCGGGACGTGCGCCGGCCACTGGGCCCCGAGGATGCTCGCGTACCCGATACCGCCGAGCATGAGCGGCTGGGTCGAACCGGTCGAGCGCACGGCGTTCACGAGCGCCTGCATGCCCGCCGTCTGGTACGCGGGCGCCGGCCCGTTCGGGTCGATCATGCAGCCGCCCGCCCAGCAGGCCCACTGGGCCGCGTACGGAGGGGCGCCGCCCAGCTCCCAGAAGTTCGGCTCGTTGTAGAGGTCGTAGACGACGTGCGTGCGGTCCTTGAGGGCGCCGGCAACGCCGGCCCAGGCGGCGGGCCCGTCGACGCTGTCCGGCATCGGCAGGATCGAGGCCTCGAAGTTGGGATAGGCGCCCCCGGAGACGGCGTGGAGGTCGACGATCACGTAGATCCCCGCGGCGCCGAGCTGGTCGATGTAGTCGATCACGGCCTGGCGGTAGGCGGCCCCGGCGAACGCGGGGTTGAACGAGTTCGCCGGTTGGTTGGTCCAGCAGTTCGCGTTGATCGGGATCCGCACGGCGTTGATGCCCCAGCTGAGCATGGCCACGGCCATCTCCGGCGGCTGCGAGACGTTCGGGGCGTCGTAGCGGGGGCCGTCCCAGATCGAGTAGCCGCGATTGGGCGAGGCCCCGGTGACCGAACACGCGAACTCCCCGCCGGAGCGGTTCACGCCGCGCAACTGGAGCGGGGCGCCGACGCCGTCCACGAGCTGGGCGCCCTGGACCTTGACCACGGGGGCGGCTCCTGCGGCAGGTGCCGCAACGAGCGCCAAGGCTGCCGTCGCCAGCGCAGCGAGCGTCGCCGCCCAAGGTCCCCCAGGAGGTCGAGCCATGCCGCGAACGTAAGGCCCAGCCCGCCCCGCGTCCACGGGGGCCCACCCTGATCTTTGCCCTGATCCTGCCTTCGGCTGTGGCTAGCGGGCGGTCCTGCGCTTGCCCAGAACCGCGCGGCGGCGGCCGAGCACTCCGCCCGCCGCCAGGAGCACGGCGAAGCCGGCGACCGCGAGCCTGCGTCCGAGCCTCTCGAAGCGCATCACCCGCCAGCCCTCCTCACGCGCGACCCGGGCGAGTTCCTCGTCCGGGTTGACGGCGACCGGGTGGCCGACGGCCCGCAGCATCGGCAGGTCGGAGGCCGAGTCCGAGTAGGCCCAGGACGCGGACAGGTCGACGCCGTGCTCGGCCGCGAAGCGCTGCATCGCCTCGACCTTTCCCGGCCCGTACATGAACGGCCCACCGAGCTCGCCGGTGAAGCGCCCGTCCGGGCCCACTTCGTACGGGGTGCCGATGCCGCCGTCCATGTTGAGGATGCGCGCGAGCAGCTGCACGAGATCGTCTCCGGCGGCGCTCACGATGAAGGTGCGGCGACCGGCGTCCTGATGCGCGTACACCTCCTCGAGCATCTGCGGGTAGATCCGCGGGATCAGCTCGACCAGCACCTCCGGAGCCAGGCGGGAGAGGTCGCGGGCGGGCGTGCCCGCGAACACCTCCTTCACCTCCCGCAGGATCTTCCGGGTGGCGTCATCGGTCGACCCGCGCAGGCGGAACTGCAACCCGGCCAGCGCCCAACGCGCCATCTGCCTGCGCCCGACGAGCCCGGCGCGCATCGCGGCCCGGGCCCATGGCAGGCCCGAAGAGCCTGCCATGAGCGTCCGATCCAGATCGAAGAAGGCGGCTTCTTGCCTTTCCGCCGGCTGGGCGGTCACGACACCCGCCGAAGCAGACGCTTACGCGCCGTCAACCTCGACGATGATCGCGTCGCCCTGGCCGCCGCCGGAGCAGATCGCGGCGCAGCCGAGCCCGCCGCCGCGGCGGCGGAGCTCGTGGACGAGCGCCCCGACGATGCGCGCGCCGGAGGCGCCGATCGGGTGGCCGAGCGCGATCGCGCCGCCGTTGACGTTCACCTTGTCCTCGTCGATGCCGAGCATCCGCATCGAGTTGAGGGCGACGGACGCGAACGCCTCGTTGATCTCCCAGAGGTCGATGTCCTCGGGCTTCTTGCCGATCTTCTCGAGGGCCTGCTGGGCGGCCTTCGCCGGGGTCTTCGCGAGGTACGGGAAGTCATCGGCGACGGTGCCGTAGGAGATCACCCGCGCGAGCGGCGTGGCGCCGTTCTTGCTCGCCCACTCCTCCGAGGCGACGACGACAGCGGCGGCGCCGTCGTTCACGCCCGGCGCGTTGCCGGCCGTGTGGGTGGCGTCGTCCCCGCCGATCGCGGGCAGCTTCGCGAGCGTCTCGACCGTGGTGTCCGGGCGGATCGCCTCGTCGGCCTCGACGACCGTCTCGGCCTTGCGGCTCTTGACCGTCACCGAGACGATCTCCTCGGCGAGCTTGCCCTCCTCCGTCGCCTTGGCGGCGAGCTGCTGCGAGCGCGCGGCGAAGCGGTCCATGTCGGGGCGCGTGATCTCGAGCTCGTTCGAGACCTCGCTGGCCTCGTTGATCATCTGCTTCTTCGTGAACGGGTTGGTGAGCCCGTCGTGGGTCATCGCATCGACCGCGCTGACGTCGCCCATCCGGAAGCCGAAGCGGGCGCCCGGCAGCAGGTAGGGCGCGTTCGACATCGACTCCATGCCGCCGGCGACGCCGACGTTGAGGTCGCCCGCGCGGATCGCCTGGTCGGCGAGGCCGATCGAGCGCATGCCCGACGCGCAGACCTTGTTGATGGTCTCCGAGGGCACTTCCTTCGGGATGCCGGCCTTGATCTGCGCCTGGCGCGAGGGGATCTGGCCCTGTCCCGCTTGCAAGACCTGGCCGTAGATGACCTGTTCGACCTGCTGCGGTTCGACGCCGGCGCGCTCGAGCGCCGCCGCGATGGCGTGACCGCCGAGATCGGTCGCGTCCTTGGATGCGAGCGCACCGCCCATCTTCCCGAACGGGGTGCGCGCGGTGCCGAGGATCACTGTCTTAGACATCGTGGCCTTTCTGCTTCAGGCGGCGGGGTTGCCGCGGAGGATGCGAGTACGGATGCTAGTGAGGACTGCCCACCGCCCGTCGTGACTAGACTCGCCGGGCAGTGGAGCTCGAGGTCAAAGGCGGGTCCCTGGGTGAGCTGGAAGCCGACGTCGTCGCGCTCGTGCTCGCCGACGGCGCGGAGCTCCCGGCCGAGCTGGCCGGCGCACCGGGGGCCGGCGACGTCCGCACCGGCGCGGGCAAGCTGACGCTCCTGCGCCCGGAGTCGCCCGCGCGCGTGCTCGTCGTGGGCGTCGGCGATCCCGAGAAGGTCGATGCGGAGGCGCTGCGGGTGGCCGCGGCGCGCGCGGCGAAGCAGGCGGGCTCGCTGGAGGCCACCTCGCTCGCGTGGCTCGTGGCACCCGTCGGCGGGGTCGGGGCGCCCGAGGCCGCGGCGGCCCTCGTCGAGGGCACCGTGCTGGCCGGGTACCGGTTCGACCGCTTCCTCTCGAGCTCTCCCGACGATCCGCCCCCGCCCCGGCTCGAGCGCGTCGTGCTCGGCTCCGAGGCCCCGGTCGAGGACGACGCGCGGATCGCGCTCGTCGCCGCCACGGCCGCGAACCGCGCTCGCGACCTGCAGAACCTGCCCTCGAACGAGCTCACCCCGGAACAGCTCGCCGCGCGCGCCCAGGAGATCGCCGCGGCACACGACGCGGTCTCGGTCGACGTCCTCGATCGCGAGGGCATCCGCAAGGCGGGCCTCGGCGGACTCGTCGCGGTCTCCCAGGGCACGGCGACCGAGCCGAGGCTGATCGCGATGCGCTACGAGGGCGGCGGCAGCGGGCCCCGCCTCGGCCTCGTCGGCAAGGCGGTCACGTTCGACAGCGGCGGCATCTCGATCAAGCCCTCGCAGGGCATGGAGGAGATGAAGATGGACATGTCGGGCGGCGCCGCGGTGATCGAGGCCGTCGGCGCCTTCGCGGAGCTCGGCCTGCCGGTCGACGTCGTGGCCGTGGTCCCGGCGACGGAGAACATGCCGAGCGGGACGTCGATCAAGCCCGGCGACATCATCACCCAGCTCAACGGCAAGACGGTCGAGGTCGTGAACACCGACGCCGAGGGCCGGCTGATCCTCGCCGACGCGCTCACCTGGTGCGTCCGCGAGATGGGCGCCGAGCGGGTCGTCGACCTGGCCACGCTGACCGGCGCGGTCCTGATCGCGCTCGGCTCGACCTACGCCGCCCTGATCTCGAACGACGACGAGTGGGCGGCCACCGTGGAGGAGGCCGCGAGCGCGAGCGGCGAGCTCGCCTGGCGGCTGCCGCTCCATCCCGAGTACAAGGAGCTCACCAAGGGCAAGGTGGCCGACCTCGTGAACGCGGCCGCAAAGCGCAAGGCGGGGACGATCTACGCCGGCTCCTTCCTCGAGGAGTTCGTCGACGAGGTGCCGTGGGTGCACCTGGACATCGCGGGCACCGCCTGGGACAGCGGCCGGGAGTACGTCGGCAACGGCGCGAGCGGCTTCGGCGTCCGGCTGCTGGTACGCCTCGCCCGCTCGCTCGCCTAGGACTCGCCGAGGATCAGGCAAGTCGAGGTCCCGGTCGCGAGCAGCTTCCCGCTCGCGACGTCGGTCACGGTCGCCTGCGCGGTGGCCTGCCTGCGCCCCCGGTGAAGGACCTCGGCCTCGGCGCGCACCGCGTGCATATCGCGCGTGATCGGGCGCACCATCTTCACCTCGAGCGTCAGCGTCGTGTAAGCGACGCCGGCGGGGAGCGTGGTGTGCACGGCGCAGCCGAGCGCGGAATCGAGCAGCGTCGAGACGTAGCCGCCGTGGACGGTGCCGATCGGGTTGTAGTGCTCCTCGCCGGGCTCGCCCTCGAAGACCGCGCGGCCCTCGTCGAGCTCGACGGGCTGCATTTGCATGAGGACCGCGATCGGCGGCGGCGGGAGCTCGCCCGAGGCGACCGCGCGCAGGTACTCGAGGCCCGACATCTTCGCCCCGGCGCCCGCGACAGGCACCGGGTCCTGCCAAGTGAGCAGGCGCTCCCGCGTGGACTCCGGGGAGCGCTCGGCGTGAACGAGCGCGGACTCGGCGGCCGTCGTCGGGGCCCGCTCGAACGTCGGTGCGGTCATCGCCACCCGCTCAAACGTCGGCGCCGGCCTGCGCCGGCGCCGGGTAAGCGAGATCCGCGAGGATCTCGTCGTTGGTGAACGTCACTTCGAGGGGCGGAAACTTGATCTCGTTCAGCCGCATCGGGGCCTCCTTGACCGCGGGGGCGCGGTAGTGAGTTGCTTGACGGAACCGACGCTACCATCGAGAGTTGCGTGATGCAACCGAAGTGTGCGACAATCACACAGCGGCGGCCGGGGCCGCCCGCGAGGAGAACCCATGCTCGGACGTGAGTACGACCAGGTCTGTTCGATTGCCCGCTCCCTCGAGGTGCTGGGTGAGCGCTGGACCCTGCTCGTGATTCGCGACGTGTTCAACGGCAACCGGCGCTTCGACGCGATCCGCGACAACCTCGGGGTCGCCCGCAACGTCCTCTCCACCCGCCTGCAGACGCTCGTCGACGAGGGTATCCTGGAGAAGCGCGCCTACCAGGAGCGCCCGCTGCGCTACGAGTACTTCCTCACCGAGAAGGGCCTCGACCTGTGGCCGGTGCTCGTCGCCTTGCTCCACTGGGGCGACAAGTACTACCCCGAGGAGATGGGCCCGCCCGTGAAGATCGTCCACAAGGGCTGCGGCGGCGAGGTGGACGACCGGCGCATCTGCACGAAGTGCGGGAAGTTCCTCGAGGTGCGCGAGGCGCGGGCCGAACCCGGCCCGGCGCTCGAGCGCATCGGGGGTTCGCTGCTGAAGCGCGCCGCGGCCTAGCGGCCGTACGCGGCGACGAGCATCCCGTAGTAGCCCTCGGCGATCTCGGCCGGCGAGAGCCTGCCGCGCGGGCGGAGCCACTGCGCGGTCGTGTTGACCATGCCGAGCGTCGCCCGCAGCACGAGGTCGCGATCGGGGAACGACATCGACCCCTCCCCCTCCGCCGCCGCGAGCACCCGGTCGAGGATCTTCTCGAAGGCCTTGCGCTGGGTGCGGACCTTCCGCCACTGCGGCTGACGCTCGAGGACCTGGCGCTCCTGCTGGAAGACGAGCATGTGGTGGCGGTGCTCGGCGACGTGCTCGAGCCACACCGTGATCAGCTCGCGCAGCCGCTCGATCCCGGGCGCGTCGCTCGACTCGATCTCGCGCGCGCGGTCGAGGAGCGGCTCCATCAGCTGGTCGCAGATGCGAAAGAGCAGCTGCTCCTTCGAGCCGATGTAGTGGTACAGCCCCCCTGCCGCCAGTCCGGTTGCCTCGGTGAGGTCTGTCATCGAGGTCGCCTGGTAGCCGCGCTCGGCGAAGAGGCGCGCGGCAGTGGCGACCACCTCCTGCTGACGGCGGTCGTAGCGCTCACGCAGAGCGGGCCTCGTCGGCGGGGCGGCCATCGGCGGGAAGGTAACCAACGCCCGGCCCCGGCGTGTATTTAGAACGATCCTTCGGTTTTAGAACGCTCATTCGGTATTGTCGGGGCATGGACTTCGAGCTCACCGACGAGCAACGGCTCCTGCGCGACACCGTGCGCGAGTTCGCGCGCGAGGAAGTCGCCCCGGTGGCCCACGAGCTCGACCGGACAAAGGCCTTCCCCTACGACCTCGTCCGCAAGATGGGCGAGCTCGGCCTCATGGGCATCCCCTTCGACGCCGAGTACGGGGGCGGCGGCGCCGGCACGCTCGCGTACGCGATCGCCGTGGAGGAGCTCGCGCGCGCGGACGCCTCCGTCGCGATCACGATGGCCGCGCACACTTCGCTCGGCACGACCCCGATCGCGCTTTTCGGCACCGAGGAGCAGAAGCGGGAGTGGCTGCCGACGCTGTGCGCCGGCGAGCGCCTCGCCGCGTTCGGCCTGACCGAGCCCGAGGCCGGGACCGACGCGGGCGCGACCCGCACCACCGCGAAGCTCGACGGCGACGAGTGGGTGATCAACGGCGCGAAGCAGTTCATCACCAACGCCGGCACCGAGATCAGCGCGTGCGTCTCGATCACGGCCGTCACCGGCACGAACGGCGAGCGCGAGATCTCCAACATCATCGTCCCCAACGGGACCCCCGGCTACGAGCAGGGCGAGCCCTACGACAAGATGGGCTGGAACGCGTCCGACACGCGCCCGCTCACATTCGAGGACTGCCGGGTCCCGGCGTCCAACCTCCTGGGCCCGCGCGGCGACGGCTTCAAGCAGTTCCTGCGGGTCTTGGACGGCGGCCGGATCGCCGTCGCGGCGCTCGGCGTGGGCCTCGCGCAGGGCGCGCTCGACGAGGCACTCGCCTACGCGAAGGAGCGGCGCGCGTTCGGGCAGCCGATCTCGAAGTTCCAGGCGCTGCAGACGAAGATCGCCGACATCTCGGCGCAGATCGCGGCGACGCGCGTCCTCACCTACCGCGCCGCGGTCGAGAAGGACCGGGGCGAGAACTTCACGCTGACCGCCGCCCAGGCCAAGCTGCTTTCCGGACGGCTCGCGGTCCGGGCGACCGAGGAGGCCGTCCAGATCCACGGCGGCTACGGCTACATCGAGGAGTACCCGGTGTGCCGCATGTACCGCGACGCCAAGATCCTCACGATCGGCGAGGGCACCGACGAGGCGATGCAGATGGTGATCGCCCGGCAGCTCGGCTGCTGACCGTCGACGCGCGGCTTCGAATTCCTTCCCGTATTTGCGAGTTCGTCACCGGCGCCACGAAGTTACGTCCGATCTGCGGTCTTACACTCGCGCGCAATGGAGCTATCCCCCTGGGGAGGTTGCGATGGCAAGTGACGCAAGCGCGCGCTGGAGCGAGCTGCAAGCGGTTCGTGAGGAGGTCGAGCAGTCGGCGGTGGTGGTGCCGATCTGCGTCAGCCGAATCGACGGCAAGCCGCACGAGCTCTCGCCGAAGGCACGGCGTTTCGCCGAGGCGCTTTCGTTCTCGGACCACTGGCAGCGGATTTCCGACGCACGGAACCGCAGGCTGGCGGCTTAACGGCGACCGAGCCGGCCCGGGCTAGGCCGGCTTGGCCGTCACTTCGGCGTCGTCGCGCTTCGCGATCGCGGCAGCCCGACCGGCGTCGGCCATGATCCCGTAGTGGGCGAGCATCTCGCGCTCGCTGCCGGCCGTCATCGAGGCCTTCGGGTCGACCTTCGGGGCCGCGCGGATCTGATCCCGCGTGTACGGGACCCACACGTGCTTGACGCCCGCAACCGCGTCGCGTGCGGGGATCACCGTGTAGTGGCCGAAGCGGCCCATGCGCGCGAGCAGCCACTCCGCCTCGCCCGTTTCGACGTCGACGAAGGCGCCCTCGACCTTGCCCACGTTGCCGCCACCGATCTCGTCGAGCCGGTAGCCGACCCAGGCGCGCACATCGTCGGCCTTGGGGCGAGGGAGGACTTGCGTCTTCGGCTCGTCGGTCTTCGTGGACTCAGCCATCGCCCTGCTGTTGTAGCAACTCGCGGGCGGCACTGGCGGGGTCCAGCTCACGGCGCACGACCCGGTCCAGGAGCTCGGCCCAGTGCGGATCACGCTCCGCGCGCTCCTCGAGCTCGCGCTTCATGCGGCTCGCGGCGATGCCCAGGACCTCGGCCCGGAGGTTGCGCGCGCGGCGCTCCTCGAGCGTCCCCTCCTCGCGGATGTGATCGCCGTGGGCGTCGATCTTGGCGACGAGCTCCTCGATCCCCTCGCCCTTGCTCGCCTCGGTGCGGACCACAGGCACCTTCCACGAGCGCTGCGGCCCGAGCGCCAGCACGGTCTTCACCTCGCGGACCATCGTGTCGGCGAGCGGGTGCTCGCACTTGTTCACGACGATGATGTCCGGGATCTCCATCACGCCGGCCTTGAGCGCCTGGATCGAGTCGCCCGAGCCGGGCATGAGCGCGAGGATCACGGTGTCGGCGTGATCGACGATGTCGATCTCGCCCTGGCCCACCCCGACGGTCTCGAGCAGGACGTCGTCCTTGCCGGAGGCGTCCATCAGGAGCGCCGCCTGCAGCGATGCCTCGGCGAGCCCGCCGAGCGAGCCGCGGGTGGCCATCGAGCGGATGAACACCCCCGGGTCGAGGAAGTGGTCGGAAAGCCGGATGCGATCGCCGAGCACCGCGCCCTGGGTGAACGGGCTGGACGGGTCGATCGAGAGGATCCCCACCTCGTGCTCGGCCTTGCGGAGCTCGGCGCAGATCGCCCCGATCAGGGTGCTCTTCCCCACTCCCGGCGGCCCGGTGAGCCCGATGATGCGGGCCTGGCCCGTGCGGGAGTAGAGCTCGGCGACGAGCTCGTCGCCCTCGGGGTCGCGGTTCTCGACCAGGCTGATCGCTCGCGCGAGCGCACGCTTGTCGCCCGCGACGAGTCGCTCGGCGAGCGAGCCGGTGGTCTTTTCGGCGGCTTCGGCCATGGGGTGCGCGAGTCTAGATGCGGCGTCGATCTAGAGTGCCGCCGCGATGCTCGAGCTGCTTCGGTTTCTCGCCCGCAACCGCATGCTGAACGCCCGCTACGCGCGGCTTCTGTGGCGCTACCTGTGGCGCCGCTTCCTCACCCCGGCCGGCTGGCGCTGGGAGACCGACGGCCCCGTGTTCTTCGGCAAGAACCTGCAGCTGCAGATCCGGCGTGGCGCCAAGGTCCGCTTCGGCCGGTTCACGTGGATCGGCGACGGGACCAAGATCCGCTGCCACGAGGGCGTCGTCGAGATCGGCGCGAAGACCGTGATGGGCCAGGAGTGCACGATCTCCGCCTACAAGCACGTGCGCATCGGCGACGAGTGCGTGATCGCTGACCGCACGATGTTCATCGACTTCGACCACGGGATGGTCGAGGTGGAGCGCCCGATCCGCGCCCAGGGCATCTACATGCGCCCGGTGACCATCGGCTCGAACTGCTGGATCGGTTACGGCGCGGCGTTCCTGCGCGGCGTCACCGTCGGCGACAACAGCGTGATCGGCACCTACGCCGTGGTCACGAAGGACGTCCCGGCGAACGCGGTCGTCGCCGGCGTGCCCGCGCGGATCGTGCGGATGCGCGAGGCGCCGAAGGAGCTGCGGTGGGATCCGGCGGTGGAGCCGGACCCGGACGCCCACACGACGCTGGAGCCGCCGGGCTAGGTCGCCCGCGTCGCCTCGCCGACGAGCTCGGCGTAGACGGCCGCGGTGCTCTGGGCGACATCGGCCCAGTCGAAGCGCAGGACGTGCTCCGAGCCCTCGGCGACGAGCCGGTCGCGCAGCACGGGGTCGGTGAGCACGCGCTCGACCATCTCGCCGAGCGCCTCGGGGTCGCGGGCGCGGAAGCGCAGGCCGGCCTCGTTGTGGGGGACGACCTCGCGCAACCCGCCCGTGTCGGCGACGATGCACGGGCAGTCGGAGGCCATCGCCTCGAGCGCGACGAGCCCGAACGGCTCGTAGATCGAGGGCACCACGCACACGTCGGCGATCCGGTAGAGCGAGTGCAGGACGTCGTCGCCGATCCAGCCCAGGAAGGTGCCGTGCTCCATCAGGCCGAGCTCCTCGGCCTGGCGCTTGAGCTCCTCCTCGTGCGTGCCGGAGCCGGCGACCAGGAAGCGGGTGCCGGGGACGGTCTCGATCAGCTTCGGCATCGCCTCGAGCGCGAGCTGGAAGCCCTTCTCGTAGACGAGCCGGCCGATCAGGAGCACGAGCTTCTCGTCGGGCTCGGCGAACTCGGCGCGCAGGCGGCGCAGGCCCTCCTCGTCGTGGAAGCGCAGGTCGCCGGGATCGATCCCGTTCGGGATCACCGAGACGCGCTCCTCGGGGACGCCGAAGATGTCCGCGATCTGCTCGCGCATGTAGTACGAGCACGCGATCACGCGATCGGCGCGGTTGGTGATCCAGCGCTCGATCCCGTGGATGTGGGACTGGGGGTGCTTGTCGACCCAGCCCTGGTGGCGGCCGTGCTCGGTCGCGTGGATCGTGGTCACGAGCGGGCAGTCGAAGCGGCGCGCGAGGTGGTCGCACGCCATCGCGACGAGCCAGTCATGGCCGTGGACGAGGTCGAACTCGAAGCGGTCGCCGAGCTCGACGCCGGCCGCGAGCATGTCGGAGTTCATGCGCTCGACCCAGGCGACGAACTCGCCGAGGTCGGTGGGCCGCTTGGGCTCGCGGACGCGGTGGATGTGGACGCCGTTGACCTCCTCCTCGAACGGCGACTCCTCGCTGCCGCGGGTGAGGACGTGGACCTCGATCTCGCGGAGGGCGAGGTTCTCCGAGAGCTTGCGGACGTGCCGGGCCAGCCCGCCCTCGATCAACGGGGGGTACTCCCAGGACAGAATGAGTACGCGTGTCAAGGACGAAGCAGCGGGGTCAGGCTCAGATCCGGCGCCAGGTTGCGCAGGCGCGGATCGGTTGGCCCGGCGCAGTCTATGGCCTCGAGCAAGGCGCTTGCGTGACCAGTCGAGCGCTGCCACGGGTAATCACCCGCCTGCTTGCGGCTGTCGAGGAAGGCCCAATCGCTCGCCTGGAGCGCCAACAGCTCCCGCACGGCGCGCTCGGCGCATCCCGGCTGAAGCCCTTCCGAGAGGGCCCGCAGGGTGCGCAGCTCGAGGCGGCGCGCGGCCCAGGTCATGTCCGCGACCGGCGGCCCGTCCCAGGTGCGCAGGTCCTTGCCCTCGCCCCACGTCGTCCGCCTCAGCGTCCGCTCCTCGGGCTCGAACCGCCGCGCGGCCTCGCTTCCGGTGACCAGGTCGATGCCGCGCCTGGGCGCCAGCCGCAGCACCTCGTCGAGCCAGTGCGGGCCCTCCCACCACCAGTGGCCGAGGAGCTCGGTGTCGATGGCGAACGTGACGAGGCCGGGCTTGCCGCGCTCGTCCCGGTAGCGGCCGAGGCGCTCGGCGAGCGCGTTCACGAACTCCCCCGCAAGCCGCCGCGCCTCGGCGATCGCCGCCTCCGGCTCGTACGGCTCGCCGCTGATCGACCACGGCCGGGCGCCGCGCAACGACTCGCGGTGGAAGTCGACGAAGCGCCGGTCGGACGGGTAGCCCTCGATCGACCACAGCCAGGAGACCGCCTCCCAGTCGATCGTCAGCGCGACAGGTCCCGCCGGGCTCGCCACCGGGGCGAGCGCGTCGAGCCCGGGCTCGTGTGCGCTCTGGTCCGTGCAGAACCAGCGCACGCCGCTCTCCGCCAGGAGCTCGTCGAGCCCCGGCTCGTACGCGCACTCGGGCAGCCAGAAGCCCGCCGCGTCGCCGAAGCGGCGCCGGTGCGAGCGCAGGCCGGTCTCGACCTGAAGCCGGCGCATCGCGTCGGTGGCAACGAGCGGCAGCACCGCGTGCGTCGCCGCCGAGGGGACGAGCTCGACCCGCCCTGCCGCCGCCGGCTCGCGGAAGGCGGCGAGCAGGTCGTCCCCGAGCTCGTCCAGCCGCGCGAGCGCCGCGCGGTAGACA
>ERZ777003.3685-NODE-3685-length-14295-cov-5.094031_pt1 | contig 14295 bp, 12 predicted proteins | sample MGYA00374956_ERZ777003 | MGnify/ENA primary metagenome ERZ777003 (study PRJEB29302, sample SAMN06268252) | bioreactor metagenome | isolation source: Joint BioEnergy Institute, California, USA | place: USA:Joint BioEnergy Institute, California, USA | collected... | reverse complement strand
GTAACGACTTTCTTATTTATCAGTACGCCGAGCTCATCACCGAGAAGATCTCGCTCTACGTGAAAGCGAGCAAGCCGAAGACGGTGCGAATAACCGGCTACGCAGCGACTCAACCGATCGTGGTTTCCGGCCGAACGCTGGCGGAACCCGCATCGCTCGCGAAGGCGCGCGCTGATATGGTGGCCGAAGCCCTCTCTCGTCTCGGTGTCGATCGCAAGATCATGCGCATCGAAACCAACACGAAGCCGCAACCCGTCGCCGGCTTGCCCACGCCGGGCCTCGAAAGCTCGAAGCGGCGAGTGACGGTCCGCGTCGAGCTCTGACGAAGCGACAGGCTACAGTTGGGCGCGCGGCACGCGCAGAACCGCCTCTCCTTCGAGGAGAGGCGAGCAGAGCGAAAGCGTGCTGGTGAGGTGATCTGCCCTAGGTTTCAATCGTCTCGCCATTCGCCTCGCGCCATTGCTCGATCAACGCATTTCTTTGCGCATCCGACTTCGTTTCGACGCCGAGCACGACTGCGCCCTTGCGAATCGCGTTCTCATAATGCTCGATGCGATCCGGCGGAATGCCCCAATTCGTGAATGCGCCGATCAAGCCCGTGGCTAAACCTGCCGTGCCGGCTGCCGTGAGCGCAATGGCGATAGGACCCGCGGCGACCAAGCCGAGGCCGGGAACGAGCAAAGCTGCGCCGATTGCGGCAATGGCCGGTGTCACTGTTCCGACGGTGCCTCCTGCGGGACCGCCGAGCACTTCCGCACGCTTCGAAGCGTCAGGTGCCGGCTCGGATGCCTTCTCTGCAAGCGGCGTGTCTGCTGGCGCGCGCTTCAAATATGCATCGCGCGTTGCCTCGGACATGAGCACATTGACTTCATCGGGCTCATAACCGAGCTTGCATGCGGCTTGATAGGCTTGCTCTGCATCGCGGATGTCCCTGAATAGTGCGGTCACGACGAGCGAGCTGTCGGCGGAAGGTGCAGGCGTTTTCATGAGCTGTCCTCGAGCGGGGTTCAGAACAGCAACGCGGGCGGGTTGGGGAGGGTTTCCTTGACTTGGTGACTCGTGACTGGTGACTGGTGACTCGTCGGGCGGCAAAGCCACGCCCATCCAGAATCCGTCAAATGGCCGGCACGTCTATTGGCGTTCCTTAACTCGAGCTGAGTAAGGCAGCTACGACGCGCAACCAGTCACGAGTCACTCGTCACGAGTCACGCACAGGAATCACGAGTCTTAACGTTTCTCGCCGGACCCGCCGGATATCATGGCGCGGGTTTATGGAGTTTCTTTGTCTCGGGGGAACGATGAGCTCGAACCTGATCGTACGATCGGCGGCCGGTTCGCTGTTCGCGGTGCTTGCAACGTCGGCGTTGGCACAAGAGCGTCCAGATGCGAGCCTGCCCGGCCGAGCGGTCTACGAGAAAGCCTGCGCTGCGTGCCACGCCAGACCCGCCGATGAACGCACGCCCACGTTTGCAGCTTTGACTGCGATGCCCGCCGGAACGCTACGCGATTCGATGGCGGAGGGCGGCAAGATGGCGCCGATGGCTGCAGCGCTTTCCGACGAGGAAAAGCGTCAGCTCGTCGCATATTTGACCTCCGGGCAATCTGCTGCGGCGGGCAACTGGACCGAGAGTTTCATGTGCCCGGCCGACAAGCGCGTCGTCGACGTGTCGAAGCCGGTCGTCTCCGCGGGATTCGGGGTCGATCGTCATCAGACGCGCAGCCTCACCGCCGAGCAAGCCGGTTTGAAGAAATCCGATCTGAAGGACCTCGAGATCGCGTGGGTGATCGGGTTTCCCGGTCAAGGCAGCGGAACGGGTGCTTCGATCGTCGGGAGCACGATGTTCGTGACCGGCGGCGGTCGCTTGATGGCGCTCGACACCGAAACCGGCTGCGTTAAATGGGCGATCAACGCGAGCTCGCGCAACACGCCGGCGTTCGGTGAGATCGACGGACGCAAAGTCGTCGCTCTATCGGTCGGACGCGATGTCCTCGTCGTCGATGCGAAGAACGGCGAAAAGATCTGGCAAGCCAGTGGCCAAGCCGAAAACAATGTCGGTTCGATCCGCGGCGGTGTCGTCATCTACAAGGACAAGGTGATCGTGCCGATCTCGGCATCGGGCGTCAGTGCTGGCATGCGTCCTCAATTCGAATGCTGCACCGGCCACGGTGCAGTCGTCGCGCTTTCGGCGAAGGACGGCAAGAAGCTGTGGGAGTACCACACGATGCCGCCGGCCGATTACAACGGCAAAGTCTCTTCCGCCGGCGTCAAACAGCGCGGACCGTCCGGCGCTCCGATCTGGTCGGTACCGTTGATCGACGAGAAGCGTAACCGCGTCATCGTGACGACGGGCGAGAACACGTCGCATCCGCCCACCGATACGTCGGATGCGTTCATCGCGCTCGATCTCGACAACGGAAAGGAAGTCTGGAAATTCCAAGCGATGGCGGCCGATGTCTGGAACATGGCCTGCGGCGCATCGAAGGAAAGATCCGGTCCGAATTGCCCGTGGAATATCGACGGCGATCTGGGTACCGGCCGCGACTTCGATTTCGGTGCAGGGGCCATGCTCGTGAAGGGCACCGGCGGTCGCGAGCTCATCGTCTCGGGGCAGAAGTCCGGCGATGTCTGGGCGCTCGATGCCGACACGGGCGAGCTCGTTTGGAATATCCGCTTCGGCCAAGGGACGGCGCTCGGCGGCGTGCATTGGGGCGTGACGACCGACGGCGAGCGCGTCTTCGCGCCGATCAACGATCCCATCATCACCGGCGCGCAAACGCCGCATCCGGGCGTGTATGCGGTGGACATCAAGACCGGCAAACGGGTGTGGGGCTTCGACGCCAAGCCCGATTGCGCAGGCGAGCGGGGCAAGCTCATCGCGAATTGCGAGACGAAGTACGGCTTCTCTGCGGCGCCACTCACGGTCGACGGTGCCGTCATTGCGGCGACGCTGGGGGGCGACGTGTACATCTTCGACGGCAAGACCGGCGAAGTGTTGAACAAGCTCGAGACGATCGGGCCGAAACAAACGATCAATGGCATTGCAGCGAAGGGAGGCTCGATCGACTCGCACTCGCTGTCGGCCGGCGCAGGAATGATTTTCGTCAACTCGGGCTACGGCGCTTTCAATCAAACAGCCGGCAATGCGCTGATCGCCTATCGCCCGAAACGGAAATAGCCCAGGCGATAGTGGACAGTTGAAGGTTGACAGCGAGAATCGCTTGCCGACTGTCGAGCAAACTGAAACTGCTCTCGAGCGTCCGGATGCGTCTTTTCGCGCTATCAACTGTCAACTATGAACTATGAACTGTCGGGGGGTTGCGATGAAGTGGTACGTACCGATCGTTGCGCTGCTCGTGAGCGCATCTGCATCCGCCCAAACGCCTGCCGCCGGGGAAGCGCAGACGCAAACTCCTCAACGGTCTGCGTACACCAATCCGCCGCCGCTGATCGCAGGTGCGCATTGGCATCATTTTCACGTCAACACCACCGACCCGGTCGCATCGATCGCGTACTACACGAAACACTTCGATGCGAAGCCCGCGCGATTTGCAGACATGATGGATGCCGTGTGGACTCAGAAGTCGTGGCTGCTCTTCACGAAGGTCGATAAGAAGCCCTCGACGAAGCACAACACGGCGATCTGGCACATCGGTTGGGGAGCGCCCGATCCGCACGCGGAGTACGAGCGTCAGCTCGAGCTCGGCAACAAGTTCGTGCAGCCGCTGACCGACATCTCGACCGGCCTCGGCGGACGGCCCGGACGCTTCTTTTATATGTATGTCGAGAGTCCGGACGGCACCTGGATCGAGCTCAATACGGCGCGGACCGACAACTTCGGCCACATGCACCTGTTCTCGGCCGATCCGATTGCCGCGGGCGACTTCTACATCAAGTTTTTCGGCGCGACCGGTCGCGCACTCTCGACGCCGGATACGCCACCGCGAACGCCGCGCATGAGCCTCACCGGATTGCAGGTCGGTCCGTCTTCGTCGATCTACCTGGATAACGTAAACATCATCATCTATCCGGTGCAGTACTCGCAGAAAGCGTATGCGTCGGATTGGGAACCGGGTCAAACCGAGTTGGCTTCGACGCGCGGCACCGTGAACGACCACTTCGGCATCTCCGTGCCGAATCTGGACGAGGCGCTGAGAATCCTTCGCGAGAACGGCGTCAAAGTGACGCAGGAGCCGCGCGAGGTGCCTGGCAAGTTCAAGTTCGCCTTCATCGAGGGTCCGGACCGCGTCGCGATCGAACTCATCGAAGATCACACCGAGCATCCGCCCGAAGAGCAGTAGCCGCATACGCTGACGGCTGCTCGCGACCGCTTGCCGTATCCAGCGCAAGCCGGCAGGCTTGCGCGCATGTCTGCACGAAGAACCTGGGCCATAGCGATTCACGGCGGCGCCGGCGTCATCCGGCGCGACATCCTCGATCCCGCACAAGATTCCGCCTATCGCGGCGCGCTACGACGCGCGATCGACGCGGGCATCGCAATTCTCACGGCCGAAGGCTCCGCGTTGGATGCAGTCGTAGCATCGGTCCGCGTCTTGGAGGACGATTCGTTGTTCAACGCCGGCCGCGGGGCCGTCTTTACGAGCGAGGGTCGTGTAGAGCTCGACGCGTCGATCATGGATGGCGCGAGCCTGGGCGCCGGCGCAGTCGCCGGCGTCACGACGGTGCGAAACCCGATCTCGCTCGCTCGCCGCGTCATGACGCATTCTCCGCATGTCATGCTGATCGGCTCGGGTGCCGAGCGCTTCGCGGCCGAGCAAGGGCTCGAACAGGTCGATCCTTCCTGGTTCTTCAGCGTACGCCGATGGCGCTCGCTCGAAACGTACTTGCGAGCAAGTAAATTGCCGATTCCGCCGCGTCCCGCTGCGCTCGACGGTAGCGACCCAATCGAACAGCTCGTGCACGACGAAGGCAAGAAAGGTACCGTCGGTGCCGTCGCGCGCGACGTACACGGGAATCTTGCGGCCGCCACATCCACCGGAGGTATTACAGGCAAGCGTTGGGGACGCGTCGGCGACAGCGCCATCATCGGCGCGGGAACGTACGCCTCGAATGCTGCGTGCGCAGTTTCGGCAACCGGCGACGGCGAGGTTTTCATACGCGCTGCGGCTGCACGCGAGATCGCTTCGCTCGTTGAACATCGCGGCATGAGCATTCAAGAAGCCGCGGACATCGTCATCCATCAACGCATCGCCGCACTGAAAGGCGAGGGCGGCGTGATCGTCGTCGGGCGCGACGGCTCGGGCGCATGGAGCTTCAATTCGGACGGAATGTATCGAGCGCGGGCTACGAGCGAGGGCGGAGTTGAGGTGGCGTTGTATAAAGATGAGGACTAACCCTCTCCCAAAGGGAGAGGGGGAGTAGGAATCGCTATCGCGATTCTTTTATTTCTGGGGTTTCCTAAACTTGAACAAAAACTGATCCGTGTGCCGCCTCACGCTCGCATCGAAGACCATCTTCGTGCGGTCGTCGTTCGGGTTTGCGAGCACATCGCTCTTTGCGACGAATTCCAATCCTGCTTCCTTGGCCGATGCGAGTACGATCGCCGGATCGATGCGATGAGTCGTCTGCGCAATCGATGGCGGTGCGCCGGGATCTGCAGCATGATCCATGGCAATGAAAAGGCCGCCCGGTTTCAGCACGCGCACGATCTCGGCATACGTTTTCTTCACATCGCCGAGCACGCCGGGTTGCGCATTGCGCGGGGTGAAATACAGCTCGTGCGGCCCGAGAATCCAAAGGACTTTGTCGACCGAGTTGTCTGGCGCGCGTAGATCGTCGAATGCCGTGACGGTGATCGTCGCATTCTTGAGCCGTCCGGTGTCCGTGCGAGCCTTGAACGCAGCGTCGCCATAATTGAATTGCGGCGGGTACTGCACGATCAGTTTGCCTTGCGGTCCGACTGCCGCGGAGAGCAATTCCGAATACCAGCCGCGTCCCGCTTCCATCTCCAATACGGTGTCGCCAGGACGTATCTCCGAAAACGCGAGCACTTCGGCAGGTTTTCTCGCAGCGTCGTCTTTCTTGTCGGCCTCGGGACGCGCTGGATCCACCAGAATCGCCTCGTAATCCGCCGCGGTCAGAGGTCGTGCAGCACTGCCGGAATCGTCAGTCGCTGCGCAGCCTGCTGTCGCGAGCGCAATTGCAAGCAGCATCGGAATCGTCGTTCGAGATCGCATGGTAATTCCTCGAAGTCGGGCGCTATCTCGATCCTGCAGCAGCCTCCTGCGCCGCCTTCTCATCGTTCGCGCGTTTGATGACGTAGGCGAGAATCGCGTCGGTCGTTTCTTCGTTCAGCACTTCGCCGAATCCGGGCATGCCGCGTGCTGCGCGTTCGCCGTTGCGCACGACGGGATTCCAGCCGTTACGGAACGGCAACAATCCGCTGTAACGCAGATCGGGCGCAGTCGAGCCAGGACCGGGAACCGCTGCAGGTCCGTGACACACAGCGCAGTTCGCGGCATAAGCCTGCTCGCCTGCGAACACGGTTTCGTTGCTCGCCGTCAGCATCGGCGGATCGATCTTGATGCGCGGTGCACCTGATCCCGCGATCGTCATATCCTCCGGCAACGAAGCCGTTCCGCCTCTCTTGAATACCAGCAGACGTGAATTGTTGGCGCTCAACGGATTCGTGCGCTTTTGGTTGGGCGGCAACCCGCGCGCGCCGACGAGCACCGCAACATGCTGTTCGCCGTCGACCAGATAAGTGGACGGCGCGGCCACGACGCGTGCTTGCGTCGGTGCCGACCACAGCTTCTCCCCGGTCGTCGCGTTGTACGCATTGAACTCGCCATCGTGATTGCCCGAGAAAATGAGGTTGCCGCCGGTTGCGAGAATGCCCGTCGAGCCGTACACCTCATTCTTGATCCGCCAAACTTCGCGTGCGTTGATGGGGTCCCAAGCGAGAATGTAGCTCTCGACGTTGCCGCGCGGCGGCGCGCCGGGCTGATTGAAGAGGGCGGCACCGCCGAAGAAATCCGTTCCGGTGTTCGTACCTTGCAAATTGAGCTTGAACTCCTTCGGACTTGCATACGCCGCATTTGACACCTGCACGGGAATGTAGACGTATCCCGTGTGCGGGTGATAGGCCATCGGATGCCAGTTGTGCATGCCGAGCGCGCCCGGCGAGACGATAACCGGCTTGCCGGTCTTGTCGTAACGGGCTTCCGGTACCTCGACCGGTCGTCCCGTTGCGAGATCAACGTGCGTCGCCCAGGTCAGCGGCGCAAACTTCTCGGCCGACAGCAGCTTTCCCGTCTTCGCGTCGAGCACATAGAAGAAGCCGTTCTTCGGCGCCTGCATGACCACACGGCGCTTGCCCTCCGGATAATTCAGGTCCGCGATGATGATCGGTTGCGTGGCGGTGTAGTCCCAGGTTTCGCCGGGCGTCGTCTGGTAATGCCACTTATACGTGCCCGTATTGGGATCGAGCGCGACGATCGACGCCAGGAACAGATTGTCGCCGCCGCCCGGCGAGCGGATCGCTTGATTCCAAGGGTTGCCGTTGCCGGTGCCGATGTAGAGCGTGTCGAGTTCCGGATCGTAGGCCATGCCGTCCCACACCGTGCCGCCGCCGCCGATCTTCCAATAGAAATCGCCCTTCCAGGTTTTGGCTGCTTCTGCAAGCTCCGGCTGCTCGTAGGGCTTGGAAGGATCGCCGGGCACCGTCCACCAGCGCCACACCTGCCTGCCCGTTTCAGCGTCGTATGCGGTGACATAGCCGCGGACGCGGTATTCAGCGCCGCCGTTCCCGATGATGACTTTGTCTTTGACGATGCGAGGTACGCCGGTGATGGTGTAGGGGAGCGACGTGTCCGTCGTCTGAACCGACCAAATCTCCTTGCCGGTTTTTCCGTCCAGCGCAATCAACCGTCCGTCGAGCGCGCCTAGATAAATCTTCCCCTTCCAGACGGCCACGCCGCGGTTCACGACGTCGCAACAGGCATGAGCGGCTTTTTCCTTGGCCACGCCTGGATCGTATTCCCACAGTTTCTCGCCGGTTCGAATGTCGAATGCCTTGACCATGCTCCACGCGGTCGTCACGTACAGCACGCCATCGACGACGACGGGCGTGGCTTCCTGGCCGCGTTCGGTATCCATGTCGGCATACCAGGCCAAGCCGAGCTCACTGACGTTCTTGTCGTTGATCTGATCGAGCGGGCTGTAGCGTTGTTCGTGGTAGCCGCGCCCTGCTGACAGCCAGGAACCGGGTTCGTTTGCGATGAGCCTTTCGGCGTCGACCGCTGCGGACCCGGTCGGATACTCACGAACAGCGGGCTCGCCTTGGGTTTTGCCGGTTTGATTGCTGCAGCCCACGAGCATGGCTGCCACTGCGAGCGACATGAAGTATCGGCGCATGGATTTCCCCCCTGATAGGGTGGAGGGTAGCGCACTTGCGAGTGCCGGGCTCGGGGCTCGGGGCGTGGGGCTCGGGCAAGAAAAGTTAAGGCACACAGGGCGGCGCGTGCGTGAACGCGGGGCGCTGGGTGCTGGGCTCTGGTCAGAAAGGCGCGCGCAATGTGCAGCTGATCCCGTTCCCTGAAAGCGGTGCCTGGCCCGGGCGGGTGAGAGGAGGAATCAAGAAAGAAGAGCGCGCAATTGCGCGCTCAATCTACAGCCTACAGTCTACAGTCTGAATTTATTGTTTCTTTCCCGTGAACTTGCCTTCGCCCATCCCGCCGAAGGACACCGTGCCATCCATAGAATCGCCTTTCACGGTGGCGGTGTACGTCACTTCCATTTCATTGCCTTGAAGGGACAGCTTGTAGCTGAACGCGAGGGCATCGCCCTTGATCGTGCCGGTGACGGGCATGTCGCCGCGTTGCGTCTTCATCGTGCCGCTCACTTGCTCTCCGTTCTGCGTCAGCACGACCGTCGATTCGCGCGTACCGCGCGGCGATTCCACAGAGAGCGTCCACGTGCCGCCCACATCCCCCGCATAGGCGGCAAGTGCTGCGCTCAGCGCACAGATTCCGACCCACACTCTCGCTCGAATGGATTTCATAAGGTTCCCCTTGCCTCGTTGTGTTTCCAACAGCCAGCGCACTTCGCGCCGTGCGCAGAGCTTAGTGGGTTTCTATCGCGGTTCCAGAGTCCTTGCGAGGTTCACGCAAGAATTAACGATTCTTTTTCGGCGCGGCGGCTCAGGTGAGAGAACTGTAAACCGGTTGTAACGAATCGTTTCGACGAGGCAGGGTGTCCACGACTGTGAAACCCGTATTCGCTCATGCGCGCGAGGACTGCCTCGGACCGCTATCGAACAGCGTAAGCTCCCACCGATCGCCGAGGGTGTCGTGCCTCAATATATAAGTGCCGGCATCGTCGCCGAGAACCTTGAAGTAGCGGTGTTCGGGCGCGAGCCAACGGTCGACGATCTCGAGTATGTGAATCGGACGCTCGCCCAACCAGAAGCGCAGCGGCTCTTGTTCGCCGCGATGGCCGGCGTAGCAGGCGACACGGATGTCGAACGACGGAATGCTCATGGCTTGTTAAGTGCTCGACGATCCAGGCTTGTTCCGATGACCGCTGGGCAGTCACTCAGTCGCTCGCCGCAGCATACTCCGTCGGCACGGCACTTAGCACTTCGAGTAATCCGGATTCGCGTACGAAATAACGCCCTCCTGCCGGGCTCAAATGCAGTTTGTCGCTATAGATGACCTCGCCCGACGCAAGCTGCTGCGAGCACAGGGTTTGTGTACACAGCGTTTCGAGCGAGTCGACAACCTCTAACCCGGACAACTCGGTCTGCACTTCGTGCACGAGGTTTCGGTACTCGGCTGTTCGAACGACGACATCCGCTCGTTTCAGTGTGGGCATGCACTGCGTGCCGGGCAACCTGAACGGGCGCAAGAAGCAGCTTGGCGCAGTTTCAAATTCCGGAAACTGCAACACGTAGATGACCTTGGAGGTCTTCTGCAAGGAAGCGACCAATTGCCGCACGCCGTACTTGAATGCTTCGGCGTGACCGGCGAAAACGCGGTCGCCTTCTTCGAGCGCTGCTCGTTCGGGATCGAGCAAATGCGCGCCGCCGCCGACCAGCAAGACGACGCTCGGTCGTTCCCTCTCCACGAACGCGGCGAACGTTTTCCAGGCATCGCTGCAACCTTCTTCGTCCGGCTCGTGTAGCTCGACGTTCAGGAGAGGTGGGCAGCCGCCACGCCCTAGCAGCGTCACTGAGAGATCTACACCGCCTTGCTCGACGATGGCGTCGTAAACAGCCTGTGCGCGCGAATCGCCGAGAATCACGACCTCGGATCGCGAGCTGCTCGTGCTCTTGCAATAGTTGAATGTCGATCGTTCCGCAAAGCGCTGCTCGCAAAGTTCGTTCGTTCTAGGCAGAGGCGTGAGCGAAGCGACGTCCACGTCGAGGCGTTCCGGTAATCCTCGCGCAACGAACACTGCAAGTCCCGCGACTCCGAGCACTGCCAGCGCGACGGCAACGGCCACTGCATCGTGTGCGCGTCGCCGGCCCCGTATCGGGCGCTCGAAGTATTTGAACGTCAGCCACGCGAGCACAACGGCAATTGCAACCGCAATCAGCCGCACGGGAAGGGCAGGCGGTGTTCCGGCGGAAAGGATCGTCGCGAACGACAACAACGGCCAATGCCAGAGATACAAGGGATAACTGATGAGTCCGATGAGGACGAGCCATCCGCAAGCGAGGATCCGACGCTGTAGCCATGCATCGGGACGGGCTGCGATGACGCACGCGGCACCGAGCGTCGGCATGAGTGCCGCCCAACCAGGGAACGGTGTGTTGCTGTCGAGAAGAAGGACCGACAGCGCAATGAGTACGATGCCGAGGCCGGCGAGCATCGAATGCCAATGCGGCGAAACTCGGGACGGGATGATGCCATCGTTGCTCGTGCGCGATCGCGAGTGTTGCACGATTGCGAGCAAGCAACCGCAACCGAGCTCCCAGAATCGCGAGAACGGCAGATAGAAGTTCGCCACACCGCTTCTCGGTTCGATGACGAGGCTGGCGGCGAACGAGCCGAGCGTAAGCACGAGGACATACGGAACGATGCGGTGGGGCTGCAGCTTCCATAGCCACAAGAGCAGCATCGGCCATATCAAATAGAACTGCTCCTCGATGCCGAGCGACCACAGGTGCAACAGCGGCTTCAGCTCCGAAGCACGATCGAAATAGCCGGCTTCCTGCCACAGCGTGAAATTGGATAGGAAGACAGATGCCGACGCGATGTGCTTGCCGAGCTCCTGAAGCTCGCCGGGCAGTAATGCAATCGCGCCGAACGTGAGACAGGCCGCGAGCACGAGCACGAGCGCAGGAAAGATGCGGCGGATGCGTCGGGCGTAAAATTGGGAGAACGTGAACGTCGAGCGTTCGAGGTTGCGCAACAGGATGCTCGAGATCAAATATCCCGAGACGACGAAGAACACGTCAACGCCGACGTAGCCGCCCGGGAAGTAGGTCGGAAATGCATGGAAGGCAATGACGGCGAGGATCGCGATACCCCGCAACCCGTCGACTTCCGCGCGGTAGTAATCGACATGCAAGACGTGCTCGGCTCGCAGCGATCCGGAATGCACTGCGCGGGCAGCGGCGATCATCTTAAGCCTCCACCGGTTCGCGGAAAAAGCGCTTCCCTGCCGCGATCGGTCGCGGCAAGAACACAGGTCGGGAATGACGGAGCGCTAGGGCGGAGAGATGTCCGACGCAGCGAAGGAGCTGCCTGGATCGAGCAGAGCTGTGCAGCTGGTGTTATGGACCATCGAGTTCGCAGCGGAGCGCGATTTCAAGCGCGTGCCGACCGCGAGCGGCAAGCGTCTGGAATAGCCGCCTTTGCGTCGTCGCCACGCAGCCGAACGAACGCTCGTCAAGCGATCGCACGAAGCGTCGAAAATGCCAAGAGGGACCATAGGACTCGAGCGCTGAATTCGTAGACAATCTACGAACGTTCAGTTGTCCGAGTTCCTGGCTTTAACTCGAAGGTTCGTTACGTGCACGATGAAATCCCGGATGTCCGCGAGGGACTGACACGCAAAGAGCGCATTGTGCTCAAGGTGCTGAGCGAGGTGCAAAATGAACGCGGTGACCACAATGTCCCTACAGCGCTCTTGTGGGGGCGCGTGTGCGAATACTTTTACATCGCCCCCGAGGAGCTGAGCGAAATGCTCGCGCGCCTGGGTGCGCGAGACCGAAGGTCCAGGCTGTAGGCTTTAGGCTGTAGGCTGTAGGCTGTAGCAGGAGCGCGCAGCGCGCCCAACTGCCGCTCCTCGGGGAGAGGCACGCAGAGCGAAGCGTGCGGGTGAGGGAAACGCGAATCCAGGAAAAACGGAAAGCGGCTTTCGTACTGCGAGCTGCCACCGAAGCCGCGCGCTCGTTCGCAGCTGGTGTGGGCGGGGATCGTCGCGCTGCGCGTGCTCCCGGCCAGCGCCCAGCGCCCGCTAACTGAGCAAGTCTCCCAACGTCCTCCGATACGCGCTCGCAATGCGCTCTCGCTGAACGTGCTGTCCTTCGCTCACGACCTTTCTTCCACCGCTCCACACAGCTTCGATTGCACGTGCGCCGGCAAAGATCCAACTGTCGAGCAGTGCATCGTCGGCTCGATGCGGCATGGTGGGATGGTCGTCCCGCAATGCGACGACATCGGCAATAGCGCCGGACGCGAGTCGACCGACGTCGCGATGCAAGACCTTCGCGCCGCTTTCGACCGCGCGTTGGAACAGCGTGCGGCCGGTCGACATGTCGTCGCTTCGAATGACATTGCGTTCAAAATGGCGTATGCGCTGTCCATATTCGAGCAAGCGCAGCTCTTCGGCGAAATCGATCAGCACATTCGAATCGGTGCCGATACCGAAATGGCCGCCTCGAGCGATGAGCTCTTTCGCGGGAAAGAGACCGTCGCCGAGATTCGCTTCCGTGATCGGACACAGGCCGACGACAGCGCCGCTCGCAACGATCCTCGAGAGCTCTTGCTCGGTGACGTGTGTGGCATGCACGAGGCACCAGTGCTCGTCGACATCGAACCGATCCAACAGCCATTCGACCGGTCGCGCGCCGGCCCACTGCTGCCATTGCTCGACCTCCGCGATCTGTTCGGCAATGTGCATGTGAAACGACAAAGCCGGTTCGATCCGACGAAGCGCTGCAAGCTCAGCGGGCTTCACCGCACGGACGCTGTGAGCGGCAATGCCGATCTGCGAGTGCGGCACATTCGCAAGCGCCAGGCGACTGCCTTCCAACAGTCGAGCGTAGGAATCGAGCGTGTTGACGAATCGGCGTTGAGTCGGAAGCGGCGGCTGACCGCCTATGCCGCCATGCGCATAGAACACGGGAAGCAAAGTGAGGCCGATGCCGGTTTCGCTGGCAGCCGCTGCAATACGAACAGCCTGCTCGGCGATGTTCGAATAGTGCGAGCCATCCGCCGAATGATGAACGTAATGGAACTCGCCGACGCGCGTGATGCCGGCTTCGAGCATCTCGACATAGGCCTGTGCCGCGACTGCTTCGAGCTGCTCCGGCGTGAGCTTTGCGACGAGCGCATACATGGCCTCGCGCCATGACCAAAAGCTGTCCGCACCGCGACTGTGTTCCGTGAGCCCGGCGAGTGCGCGCTGGAACGCATGACTGTGCACATTGACGGCACCCGGCAGTCCGATTGCGTAGCGTTCGTCGCCTGGTTTCGCCGGCACTCCGGATTCGACTGTGATGATTCGACCGGCTCGAATACCGATGCGAACGCTCGTCGACCAGCCGCTAGGCAACAACGCAGTTGCAAACCACAGCGAGCATTCGGCGTCCGACTGTGTATACATGCGGCGACTCCGGTGGACAGTGCCCGGTGTCGAGATTATATGAACGGCTGGTTCGCGGCCTTCGATTCGAGCAGCGGAGCAGCGGCGCATGCGCGTGAGCATTCATCCCGGTCGTATGACTCTGCCGGATTGGCAGCGCATCTACGCGGGAGCGCCGATCGAGCTCGACGAGCGCAGCCTTGCGGCCGTCGAGGCGAGCGCAGCGGCCGTGCGCAAGATCGTCGAACGCGGCGAACCGGTGTATGGAATCAACACCGGTTTCGGCAAGCTCGCTTCCATTCGTGTCCCCGACGATGAGCTGAATCGCCTGCAGCGGAATCTCGTGTTGTCGCATTCGGCGGGCGTCGGAGAGCCGACGCCGCCGGCCATCGTGCGGCTGATGATGGCGCTGAAGCTCGCAAATCTTGCGCAAGGCGTATCCGGCGTGCGAGCTCAGTGCCTCGAGCTGCTCGAGCGCATGATCGCGGCGAATCTCATTCCTGTCGTCCCCTGCCAAGGAT
>ERZ777003.3684-NODE-3684-length-14300-cov-6.960548_pt1 | contig 14300 bp, 11 predicted proteins | sample MGYA00374956_ERZ777003 | MGnify/ENA primary metagenome ERZ777003 (study PRJEB29302, sample SAMN06268252) | bioreactor metagenome | isolation source: Joint BioEnergy Institute, California, USA | place: USA:Joint BioEnergy Institute, California, USA | collected... | reverse complement strand
CCCGCAGGACAGGCCGAAGCGCAGATGAGCATCCCGAACACGCCGCAACCCTGGCGTCTGGTCTATTTCGACTTCGTTCAGCACCCGGTGTTCCTCGAGATCCTGAACGCGCGGCCGGAGGTGGAGGTGACGAAGCTCTCCTTCGCCGGCGATACCGCGGCGAATTTCGAGATCCTGCGCCGCATGCACGCCTATCAGGCGACGTCGGTGAAGGACGACCTGCCGCCGGCCTACATGGTGAACGCCGAGTTTCTCGCGCGCATGCCGAACCTGCTCGTCGTCTCCATGCACGGCGCGGGATACGACACCGTGGACGTCGCGGCCTGCACCGAGGCCGGCGTTCTGCTGGTGAACCAGTCCGGCGGCAATGCGGAAGGCGTGGCGGAGCACGCGCTGGCGATGATGCTCTCGCTGCTCAAGCGCATCCCGGAGAGCGACGCCTGGGTGCGCACCGGGCGGCCGCACAAGCGCGCGGATCTCATGGGGCGGGACCTGCTGGGCAAGACGGTCGGCATCGTCGGCCTCGGCAACATCGGCCGGCGCGTGGCGGAGCTGACACGCGGCCTGTTCCGCTGCCGGGTGCTGGCCTACGACCCCTATCTGGACGCCGCGACCTGCGCCGAGCGCGGGGCGGAGAAGGTGGAGTTCGCGACGCTGCTCGCAGAATCCGACGTCGTCACGGTCCACTGCCCGCGCACGGCGGAGACCGAGGGGATGTTCGGCGCCGCGGAGTTCGCGCGCATGAAGCAGGGCGCCGTCTTCGTCAACACCGCGCGCTTCGGCATCCATGACGAGGCGGCGCTGCACGAGGCGCTGGTCTCGAAGCACCTCGCGGGCGCGGGACTCGACGTGTGGCAGCGCGAGCCGCCGCCGAAGGACCATCCGCTGCTCGGGCTGGACACGGTGATCGCCTCGCCGCATGTGGCCGGCGTCACCGAGGATTCGCGTGCGCGTGTCGCGCAGATCGCGGCCGAGCAGCTCCTCGGCATCTTCGCCGGGGAGCGGCCGCCGCGGCTCATCAACCCCGAGGTCTGGCCGCGCTACCTGGAGCGCCGCGCCGCCGTTCTCGCGAACCGGGACTGACGCATGATGGAATTCCGCCTCACCGAGGAGCAGCGCGCGCTGATCGAGCCCGTCCGCCGGCTCGCCCAGACCGCCTTCCGTGAGCGCGCGCTGCGCTGGATGGACGGCACCTTCCCCTGGGAGAACCTGCGCGACCTGGCGAAGCTCGGCGTGCTCGGCATGAGCGTGCCGGAGGAATATGGCGGCCTTGGCCTGTCCGTGTTCGAGAGCGCGCTGATCCTCGAAGAGATCGCCAAGGTCTGCTACCCGACCGCCATGGCGGTGCTCGGCGAGGCCGGCGTGCAGACGCGGGTGATCGCGAAATACGCGCCGGAATCCATCCGCTCGCGCATCCTGCCGGCGGTCTGCGCGGGCGAGTGCATCCTCTCGATCTGCATGACCGAGCCGCATGCCGGAACGGACGTCGCGAACTACCGCACCAACGCCGTGCGCCGTGGCGACCGCTGGGTGGTGAACGGCACCAAGACGCTGATCAGCCGCGCCGCCGAGGCCGGCATGTTCGTCGTCTTCACCCGCATCGAGGGCAGGCCGGGGCGCGAGGGCATCGGCTGCGTGCTGATCGAGCGCGGCACGCCGGGCCTCGAGGTGACCGGCACCTACCACACCATGGGGGGCGAGAACCTGCACGAGGTGCAGTTCAACGACTGCGCCGTGCCGGAGGAGAACCTGGTCATCCGCGAGGACGGCTTCCGCCGCCTGCTCTCCGCCTTCAACACCCAGCGCTGCCTCAACCCCGCGATCTCGCTCGGCCTCGCGGAGGGCGCCTTCGACGAGACGCTGCGCTACGTGCGCGAGCGGCCGATCTTCGGCCGGCCCATCGCCGACTTCCAGGGCGTGCGCTGGAAGCTCGCCGACATGTACAAGGACATCGAGGCGGCGCGCGGCCTGCTCTACCGGGCCTGCGCCACCGCGAACCCGTTCCCGGACCCGTTCCTCTCCGCCACCGCCAAGGTGTTCTGCAACGAGATGGCGATCCGCGTGACGAGCGAGGCGGTGCAGCTCCACGGCGGCTTCGGCTTCACCGACGAGTACCCGGTCTCGCGCCTCTACCGCGGCGCGCGCTACGGCTCGCTCGGCGGCGGAGCGTCGGAGACGCTGCGCGACCTGATCGGCAAGCGCCTCACCGGGCCTGACGGGCCCGGCGCGGACGGCATCCTGGGCTTCGGCTACTTCTAGGCCAGGGCCGCCGGCGGCATCGCCGGCGGCCAGTCCTCGTGGCCCGGCATGAAGTTGCGGTTGTTGACCGCCGGGTTGCGGTTGACGAGACGCCGGCCGAACATCGGGTGACGCATGCTGCGCACCTCGTGCTCGACAGCGAACAGCACCTTGCCGCTGTCGAGGTCCACGATGTCGGTGAAGCGGTACTGGTGCTCGTTGCTCTCCTCCGTGATCAGCCCGCGCTCCTGCAGCCGTGCGTGCGGGCCGGAGAAGTCGGCGAGCGTGATCTGGATGTGGTGGCCGTCGAAGGGCGGCTGCGGCGCATCAGTCTCGCGGAAGATCAGCCACTGGTCGGCGGCGACCGCAACGCGCGCGGCGGGCGCGCCGTCCTCCTCGGTGACCGAGCCGGGCATGCCGAGGATCTCGCGGTAGAAGCGCGCGATGCCGGGGGCGGCGCCCGGCGGCACGTCGAACTGCACATAGGGCATGCCGAGGGTGCGCCGGCCGAAGCGCGCCGGATCCGGTCCGTGACAGCGGATGCGGTTGCCCCAGGGGCAGGTGACATCGACGTATCCCTCGCCCTCGCGGAAGGAGAAGGCCGTGCCGTCGAGCCACTTGCGCGCGGTGGCGAGACGATCGAGCAGCGCCTTGAGGTCGGGAAGCAGCAGCCCGGTGCGGCCGCGCAGCACCTGCGGCTTGCCGCCCGGCAGGTGGAACTGGCTGCTCACGCCGACATTGACCCACATGTTGTCGATGCCGGTCATCAGGTAGGGATCGCGCGTCAGGCCGAGCCCGCTGATGTAGAAGGCCGTGGCCTTGAGCTGGTCGGGGATGGTCACGTTCACATGGCCGAGCTCGACGCTGTTGCCGAGGTCGGCGGTGCGGCGGTCGTAGCGGTTGGCGCCGCCGGTTTCGCGCATGCGGGTGCCGCTCATCGTTGTGTTCCTCCCTCTGCACCGCCGCGGCGTGGCGCCCGGGGAGCGGGCGGGGCGGCAGGGTGCATGGAGCTTCGCAAGCCCCCCGGCGCGGCGCAACGGGCCTGGTGAGCGACCCGGCTTGCAGGGGGCGGCCGGAGGCTCTTAGGCTGCGCTCCTGCAAGGCGGCCACCGAGTGGAGATGGCCGTCCCACGGTATAGGGAGCACGGTCCATGAAGTTCATGTGGTTCCACCTCATGCCCTACACCGAGTTGCCGGACGACTTCCGGGAGAAGCATCCCTCGGTCTGGGTGGACATCCACAGCTCGCTCTTCGACCCGAAGCGCGCGCACCACATGTACAACGACTTCATGGACGAGCTGGAATACGCGGCGGAGTGCGGCTTCGACGCGATCTGCGTCAACGAGCACCACTCCAACGGCTACGGGCTGATGCCCTCGCCGAACCTGATCGCCACCTCGCTCGCCCGGCGCACGCGGGAGACGCCGATCTGCGTGATGGGCAACTCCCTCGCGCTCTACAACCCGCCAACGCGCGTCGCGGAAGAGTTTGCGATGATCGACGTGATCTCCGGCGGGCGGCTGATCGCCGGCTTCCCCGTCGGCACGCCGATGGATACCTGCTTCGCCTACGGCCAGAACCCCTCGATGCTGCGCGAGCGCTACCTGGAGGCGCACGACCTGGTGATCCGGGCGTGGACGGAGAAGGACACCTTCGCCTTCAACGGCCGCTTCAACCAGCAGCGCTACGTCAACATCTGGCCGCGACCCGTGCAGCAGCCGCACCCGCCGGTCTGGATTCCGGGCGGCGGCTCGGTCGAGACCTGGCGCTGGTGCGCGGAGAAGGACTACGTCTACTGCTACCTGTCCTACTACGGCTACAAGGCCGGCAAGGCGATCATGGACGGCTTCTGGGCCGAGATGGATCGCCTCGGCAAGGACCGGAACCCCTACCGCGCAGGCTTCCTGCAGTTCGTCGGCGTCGCCGAGACGCGCGAGCAGGCGATGGAGCTCTACAAGGAGCCCGCGGAGTACTTCTACGGCCGCTGCCTCCATGTGGACGGCCGCTGGGCCACGCCGCCGGGCTACGTCACCGAGGCGACGCAGCGCGCCGGGCTGCAGAGCCAGGTGGCGAAGGCGGCCGGCTCCGAAAGCACGCTCGGCAAGGGCACGCAGGAGCGCTTCGCCGGCACGGCGAAGGACATGCAGGGCATCGTGGACCGCGGCTACGTCATCATCGGCAGCCCGGACGAGGTCGCCGAGCAGCTGCGCGAGGTCGCGACCAGCCTCAACGTCGGCCACTTCATGCTGCTGCTGCAGTACGGCAACATGAACAAGGAGCTCACCAAGTACAACACGCGGCTGTTCGCCGAGAAGGTGATGCCGAAGCTCAAGGACCTGTTCTCCGAGTGGGAGGACCGCTGGTGGCCGAAGCCGATGGCGGCCGCGGAGCGCGCGGTGCTGCCCGACTTCACCGCGACGCCGCGGGCGCTCGCCGCCGAGTAGCCGGCCGGTCCTGAGCAGGCAGCGCGCGGGCGGGATGGGCCGATGCTCCTCCGCCCGGCGCATCCTTCCAATCCCGGAGTGCGTGTCAGCGTGAGCGATCCCGAGGTTTCCTTCGTCGAACTCAACGGCGTCCAGACGCGCGTCTGGCGCAAGGGGAGCGGGCCCCGCATCGGCTTCCTCGCCGGCTTGGGCGGGCTGCCGCGCTGGATTCCCTTCCTCGACCGGCTGGCCGAGACGCGCACGGTGATCGTGCCTTCGCTCCCGGGCTTCCCGGGTGGCGGGCGCGGGCATGCGCAGCTCGACGACCAGCTCGACTGGGTGGTGGCGACGCGGCGGCTGGTCGGCCTCGCCGGTCTGGATGGCGCGGACCTGGTCGGCAGCTCCGTCGGCGGCGCGCTCGCGGCCGAGGTCGCGGCGCTCTGGCCGGAGGCGGTGCGCCGCCTCGCGCTGATCGCGCCTTTCGGGCTCTACGAAGAGGCCGAGCCGCCCGCCGATCCCTGGGCGCAGCGCGCCGATGCGGTGCCGGCGCTGCTCTGCGCCGATCCGGAGAACTGGCGGCGGCTCAAGGCGCCGCCGGAGGGCGCGAACTCGATCGAATGGCCGATCGAGCAGACGCGCGCGAGCGAAGCCGCGGCCCGCTTCCTCTGGCCGCTCGGCAATACCCGGCTCGCCAAGCGCCTGCCGCTGATCCAGGCGCCGACGCTGCTGCTTTGGGGCGAGCAGGACCGCGTCATGCCGCGCAGCTACGCCGATCGCTTCGCCAAGGGAATCGCCGGCCCGAGCGAGATCCGCATCATCCCCGGCGCCGGCCACCTCGCCGAGCTCGACCAGCCGGACGAGGTCGCCAAGGCAATCCTGGCCTGGACCGCTTGAGGACACCGACATGCCGATCGATCCCGACGCACAACGCGTCATCGACCTCATCCGCGAATCCGGGCGCCCGCCCTACGAGACCCTGCCGGCCACGGAGGCGCGGCGCCTCTACGCCGCCGGGCGCACCGTGCTCCAGCCGGAGCCGCAGGAGGTCGCGGAGGTGCGGGACCTCACCTGCCCCGGTCCGGGCGGGGAGATCCGCCTGCGCGCCTATCGCGGCACCGGCGCGCCGGACGTCGCGCCCTGCCTCGTCTTCTATCACGGCGGCGGCTGGTTGATGGGCGACCTCGACACCCATGACGGCCCGTGCCGCGCCATCGCCAACGCCGCCCAGTGCCGCGTCGTCTCCGTGGACTACCGCCTCGCGCCCGAGCACAAATTCCCCGCCGCCTTCGACGATTCGGTCGCGGCGCTGCGCTTCGTCGCGGCGGAGGCGGAGCGGCTCGGCGTGGACCGCAGGCTGATCGCGGTGGGCGGGGACAGTGCCGGCGGCAACCTCGCCGCCGCGGTGTGCCTGGCCGCGCGCGAGGATGGCGGGCGGACGCCGATGCCGGTGTTCCAGGTGCTGATCTATCCGGCGGTGGACCTCGCTCTGTCTTCTCCCTCCTACAAGCGCGTGACGGAGGGCGTGCCGCTGACGGCGAGCGGCATGCGGTGGTTCCGCGACCATTACCTCACCGAGCCGGGCCAGGCGTTCGACTGGCGGGCCTCGCCGCTGCGCGCGGCGAGCCTGGCCGGCCTGCCGCCGGCGCTGGTGCTGACGGCGGGCATCGACCCGCTCTGCGACGAGGGCATCGCCTACGCTCGCCGGCTCGACGAGGACGGGGTGCGCGTGATGCACCTCCACCTCGCCGACCAGATCCACGGCGCGATGACGATGGGGAGGTTCATCCGCGCCTCGGGGCTGATCCTGCAGACCGCCGCCGCCGCGCTGCGCGACGCCTGGTCGCGCGCGTGAGGGACGGCGCGGCTGGGCAAGGTGATGGCGGCGCTGCAGGCGAAGCACGCCGCCGTACCGGACACGGCCAGGGCAGGCCCCAGGGCGAAGGCACGCCTGGGCGGCTGACGACACCAACCGGCGGGGGGCGCCGATGACGCGGGTGGGCCGCGTGCTCCTGCCGGCGGCCGAGCTGCTTTTCTATCTCGGTGCCAGCCTGTTGCTCTGCTGGGTGGCCTGGCCGGAGGTCGAACTCCGCTGGACGCTGGAGCGGCACGGCCGCCCGGCCGAGGCGAAGGTCGTTGGTCATAGGGGCCAGAGCGGCCGGAGCGGCGTGTATTTTCGCCCCGAGGTGCTTTTCGTGACCGAGGCGGGTCGGCAGGTGCGCGCGGTCGCCGAGGGCAAGGGCGAACCGAGCATCAGCCCATGGCCGAGAGGCACGACGCTCGCGATCCTCTACGATCCCGCAGCACCGGCGCGCGTCATGCCGGCCGCGGAACTGGAGCGCGTGGGCTGGCTGCCCGTCATGCTGTTGGGCGGCGGCGCGGCCCTGCTGATGCTGGGGCTTTTCGCATTCCGACTGCGCGCGCATCTGGGGCCGCGTGCGGACAGCAGGCCGACCCGGGACGCCGACCGGGAACGCGCGCCCCGCTGATAGCGGTGCCATCGGCAGGGTACGGCGCAATCGGTTCGGCATGTCGAGGTCTTCGGAGAGCACCACGATCCGCACGGCGTAGGGGACTTCCCCAGCCTCGGCATCGCGATGGAGCGGTGCCGGTGAATCCGTTGTCGAGGCGCAGCCCGACAGCGCGTGACGGAGGGCGTGCCGCTGACGGCGGGCATCGGCCCGCTCTGCGACGAGGGCATCGCCTGCGCCCGCCCGCTTGACAGGCGGGCTGCGCCGGATTGCGCTGGCGGGCACAGCAGCGGCGTCGCCAGGATCGTAGGTGGTGCCCGCCGCAGGGAGGACGTCCATGGCCGACTCGCAGATCCGCAACGCCACCGTCGCGCTCCGTCTCGCCGAGGCCTTCGCGCGCCACGGCGTGACGGTCGGCTTCGGGCAGAGCCTGCCGAGCGCCTTTTGGCTCGCCGCGCCGCATGTCGGCATCCGCCAGGCCGCCTACCGGCAGGAGAACATGGGCGGCGCGATGGCCGACGGCTATGCCCGCGTCTCCGGCCGCGTCGGCGTGGTGACGGCGCAGAACGGCCCGGCGGCGACGCTGCTGGTGCCGCCACTCGCCGAGGCGCTGAAGGCGAGCGTGCCGATCGTCGCGCTGGTGCAGGAGGTCAACCGCGACCAGACGGACAGGAACGCCTTCCAGGAGCTCGACCACATCCGGATGTTCGACGCGGTGGCGAAGTGGGTGCGCCGCGTGGACCGCGCCGACCGGATCGAGGACTATGTGGACATGGCCTTCGCCGCCGCCGCCTCGGGCCGCCCCGGGCCGGCGGTGCTGCTCGTGCCGGCCGACCTGCTGAGCGAGAATGCGGGGCCGCCGAGCCCACGGCGCGCCGTGCTCGGCACCTACCCGCTCGACCGCTCGCTGCCCGATCCGGCGCTGATCGAGCGCGCGGCGCAGATGCTGGCGGAGGCGCGGCACCCGCTGGTGGTCGCGGGCGGCGGCGTGCACCTCTCCGACGCGGCGGGTGAGCTCGCGGCGTTGCAGGAGGCTGCGCACCTGCCCGTCGCGACCACGGTGATGGGCAAGGGCGCGGTGGACGAGACGCATCCGCTCACCCTCGGCGTGATCGGCTACGTCATGGGCGCGGGCGCGCGCACCCACGCGATGCGCCCGATCGTGGACCGCGCCGACGTGATCCTGCTGGTCGGCACGCGCACCAACCAGAACGGCACCGATAGCTGGAAGCTGTTCCCGCGCGATGCGCGTTTCATCCAGATCGACCCCGACCCGCAGGAGATCGGCCGCAATTACGAGACGACGCTGCGCCTCGTCGGCGACGCGAAGCTGACCCTGGCCGCGCTGTGCGAGGCGATGGCGCGGCGCGACCTCGCGGCCCGCGCCGCCGCGCGCGCGGGGGTTGCCACGGAGATCGAGGCCGCCATTGCCGACTGGCGCCGTCGCATCAACGGCGTGCTCACGCGCGCGGGCGGGCCGGTGCGGCCGGAGCGCGTCGTGGCGGAGCTCGACAAGCGGCTCGACCCGACCGCCATCGCCGTGGCGGATGCGAGCTATTCCTCGATCTGGATCGCGCAGGGCCTGACGGCGCGCAAGGCCGGCGTGCGCTACCTGACGCCGCGCGGCATCGCCGGGCTCGGCTGGGGGCTGCCGATGGCGATCGGGGCGCAGTTCGCGGCGCCGGACCGGCGCGTGGTCTGCCTCGCCGGCGACGGCGGCTTCGGCCATTCCTGGGCGGAGCTGGAGACGCTGCGCCGGCTGAAGCTGCCCATCACCGTGATCGTGCTGAACAACGGCATCCTCGCCTATCAGAAGGACGCCGAGGATGCGCGCTTCGGCGAGCACACGGACGCCGTGGACTTCGCCCCCGTCGACCACGCCGCCATCGCGCGCGCCTGCGGCGTCGCCGGCACGCGCGTGGAGCGCGCCGAGGAGATCGGCCCCGCGCTCGATGCCGCCTTCGCCTCCGGCGCGCCGGCGCTGATCGACGTCATCACCGATCCCGAGGCGCGGCCGCCGATCACCGTCTTCGCCGGCCATTTCGGCGAGGCGCACTGAGCGCCATGCGCGCGCTGCGCAAGACCGCCGCGCGCTTCGGCCTGGAACTGCTCGACGCGCCGAAGCCGCCTCCGCCCGGCCCGGGCGAGGTCGTGGTGCGCGTCGAGCACGTAGGCATCTGCGGCAGCGACGTGCACGCCTATGAGTGGACGGACGGCTACGGCTTCATGGTCCCGCACCTGCCGCTGACCATGGGCCACGAATTCGCCGGCCGGATCGCGGCGGTCGGTCCCGGGGCGGCGCCATGGACGGAGGGCACGCGCGTCGCGGTGATGCCCTTCGTCTCCTGCGGCGGCGTCTGCCCGTCGTGCCGCCGCGGCGATGTCCGCAATTGCGAGCGGCGCGAGACCATCGGCCTGACGCGCGACGGTGGTTTCGCGCGCCATGTCTGTGTCCCCGCCGCCTCCTGCATCGCGCTGCCGGACTCGGTGGACACCGAGATCGGCGCGCTGGCCGAGCCGCTCGGCGTCGGCTGCGAGGCGGTGCTGGTCGGCGAGGTCGGACTCGGCGACACGGTGCTGGTGCTCGGCCCCGGGACGATCGGCCAGGGCATCGCGCTGATGGCGCGCGCCGCGGGCGCCGGCCGCGTGCTGATCGCGGGCCGCGCCGACGCGCCCCGCTTCGAGGTGTTGCGCCGCCTCGGCTTCACCGACCTGATCGACGTCGCCGAGGGGCCACTGCGCGAGCAGGTCCTCGCCGCGACCGGTGGTCGGCCGGTGGATGTGGTGCTGGAGGCGACCGGACATCCGCCGAGCATCACCGAGGGCCTCTCCGTGCTGCGCAAGGGCGGTGTGCTGGTCGTCGCCGGCATCCATCCGGGGCCCGTCACCCTGCCGCTCACCGACTTCGTCCGCGCGCGGCACCAGCTCCGCGCCACCCACGGCGCCGCCCGCTCCACCTGGGACCGGGTGCTGGCGCTGCTCGCCCGCGATCCGGAGGGATATCGCCCGATGATCACGCACCGACTGCCGCTCGAGCGCGGCCTCGAGGGCTTCGAACTGGCGCGCCAGCGCGCCGCGAGCAAGGTCATGCTGACGCCATGAGCGCCGCCGCGGATCGGGTCGCGCTGATCACCGGCGCCGCGCGCGGGATCGGCGAGGGCATCGCCTGGCGGCTCGCGGAGGCCGGGCATCCGGTCGTGCTTGCTGATATCCTGCCGCAGGTCGAGGAGACCGCCGCGCGGTTCTCCGCCGCCGGGCACCAGGCACGCGCCGTCGTGATGGATGTCTCGAACGACGCGCAGGTCGCCGCCTTGCCGCGCGCGCTCGGCGACTGGTGGGAGCGGCTCGGGATCGTCGTCAACAATGCCGGCATCTCGCCCAAGGCGCCGAACGGCCTGCCGCGCAAGATCGCCGAGATGCCGGCCGAGGAATGGCGCCGTGTGATCGAGGTGGACCTGACCGGCGCCTTCCTGGTCAGCCAGGCCTGCATTCCCCCTTTGCGCGCGCGCCGCTGGGGGCGGGTCGTGATGATCACCAGCCAGGCCGCGCGCACCAAGGCGACGATCGCTGGCGCGCACTACGCCGCGGCGAAGAGCGGGCTGATGGGCTTTGCGCGCAGCCTGGCGAACGAGCTCGGGCCGGACGGGATCACGGTGAACTGCATCGCCCCCGGGCGCATCGCGACGCCGATGGCGGAAGGCGCGGCCGCGGGCGTGAACGACCGTATGTTGCGCGCGATTCCGGTCGGGCGCCTCGGCACGCCGCGCGATGTGGCGGAGGCAGTGGCTTTCCTGGTCTCCGACGGCGCGTCCTACCTGAACGGCGCGACGCTCGACGTGGGCGGCGGCAGCTTCATGCCCTGACCCAATCGCCCGCTGTGCCGTCGGTGCGGGAAACGCCGCCTTCGCCGCGGTCCGGGGTGTGAGCGCAGGAGCGCGGCGGGATCTCTTCCGCGACCGCGCGCGGCCATGTCCGGGCGTGCATGCCGTCCGCGCCCGCACGGTGCCGGACCGCCGGCTCCCGGCCGACGAGGAGGCGAGGCCGCCAGATCGTCTCGCAGGCAGCCAGAGCCACCCACCGTCCTGCGCGGCCTCTGCCGCGACGGAACGACGCGGTCGGTCGCTGGTATCGCCGCGCGTCAGCCGATCACCGGGCCGCCGGCCTCGATGGTCGCGCCCCTGCGGTTCGCCATTTGGGCGTCTTCTCTTCGCGTCGCGGGCATCGGGCCGGTTGCTCCGGCCGCGGGGCGCCCGTTTGATCCCGGCGCAGGCAGTGGCATGCTCGCTGTCTCGTGGTGTCCCGCCCGGCGGCAGGCGGCCGGCGCCGCAGACCGAAAGGATCCGCTCCGATGGCCCATCGCGGCTTGCGCTTCGGCATCTTCCTCGCCCCGTTCCACCGCGTCGGCGACAACCCGACGCTGGCCATCGCGCGCGACCTCGAGCTGATCGAGTGGCTCGACTGGCTCGGCTACGACGAGGCCTGGATCGGCGAGCACCACTCCGCCGGCTGGGAGATCATCGCGAGCCCCGAGATCTTCATCGCCGCCGCGGCTGAGCGGACCAAGCACATCAAGCTCGGCTCCGGCGTCACCTCGCTTCCCTACCACCATCCCTTCCTGGTGGCGCAGCGCTTCGTCCAGCTCGACCACATGACGCGCGGGCGCGTCATGCTCGGCTGCGGGCCCGGCGCGCTGGTCTCGGACGCCTACATGATGGGCATCGAGCCGGAGAAACAGCGCCGCATGATGGACGAATCCCTCGGCGCCATCATGCGCCTCCTCGCCTGCGAGGAGCCGGTCACCATCAAGACCGACTGGTTCGAGCTGCGCGAGGCGCGGCTGCACCTCGCCCCCTACACCTACCCGCGCTTCCCCATCTCCGTGGCGAGCGCGACCACGCCCGCCGGCGTGCTGACGGCGGGCAAGTACGGCGTCGGCCTGCTCTCGCTCGGCGCCGGCCTGCCGGGCGGACCGCAGAAGCTCGCCGAGTACTGGCGCCTCGGCGAGGCGGAGGCGGCGAAGCACGGCACCACCTTCGACCGCGCCAACTGGATGCTCGTCGTCAACATGCACTGCGCCGAGGAGGACGAGCGCGCCATGCGCGAGGTGCGCCACGGCGAGCGCCTGGAGACCCTCTCCTACTTCTCCGAGACTCTCGGCCGTCCGCCGATGCGCAGCGAGAACCCGCTGGCGGACGGCCTCGCCGCCGGCACCACCCTCGTCGGCTCGCCCGACACCATCGCCAAGGGGATCGAGCGGCTGCTCGCCTTCACCGAAGGCGGCTGCGGCGGCATTCTGTTCCGCGCGCACGAATGGGCGAACCGCGAGGACACGCTGCGCAGCTACGAGCTGTTCGCGCGCTGGGTCATGCCGCGCTTCCAGGGCTCGACGGTGACGACCATCGCCTCCCGCGAATGGTGCAGCGCCAACCGCCAGGGCATCTTCGGCCCGTCCATCTCCGCGCTGCGCAAGGCCTTCGAGGACGCCGGGCAGGAGGTGCCGGAGCACATGCGCCTGAGGCTCCACACCGGCAAGGCGGAGCCCTGACCCGCGCGGCGTGACTGGCTTCGAGATCGCGGCGCTGCTCGCCAAGATGGCGACGAGCGCGGCGGTCGTGGTCCTCGCCTCCTTCGTGGTCGAGCGGTCCGGCCCGCTGGTCGGCGCGCTGGTGGCGACGCTGCCGGTGTCGCTCGGCCCGGCCTATCTGTTCCTCGCCATCGAGCACGGGGCGGCGTTCATCTCCGCCACGGCGCTCGCCTCCCTGTCCTCCGCCGCAGGCATCGGCGCCTTCCTCGCGGCCTATGTGTCGCTGGCGGGGCGGCGGGCGGGAGTCGCGGCGAGTCTCGGCGCCGCGCTGCTTGCCTGGCTCGGCGTGGCGCTCCTCGGGCGGACGGTGGCGACGACGCTCGGCGCGGCGCTGGTGCTCAACGCGGTGGTCTATGCGGGCGGGATCCTGCTCGTGCGGTCGTACCGCGGCGCCGGCATCGCGGGGCGTCCGCCGGCGCGCTGGTGGGAACTGCCGTTGCGCGCCGGGCTGGTGATGGTGCTGGTGGGCGCGACCGTGCTGTTCGGCCGGCTCGCCGGGCCGGAGGCGGCGGGGCTCCTGGCGATGGCGCCGGTGGTCTTCGGCAGCCTGGCGCTGATCCTGCACCCGCGGGTCGGAGGACCGGCCACGGCCGCGGTGCTGGCCAACAGCATGGTGCCGATGCTGGGCTTCATCGCCGGGCTTGTCCTGCTGCACATGACGGCCACGGCGCCGTCCGGCCTGCCGCTGGCCATGGGCGGGGCGCTCGCGCTGTGCGTGGGGTGGAATTTCGGAATGTTCGCGCTGGCGCGGTGGCGCAGGCGCACGGCCCCGCCCCCGGTGGCCTCCGCGCCGCATCGGTGAGGTCCACTCCTCGCGCCGCGCCTCTCCCGTGCCGAAGGCGCCGCGTGCCGCTTCCTGCGATGTCAGGCGGGACGGACCCTGGCGCCGTCCAGGAAGACGGCGACGGCCTCGCGGACCTGCCGGGAGATCTCGGCCTCATCGGGCGGGTCGCGCAGGCCGAGCAGCATCTTGATGTGCGTCGCCCCGATCGCCATCGCATAGAGCATGCTGGCGGCGCATTGGGGGTCGGACACCCGCAGCCGTCCTTTCGCCGCCTCGGCCGCGATGAGGCGTTCGAGCGAGCTCGCCCCGCAGCCCGGGCCGGCGCGGTGGAACGCGTCCGCAAGCTCGGGCGAGCGGTTCACCTCCGCGATGACGAGCCGGAGGATCCCGCTCTGGCGCGGCGCGAGGAGGTGGCGCGCGGCCGCCTCCAGCGTCGCGGTCAGCGCCTTGGCGATGTCGGGTTCGTCCTCCAGCGCCGCCGTGTCTATGCGGAGCGGCGCGAGGCAGCTCTCGACCACCGCCTCGAACAGCGCGGCCTTCGAGGGGAAGATCTGGTACAGCGTCCGCTTGGACATCCCCGCGGCCTGCGCGACGTCGTCCATATGGGCCGCGGCGTAGCCCTTGTTCAGGAACACGGTCTCGGCGGCCTCCCGCAGCGCCCGGTGGCGCTCGGCCTCGGAGAGGCGGCCGCCGCCCCGCGGCGGAGCCGCCGCCGGACCCCGATGCTGATGCACCGCCTGCGGTCCCTGGCCCGGCCCCCGTCGGGCATGGCCCCGGACCGCCTTGCGGCGGCCGGTCTGCGG